>Ga0160427_10000203_pt1 | contig 40442 bp, 49 predicted proteins | sample SolpanmetagenomL_FD_108194 | JGI IMG/M metagenome (GOLD analysis project Ga0160427, IMG submission 108194) | Solar panel surface microbial communities from Lawrence Berkeley National Laboratory, California, USA - L | ecosystem: Engineered > Built environment > Solar panel > Unclassified ...
GAACCGTTACAAAATAGTATATTTTTAGAATCTAGCCCTTTTTGATTTAAATACTTGCAATAAGCTTGCTGTAAGCTGTAAGCATTTGGATCAGGGTAACGAGTATAATCACCACCATAAGGATTTTCATTATCACTAAGTTTGATGTATTCATCTGGTGAATAAAATTTTTGATTATAAAAATAAGGTTTAACAGATTTAATTGAAGGTATGGCAAAGGGATGAATTTGAAATGTATTCATTAAGATTGTTGATCCATATCTGCTAAAATCAATTCGTGCATTCTTTGAAAGCATTGATTAAGCATTTGCCACCCTTCCTGCTGAACCTGATTTAATCTTAAGTACTCTGCTGGCTTTAACCCTTCCAGCATATTGAGACCAACCTTATCATGTTCCACATCAAGATGACGATGTAGCTCACCATGATTACTTTGAATTGATGCCCATACTTCCTTTGGAATTTTCTCATAGAATACAGTAGCGCTGGCTTCAATAACTAAATGAACTAAAACAATCTTCTCGTTTTCATTGAAAACGCCCATTTTCCATATAAACCAAGAGGCTGTTGCTTCAAGGATAGGATCCCATCGATTTTTTGAAAGCTTATGATCTTTCTTTAATGAGTTATTATGCCCCCATTCGTCATTTAAATGATCTCGGGTCATATCTTTATACTCAGGATGATCACAAAATAGTTCGCGTGCTAAAACAATTTTTTGAAAATTATCTGACCAAACTTGAAAATACTTCAAAAAAGAGAAATTAAGAGATTGAGAAAATTTATTTGGAGAAATAAACAACTTAAATAATGGATTTTCACTAAAATCGTTTAGATATTCAGCATTAACTTGAAATAGCCTTGATAGATTACAGCAAGACGTATCTATAATTTTTTCATCATCTCCTAAAAATTTTGTTAAGGGCTCATCAGGATTTTCGTATAATCCTCTCATTTCAAACTGTATAGATAATCCCCAAAAACCATTTTCGCCTGCGCCAATTAGTCCATGATAACAGGTTGGAGGAATTAATAAGGCATCCCCTTCATGTAACAATTGGTTATGATCTCCAACTAACCTAACTTCGCCATTACATATTAATATTAATGAACTAACAGAATGCACATGAGTTTTTAAAATCTCGTTTTGCCCTAAATGTACCCATGCCATGGATAAAGTGCAGTTTTCAGGAATAAAATTTTTGATAACATCATGTTTTTTAAAGTCTTTTAAGACTCCCAAATGATGTAATTGTTCATTCACAATAACAGAATATAGAGAAGGAACTTCTTCTCTCGAGATGACGCGTATTTTGCTCATATTTTGTCTAAGCCTTACAGGATTTTATAGCTTTATAATTGTCGTAACAAATAAAATTGCTTTTTTAATAGTTGCTTGTAGCACACCATAAATCATATTCTTAAAATTATAAAGAGTTGTTGAGGTCTAAGTAATTGATAATAATAAAGATGTGTGAGTTTTTTTCATAGTTAGCATGAGTTATTTTCAGTTGAATTACAATTTAAATTAATCAATTATCGCTTTAATTAAATTATATCAAATAAGTTGGATGGAAAACTTATTTATAACAGGAAAAACAGAATGCTACTACAATTTCAAGGCCAAGATTCTAAATATCAACAACAGTATAATCATTTCAGAAAGATGGTGAACTGGGATGGTACATCCAAACTAAAATCTGCTAAAGCCACCGATGTTTATCTTTATTGGGATGACGAGGCATTTAAATCCCAAGGTGCCGTTCAGCTTAAATTAGATCTAGAATCTCAACACTACGTTATCACCAATGTTGCTCATGAGATGAATCACAATTATCTAGTTGAAACAACCTATCATGACCAAGAGTATCTTTACGCTGATTCATTAATATCATTTTACCAAGCCGCTTATCGTCAGCTGCAAAACCTATTTGCGGATCAAGCAACAATTAAAACCTTATTGAATGCCTTTGAGATGAAACGCTCTATTGAATATGGCAATTGGAGTTATGTAGCAGCAACTGTTAAATCTAATGATCAAGATCAAAGTAATTATTGGATAGGTTGTGAAGAGTTAAATTTAAATACTGATTTCACAATACAGAAAATTAATTAAATTAGGTAAATTTTAAGAAAGGAAAAAAGGGCAGGCCTTCACGTCGTCGCGAAACATTGTGGAAGGCCTGGTCTTAGACAAGACATGGTAACTGTATCATATTTAAAGCATTTCTGTCAGCAAAAAACTGACATAGTTGCAATGCAACTGCATCCAGTTTCCTTGGCATCTCCTGTTTGCCAAGTGAAAAAAGCTCAAGCTAAGATGTTTCCTATGAATTTCCTTAGCTTGAGCATGTTAAAGCCTCTAACTTACCCCTTGAAGAAATTATTCTTTAAGGGGCTCAGAGGAAGCGCGTTACACCAGTATATCCCTGGTGACCTTAAGCGAGTTTACAGTGGTGCTTGTCACTACGTAAAGGATATGTGGGATCGTTTTTTTGACTTGTTTTTCCCATTTATTCAAAGTTTTGTAAGTGTAATGACGTTCACTCCTGTTTGTCACACACAACAAAGCTGGGATCATCCTGTAAAGCCTACGGATTATCCTAACGCTAAAAAACATAAACTTAACCCTCTGACGGTATATACCCGCAGAGGGTCTTTTTTAACTAAGTTATTGTTTTACACAATTTGCTGGGTTAAAGAAAGTTTTTTCTCAACACTGTGTGAAAACAGAATGGTGCTTTTACCATTAATCAATTGTCGCCGCTTTAATTATCATTAATTAAGATAAAACCCTTCAGAGATTACATTAATAAACACAACACTTGAAATTTAACAGAGAAGCCGATTATGACACTAATGCCGCCATCCCCTAAATTAGAATCAACCATTAAGTATCTTGTGCTCCAACAAGCCTTATTGAGACTGACCAGTAATACAACGTATCCAGATATCTTAACCTACTGTTTAAAGCGTACTGAGGAAGTGTTAAATGTGCGTATTCATATGTTAGACCATAATATTGTTCAAAAGAATCCCTACGCTGAGCACAATCCTAATAGTCAGGTAATTGATATAGAAGGTTATACGCCATTAAGAACAGCTTATTTTCATAGTAATTTTGAGCAATTTAATCAAGCCTGTGTGGCAAAGATCAAGTATTTAGATCAATGCGGATCAGTTGCCCAAGATCATCTTGTTGATCCTTTATCTAATGACGTCATAATTGCTGCTATCAAAAAATTGGCTTTAAGTGGCTGGTTAATATATCAAGAACAAGAAAAATTAAGTATCAATGCTATGCAAACTTACCGTATTAATTTCATAAAATTACAGCAAGACTTGCAAGCCATTGGTTATGACTTAATAATCATTAAAGACGATATGATTTAAAAAAATTGGCGCGTAAGTGAAAAGTTCTGTGATTTGTTTAGAGTATATTTAGGCGTCAAAACTTATAGTAATCTTCCTTTTGGGGACAAGGAGGGATTAGGTATAAGAGGGTAAATCTGAGAGAATCACCAGACTTACTATTAAAAAACAAATCTTCTAAAGGTTGTGCCCAGCATAGACTGTGGTCAACGCGCTTATAGCGTTGTCCAAAGCTTGGGGTAAAGTCACCCCCCTCCTGGGGGATTCGTGACTCTTTCCCTATGCCGTCAGGGGGTGCGGGCTTTATACTACAATTACTACTGTGCCATTCAATGTAAACGGATCTGTCCCTCTTATTTTAAAATATAACTATATTAGGTTGTCATTTGTAAAGCTTGCCTGTGGTCAACAGGGGTCAGGGTGGATATCTCTTTAACTGCGCAGCAGTTTATCCACGCTGAGCGCGTTTGTTGTCCATCAGGATAAGCGGTTGATCTTGTGGACCCTGTGGTCAGAGGGACGATTAAGGTGTGGCGTAATTTATTCCATTAAAAAAGTCATAAGGATAAATTTATCCATGCCCTAGTCCTGGTGGTGTAGCCACTGTCCATAAGTCCATAGATTCTTAAAATTTGTCGATATCTAGGAAAATGTATGTAGTGAGTATGTTATTCATCCAACTTTAGTGAATTAAAATGCCTTAGCGTATATTTATATACCAAAATCCCTTAATCCCCTAAATACAGCATTAATTTAAGAAATTCCCATTATACTTCAATATTTCATGGTCAGTCGTTAATAGCTTGCAGTTTTCAGATATTGCTTGAGCAATGAGGATTCTATCAAAAGGGTCGCGATGATGTAACGGCAGTTTCTTCAGTTCTATCAGATGGCTTACTTCTATCTTCATTGTTTCATAACCATTATGAGTCAGATCTGATAGAAAACTGTCAGGTAAGTCTATTTTACCTAAAGATTGCTTAATTGTGAGCTCCCATAATGTTGCAATACTAATAAATATAACGTTATCTGGATTTTCTATTATTCGTCTATGCTCTTCTGATAATTTATCAGAGTCACTAATAGCCCATAGAAGTATATGGGTGTCTAACAATATTTTCACTTTTCAATACCAAGGGACAAAGCTATATCATAGGGCCATTCATCAAAATCCTGAGCAACAACTATTTTTTTATTATAAATGTTGAGTCTCTTTTTCAGTTGCTGTGGATAGTATTTTGTCATCTTAGCGATGGGTTTACCTGCTCTACTAATGATAATTTCCTCATCTAATTCCTCTATATTTTTAATTAGACTAGATAGCTGACTTTTAGCTTCAGATATGTTGACTATATGCATGATCAGTTCCTTGATACTCTTACTAATTTTAGTATAGTCTGACCTGGTCTGGTTTACAATGCAATACTTTTGTTTCAGAGAAAAATTAGATAGCAGCTAGATAGCTTCTAGACTAGTTATTTTTTTCGTATTCAGAAAGAGCTGCTTCCAAAACTTCGACGAGCAACATTTTTTTTTGTGCTGCTATAGCTCTAATCTTTAAATCAAAGTCCTCACTGACTCTAGTTGCAAATTGTATTGTTCTGCCTGAAGCTCTTAATTTTCTGCCATCAACTTTTTTAATATTTAATATTTCAGAATTTGTAGGGGCAACTTCTGGAGCATTTAAATTTGAACTGGCTTCACCAATTGAAGGAGGATTACCCAATCTATTACGTTTTTGAAGTTTTTCTAAACCTTTAAGAGTCATGAATATTATCTACTATTGATTGTATTAAAATTTGTGCCTTTAGCTGCAAACCTTTGTAGGGTGTTTCAATTATTGAATAACCCATATTTTGAGACTGCCTATAAGCTGGTCGCTCAGGAAGATATCCTTTCAATATATTGTAACCAGCGTCATTAATATATCTTCTGCATTCAGCATCCTCAGCATCTGTTCCAATTCTGTTTAATGCAAAGAATAATTTATTCTTAGATATTCCAGCTTTAAATAATGCGTGAAATTCTTTTATTGCTGGCTTTAAATCATCAACGGAAGCACCAGTAGGCTGTATAATTAAGTTAGCATTTTTTGCAATTTCCAGTGTAGCTTTACTTGTTCTTGCTGGACCATCAATAATAAAAAGATCATGTAAATGAGATATTTTTAATGCTTGCTCAGCATTACTGAATGCTTCAACGCTAATGCTAGGTAATATTTTTTCATTTAATCTAACACGCTGCCAATCGACACATGTTCCTTGTTGCGTATCAAGGTCAGCAATTTTTACATTGATTCCCCCAAGACTAATCTCTCTTGCTAATGCGCGAGCTAATGTAGATTTTCCTACTCCCCCTTTTTGAGAAATAAAAGCAATAATGATTGTCATCTTTAAAATTTTATCTTTAATTAGAGTTTAAGCTAAAAAAAGATAGAATACAATATATAATCTAGCTGCTATATAAAAATTAGATAGCAGCTAGATAGCTTCTATACTTTAATAGATAATATAGTGGTATCCTTGAAATGAAAAATTTTATAAATGATTAATAAATAGGCATTACGTATAAAGAATAGACCTTAGCAAGGTATTTCTAAGAAATCTCATAGTTATCCTAAGCTTTATCAACAGTAAATGTGGATAAAGTATATAAATAATAAGTCTTGATTTTATATAAAATAATGCGTTAACTGTAAGCGTGGAACATAAGTGCTCTAACACTTACACCCCACTAACCAAAACAACTAAAAGGAGTTGAAATGGCTGACATAAAAATACAACAATTTGAAAAACTATTCCATAGGTTAACTGGACAATTAAGAGATACTGAACAACTTTTCTTTCAATTAAAAAATGAGATGGAAAAGTCTAGTAACGCTTTTAGTGATTTGTGTGATCTTGTCACACCATCCATGTTTGTTGATAAGCTTGTAGATTAATTTTTCATTTCTTAGATGAAATGAAGAAGCTTAATCTTAATCTAACTATGGTTATCACTTGTTCATTTCATTTTTATCAATTAACCGTGACATTTATTATACCTTTATTTGACAATTCCTTTATCTAAACAATTAATAAATGCTTGGATCAAGCTGGTATTTAAATATGAGAAACAGTCAAAAGTTTTATAGATCCCCCTATTTTGCCAATTGCTAGAAATTATTAAATTGACAATAGGTAAATTACCTTGCTAAGGGGTTGATATATCGTCATGTTTTATGGAGCGCTCAAGATGTATATAAATAGGATATTAAAGTGTAAAGTTATCCCGTCTTTTTCTCATTATCTTCAATTATTTTTTAAGTCCCAATCATACTCTGTTCTATTGTTTCAGAATTTAGCACGTCGCTTTGTGAGCAGTATTGTTATCCTCTCGTATGTTAACTTCATACTGCTATCCAATCCATTATATGCTGGTCATTTTGATGATGAAGGCGGTCAATATAACATTACAATCAAGCGCACTTTAGGCAACGATAACCAGAGACAACAGGCTGGCTCAAGTGAGAAAAGCCTTGGATATAAAATCAAGCTGCATTATCAACCGCCTGCTCAAGTAGTCACACCAGATAGTTCAGCTGCAGCGTCGGCTGTGACCACATCATCTAACGTACGTCAGATTTATACCCATTTTATTTCAGATAATAAGCTTCAGGATAATTCAACTACCAACGCTTTAGTACAGCTTTTCTTAGGGCACGCTAGCTACAGTGCACTTACATCATCTTTCACGTTCTTAAATAACTTAAGCTTAGATAAAACAGGATCGCTGTTTATTAACAACTTAAATGATCTAAACCACAGCTATAATTTTAGTTTTACTCAAACTCAAAATACTAAAAAACAAGCGTTTATGTCCGCCCTGCAAGCTATTCAACATCCTCAGCATGTTTATTTAATAGGAAATAATCAATTTAAAGCTGTGCAATTTAATCTCAACCATGACAATGCAATTGTCCATATTAACAAGGATAGTCAGGTTAATGCTACAACATTCCATTTACCTCAAGGATCATTAAACAATAAAGGACAGCTTAATCTAACTCAGAAGATAACGGGTCAAATTACCCATCTTATTAATGAAAGTCATATCAAAGCAACAGCAGGGGATGACCTGATTATAGATCACCTTATCAATAGTCCAACAGGGCATCTTGATGTATCGGGTACGCTTATTACTAAACAAGGCCAAAACTGGGGCATGATGGGTAACGATCAATTGATGTTACAAGTCGATGACAGTTTTGATAATGAGGGCCAGCTCAAATTCCATGAACTAATAGGGCAGGGTCATTTTAACAATTATGGTAAATTACTTGCACAGCTTGGCAACAATAATCGGTTCGCCCACATAAGCATTAAAAGTTTTGCCAACAGCAAGAACGCTACAAGTGGCAATCACGGTCATCTCAAAGGGCAACAGTTAACATTTACACATGATGTTAAAACATGGCGCCATGATGCGGGATCAATTGTACTCGATAGATTGCATTTATTAGGATCAGACTCCAGTCAAAAATGGGTCAATCAAGCCACAATAGAAGCTAAGTACTTGGAAATCGATAAGATCAATTTTATCAATCAAGATTCATTGCAGTATCCTTTGTTGATTTACCTTTTTTCTTCTTTCCCTCAACAAGTGCAATGATTTTAATGGCATGATCGCGTTGGTGTTGAACTATAGGATCATCGTGTATCTCTTGACCCTGTAAGTTAACACGGTATTGAGTAGTCAGTATGGCTCTATGGTATCTGATATTACGGGCATAGTAGCCTATAGCATCACGTATTGACTTCTTTGAGGGGATATCTGATGGATTACTTATCGTATCTGCCTGTTGGTCTTCTTTTTGTTGTTCTTGGGGTCGTGCTTGCTGCTGTTCTTGGAGCTGACCTTGTGTGTTTGATGTTAGACCAAGATCTTGGTAAATATCTTGTTCAATCTTAAGCTTAAGGGGTTTGGGGTCTAAGCGATTAAAACATACAGGATAATGACTACACAACCACTTAAGTGCAGTCTTGATACGCTGTATTTTATGCTTGCGATCAATGGCTTTAGCTTTCTCAATTTCTTGAGATGTACGCTTGAGTTTTATTTTAACGAGCTTTTCTTGTGATAAGGGTTTAGCTAAGGTTAGCTTGGGACGTGATTCCATTAGTACTCATAGTGAACTGTTATCATTCAACAATATGATTAAATCTTAGAAATTTCATTAAAAAATTTACAAACAGTGTAAATTAATCACTATAACCGTGAGTTTGATACTCTTCATTATAAAATTGTTTTACCTGCTCTAATAGCTTCTTTCTATTCTTAATAAATGCTTCAGGTTGGGTTTCTGCAAGGTACAGTAATGCAACTGCGGGACCACAAGGACATCTATAGTCACACTCCCAATTCTGCAGGGTACGCACATTCATGCCAATGTAGTCAGCAAACTTAGACTGAGATAAACCAAAATGTGCGCGAATAGCTTTGATACGCATGGATGTCATACGCTGCCCTTGCGCCATAAAGTCTTGGCCAATCTTTGAGATAGAATAATTGTGGTCAAGCATATTGGTTAATAGGGGTTGCTATCAAGATTTACTATACGTCACTGACGTATAGTAGACTAACATAAGAAAAATGCACAGATATTAGTAAACTATTATTTTTAGTAGATTTGAAGCAATCTTTTAAATTAGAAAAAATTGTTTCTACAGCATAACTGTTCAGTGACTTCTATAAAATGACTCTGTTTGGTACAAACAAACTACAGTTTTACTGTACTGCATCATCAATTATTGAATTAGTACAATATAAATTAATATATTAGATTTAATTGTACAGCTGTGGTACAGTCTAAAAAAATAGATAAAAGAGTACTTATCATATGAAAATTGGTTATGCTCGCGTTAGCAGTAATACTCAAGACTTAAAATTACAATATCAAACCTTGTTAGCTGCAGGCTGTGACAAAATATTTAGTGAGAAAGTCAGTGGTAAAGACGTTAATCGTTTGCAATTAACCGCCATGCTTGCTGAATTAAGACCCCATGATATCGTGTTTGTTTATAAAATTGATCGTATTGCCCGCTCTCTAAAAGGATTGATTGATATTATTGAGCACTTAAATGACAAACAGGTTGATTTAATCTCGCTTGATTCAGGAGATAAAGTTAACACTACCTCACCTATGGGCAAAGCCTTCTTCCAAATAGCAGGCGTGTTTGCCGAGCTTGAGCGCAGCATGATTCAAGCGCGAACGAAAGCCGGCATTGCCAAAGCAAGAGCAGACGGCATCAAGTTTGGTCGCGTGCAAGGAAGTGTAAATAAAACCACACCCTATAAGATTGAGCGCATCAAGATTTTTTTAAATGCTGGCAAAAGTTATGATTGGATTGCTAAAGAGTTATCTGTTAGTAAACAAACTATAGCGGATACGAAAAAATTTCTCGTATCTAACCCTTCAAAATAGCTACCGATAAAATTTAGAACTTGCCTTATCAAATCTCAGAAAATCAAAATAAACTTGACAAATTATAGTAAATTAGTAATAATACAAACTATATAAGCTTAATACGAATGACTGAACATAAAATTATTAAATAGGTCATCTGGATAGGTAATACTCGCAAAGTCATGTCTAAGTTTTCGCTCGATGTATAAAGCGCGCTATGGGTCATGCCTTATACTTTGCACAAATGGGTATACATCATTCTCACACTAAAATGATGAAATGTTTGGGCAGTGGCGTTTTTGAAATTATTGAGGATTACCGAGGCGACACTTTTCGAGCTGTTTATACTGTTAAATATGCACATCGACTATATATTGTTCATGTTTTTCAAAAAAAATCAAAATCAGGCATGAAAACACCTCAGGAAGATATTAACTTGACTAAAGAACGCTTAAAAAAAGTAGAGGAAATAAAATATGATAAATAATTCAGATTATGAATTAAGTTCAGGTAATATATTTGAAGATCTTGGATTTGAAAATTCTGAACAAGAACTTTTAAAGGCTAAGCTGGCACTTTTGATTAATAACACCATTAATGAGCGAACATTAACTCAAAGTGAGGCTGCAAATATGATGGGTATCACGCAACCCGATGTTTCTAATCTTAAAAACCAACATTTTGAACGCTTTACAGCCGATAGGTTGTTTAAATTCTTAACAAAATTAAACTATGATATTGATATCAGTGTTACACCGACTCAAAATCAGCTGGGTCATATTCGACTTGGAATTCACTAAAATTTTCTAACATGCTATTTTTTGAATATTGTTTTGGTATTTTTAGTTGTTAAAATTAAATAATTTTTTGATTGTTTCAAAAACACATGTTTTTGGAACATTGTTTAAACAAAAAATTGGTTGATTAAGAAACCTAAAAAATAAGATCGCTGTTTTTTACACCAATTCTACATATATCCCATATTGCACCCCTTAGATGGGAACATATTAATTTAACAGGAGACTATATATGGCAACAAAATAGTAAGCTTGCGAAGGGGAAATTTAGAGATTTACGAATCACTCCACTGTCTTAGCGTGCAATATTTTCCGTTTCGTGAGCTGGACCCAAATTACCCCTTAAAAAGCCAATTAGTAGTTTAAAACAATAGTAAAATTATCCTTATTAAAGTTATTTAACTGTCTAGCTTTACGAGTCCACCTCTTCCAGCTAATTTATTTTGATTAATTGTTTCTGCTTTACTGTTTAATAAACGGAGTCCATTAGATACAACAGCGAGTGATGTACCCATGTCAGATAACATAGCCATCCAAAGCGTAGATTTATTAGCAAATGTTAATCCAACAAATGCTCCCTTAACTAATAAAGAGAAAGCAATATTTTGTTTTATTATATTTAAAGTATGACGAGAGTGTTTAACAAGCCAAGGTAACTTTCCTAGATCATCTGACATTAGTGCAATATCTGCTGTTTCTATAGCTGCATCCGATCCTGCAGCACCCATAGCAATTGCTAAATTAGATGCTGCCATTGCAGGAGTATCATTTATACCATCACCAACCATAGCTACTGATTTATATTTTCTAATTAATGCTTCAACTTGACTTACTTTATCTTCAGGTAGTAGTTCAGCATAATATTCATCAATTCCAAGAGAATTAGCTATAGTACTGGCAGCACCTTTATTATCACCAGTTAGCATAATAACGTTTCTCACTTTTTCTCTTTTAATTTGTTGAATTGCATGTTTAGCTTCTGGTCTTACAGTATCAGCAATGCTAATTATACCATGCAAAATATTTCCAGTACCTATAGCAACTATAGAGTTGCCGGCATCTTCTAATTTTTGAATTTTTTCATGTATAGCTGTAGTCTCATTTTCTCTAATTTTTTCATGCAGAAAACGGTGGCTACCTAACCAAAATAATTCTCCATTTACATATCCTTCGCCTCCTTTCCCTTTAAATATTTGAAAATTTTCTGCTGGTTGGCCGATAATACCATTTTCTTTAGCTTTACGTTTAATAGCACGCGCCAGAGGATGATCACTGTGGATTTCTAAAGCGTTTGCTACCTCTAATAATTTTACCGTATCATAGTTATTTAATGGGATTATGTTTTGTACTATTGGTGACCCTGTAGTTAGCGTACCTGTTTTATCCATAGCGAATGCTCCAATATGTGCAGCAGTTTCTAGATATATACCTCCTTTAATAAGAACACCTTCTCGTGCAGCAGCTGTAATACCAGCCACAATACTTATAGGTGTGGATATTATTAAAGAGCAGGGACAAGATATCACTAATAGCTCAAGCCCTTTATAAACCCAAGGATACCAAGAACTGCCAGTGGCAAGCGGCGGTATTATAGAAGTTGCAAGTGAAGCTGCCATCATACCAGGGACATAATATTTAGAAAATTTTTCTATTAATTGATCACTTTTAGCACGGCGAGATTGTGCCTCTTCAACCTTATGAATAATAGAAGCTAAAGTAGAATCAGAAGCAAGTTTTGTTACTTTACATTGAATAACACTATCCTCATTAATTGTGCCTGCAAACAATGGGTCACCTACTTCTTTTTGCATTGGCATAGATTCGCCTGTTATAGGGGCTTGGTTAATAGAAGCTAGATTTGAAATCAAAATAGAATCCATAGGAATTTTTTCACCTGGTCTAACACTAATAACAGTACCTATAGATACATTTTCGACTAATTGTTCTGTAATTGTTCCATCATAACCATCAACTACTTGAGCAGTAGAAGGCGCAAGCTCCATAAGTCCGTGTATAGCCTTACGAGAACGTGCCATGTTCCATTCTTCTAAGATTTCTGCTGCTGAAAATAAATACATAGAGCTTGCTGCTTCAAACCAGTGGTTAATTCCTATTGCCCCAGCTGTAGCTGAGAGCATTAATACATTGGTATCAAGACGCAATCCTTTAAGAGCACGAACAGCTTTAGGTATAATAAAAAAACTACTAGCTAATATTGCAGTTGAATACAGAGCCATAGTAGCCACGGGAGGATAATCAGGACGATTATCTTCGTCTATCCCAATTCCTCCACCAAAAGCGACATTAGCTCCATCTCTTACGGCATGAACAGCTAACCCCGCAATTACACCAGTAGCACTTGCCAGATTTAAACCATAACGTCCATATTTTTCCCAAAATGTTCTTTGTTCCTGTGTTTGTTTGACATGCTCATTCCATAATGTCGCTTGCATACCAGTTTTTGAAATTATTTCCGTAATCTCTTCTATAGTTGGTAAATCACCATTTTTGCCTTCCACCATTAATTTAGCATTTATTAAATCAAAAATTAAATCAGCCTCTCTGCTTTCAGTATTCATTAAAGGCTGCAATGCATTTTTTAAAGTACTTACTTCAGTAGGACAGCACATACCTTCTATTTTAAAAATCAATTTTTGATTAATTTTATTGATAATAGGGATCGTATACTCAAACTGTTCTTCTAAGGGTATTTGAATAATTTCTGTTTTTTTGATAGAACTTTTTTCAGAGCAACAGCCTCCACAAGGTTTCTTTATTTCGTCTGTACACTCTGTTGTTAAACAATTTTTGATAAAAATAAAAAGAAATATATATAAACTCAAAGAACTTGTTTTCATTAAACTTTTAATTAAATTTGAGCGTTTATATTTTAATAAATCTTTATTAAATTCACTAATTTGGTTAATCTTTTTCATAATTAGCTTTACTTTCAGTTTTGTATCTAATATTTGGAGCTTAAACCCTAAACTATAGACTAAGGTCAATCATTATTTGATTTACTATTTAAAATACCCTTAATAAAAAAATAATATGTTAATATATTGAAATTAAATAGTTTTAATCTCAAAGAGTGTTTCATAATGGACAAAGGATATACAATTGGACAGATTGCTTCTCACGTAGGCGTTACTGTAGATACTATAAGGGTTTATGAGCGTTATGGTCTTATTGAAAAGCCCCAAAGACGCCCTAATGGATACCGTCATTATTCAAAACAATTTATAACACGTATCAGTTTTATAAAATGGGCAAAAGTTTCAGGCTTTACTTTAAAAGAAATAAAAGAATTATTGGCAATCGATATTGAGAAATCTTCTAGCTATGCATGTAAGGAAGCATTACATCATGTCGAGATTAAATTAAGTGTTATTGAAAAAAAGATTAAAGTTCTTGTCCAGTTTAAAAAAGCTTTAAAATCAATTATTAATAATTGTGATACTACTGGTACAAACTGTCCTATATTAGAAGCTCTAAAAAAAATAAAATGAAGTAGATTAATTGAGTCCAATTCACGAAACGAAAAATATAAGAGAAGCAATATTAATCTAAAACGGCATGAGAATATCGCAGCACTTCTGGAGGCAGGTAAAAGCTACAGCGATATTATAAATCTTTTAGACTGTTCAAGGTCCACAATCTCAAAAATCTGCAAAGCCAACCCTAAACCCTAATTCCTGTACTTTCCCGCAAACTCCCCCATGAGGTGATTTCTGGAAAACACACCAATTTTTAGTCAATAACTCTGATGTGTTAACTTTTTACACGTTTGGTGGCCTACTCTCTTATAAATGAGATAAAGATTTTTTCTGCAGCAATGTTATGAATGGTTGTTATTATTGCCTATCTGCAACTATATTTCTTAAACACAAAGCAGGCTTAAAAAGCATAATTTTTCGCGCCTCAATCAGTGCCTCCTCTCCTGTTTTAACATTTCGTCCCATACGCGCATTTTTGTTTTTAACATTAAATGTACCAAAGTTGCTTAGCTTGAGCTTTTTGTTATTAATTATTGACTCACTCATTAAACTTAAAATTGATACAAAAATGGGCTTTGCTTCCAATAGTGATATATTTAATTCTTGAGCCAAAGCAATAATGAGATCAGCTTGAGTAAGCGTTTTTTGCGACATTAATACCTTAAGAAAACCTGTTATTTGTTATTATATTTTTATTAAATATTTATTGAAAGGGTATACAATAATAATCAATGAAAAAACAGCTGACTGAAGGATCTAAAAATAAGATTATTATTTTTTTATACCGTTTCTAAATATATCTCAACTTACTTTACATATTTTTTTTATTGATGTTTTGCTGTTTGTTACGATTAAGGGCACAAGAGATTGATTAGATTCTAACATAATGTTTGAGTAAATTGGATCGTTGTAAGATATATTAATTGAAGAAATAATAGAAAATTTTCTTTTGTTTTCAAACAAGATATTTTTTAGGCCTCCAACAATATAATTTAATGGGTGTGCAGCCGGCAAGGTTAACCGCCTAATATTATTACCAAACATGTTATCATAAATGACATGAAGTTCATTTAATGATTTTCCTAGTTTAGAAAAGTTAGCCTGAATTTTACTGCAAATTTCTGCAGGTATTTTATTCGACAAATTTCGAGCAATTCTATCTAATAATATTAAACTTTCAGGTACGTAAAATCTTTCAGCATAGGTTAAGCATTTGAGTCCAATATCTATCTTTCCTTCATTGATAAGTTGAGTACTAATTACGCAAGCTTGATTAGCATAAACATTTTCATCAATACTTTGCGCCAATTGGTGACAACCATACAAAGAATCAATATCTTGTTGCATAATTTTTTCTCTGACATTGGCTGGAAATTGGTCTTCAAAAGAAAATAATTGACTCGCTTGGCACAGCATTAAGTCAGGATTGCAGCTTATAAATAAACTTAGTATGAAAAAACTTCTAAAAAGCATATTAATTTTACTCCTCTTTTTCTATTGTCTATAGGTAAGCTGATATAGATTTCTTTGATCAATGGAACTAATTAATGAAGAAGATTCTTGCACATAATTTGTTAAAATAAATTGTTCTAGGTTCTGTGTAGGAAATTAGCGTAACCAAATTAAGGTAGCAACAAAGTTAAGGAAACTAAGATAAAAAGCTGCAATTTTATCAAATCTTGAGAAGATACGCCGAAAATGTTTAATTTTGTTAAAAAAACATTCAATTAAATGTCGCTCTTTGTATAAGTGTTTGTCATAGTCACGTTGAATTAGTCTATTTTTCTTACAAGGAATAATAGGCTTACAGTTATTAAGGATTATAGTTTCAATAAAAGCCCGGCTATCATAACCTTTATCTGCTGTAATTGTTGAGTTGATGATTTTTTCTGTAAGTTCAGGTGCTTTTATAATATCGTGACGCTGACCAGAGGTAAGCGTAAACTTGAGAGGATTACCCAATGCATCAACAAGAGCATGGATTTTAGTTGAAAAGCCACCTTTGCTACGACCTAATGCCTGTTGATCTTGACTGTTTTTTCCATAGCCTGCAGCACAAGCATGAGCACGCACAATAGTTGAATCAATCATGACCAACTCCATATCTGGATCATTTTGATTTTGTTGTAGAACTTTATCCCAAATTTTTCTAGAGGACCAAGCCTGAAAACGTGCATGTATTGCTCGCCAATTACCATAAAATTTGGGCAATAAACGCCACTGACAACCACTCCTAACCATATAATAAATTGCCTCAACAAATAAGCGTAGCTTATGTTCATTGTAGATATGAATCGCTCTAATGCTCTTGAGTGAACAATATATTTGTTCCCATTCTTGTTCTTTGATATGATATTGCATGTGATAGTTTTTCTTTGATACGCTTAAAAACTATCACTATTTATACTTTTCTCAAATTTCCTACACACAACCTAGTTGATGACTATATCTTTTTAAATTTTCAGAACTAAAGTTGACGTCTTTATTTATTGTAACACCTAATAAAGCGATAAAATGTGATTGTATTGATATTTCTTCGTTACTGTATGAAGATGGTAACAAACTAGTATTTCGATTTCTTGCAAACCAGCTATTTATTGTTGGAAGTTTAATGATTAAATCATAGATGTGAGCAATGTTAGATACCCCTGATATTAACTGAGGTGCAGAAAAAATGCATTGCATAATTCCAATGACATAGGTCGTTTTATTGGCCTCTGTAAAAATATTATTTAAACCTGTCGTCAGGGATAAAAAAGCAGTTCCAAAAGCACTTGCTGTGACAGGTAAATCAATACGCCAAGTACCCTCTTTTTTGACTTTTAAAATAAAAGATTTTTTTAGCTCTTGTGATAATTTATTATAATGATCCAGATGTTGATCATACTGAACTTGATTTCTTGAGATATAGTAGAGTATGGTTTTCAGCTCCTCAATATTTTGCCAATTCAGTTGACTGCGCGCCTTATGGTTCTCAATGAAACTGAATAATGCCTCACGAGGTTGATTCGTAAAAAGACTACGTGTTATAAGCATTGGTTGAGTAATATTTTCTATGCGCTAGTCTAAATATTCTAAAAAAAGATTTGTTGCTCTTAAATAATTTTTCTGACTTGAGGCTTCTAAAAAGTTTTTAAAATAATCTAAAGTGCCAAGTTCTATGAATTTCCTATTAATGGGACTTAAGAAATACCCCATAAAATAGCTTTCAAAAGCATTTGGTGATGTATTGTCTACTAAATTTTGTTCAGTAAAAAATTGATAAATTTTATTAATTTTATTTGGAGAGATTTCCAGGTCTTTTTCAGATTTTTCCGCGCTCTCTATCAATATTTAAATCTGTAGCACTTATATAAAATGGTAATAACAACCCAAACCAGTATAATTTATTAATACGCATAACTAACTCATTGATTATAATTATTAAAATACATGAAAATTAAAATATTTGTCAAATTTTTCTAATACAATATAGTAGCTATATTCTACATTTGAAACAATCTCAGTTATCCATTAAAAAAAGGGAAATGAATACATGCTGGATATGACAACCTTTATTCAACACTGTGCACCGGCTGTTGATTCAGGCACGATGTCCGCCCTCATTCAGGTAGAATCAAGTAATCATCCTTACTCAATCGGCGTTGTAGGGGGCCGCCTCGTGCGTCAACCTGTAAGCCATGGCGAAGCTGTTGCAACAGCGCATCAGCTTGACAAAGATGGCTGGAATTTCTCCATTGGCCTGGGTCAAATTAACCGTAATTATCTTGCAAAACATAAAATTAATTACAACCAAGCCTTTGGTGCGTGTAAGAATCTTAATATCAGCTCAAAGATCCTCAAAAATTGTTACGTGCGTGCGCAAAAATCTTTTACCCAACCACAAGCAGCTTTGCGCGCAGCATTATCATGTTACTACTCTGGTAACTTTTTACGTGGATTCAAATCTGAACCTCAAAACAAACCAAGTTACGTACAAAAGGTCGTAGCCTATGCAAGCAAAGGCGTACAACCCATTCCAGTTGTACCTGCAATTCAAATCGATAGAAAATCTGAGGACACATCAAATAAAAATAGCAGTATTAAAGATTCAGAGACGAAAAAGCCTGTTTTAAATGAGTCAACTAGTGACTCTCCTGACGCAGCACCTGTTCTCCTGCCTTCCGTGAAAATAGAAGCAGATGCGAATAAAGAAATAAACCAAGTTGAACAACCTGTTAAAACAGTTGTTTTCTAATATAATGCTCTAAAATACTAACTAATTGAAAATAAACGAACTTGACAGCAACAGTTGTGTGTCTTAGCCTATTTAAATTATACTTAGAGTATTCAGTATGCCAACAGGTTCTAAACATACTTTCACAATAACCTTCTTCTTTTCTATATTATTTATAAGTACTATGTCCGTATATGCAGATGGTGGACTAGAAAAAGTTGATACATTCATAGAAAGCGTTTTATCCATTTTACGCGGCATATCAGTAGGCGTTGTGACCATTGCTATTATGTGGGCAGGATATAAATTCTTATTTAGACAAGCTGACCTTGCTGAATGTGGCAAAATTCTAGGAGGCGGCCTCTTGATTGGCGGCGCCTCCGAGCTAGCTCAGTATCTGCTAGGTTGAGCGAGAATAATCACATGTTTGAATCTGGAGAAGATTTTGATTCACGCGATCCAATCTTTAAAGGTTGCACAAGGCCAGCTATGCTTTTTGGTGTACCTATAATCCCACTAGCCAGTGTTAGCGTCATCGTTATTTTAATGAGCATTTGGACGACAATATTTCTATCACTTGTTTTAATTCCTATCATTCTTGCAATGCGACAGGTAGCTAAACATGACGATCAACAATTTAGACTATTAAGCTTAAAATTATTATTTCGAGTTCTTAACTACAACCATAACAACATATTTTGGAAAGCATCGACCTATAGCCCTTTTGCGTTTAAGAAACGTAGATGAGGTAAAATGGTTGCTCAACCCAAATACTTTGACGCCATTAACAATGAACGGTCTCTTTCATCCTTTATCCCATTTAGCAACCATATTTCTCCCAACACCCTCATAACCAAAGAGGGTGATGTGCTACGCACTTGGAAACTCAAAGGCATTAGCTTTGAAACAGCAGATCCCCAAGACATTCAGATTCAAAAAGAACGCCTCAACACGTTACTGCGCGCAATTGGCTCGAATCAGGTAGCGCTTTGGTGTCATAATGTACGCCGTCAGACCTCAGATCGCCTTATCTCTAGATTTGATAATAATTTTTGCCGTGAATTTGATCAAAAATATTTTGATAGCTTTAAGGGTTATCGCATGATGGCTAATGAATTATACGTAACAGTTGTCTATCGCCCTTCTCCTTCACAATTAGGTAAAGCCTGGATTAAAAGTGCCAGGCGTTCATTACAAGATATTAAAGATGATCAACAGCTTGCGCTGCGTAAGTTAGATGAGATTGCCCATCAAATTGAATCAAGCTTACATCACTATGGCCTCGAAGAGTTAACCACTTACCATGATGAGCACGGTGTGCTTTGTTCTCAAGTGCTCACCTTTTTGAATTTTTTAATCTCGAGTGAGTGGCAAAAAGTTCGTGTTCCAACTGTGCCGTTGAATGACTATTTAGGTACAGCGTGGATTCTTATTGGAACAGAGACTATTGAGCTGCGCACCCCTACTAAAACGCGCTATGCGCAGTGTATTGATTTTAAAGATTATGCCGCACATACAGAAGCTGGCATGCTTAACAGCTTAATGTATGAGAATTATGAATACACAATTACGCAATCTTACAGCTTTATGGCTAAACGCCAAGGACAAGAGTTTTTAGAAAAGCAAACAAAACAGCTCATGAATACGCAAGATGGCAGTATGACTCAAATTGAGGAAATGACGGAGGCTATTGATCAACTCATTCAAGGTGAGTTTACGATGGGAGAATACCATTATTCTCTCATGATTTTTGGTGAGTCAATTGAGGCTGTCCGTGCCAACACTACATCTGCCATGACACTGATTCAAAATCAAGGTTTCCTAGCAGCCCTTGTGACAACAGCAACCGATGCGGCATTTTATGCTCAACTACCTTGTAATTGGCGTTACCGTCCACGCATTGCTGTCTTAACTAGTAAAAACTTTGCTGGACTCACTAGTTTCCATAATTTTACAACGGGCAAGCGAGAAGGAAATCCTTGGGGCGATGCGGTCACTCTATTTAAAACACCCTCAGGTCAGCCATTATATTTTAATTTCCATGATGCTAAAGATGATGACAATACTTTTGATCAAAAGATACTTGGTAATACACGTATTATTGGTCAATCAGGATCTGGTAAAACAGTTCTATTAAATACATTACTCGTTGAGTCCCAAAAATTTAAAACCAAAGCACCAATGGGATTTACCACTCTCTTTTTTGATAAAGACGAAGGGGCAAAGTTATGCATTAAAGCTATGGGTGGCCGCTATCTTTCTATCAAAAATGGTCAACCAACAGGGTGTCAACCTTTCCAAATAGACCCAACAGAGTCTAACATCCTTTTCCTTGAAAAATTAATTCGAGTACTCGTGTGTGATGGGCATCATGGCATCACAACTATGGATGAACACCGTATTGCACAAGCTGTACGCACTGTTATGAACATGCCACGTCCTCTACGCCGCTTATCAACCGTATTGCAAAACATTACAGAGAGTCAAGATAAGGAAGAACGTGAGAATAGTGTAGCTAAACGCTTGGCACGGTGGTGCTATGATGATGGTCAAGGTAAGCAAGGTTCTTTTGCTTGGGTACTTGATTGTCCTCAAGATGAAATTGATTTCACGACCCATCAGAATTATGGCTTTGATGGCACAGACTTCTTAGATAACGCTGAAATTCGCACACCCCTTTCAATGTACCTTTTACACCGTATGGAAGAGGTTATTGATGGCCGGCGTTTCATCTATTTTATGGACGAGGCTTGGAAATGGATTGATGATGACGCGTTTTCTGAATTTGCTGGAAATAAGCAACTAACCATTCGCAAACAAAACGGTCTAGGCGTTTTTGCCACTCAAATGCCTAGCAGCTTGCTTAAATCAAAAATTGCAGCCTCACTTGTGCAACAAGTTGCAACGGAAATTTATCTCCCCAACCCAAAAGCAGATTTTCATGAATATACAGAAGGTTTTAAATGCTCTGCAGCAGAATTTGATATCATTCGTAGTCTTGATGAAAACAGTCACATGTTTTTAATTAAACAAGGGCATACCTCCATGCTAGGTCGCCTTGATTTACAAGGATTTGATGATGAACTCGCAATTTTATCAGGTAGTCTAGATAATAATAAGCTGTTAGATGACGTTATTGCCGAGGTAGGCGACGATCCTGACGACTGGATTCCTGTGTTTCATGAAAAGCGCAAATCTCGTGTTCATGCCTCAAAAATTAATCCTGAGGCAGCGTCATGATTCATCAAATCATTTTATATACGAGCTTACTCGTGCTAGTAAATTCTCGGGTTTCTGCAGTCATTTCTGTAAATGATAGCGCGTCTATTCAACAGCAAGTTCGCACACAAGCTGAAACCATGGCCAAGTGGCAAGCTCAATACAATCAAATGATGCAACAACTTGAGCAAGCCAAGCGACACTATGAAGCCCTAACAGGGACAAGAGGTCTTGGTCAAATCATCAATGATTCATCCTTACGTGAGTATTTACCAAATGATTGGCAGAAAGTTTATGACGATATTCGCGCCCAAGGCTATGCTGGTCTAAAAGGCCGTGGTGCACAAATTTATCAAGAAAATAAAATTTTTGATAGCTGTACCCATCTTAAATCTGATGATCACCGTAAGGTTTGTGAAGCTCAAGCTGTAAAATCCGCTCAAGATAAAGGATTTTTGCTAGAGGCTTATGACACAATCAATAAGCGAATGAAGCAAATTGACCAGTTAATGGGCCAAATTAATACAACACAAGATCCTAAATCCATTGCTGAGTTACAAGCACGCATCAATATTGAACAAGCCAATATTCAAAATGAGCAGACACGGTTGGAGTTGTATCAAATGATTTCAACTTCTGAGGATCGTATATTAGCGCAACGTCAACGAGAAATGGAGGCAAGGACATGGAGTGCAAGAGGCGGTGTTCACGTTGAACCCGTAACATTTAAATAATTAGAACAAGTTAAAAATAACATTGAGATAGGTATTTACTAATGAAAAGATCAAAGATTTTAGATACTGTCATGGTGCTTAGCACATTATCCCTGCTTGTTGGATGTAAGGAGGAAACACAAGTTCAAACAGTGCAGTGGTACAAAGCTCACAAAGAAAAACGTCACGAGATGATTACAAAATGCAACAATAATCCTGGTGAATTAGCAGATACACCTGACTGTCAACACGCAAAGGCTGCAGAAATAGACAAATTAAATGAGAATAAAAAAGATAATAAGATTAAGCCCTTAGAATTCAAATGGGATAATAAGAAAGGTCTTATGCCGAAAGAAAAGTAGAAAAATGAGTAGCGCAGGCATTTTTCAATTCATTGGGCAGACAATAACTAATGCAACAAATGTATTTGTCCAACCTACAGTATCTAATTTAATGCTTGAATTAAAGATGACAGCTCTAGCCGGTGTTACGCTTTATATAGTGATAACCGGTTATGCTATTTCAACAGGTTCAATTGAATCACCTTTTTGGACATTTGCTAAACAATGCTTAAAAATTATCATCATTACTTTTTTTGCGCTCACAGCCGATGGATATATTAATGGGGTGATGGAAGCCATCAATGGTCTTGAAAATGGTTTATCTCAGGTCGTATGTAAATCAAATAATATTAATGGCCAGCAGCTTTCAATTTATGAACTGCTTGATCAGTCATTAGACAAAAACTTTGAAATCGTTGAGTATTGTTGGAAAAGGGCTGATACGGCAGGATTAATACATATTTTTTCAGCTTTAGGATGGCTTCTGGCCGGTCTAATTGTGGCAATTAGCGCCGTCTATGTAAACGTGTTAGGGGGCACCACCATTATTGTTGCCAAATTTTCATTGATGGTGATGTTTGCCCTAGGTCCCCTATTTATCATGTGTTTAATGTTTCCTATCACCGCTCGTTTTTTTGATAATTGGTTTTCACAAGTCATGAATTATATTCTGACCATTGTTATCATGGCGATTGTTATGGCTTTTGCGATCAAAGCTTATGATGCTTTTATTGGAGGGACAAATTTCTCCGATATTGGTGATGTCAATCCAATTACGGTTGCCTTGCAAGTTTGCGCTCTATCAGGGGTATTAGGGTGGATCATTTCACAAGCTGGCGGTATGGCATCAGGTTTAGCTGGCGGCTTATCAATGGCCGCTATGACAGTGGGTCAGTTTGCAGCGCCTGTCCTCAGTAGCATGAGTGCAGCTAAGAAAACGGGCAACATCATTAATCCACAAAAGACACGCCGTGATATGACCTCAGGCAAAATAGTAACAGCTTCAAGGGCCAGTCATCTATTAGCAGGCAATACTATGTTGAACCCAGCTTACCGCCAATCTGTGAAAGAAAATCTAACTAACAACTGGGGTAAAGCTAAGGGTGGCGATTTAGAAAAAGGTAAAGAGAAAAAATAATGAGACATAAGCAGCAACAATTTTACAAGAATAATCTATTTATTATTTTTACTTCAAGCCTGATCCTATCAGGATGCACAGCAAATAAAGTTAACCCACCATCTGTTGTTGGTAAGCCATGTATTAAAATTAATCAAAATATTCCAGCTACGCATTCATCACCAAGTCCTCATTTTAATGTGAAAAAATCATCTACAAATTCAAAGGAATCTCTATGAAAGAATCAACCTTTAAAACACCAATTGTTGAAACAACACACTTTGATCAGGCAATCAATTGGGAAACCTCAAGAATTCAGGCTATTGAAACATCGCAGCGACGTGCTTGGCGCGTTGCCATGGTTGCAGTTGGAACCGCCGGGCTGGCCATAATTGCAATCATCTTAATGATGCCCCTTAAAGAGTCAGTCCCTTATGTCATTCGCGTTGATAACGCAACAGGTGTACCTGATATCGTCACGGCCATGAATGATAAAACAATTACGGGCGATGATGTTATGGATAAGTATTGGTTAGCACAATATGTAAGGGCACGTGAAACCTATGACTGGTATACCCTACAACACGACTATAATATGGTCGGTCTATTATCCTCACCAAATGTTGGCAGTGGTTATGCTCAACTGTTTGATGGCAAAGAGGCCCTTGATAAGAAATATGGCAAAACTGTGCGTGCAACTGTTGACATCTTAAGCGTCGTTCCAACAGGTAAACATACAGGAACTGTTCGCTTTATTAAAACAACAAAACGCGTTGATCAAGAAGAAGCGCCAGGGTCAACAACGCAGTGGGTTGCAACGATTGCTTATGAATACCGCAACACAGCTCTGATTAAAGAAAGTGCCCGGTTGGTAAACCCCTTTGGATTCCAAGTTTTAAGCTATCGTGTTGATCCTGAAATGATTGGACAATCCCAATGAAACGACAAAATCTCTTATTTCTTGTTCTATTAATTTTTAAAGGTGCACTGGCCGTAAGCCTGCCTCAGGGGTCCACTTTTGATAACCGCATTCAATATGTGGATTACAATTCAGGTGATGTAGTGGTGATTAAGGCTGTAGCTGGTATTGGCGTGCGTCTCGTTTTTGCAGCCAATGAAACAATTTTAGATGTTGCCTCAGGGTTTACCCAAGGGTGGGAATTTTCAGATCGCCGTAACATTCTTTATATTAAAGCTAAATCCATAAAAGGTGAACATGATCAGCCTAATATGGCGCCAGAACCGGGCAAATGGGATACAAACTTAATGGTCACAACTAACTTGCGTCTTTATGATTTAGACTTACACCTTTTGTCAGGATCAAATAACCGTGGCAAAGCTCCTGCAAATCAACGTCTTTCTTACCGTATTGAATTTAAATATCCTCAAGAGATAGCAAACAAACATCAAACACAATTAAAGCTTGATTCAAAACCTGCGCCACGCAATTGGGATTACAGTATGCAAGTTGGTAATGATTCAGAAAATATTGCACCAACAATGGCTTTTGATGATGGTAGATTTACTTATCTAAAATTTCCTAACAATCGAGATTTTCCTTCAGTATTTATTGTCACACCAGATAAAACAGAGGTTCTTGTTAATAGTCACATTGACCCTGCCATGCCAGATACTTTAGTCATACAACGTGTTGCACCAGAAATAGTTTTAAGGCTCGGTCAATCAGTTATTGGTATTTATAATGATAGTTTTGATCCAGATGGCATTGCAACAGATCAAGGCACAACGGTTTTGGATGTTAAACGCATTCTTAAACCCCAGGGGAATTATTGATGCGCAAGGATCTAAATTCAAAGACATCTGTGGAACAGTTGTTAGGAGAACACCGTGGTATTCCAAGTGTTAATCAAACGACATCCTCAACAGTTAAACGTGGGTTAATTGTTGTCTTATTATTTGTTTTTTGTATCATAGCAGGGACGATGTATTGGACCTATCGGCGTCACATTGATCAAGCTAGTCAAAACGAGATACAAAAAAGTTTACACCTTACAAGCGCCGTGCCAGCACGTACATTTATTGACCTACCTACAGCATCTAAGCCAATAGCAGAAATACCTTTATCACAAGCGCATCCAGTGAGCTTAGAACACCATCAGCACATAGCCTCATCTCCTCATTCAATGATTAACAACAAGCTACCACAAACTTTAGACAAAGCAGGGTCTTGCCTGATGGCCACATCAGGTCATGTAAATGTTAAGGCAAGTCATGAACAAAAGTCAGCAGATGATCAGCGTAATGAACAGAATAATGGCATGGCAAAGATGTTATCAAGCACATCAACTCCTATGCGTACAGCACAGCAGCTTGGAAATCGTAATTTTATTTTAGCCAAAGGTAGTTTTATTGATTGTGCGCTGCAAACACGTCTTGATTCAACAGTACCTGGAATGACAGCCTGCGTTGTGACACGGAATATTTATAGTGATAATGGTAAAGTCTTACTCATTGAACGTGGCTCAACAATTTCAGGTGAATATAAATCGAATATGCGTCAGGGAATGGCGCGCATCTTTGTATTGTGGACGCGCATTAAAACGCCAAGCGGCGTTGTTGTCGATTTAGATTCGCCAGGAACAGATCAATTAGGCGGGTCTGGTATTCCAGGATACATCGACAATCACTTTTGGCAACGATTTGGCGGTGCGTTGTTATTAAGCTTTATAGATGACGCAGAAAATATAGCCAACTCAAGACTTGCAAAACAAAATGACAGTCAAATTAGTCTCAATGAGACAACTAATACAACGCAGGATATGGCAACAGAAGCGTTAAAAAATACCATCAATATCCCACCCACTCTTTATAAGAATCAAGGCGAACAAGTTGGCATTTATGTAGCACGTGACTTAGATTTTTCCAATGTGTACGATGTCACAGCACACTGAAAATATACCTGCTTTTGATCGCGCTACCTCGATTCATCATTATCTTGCCTTTGCTAAGAAGTGGCTTGAAGATACACAAATTACCGAGATCTGTGTTAACCGGCCCTTCCAAGTATTTTGTGAGCGTCAAAATATCTGGGAATGCCACGATGTACCAGAGTTGACGCAAATTCATCTCCTCTCCCTTGCAACAGCAATTGCTAAGTTTGTTAATCAAGATATTTCAGAAACCCAACCCCTGCTTTCAGCGGTCATGCCTGAAGGGGAACGTATACAAATTGTCTTACCGCCTGCATGTGAGCCTGGAACAGTGTCTATCACCATTCGCAAACCGTCTGCCCATATATACACCTTAGCTCATTATGAACAACAAGGCTTTTTTAAGTACGTTAAGCCACTCACAACGCATCTAACAGATCAAGAACGTGAGCTGCTACAACTCAAAGAAGACAATCAATTCCTTAAATTTTTGCGTCGTGCTGTACAACTTGAAAAAGTCATTGTTGTTGCAGGTGAAACGGGTTCAGGCAAGACAACATTCATGAAATCACTGGTGCAAGAGATTCCAAAAAATCAACGCATTATAACTATTGAAGATGTACCTGAGCTCGCGCTACCCGATCATCCCAACCATGTTCACCTCTTCTATCCAAGTGAAGCTAAAGAAGAAGATAATGCACCTGTTACAGCGTCTACTTTACTTAAAAGCTGCCTTAGAATGAAACCAACACGCATTCTATTAGCTGAGGTGCGTGGCAGTGAAGCATTCGATTTTATCAATATTGCAGCCTCTGGTCATGGCGGCAGTATGACCAGTTGTCATGCAGGATCTTGTGAACTTGCCTTTGAGCGTCTAGCTTTAATGGTTTTACAAAATCGTCAAGGCCGTACCCTACCTTACGATATTATTTTTCGCCTACTTTATCTAATGGTTGATGTTGTTGTCCATGTTCACAATGACGTCTCAAAGGGTATGGGGCGGCATATTACCGAACTTTGGTATGATCCTATGAAAAAGCGCACACAAGCTTTAGAAAAGTAGTTTTATTAAGATGGCAGTCAAATTCAAATGGATTCTAGGATTTGTAATTTTTGTTATTGCAACAATATGTTGCATTTGGCTTGCTGGATTTTTATTTTTTATTCTTAGTAAAGTCAACCCATTTGGTAAAACTGATTTTTTGACGTGGTGGACGTACTGGCAGTTTTATCATGACGATTTAATCATAGAAAAGCGCCTCAATATCTCAGCTATGCTTGCAGCTATTATTGCTTATGGCATTCCTTCTTTTATGGTCATGGCTATTCTAAGAGATATAAGGTCTTTGCATGGTGAAGCACGCTTTGCTACCTTAAATGAAATTGAAAAAGCCGGCTTATTTGGACCATCAGGAATTATTTTAGGTAAAATAAAAAATCGATTTCTACTTTTTCCAGGTATGCAATTTGTACTGCTTGCAGCGCCCACACGTTCAGGCAAAGGTGTAGGAATCGTTATTCCTAATCTTCTCCATTGGCCTGAATCCGTTGTGGTTATCGATATTAAGCTTGAGAACTTTTTAATTACATCTAAGTTTCGTCAAAAATGTGGCCAAGAGGTTTATTTATTTAATCCTTTCTCAATCTCAGAACAAGGTCAGGAGAATCCCCTTCAGGGACGCACCCACCGCTATAACCCATTAGGTTACATCAGTGATGATGCTAGACTGCGTATAACAGATATTCTTGCCATTGGTTATGCGCTCTATCCAGGTGAGGGCCGTGATGCTTTTTTTGATGATGCAGCACGCAATCTCTTTTTAGCTTTAACGCTGTATTTATGTGAGACACCAGATCTGCCACGGACAATTGGTGAACTTTTACGCCAATCTTCTGGTAAAGGGTTACCCATCAAACAATATATTCAAAATATTATCTTAAAGCGTCAAGAGACTGACTTACCGCCCTTAACAAATGAATGTATCGATGCTTTAAATCGCTTTACATCTACTTCTGATAATACCTTATCAAGTATCTTAGCAACCTTTAATGTTCCCCTTACACTCTGGGCTAGCCCTGTTGTTGATGCAGCTACCAGTGCGAATGATTTCGATTTACGTGATGTACGCAAGCGACGTATATCAATTTATGTTGGTGTGCCAGCCAATAAACTAGCTGAGGCTAAAATAATAATTAATATGTTTTATACGCAGCTCATCAATCTCAACACCAATTGTCTGCTTCATGCTACCCCTAACCTTAAATATACCTGTTTAATGCTAAACGATGAGTTTACTGCTCCTGGTCGCATCAGCATCATTGATAAAGCAAATTCTTATATGGCTGGCTATGGTTTGCGAATGCTGAACATTATTCAATCGTCAGGACAATTAGAAGCACCCCCACCAAAAGGCTATGGTCCTGAGAATGCCAGAACACTAGTAACTAACCATGCATGTCAGATTTTCTTTACGCCCCGAGAACAAAAAGACGCTAATGCTTATTCAGAAGCCCTTGGCTATTATACTTTTAAAGCTAAAGGAAAAAGCCGCCAACTGGGCGGTAAGGTAGATGGTAATCGCAGTGAATCAGAGTCTGATCAAAAGCGTGCATTGATGATGCCACAGGAACTTAAAGAAATGAGCCAGCGCCAGCAAATCATTAGCCTTGAAAATACCAAAGCCATTTTATGCGATAAGATCCATTATTACGATGATACCATTTTTTTAAATCGCCTCAAATCAGTCATGCCTTCTCTAGCAAAGCACGGAAAAAAACAGCTTAATAAAGAGCAATTTGAGAAGATTTGGCAAGCAGGGGAAGGCGCTTCCCCCGTTCCCCTATTAAATTTTGATCTGCATCAAGCAATTATACAACAGCGTTACCGTAATTTAACTGCTGTAGACGCTTCAAACCATATTGATCTAAGTGCTTTAAAGTCAGATCTCTCTACTGTAGTGATTCCAATAAGTGAAAACGTACAATCAGAAGACGTTGAAAGTTTCGTTAACAGTTTTTTCGATGCTCTTGATAAATCAGATATAAATCACACTTTATAAATTGGGCTTGCTTGACAAGTTTATCCTTGAGGTCAAAGATGTAAGTAATATTAAGCAGTTGAAAAAAAACAATTTATTTTTAATATAAGGATTTTTTAGATGGAAATATTAAATAACTATGTAGGCTTTAATTTTATTGAGGAAGCAGGACCACGAGATAAAGCTAGGCATGTTGATGATATTATAAGGAATCAACAACAATTCACTCAAGCGCAACAAGGAAGAGCTTTTATGGAGCAACTTCATAAACAATTCCGTGTTATGGGAAATTCTTTTTACTTTAAAGATACCTCAAATCTGGCTTTTATGGATCAAGGTAAGCGTATTGTATCACAACTAAATGATGATCGTGCAGCACAAGCCATGGTAACAATGGCGCAAGCTAAAGGATGGCAAACAATTAAGGTCTCTGGTCATCAAGATTTTCAGCGCAAAGTATGGATAGAAGCAAGTACGCGTGGCATTGATGTTTATGGCTATATGCCAACAGAACAAGAGTTAATACAATTAAATATAAACACTAAGCACAGGCAAACCAATACAGTTGAGGAAACATCACGTTCATTAAATGATGATGAAATAACGTATTCAGCAAATAAGATTAATCAAAACACTCAAAGAGAATCCTCAGTCACGTCATTAGCAAATCCTTTTAGGAAACAAACTTTTAAAAGCGATAAATACATGACATCGCTTGGATCTATACATCAAAGCGAACAAAGTGAAACAGCGCATCAAAATAAAATAAGTGACATGGCTTCTTCTCAAGGTACAGAGCAAACGGTTGAGCGAATCTATACCGGTCGTATCCTTAACCATGGTCATGATAATTATAACTTTGATAAAAATAATAGTCCTAGCTACTACATTAGACTTGCAACTGATAAAGGAGAAAAAGAGGTTTGGGGTATCGATTTAAATCGTGCTGTATCTGAAGAATCAGCTCAAACTGGAGATTATGTCACCTTAAAATTTTTGGGCAGCAAAGATGTTAAAGTAGAATCCCCCATTAAAGATGAGGCAGGTAACATTGTCGATACGCAGTGGATCGAAACAAAACGTAATACATGGGAAGTATCAAAATTAGATAGAGCAAAAGTAATTGACGCAGTTGCTGCAACTTTCATTGATACGAATGTAAAAGACACTCACCTACGTGATGTATTAAAAGAAGCCGTTGATGCGCGCCTTCTTGAGCGCCAAGCAGCAGATCAGATTCCTCAAGTGTCTATTTACGATAAAAATGCCGCCGCCAAGAAACCTGATCAGAACCATGATGATAGGGTAGCGTTTGAGCCCGCTATAGAGCGCACACGCGCGTAGATGAATGTGAGTATGGACAGATTCGTAATACCATTAGTTGTTATCTTAAGCGCTGGATGCTCTTTACCGCCAACACCCCCTATGGTTGATGGCACATCAAGACAACTGATTAACGATGTGGAAGAAATAGAGAAGCAATTTAATGTTGAGACTATAAAAATGGAATCAATACCACCACAATCTAAGTCTGAGGTGTTTCATATTTATTTTCCATTTAATAGCGCAAAGATCAAATTAAACGCAGATAAATTAATGTCTTTAAATTCTTGGATCAAGAAAGCGCAACATATTGAGATACGGGCAAGAACCGATAACCAAAATCCAAGCGTGGGTGATGAAAAAATTGCCCTTAAACGCGCTCTTGCTGTTCAGGGTTATCTAATTGATAAAGGTGTTTTACCAGGAAGTATTTCGATTAATTATTTATCGGCAGGTGATTACATCGCAAATAACACATCAAAGAAGGGAAAAGCACAAAACCGCCGTGTCGATGTTATAATTTTTGTAAGCTAAGATTATATTTTTTATATAGTTTAGTTATTAGGCAAAGGCTCAAAAGATCGTTGATCAATCTTGCCTAACCTGATCTTTAATCTAGAATTAGTCTGATAGGTCTTCTTCTCCATACATAAGTCTATGATATGGATCAACATAAAACTTATCCACCTCTTGTTGTATTGGTAACCATTCAGTTTCTAGAAAACTATTAATCCCTCCTATTGTATTAAAAAATGACATTGTAATTGGTACACTCCGACTCGATGCGATTTCATACGCTTTTTTCATTAAGGCACGCGTAAACTCAAAATTACTATTGTTGATATTTTTTATATGAATATATCTTTTATTGTCCTCGCTTGCTCCCTTAAGTATAGCTGCGCCAAGCCGGTTATAATTTGAAGTCATAGAATGACTATTAGGGTTAGTGTCCTTATTTTCTAGGGATATAACAACGCCATTATGATATTCTTCATCGTCATCATATTGATAATCAATTCTCATAGCCTCAAGGTTCGATAATAAAAAGCATGTCAACAGGCCATAATAAATAAACTTAAAATCATTTTTAACTATTACATTTAAATTTTTCATTTTATTTTACTCATATTTTGATTAAACACATCAATACAATAACATAAAAAAGTTATTGGTATAAAAATTTATAATTTATGCGTCTAGTTAATGCTACCCATATACTTAGAAAAGGTATATACTTTGTATATACTATAGTTAGGTCATGATAATGATTACACATATACAAAAATGGGGAAACAGTCTTGCTATACGTATCCCAATCTCACTTATTGAAAAATTAAACCTAAAATCTGGTACAGCCGTTGAAGTTGATATTGACGATGATCATCTGGTTATACATAAGAAAACATATGAATTAGATTCATTATTGAATCAAATTAATGCTGAAAATAAGCATAATATCTTGTTAGATGATCGATCTCTTGGTCATGAGGCATGGTAAGCTACGTTCCTAAACGAGCAGATCTAGTTTGGTTAAATTTTGAACCCCAAGCTGGTAGAGAAATCACTAAATTTCGCCCTGCTCTTGTTATCTCGCCGGAAAAATATAATAAACTAACAGGTCTTGCTTTATTTATACCTATTACCAGTCAGATAAAAAACTATCCTTTTGAAATTATAATTGAAACACAAGACATTAAAGGGGCGTTGCTTTGCGATCAAATTAGATCGTTAGATTGGCGTATGCGTCAAGCAAAAAAGATAATATCAATTGACACCAAAATACTTGATGAAGCCGTTGCAAAACTCAAGCTTTTAATATCTTAATATCTCATACACAAATAATGCACGTAACACATATCATCAAATTTTTGCTGTAAGATTAAACTAAAATAATCTTTATCAAATATGATTAGAGCGAAGCACCCGGTTGCGGTTGATTTGTCAAAGATACATACACATGAATAGTTGGTTTAATCTCTTCATCAAAGCTTTTAACCATGGCATCAAGCTCATATTGCTTTTGTAAGTTTAGCCAAAAACCAGCCGATACCCCAAGCCATTGTTGTAAACGTAAAGCTGTATCAGCAGTCATATCCCGCTTACCTGCAATTAACTGATAAATTCGGTTTGCTGGAACATGAATCTGTCTAGCTAATTCAGCAGGAGATATATTAAGCTCAACCAATTCATCATGAAGAATTTCTCCAGGATGAATGGGATGTGTAATCCTTTTTTCTATAGTAGTCATGTCGTTCTCCTCAATGATAATCCACAATATGAATGTTAAACGGTTTAGCGCAATCATCAGGCCATTCAATCTAGTGAATTGAGATCAAAGAAGCTGAAAAATTTTTAGTGGATCTTCTCTAAATTACTAATTTCTTGATTGAGTGTTTTATTAGTTGAATCATAGGTAGTTGCTTTGTTTGTTATACTCCCTTTACAACTTAAATCTTGCACAAGCGTTTCGTGCCTTGTCAACAAAGGCGGCATTGTTTTAACAAAATCGACAATAGTTAAAGCAAGCTTCTGATCCTCTGATCCTCCTTTAGCTAGACATCTTGCAACTTGTCCATAAGCTTGTTGCAGCACCTGGCGCCGTGCATAAATTTTATGCTGTGCAGGATTAATTTGTTGTTCATCCTTCTTAATACTTTTTATTACAGCGTGTTTTTGCCTTTGCAAAATGTAAGATGGCGTTAAGCGCCTACCTTGTTGAAACTCTTGATCGATATGCAAAATTACTTGCTTGTCAGCTTTCTTGACAATGCCACGTACGCGGCGCAACGTGGCATTAGCAGCAATACCGTGATCACCAAGCTTTTGGGCAAACTGCTCTCGCCAATATTGCAGATCATGTTTTCGTGGGTTCAAGCGAACGCCACGACCACTAATAGCTTTAACACATAGATGAACATGTGGATGTTCCTCGTCATTATGTGCTGCAAAAACATATTGGTGATACTTAAATTGCGCTTGAGCAAATGCACGTGCTGCATTTTTTACAGATTGAGCGTCTGTTCCTGGCGACATTGATAAAATAATATTAAAAGCTTCCTTACGTTTTTCACCCGTCTTAGGAACAGCATTCTTCCCGTAACACCACCCATCTTGAATGTCCTGCAAACCTTCCTTGCCTTGATGTAATTCACCGTTTTCATCTTCAAGCTTGAGCTGACCCTGTCTTGAGATATAATGCATGTGCGCTTGAATATGCGGCATGTTTTTTCCACCACCAGAAATCTTAACCATGACCTCGGGCGTCTTATGTACCGTTCTGGCCATCTTTTGTCTAATATTGAGTCTACTTGTCTGCAGCATAGATTTAACTCTTAAAGAAGCATGACCTGATAAGATGTTACGACCTTGAGACCTTTTAACTGATCCCAAACGCGCTTGCATTTCCCAATCTTGTAAAAAATCAGATAACATTTTTTGAGTCATTCAATATCCCATCGTCCAACACTTGCACGTAAGACATTACTTACTGCTTTTACATGTACCTTTATAACCTTTCGCAGATCCAAGATAAGCTCAGATATATTATGGGATTCGCCCCCTTCATTCAGTGCTTTAGCAATTTGATTAATATTACGCCCAACTGCTAGCAACTGATAGTTTGAATTTCCCAATACTTTAATTTCTTTCATACCAAACTGTGGTTGCTTTGTTAAACCAGCGCGAATAGCATTAATAACCCAGCGGCGTTGTGAACATTGATCTCGCTTTGCACATATCTCAAGGGCTGCTTTTTCTGAGGGTGTTAATAAAACTGTAAATCGTTGCTTGATCGCATCATCTGGTGATTCTCTAGTTTGCTTGAGAGGCTTAACGCTTTCCTTCAGTTGATCCTGCACAAACCTTTTAAGCACAGACCCGGGCTTTTGATTGAGCTCTTTGCAATGGTTTATCCAAGGCGTTTTAAGTGCTCCTAGGTATAAATTTAAATATGTATTTTCTTTTTCCAAAATATAAATCTCTACATTCTACAGCTATTAAATACCTGTACGGTATCTCATTTTGATACCTTAATAAAGTAAAATACGCGCGTATTTGGCACCTTTGTGCCTATCCTGCGTTGAATATTTTATCGCTATCTCTCTAAAATATACGTCGCATTTATTTTAAAGAAAAATTCAGAACTAAATATCTTAATATGAAAGATCATGAATGACGCTAATAATTTTATAAAATATGAAAGATTTTGCATTGGCTTCAAGCGTAAATTGGCAAAGTATCCTAAACTTGATAAGATTTATTTCAATTTATCGTTATTTAAATACAGAGCTAGTTAAAAAACTGATTTTAAGCTCCTTACAAGCAAAATAAATTTTTTCATGCCTCTCTTTATATAAAATCTACATTCTTGCATGGGTGAGCTTTAAAACCATGTTGGTGAATAGATTACGGCATCTTATGACATACCTAACACTTTTATAATATCTTTTTCTTTCTTAGTTGTGGAATCCTGTGGAGTTTGTGGACAGAGTCAAAGAGGGGTGGATAACACCTTGTTATCCACGCATCAAAGACGCTACGTAGTACTATCCATCAAATCCACAAGCTATCCTTTATAAATATAAAAGTTATCCACATAAAAATAATCAAAATATATTTTTCTTTTTACTTGTTTTTTTAACTTTATAAAGTTTTAAGTATTTTAGATACCTCTTAAACCCGCAGAAAAATTAGGTTTTTTCCTATTAAAAACCACCTTTTTGCTGTTAAAAACTACCTTCTTGCTGCTAAAGACCACTTTTTTGCTGTTAAAGACCACTTTACAAAATAAGTAGCTGTGGATAAATATATGTATAATTTTTTATAAAAATGACAAAAAAACAAGAATCAAAGGATTTTATAGTTAAAAGCAATTCCTTAATTGAAGCAAGATATCGTCTAAGTCTTCAGGAATCTCAAGTCATTCTATGGCTCTTAACAAAAATAAAACCTAATGATGAAGATTTTAAACCGCATAAGTTGAAGATTGCAGAATTTGCTAAATTGGTGGAAGTTAATGTTGATAGTAAATACAGAGAATTACGTGGTATAACCCGCCAGCTACTTCAACGTGTTATGGAAATTCATGAGTCTAAAACTAATGAAACTATTCAGGTTGCTTGGCTTAGCTCAGCCCATTACAAAAATAAACAAGGATATGTTTATTTAGAATTCAGCCCTAAGCTTAAGCCCTATCTTTTACAACTGCGAAGTCATTTTACTAAGATTGATATTGTTGATACTTTAAAACTGAAAAGCATTTATGCTATTCGGATTTTCGAACTGCTTTTGCAACATCTTTTAATTACTAAAAGAACCATAACAATAGAAGAAATTAGAGGATATTTAGGCATTCCACAAAACGAATATTCAAAATATTCTCATTTAAAGGAGAAGATTTTTAATAAAGCTAAAAGTGAAATTAATACGAAAACGGAATACAATATTGATTTTACTGAAATAAAAGAATCACGTAAAATAGTTGCCATTGAGTGGATTATTCACAAAAAGAATCTTCAAACCCAAGATCATAAAGCAGTATGTCTACAAAAAGAATTGCGTTCTAAAGAGATCATTATTACTAATTTGTTAGAGTATGGTTTTAGCAAGATGATAGCTAAACGACTATTAACGCTTCATGGTGAAGATACAATTAAGAATGCTATCCGGGCCGTTGATTTGCAAATCGAAAGAAAACATGCGAAAAATCCTAAAGCAATGCTTCAAACTGCTATTCAAGAAAAGTGGCATCCGGAAGTGTATAAAAAGCGAAAATGAGCATAATTAAAACGCAAATGAGATACCCTGCGTATGGAAATAAATCAAGTATGGTTTAAGGGTGACTTGCTAAAATAATAACAATAATATTGATCACAATTATGCGGTCATCAAAGCTTTATAAATCGTCACCCAATTGTATGTAGTCTTATATTTTACATTAAAATGTATCTAACCGTTGCAATTATAAATCTAGTAAATCCAATAAAGGAATACCATTTTTAGCTCTTATTTTATTCAAATTTCCAATGAGAGTAGTATAAGAAACTTTGTGCCCATTTACTATTACTTCAAAATTGTAAGAGCAAGAAGATGGAGGAAGAGGTAAAATGTTAAATTGATGATCTCTTGCTTCTTTAATAACTTGATGTCTTTCAACATATATTTTGGGTAAGCCAAGCACTAAATTCTTTTTTAAATCTAATTTTTGACTAAGTTGCAATACCGAAGGTTTCGTATGTAAATTTGCAATATTATCAAGATAGCTGTTGTTAGGGTATTCCTTTCTAACATCTGCTATTAAATTTTCAATTAAAGGAAGAGTGTTAAATTGACTTAGAGTATTAACTGATTTGATATTATATTTTGATTTTCGTTGCACCGTAAACCCATAACGTTGGCGCGCTTTATAGATGGTATTACTTTTTTTATTCAGCAATGATTCAATGTGCTTATTAGCAATGTTATGATAAACGCAAATTGCTAGAACTTCAATTTCATCAATTGTCCATCTTTTTAATTTGTATTCTTTTAGCATAAGTCTCCCCTGTAATGACGCATTTAAGCCTTAATATATCCGCCCGCATCCCGATGATTTAATAAAAATATAAATAAAGATTTATATTTAATTTTTAATGGCAATTATTGACATTGTTTGTCAATAAAAATATTTTACCTTGAAAATATCATATAAGGAGGATTACAAATGCATAAACTACTTACCTTGAGGTATAACTATAATTAACATTAAATATTAATTATTTTAGGGTTAGACTCTTAAAAAAATATATTTGCATTACAGAGAATATAAAATTGGAAATTAATTGGAATCAAATAAGGATATTTTACAATGTTGCTAAAGCTGGAAGCATTTCATTAGGCGCTCAGCGCCTCAACTTGACTCCATCAGCTATAACAAAAAGTATTCAAGAATTAGAAGCACGTATTAAGACAAAATTGTTTTTAAGGCATGCTAAAGGGGTGACTCTCACTGGAAATGGAAAAAAATTTTATGACCATGCAATCAAAATGTATAGTTCATATGAAGATATACAAGCTTGTATTATTACGGAGACAAAATATACCACTGAAAAATTAAAAATCATTACAACTACAGGTTTAGCAACTCAATGGTTAATTGATTATCTAATAAATTTTTCAAAAAGCTACCCTAAAATAAAATTAAGTGTTTTTGGCACTGATGATAATATTGAATTAAAGGAAGGATATTTTGATATTGCTATTACGAATAAAATTTTAAATCAGGATGATTTTGAACAAGAGTACTTTACTACATTTCATACTATTTTATATGCAAGTAAAGGATACGTTGATCACTATGGACTTCCTAAAAAACCTGAAGATCTAAATAAACATAAATTAATCTCTTTTGGAAATGAGGAAAGTCATCCGTACGGACATATCAATTGGCACCTAACAGCAGGAGCTAAGAAAGGATATGTTAGGAAAACAGTTTTAGAATTTAATTCAAGTATAGGTTTAGTGAAAGCAGCTGAGAACGATCTAGGAATTATTGCAATGCCTAAAAATCATCCTTTATTAAAGAATACTAATTTAATCCCTATATTACCTGATTACTTGGGAGAAATAGGAGAATCATATTTTACGTACCATAAAAATCTAAAAAATATTGATAAAGTAAAAATATTTATCAATTATATTAAAGAAAATTTTAAATTTTCAGAGCATTAAAATTTTCTTTAATTCTTTTTGAACATAATTGTATTTTATGAATTGAAAAAATTAAGTTTTTATTGATTGGTTTAATCCAATTATTCAATAAAAAAAATTTATTTGCACCGATCTTTCTTTTATTTAATTCACTTCCTCTTCCTAAATAAATACTGAAGATCTTCCTACTATAAGCAAAATTAAATAATTCATATAACATTGCTACATATAAATTGTTACCATTTTGAATCATATCAATATTTGAACCCTGTGCGAGTAAATAAATATCAGAATATTTTTGACCAACTAGAAATATGAAACCTTGAACATAACGACTATTTTCTTTGTCGTATCTTAATCCAATAAAAATATTTTTTTTTAAATGCGACTCAAAAAGCTTTTTTAAAGCATCATAATTATATAAATTGTAATTATGATTATATTTGAAAGAATTATATTCGTGCAGTTTTGCAAAAGCATTCAGTAAGCAATTATTTCCCTGTATATCCTGCCAATCATAAAAAATTATGGGGTAACATTTTCTACCTTTATTAGTTAACCGTTTAATATCTTTATATCTTTTATTACCTAAAGAATGTTTCAACTGAAAATCTAAAGAATCCACAATCTCAAGACATGACTCAATGTAAGAAGGAATCTTGATAAACCCTTGCGTTTCTAATATAGAAGCATTGCATTCATCTCTAAGAGTTGGGATAAAGTGTATTTCTGCTTCGTGGTTAATATCTAACTTATTTATTGGTGTACGAGAACTAAAATTATAGAAATATCCATTAGAAAGAAATGTTGAACAATCATCTAATGGGGTATTTTTTACACCCACTGATTTTAAAAATCCAACCCATTGAGGAATATCTTTCAATTGAACTATTGGTTCTTTAATATTTAAAGTGCTTAAAAGCATTTCCTTAAAAATTTCTAAAGACTGTTCTTCCTCTAGCAGAGTTTGGGGTAAAGACATTCAACAAGCAGATTGTAGCACTTGAATCAAGAAATCGTTCTGTTGATGATCTCCAATACTAATACGTAAACAGTTATCAAGGACATGCGTAAAGTCCCTCACTATAATTTTATTTTCCAATAATATTTTCAGAACTTTATTTGCATTATGAAACTTAATTAACAGGAAATTAGTATAGCTTTTATAAATATACTCTATGCAAGAAATTAATTGAATTTCTTTACACAGTCTATTTCTTTCAGTAATAATGAAACCCCACTGCCCTGTTAATTTATCAATATTTTTTAAAGCCAATTCTGTATAGTCTTGAGCGGGTTTCGAAAAACTAAAAGGGGATTTGATACATTCTAATGTATTAATAATTTTCTCTGAGGCAATGACTATTCCTGCTCTCAGTCCAGCCATGCCCCAAGCTTTAGAGAGTGTCCTAATGATAATTAAATTAGGAAAATTTTTTAATAATTCTATAGAAGATATTGTATTCGAAAATTCTATGTAACATTCGTCTATTGCAACAATACCATTATAGTTTTCAAGAATATTTATGATTTGAGATGTATTTAATAGGCTACCTATGGGATTAGTAGGATTACATAAAAATAATAGCTTGCTGGGCGTGATTAAAATATCTTCAGTACTTAATTCATCAAAATTATTGCCGAATAAAGGAATATCGATGACATCAATACCATATCCATTAGCCCAATGCTTAAACAGACCAAATGTGGGAAAGGTAACACACATTTTATCTTTACCAGGTTGGCAGAAAGAGCGAATTATAAGATCAATGGCTTCAGTTGAACCA
>Ga0160427_10000204_pt1 | contig 40249 bp, 26 predicted proteins | sample SolpanmetagenomL_FD_108194 | JGI IMG/M metagenome (GOLD analysis project Ga0160427, IMG submission 108194) | Solar panel surface microbial communities from Lawrence Berkeley National Laboratory, California, USA - L | ecosystem: Engineered > Built environment > Solar panel > Unclassified ...
GCCGAGGGGAGGGGCCGAGGGAAACCGTCGCTTGCAGCGTGCCGTTGCGTTTCAGACGGGTCTTCCAACTGTTGACGGTGTGGACGGAGACACCGAAGTGCTCCGCAATCTGGGCGTGGGAATTCGTGCCTTGTTGAAGCCAGTCGAGAGCCGCGATCCGCCGCTCTTCGAGTTGGGCGCGGGCGAGGTGAGCAGGAAGCCAGCTGGACATCAGCTCAAGATATCAGCGCAAAGCTATACCGAGATCAATAGGCTGGGTTCAACAGGAACTGGCCGCGAAGCTGTAAGGCGAGGATCAGGGTCGAATGGCAACCCGTTCGGCCGTGCCAGGCAGCGTTTCACCGGAGATGCATTCAAGAGGTCTTGAGTTCAAAGTGGAAGCACCGCGTTGCCTTTGATCTGAAAGATTCCACGCCCGACCCCGTCCATCAACACCTGACGGGCACGTGCCTGAATTGGGGCTGTGATCTTGGTGGAAATGCCCAGCAGCGTCAGCGCAGCGCGTGTGAGGTCCTCGGCTGTGATCCCAAGTGCATGGGCCGCGACGCGCTTCATGGCCTCCTGGAGTTCGGCGTCACAGACATTGCTTAGCGCATTCTTGCTGGCTTGAGAGCCATGATTGCGGGCGAGGGTAAGTTGCGCTGCATTGCTGATCAGAAAGCCAGGTTGCACTTCAGTCACTGTTCCGGAATGCAGAGCGTGATCCGCAGCCAAGGCGAACGCCGACTGGACGAGATGCCCCGCTTTACTGATGCCGATGGCCTGCATGAGACGCCTCATGGCAAGGTCCCGGGCAATAGGCCCCTCTTGCCGCACCACATCGGCCAGTGCCGCACTCAGGTCACTGGTGGGAACCTGATGGAAGGGTTGCCCGTAAGTTCGGACAATGACCTGCGCTTCCACGTAAGGATCAGCATCCGGTAAACCAGTATCCATGTCCACAGGCACCGTCGCCGTTGAAGGAAGTTCGTTGAAAAAATCACCGAAGTCCTCTTCGACGTTGAGCGTTTGCGGCTCTCCCTCTTCACTCATGGTCAGTGCCTGATCAGCATTCAGGTGAGCGAACTGAGCGGCGGCCACAAGGTCTTGTGCGGCGCGTTCAGGATGGCGAAACCAGTCTACGCTCCAGATGCGGTAAGCGCGCCAACCAAACGTCTGCAAGACTTCTTCACGCAGGCGGTCACGGTCGCGCACACTTTGAGCGGAGTGGTACTCCGGACCGTCGAGTTCGACACCTAGAACGTACTCTCCAGGACGCTCTGGGTGAGCGACGGCCAGCTCGATCCGCGAGGCGCTGCTGCCAACGTGATCATGGACGGTGTACCCTGCCTGCCGGAGAACTTGCGCGACCTGCCCGGTAAGGCCAGTCATGGAACGCTCTTCCAGCTGTGAAGGTTGACTGGCGTGTAAACAGCGTTCTAAAAATTGCCGGAAAGCGCGCAAGCCGCGGTGCGACTCGGTCTCGTTGAGGTTGGAGAGCTGGTCGGGTTTGAAGTTCGTGAAGACCTCGATCCGCAGGCGGGCGCGGGTGATCAGAACGTTCAATCGTCGCCAACCATCAGCATTGCCGAGTGGCCCGAAGCGCTGCACAAATTTGATGTCTTTGCCCTTCTCGCCGGAGTAGCCGTAGCCGACACTGATCATGATGACGTCGCGCTCATCGCCTTGAACATTTTCAAGATTCTTCACCACGAACCGCTCGGGGCGGTCTTCACTGAAGAACGCTTGGTGCGCTTCCGGAAGAGTCGCGACCCGCTGGTCGATCAGGCCCTCGATCAGTTTCTGTTGGCTCGCGCTGAAGGTAACGACGGCGAGACTCTGCCGTGGTTTTTGCTGGGCGTGCCGGATGACGGCATTGACCACAGCTTCTGCCTCACCGCGGTTAACGCGCTTCCCACCTGCTTTACCGCCTGTTTCGAAATAGGCCTGCTGAGGATCGAGGAGGTGAAACCGGAGACCCAGGTCCGGGTCAAGCGGTTTGGCATTGGGGAAGGTGATGAGTTCACCGTCATAAAACGCTTCGTTGGACGTTTCGATCAGGGCTTCATGCTGACTCCGGTAATGCCAGGTGAGGCTGCGGCGGTAGCCCACATACTGCGCTTCGAAGAGGGCCAGCAGCGATTCCAGTCCGGCATCTTCAGTTTCGTCTTCTTCGCCGCTGGCTTTAGCGAAGAAGTTCGTTGGACCAAGCTGCTTGAGGTCGCCGACAATCACCGCCTGATCGGCGCGCAGCAGAGCTCCCAAGGCGTCACTGGGACGAACCTGGGAGGCCTCGTCGAAGATAACGACGTCAAACGTCAGGGTCCCCAGGGGGATGAGATTGGCGATGGAGAGGGGACTCATCATGAAAACTGGTTTGATGGCCTGAACCGCTTCGCCGGCATCAAGGAGGAGGGTTCGGACGGGAAGGAGCCGCTTTTTCTTGGCAAATTCCTTTTGCAGCACGCCCACCTGACCGTAACTGCTGGCTTGCGGGAGGGTTTGCACGTACGCCTGCCGAACCCGGAGGCGGTTGAGATGCAGGCGGTCGACATCGAGACGGCGAAAGCGGGCGCGGCGCTCGGTGTGGCCAACCAGCTCGAAACGGGCCAGGTCACGCCGCTGACGGAAAGCCTCTTCGAGGAGCGCTTCGGTCCAAACGAGTTGGGCGCTCGGCAGCAGGAGTGCTTCGGCGCGGCCAACGGGAATTGCGGGAAAGAAGTGGAGGAGGGACTGGAGTCCAGCCGCATTCAAACGTTCACTCAACTGATTCCAACTGACGACATGTTCCAGCGCCTGGGGATCTTGATTCACCCGCTGAATAAGGGTGTGGAGATCATTGAACGGCTGGGTCCTGAGATCGGGAAGTTGAGCTTCCTCTTGCAGGACTGAAAGCCGCTCAGTAAGCCGGTCATGCTCAGCGCGTAGGCGATCTGCCTGGCTCTGTAGAGCGCGTTTCAGTTCGGGTTGTGTGGCCAGCGCGGCGACGAACATGGACCAGTGGGGATTGGTGCGCTGCTGTTCATCGAGCCACGCGGCGGCGGTGCGCAGGGCCGTCCAGGGCGTATTCAGACCCTGGGCCTGGGTCCCCAGGCGGCCCGCATGGGTGCGCTCACCGTTCAGTAGAACATCTTCTGCGTTCAGGAGTTCATCCAACCCGGCAGCCGGGGGGATGCCGGGGGCAGCCAGCAGGGCCCCGAGGGCTTGCCTGGCCGCGCGCATGGCCGGGCGCTCATGCGGAAGGTCTTTGTGGGCGTCCAGCCAGTTCAAGGCGCTTAAGGCCGCGTCCGGGTCGGCGTCAGCGGTGAAACGCCAGCCGGGCAACTGGTCATGCAGGAGCTTCAGTCGCCGCTCGCCGGTCTGGTACTCCTCGACTTCCTGAAGCAGGGCCAGTTGCTCGTCCAGGGTGCCGGGCGTTTTGATCCACTGCCGGGCCTGCGTTCGGGCGGCCCGCACAGCGCTGCTGAAGATGGCGAAGAGCCCTCGCTGGCTGCTCAGCACGCCGCGGGTGCTGGCGACGTCTGCCGTGAGCGCTTCAGGGGTGACGCGGCGCAGCAGACCGGTTCGGATGTCACGCTGCGAGTGCTCGGTTTCCAGGGCTTTGCGCAGTTGCCCGCTGGTCATGGACCAACTTACGGGGCGCTTCCACGGACCGTCTGGAGCGGTGTAGGTGGTGTTCCAAGCGGCCTGCAGGGCCTGCCAGCGTTCGGCAGTGTCCTGCAGGCTCGTGAAGGCGGGCAACAGTGCCCCCCAGCCGCTCTGCGTGGTATCCAAGCCGCGCAGTTCAGGGGCGCGGAGCAACTCGTCCAGGACGCCGGCAAGAATGGTGAGATCGGCGGTGCGGCGCAGTGGCGCGCCAGTGAGGTCCTCTAAGCCTTGCACCGTTTCCGGCAAGGCCTGGAGACTGAGGTCCAGGTCGTGCAAAGCCGAGTCCAGGCGGGCGCGGTCCTGCGGAAGTTGTTCCGCTTTACTGCTTCCCCACAGCGCGAGGTCTGTCGGGTAGCCCAGGCGACCCACCCACCTACCCAGCTCCTCAGTGAGCCGCTCCGCTTCTGCCTGGCGGGCCGGGGTCCAGGTCATCAAATCCCTGGGCACGGGCGGCGCAGTGAGACGGAGTTCGCCGTTCAGGCGCGCGCGGAGTTCCTGGATGCGGCCCATCAGATCGAAGGGAGTAAGGTTGAGGTTGTTGAGCGGCGCGTTCACCGCTTCAGGCAGGGCATCCAGAGCGCTGAGGAGGGTCTCAATCTCGTCGTCCTCACCCTGATCGGGAACAGTGACCTTCCGGTCCTGATGAAGGGCGTCTCTCAAGGCGTCGCGCATCTGCGCCTTATTCGCGCTGCGGGAGTGTAAGGCCAGCACGGCGTGGCCGAGCCCGACGCGTTTCAGGCGGTTTTGCACGACGCTGAGTGCCGCTTCCTTCTCCGCGACGAACAGGACTTTCTTCCCCTGGCTGATCAGACCGGCGATCATATTGGTGATGGTCTGGCTCTTGCCGGTTCCTGGTGGACCTTGAAGGATCAGGTGACGGCCTTGCAAGACATGATGGACGGCTTGCGCCTGTGAACTGTCGGCGTCGAGAACCAACCAGTTGCCGCGGCCGTTGGTGGCTTCGTCGGCACTGAGATCCTGGGGGAGGCGCTCGTCGCTGGTCGCGCCGGCCAGCAGGGGCGACAGCAACGGATGTTCGTACGCGCTGACCCCGTCGGGCCAGCGTTCGGGCAGCAGGTCGTGGTACATCAGGATCTTCGCGAACGAAAAAAATCCGAGGGACAGCACATTCTCGTCCAGACTCCAGGTGCGTCCAGTGGTCATTGGCGTTTCAGAGAAGAAATCATCCGTGTCCACGGTGACGCTGGCCGCTGTAAGGTGACCTTGCAGCGCTTCGCGCACCCGAGCCAGGTAATCGCTGGGCAGCCATTCATCGGTGTCGGGCAGAGGAGGAAGTCCCAGACCCAACTCGCGCAGTTTGAGGTCCAGCGTGAAGTTGATCTGCAGTTCGTCGCCGGTGTACACCAAGCGGTACGGTTCACTGCGCGCGGCGCGGCGGAGCTCGACCGGGATGAGCAGCAGGGGTGCCAGGCGAACGTTGGTGTACTGATCTTCCTGCTTGGCGTCTTGCCAGCGCAGGTAACCCGCCGCGAGGTACAAACAGTGAATGCCCTGCTCCTCAGTGAACTCGCGGCTGGTGCGCTGCAGGGTCACCAGCCGTTTTTGCAGTTCAATTTCCGTGAGTGGAACGGCGACGTCCAGCGCATGTTTCACAGTCCTGGTGGGCAATGGAGCCAGGTCCAACCCGTCGGAGTCCTCAGGGTCTTCTTCTGGGGCGTCATCGTCACTGCGGAACACGACACTTTGGCCCTCGTACACCAATGCCTTGAACAAATCGTCGGGGCTCAAGCCGTGCAGTTCGAGGCGTTTGGGCTTGAGTTTGCCTTTGGCGTCGCGCAGCGGAAAGTGCAGCAGGGAGTTGCGGGCACTCAGGTCGAGCAGTTGCTCCCGGTGCCAGCTGAGGCGCTGGTTGATATGGGCAATCCGGTCGGTCGTGGCCGTCATATGCGCTCCTGAATCATGAGGGTGTCGATGCGTTTTCGGTGCTCTGCGGAGAGTTTGGAGAACCCCAGCAGTTGGGCCGTGATGCTGGCATCTGCCCCCGGCATCAAGGTACGGGCGAGTTCAGCGGCGACGCGGATTTCTTCATCACAGACCAGCGTGAGGGAACGGTGCTTGATCAGAGACCGGTTGCGTACGGGTGGGGTTTGCATGCTGCTCAGCCACAGGAAGTCGCCGCACACGCGAATCAGGCCGCGCTGGGCAGCACGCTGCGTGACCAGATCAAGACGCGCGCCGATCTGCGAGCCGACCTTGCCGAGCGTGTGCGCCTGCACGACGCGCCGGTAAGCTTCCTGACGGTGGACGGGGCCCTCGGTCTGCACGACCAGAGCCATCAGCGCTTCCAGCGCGTCGAGCGGCTGGTTCAGCAGATTGGTCGTGGATTGGGTGGGAAGAATCACTTCCTGATACGGGCGTACACCGGCCACGGTGAGGGTTGAGCCGGGCAGGGCAGACGAAGCTGGGCTGCTCAGCGGACCCGCAGCGGAGGCGGGCTGGACAGACGCTGGCGTCACGCTGCGGTCAGGCGTGGCCTCGGGGGGCATCTCCCGAACGGGCATGCCCAACTGCGGCAAGGCGTGGTAAGGGAGAGGTGCCAGGTGCATCAGGTTGAGCTGGTGCGCGGTACTGAGGATCAGGGCGCGTCCATTCAAGCCGATGGCAGCACTCAGGGCATGCCCACCGCTGGGCGTGGAGCGGGCCATCGGCTGGCCGGAGGCGGCCTTGAAGAGATACAGGCTGGTTGTCCTGTCGTCCTCTCCAATTCCGCCGAGGTACGCGCCATTGGCACTGAAGAACAGCTGACGCATCGCTGCTGGTGCCCGAAAGCTGCGCAGTTCCTTGCCGCTGAGCATGTCCCATACCACCACCAGGCGGCCGTGGGCTGTGCAGACCTGCTTTCCATCCGCCGTAATGGCCGCCCCAGTGATGGCCTGGCCGCTGAGGTGGAATGTCCTCAGGATCTTCCCAGTCTTTGTGTGCAAAACGGTGACGCTCTGCGCGGCTTGTAACAGCAGCAGCAGGCCGTCCGCTGAATAGAACAGATCAACTGGGACCTGCTCGCGCGTTGACACTGCTGAAGTGTCCTGCGCACTGATCTGATCACCCTTCACGTTGAAGCGGCTGAACAGTCCGTGACGACCGATCGCGGCCAGTTGGGTCACGCCCTGACCGCGCCAGGCGGCCAGGGCCACCGGGTGATCTGGGAAGTCCAGCGGTTGAGAGATCGGGTGGCCCTGGAAGTCATAGCGGCGCAGAGCACCGTTCAAAGCCAACCACAGGCCATTGTCGACAGCGGCCGCGGCATGGACGTTCGCGATACGCCCACTCTCTTCACCCGAGACAGCGTGAATAATTCGCAGGTCACTGCCCTGGATCAGCCAGGCCGCCTGAACCTGCTGAGCGAATCCACTATGGGAAGCGCCGACCGGCAAGGTCTGCAGCTTGAAGTCTTTGAAAACGCTCTCGAAGCTCGGCAGAACCAGGGACTTCTGGGTGCTCGGGGCCTGCCAGACCGGTCCAGGTGCATTGAGGACCGCTGGGGAGGTGAGGCTGGCCGCCTTGGTCAGTTCGCCCAGAAAGCTTCCCAACTGCTCGGGATGATCGAACATATGCGCTGTGAAGGCCTCCAGATCCTCCTGGAGCTTGGCGGTGCCACTGATCACAGAACCGTAAGCCAGTTCCAGGCCGTCATGGAAGAGCGGGACAACGTCTGCCGAACGTTTCAAAGCGTAGCGGAGTTCGTCCGGGTGCTGGATTCTGGGGACTTGGCCGTCTCGGCGGGACGACACTGCCAGGAGTGCCAGCGCCCATAACCGCTGGCGTTCCGGGGCGTGCAGGGCCGTGGTGGCCCCCGCTTCCAGAATGCGCTGCACCAGCTGCAGCGCACCCAGGTCGTCGAGCCCACCCTCGAGCAGTTCTACAAAGGCTTGGGCGCTGGATGGCCGGTCAATGGCCCGCACTTCCAGCGCGGCGAGTAGGGCCCGGCGGAAACCAGGAGCGTAGGTGGACGGGACAGCGGGCAGGCTCTCTTGATCATGCAGGCGGGTGACTGCATTGGGAGGCAGCTTCCCCGTCACGGCAAAGAGCAGCGTGGCGGCCAGGGCGTACAGGTCCGTCGGCGGCCCGAACGGTCCGGTTCCACCGTACTGCTCTGGGGGCGCAAATCCATGCGTGAGGATGACCGACATCTGTTGATTGGAATCTGCATACTCGCGCGACGCTCCGAAATCAATGAGCACTGGGGTGTCGTCTTGCAGCAGATAGATATTGTCGGGTTTGATGTCCCGGTGCAACAAGCCCGCGTCGTGCACGACGGTGAGGGCCTGCGCGAGGTGCCTGGCCATGCGCAGACTCAGCGCTGGTGACAGTGGCCCCTCATCCCGGAGGCGCTGCATGAGCGTTCGCCCTTCCAGGTAATCCATGATGATAAAAGCGGTGCCGAGCTCCGTGAACACATCCTGGACACGGACAACATGCGGCGACTTGAATTTGGCCAACATGCGCGCCTCACCTACAAAGCGGCCGAGCAGGTTGTCGAACGCGTCGCCACTCCACTGCGGCGGGAGCTGCAAACCGGCTGGCATGTGCAGACTGCCCTGCGGAAACAGTTCCTTGATCACCACCTGACGGTCCAGCAAAGCGTCACGCGCGAGATACGTCACGCCGAAACCGCCCTGACCCAGCAAGCGGATTACCTGATACCGTCCGCCTTGCAGCGTTTGTGGATGCTCCGGCATGTCTTTCACTGTTCGCGCTCCTGGTGCATCTTGACCTCGGCACAGAGGCGGGCCGCACAGAGTAAGGGTTGGATAAGATGAACGTTGTGGGGGGCGGCGGAACATGGGCTTTCATCCAGGGGAGCGGGTCTACGGAGCGCAACGAGGCCACCACGGTTCAGTATGACCAGCAGTAACGTCATCCACTGACCCGGTTGTTTGCTGATCCAGGCAGTGATCATTCTGTACGTCCTTCTGGAAGGCGGCGGAGCACGATCAGCTGTCCGTGCTCGGTTCCTATGACGATCCACTGATCGTTGGCCGCAGCGCAACGCAGAACCTTGGCCGCCTCATGCATGATGGTCGCCTGATCGGACACACCTTTCACTGACAGCGTGTGACCTGCGGCCATCTGCACCGTACCATCACTCAGAGCAACGGCGGGGTTCAGCAGCAGATCCTGCACTTCATCAGAATCATGACGGCGTTTGACTGACCTTCCAGCCAATCAGCCAGGTCGGTCATGGTCTCCTCAGGATCATGGCCACATTCCGTCCCAGCTTTCGCCGTACGGGGCCGTAGATCTTGAAACGAAGCGCGAAGTGCGGCACGGTCCTGGCTTAACTTGAGGAGATTGGAGCGCTCACCTTTGTGAGGCCGGAGGTGAAATTCCCAGGCATGAGCACTCAGGTGATCACCCGCAACCAAGGACGCGATCACGCGGGCTACTTCAGTCATTTCTGGGCCTTCGGCAAAATGACCTGTGCTGAATCCGAAGGCGAGGTGGACGTGCTAGGTAATGAGCTCTTCCCGGCGGCAACCACAGTTTTGTCGACCGCAATGTACAGACGCTCGGCTTCAACGCTGAGGAAGACTTGATCGGTGGGCCAGGGGGCTGCCTCGGCACTAACGATTACTGCGCAGAGCAGGCAAACCATGAAGGAATTCAAGGTTGTGTTCAAGTCGGTCCTCGTAGGTACATAGGGAATCCAACGTTTGTAGGCAAGCATAATTATCAAATGAAAATATGAGAACAGTCAATCAAATTAAAGAGAATCCCGTTTGATTCTTGAGTCCATCATTTCTTCAATAATATCAATTGTAACTTGTGGATTTTTCGCAACCTCCAAGGAGACGGCAGACTCATTATCGCCAGTTAACTTTGATAAAACGTCTGGTGAAGCTTTGGAGTTCCCCGCGACGGCCCTCCGAACGCTTGTTATCTCGTCAGTCGTTAATTTCGATAGGGTTTCTGCTGAGGTTCTAGAGTTTTCTGCAACATTTTGTCGAACATAAAACCTACAATCATCAGCCAATCTTTCAAGAATTTCAGGTGAGGTATTAGGATGTTTTGAAATATATTGCAAAACATCTGGATCATCATCGTTAGCCAATATTTCAATAACTTCTGGGGAAGTTCTTGAATCACTTGCAACAATCCGCCGATAAAATGGACTGCTATTAGCAGATAAGTCCGTAAGAATCTTTTCAAGAATATTTGGAGAGATTTTAGGGTTTTTTGCGACACTAATCAGAACAGATCCGCTACTATAGTCAGCTAATTTTACAAGGATTTCTAGTGGGGTTCTAACATTTTCCGCAACGGAACTCAAAACTTTAGGATCAGGATCACCAGCCAGCTCTATAAGGTTCTCTAACAAAGTGCTGGGATTCTCGACAACACCAATCCGGACAAATGGATCAGCATCGCCAGCTAATCTCATAAGAGTTTCTGGTGAAGTTCTGGGATTTCTCGCGACAGCATTCCGTATAGGCACTTTACTATCATCAGCTAATTTTGCAAGGACTTCTGGTGGGGTTCTAAAGTTTTCCGCAATGGAATTCAAAACTTTAGGATCAGGATCACCAGCCAGCTCTATAAGGTTCTCTAACAAAGTGCTGGGATTTTCGACAACACCAACCCGGACAGATGTACTCGCATCGCCAGCCAATTTTGTAAGAGTCTCTGATAAAGTTCTGGGATTTCTCGCGACAACACTCCGAATAAATGAATCACTATCATCGGCTAATCCTGCAAGGACTTCTGGTGGGGTTCTGGGATTCTCCGCAACATCTGCTCGAGTTGAATAATGATCAACTAATTTTGTGAGAATCTCTTCAGAACTTCTGAGACTTTTCGCAACAGCCACCCTTACAGATCGATCACTATCATCAGCTAATCTTACAAGGATTTCTGGCGGAGTATTAGGGTTCCTTGCGACATCTTCCCGGAGTTGTGAATTTCTACTACCGGTTAATTTCGCAAAGATCTTTACGAGAACCTCCGGTGGGGTTCTAGGATTTCTCACGATCTCGACCCGAACCTCTCGATCCTTCTCGTTAGCGAATATTTTGAGAATCTCTGGTGGAGTTCTGGGATTCGCTACAACAAACATTCGAGCAGAACAATAGGTATGTCCAGCCAATTCCTTGAGAATCTTTAGCACAACCTCCGGTGGAGTTCTGGAGTTTCCTGCAACAGCCATCTGAACGTTTTCACTACTATCATCGGCCAATTTTATAAGGGTTTCTAGCAAAGTTCCAGGATTCCTTGCAACATTCTTTCGAACAGAAAAATTAGTATCATCGGCTAATCTCGCAAGGATTTCTGGTGAAATATTGGGATTAAGCGCCATAATTTCCCGAATACCATCATCAGAATCAGTAATTAGTAGCTCAGTGATTCCCTGTGGAATTTTTGGATTTAGAGCCAAACCCAGTTTTATATAGAAATTTTCCTTATCTCTTAATCTTTCTAAGAAACCTCGCTTATTTCGGGGGTTTTTTATAGCTAAAGAGCGCACGTTCTCGTTTTCATCGTTAATCAATTTTTCGAGTGCTGAATGAGTAATATGAGGATTTTTTGCTATAGTACAACGAATAGCAGGGCTCTTATCGTCAATTAACTTTTCGAGAATATCGATTTTAACCTGCGGGTTTTTTGCAGCGATAAGACGAATCTCTTCATCTTCGTTCTCTAATAACTCTCTGAACAGAGCATCCTCGAATTTCACCCGATGCGCCGAGTTTATACGGATATCCCTGTCCTCATCTTTAATCAAAATTTCTAATAATTCAGAGGAGACCTCAGGGAGTTGCGATATGAACAGGCGGATGCTTTTATGAGCAGTTTTTACTAAAAGAATACGGACGCGGCTCGGAGCAGATTTGTTTTGTATGATTGCTTTTTGTATGTCAATCTGTTGAATCTTAGAGAGATAAGACAAAGTGCCTAGTGATGCGGCGTCATCTTCAGCTACAAAAATTAGATCTGAAAGCTTTCCTTCATCTCTATGGGCAAGATCATCTAATTTTTTTATTCGATCGTGAAGTCTATCCTCTAGATCAGCTTTCAATAGACTATCTAAATTCTCAGAAACTTCTGGATCTTTTACGGCGTCTTCAATAACGTTTGTAGGACATCGAAATTCTTTTAGTATCCTGGTAACCATATCTATGTATCTAGCTTTGTTGGCCACAGCGTAGGCTGCCTCAAAATGACGCCTTCTGAAGTGACTCATGTCTCCGACGTCAATAATAAAATATTCATTCTGAGTCAAGATGGCGTCTAAAACTTCTTCACTTAAGAAGAAGGCATATTCTTCTTCCTCATTTACTTTTAGTTTATATGATCCACTTCTGGATCTAGAAAGACCGTAACGTCTTTCACTTGCCCGTGATCTGCTTCTTATGATCTTTCTGATAGTTGTGTCATGCTTCTCTTCAAGCAGAAATTCTATAAGAGGGAGATCAAATTCTCTCTTCTGTTTTTCAAAAAGCTCTATTATCTCGTTGTTTTCGTAGACAATTTTAAGAGCTAATCCATCATAGTTTTGAGTCTCAAGAATCATTTCTAATGCGGCGACGTGGCGCACATCCTCGTCACGAGGATCGTCATCATCAGAAACTGCATCGCTCACTAAGGAAATAAATTTTTCATACGCTGCTGAATCTACAATCCTCAATTCTCTTTTATCTTTGCCGAATAGGCCAGAGAAATAGACTTCCTCTCTCAGATAATAACCTGAATCGTCGTCATATTCTGCCATGGTACTCACTAATTTTTTAACGAACTTTGCAGTAGGTGCCGCTAGTTCCGCCAATTGGAGGATTTTCTCATTGTCTAATTTATAGATAGATAAAAACTCGATTTCGCTCATTTTATTCTCCCGCAGCACTCTCTGTGCGGAAAAATATACATGGATAAGGCAAATGCACAGCCGGACTGTCCGTCATACTTTGTATGAGCTGGCCTTCCTTTGAATACACTCCAACTTTTACTCGCCCATCGTGTATAGTCGTTTCTAAATAATGTGCCTGGGCGGCGTAAGCGACAAGAAATTGTTCCAGAATTTCACGATATAGCTTACCATTGACTAGAGCGAGTTCATGATGAATAGATTTTGCTTTGGCCTGTAGTGCTTCTTGATCCGGCAGCTGATCGAGATCAGGGAGCGGATGGTCGTTCTCAAGAATCTTTGGCAATACTGCCACGTTCTTAAACATCCAGTCTTCCAATGGCAGGTACTCAAGCCATTGGGTCAGTGTCGGAATGCACCGAAAATCTTCGGTGACGTGTTGCTCACCAATGAGACGAACTGGAATGGCCCGGCCCTTGCTATTTGTGATGGTGCGCCCAAAGACTTCTTCACACCAAAAAATTCCTTGTGCATGATGGCGAAGGGCGCGGTGTCGGGCGTCGGCGATAAAAGCTTTAGAGGCGTCAAACCACTCGTGAATCGCTAGATAATCCTCTGCAACGCCGCCAAAGCGCCGCGCCGAGCTCTGCGCGTGGTAAATGGCATGACTCATGTTCCTTACTTTAGTGTGAAAGTGCTTTCAGATCCCTGACATGACTCCTCGGCACAAGGAGGATCTTCGTGCTGGACGTCCGTGTCGGGTGATGAGATTCCTGTTTGCAGCCTATAACGCTGATGGCACCCAATTCGTAGATGACGGCCCTGTAAGGTTCTGACGTCCACTGACTTCTTTTGTGAGGTGCCTGAGGGACACTTGAGATCTTTTTGCCTCAGGTGAGCAGGGCGGCCAGGAAGCGGCTGGGTTCTCCCGCATAGGTAATCAGCAGCCAGTCGCGTGCCCGGGTCGCCGCCACGTAAAAGAGGTGGCGTTCCTGGGCGATGAAGTCCTCCTGATCTGCTGGGTCCGTCAGTTCTCCGAGGCGGCGTGCAGAGGGGAGGCTGCTTTCGTCCAGACCAACGACAGCCACACCGCGGTACTCGAGTCCTTTGGCCCGGTGCATGGTCGACACGCTGATGGCTTGACCAGGTGCGGCATCATCGTTCACACCGACCACGTGTGTGGCGTGACCGGTGACGTCAAAGAGCCGCTGGGCTGTCACTTCCGGATCGTGCCGGGTGAATACAGCCAGTTCAGAGGGAGCCACACCTTCATCCAGCCGGGCTCTGAGCCAGCGGCCTACTTGCTGAAACTCCTGCTCCGCAGTGGCAGCTTTGAAAATCTCCGGTTCGGGTCCCTCGAAGCGTGACCGGGTCAAGCGCGGTTCGAGTTGCTCGTCAGCGTCCCGCAGTGTGGTCGGTAAGACGCGGTCTGCCAGGGCACGGATTTGCTGCGAAGTGCGGTAGTTGAGTTTGAGGCGGGCGCTGCGGCCCTGAAAGTTCAGGCCCAGGGCTTTGAATGGGAAAGCCGTCTGGTAAATGCGCTGCCCTTCATCCATGGCGAGCAGCAGCTGGTCCGTGCCTGGAGTGGTTAATGACAGCAGCAGCCTCAGCTCGCTGGGACCCAGGTCCTGCGCCTCATCGGCAATGACATGGTCAAACAGGGCGGCCTGGCCCGCACCGTGCGCTGTGACCTGATCGCAGATGGTCCGCCAGGTGAAGCGGCCTTCGGCTTGCAGGTTATGCCGGAAGCGCTCCACCACCTGCCAGACGGCGTGCCTTTGCCGGACACCGAGGGGCGTGCCGCGCCCGGTGCGTTTCACATCGCGGTACTCTGGCCAGCTCCGCAGGCCCTGCGCTTCGATGACGCCGCGCCATTCTGCAAAGAGAAAAGCGCTGTCCAGGGGACTGGCGGTTTCCCGGGCGGCCCGGCCCAGCTGGCTGCGCACCTCGTCCAGACCATCCAGCGGACGGCCGGTGGAGAGCTGATGATCGTCAGCCAGTTGGCGTGCCAGGGCGTGGACGGTGCGTACCGTGACCCGGGCGCGGATCTCCGCTTCAGGCAGCAGCAGCGTTAGCCGCTCCGCCAGATGTTGCGCCAGGGTCCGCGAGTACGTCGTCAGCAACACCCGCCCGCCCCGACGGGCCAACCGGGCCGCCCGGTGAAGCGCCACCACCGTCTTGCCGGTTCCCGCTCCACCCGTGATGCGCGCCGGGCCCGTAAACGTCTTGTGGGTCAGCAAGCGCTGGGAGGGATGCAGGAACACCATCCAGTCCTGCCACGCTCCGCTGAGCGCCGCGCTGAGTTCCGCTTCGTTCTCCGCCACCACAAAAGCCATCTGGGCGTCGGGGTGCTGGAATGGATCGCTGGTTTCGGCTTCCGGGGGGACCACCAGCTCCCCAGCCATCAGGCCAAGCAGCCGCTCCGAGACTTCTTCCGGAAGCAGCTCCAGCAGCTGGTGCGCGTTGGCGTCCGTGGCGTGACGCACCAGCTGCACATAACGCTCCGGAACGCCGAGCTGCAAGAGGTAAACTGGATCATACTTGCTGAAGATCCGTTCCTCTGCGGTGCTGGTGACGGTGATCACTTCGGTGCGTTCCTCGATCTCCACCAACTGCATGGCCCCCGTCGAAGGATGAACCTCCAGGCGTCGGCGCTCAGCCCAGCGGTACGCCGCGTCATGGTGATCGGCGTACAGTACGACGTAATCCTGACCCTGGTGGTACATGATGACCCGCAGGTCCATGTTGGGGGAGATGCTGAACAGGTTCTCGACGGCCAGGTCATGTCGCCGCAAGCCCGGTCGGGGAGGCTGGCCGCTGACCAGATCGAGGTGAAGGATCATCACCGCGTCACGAATGAGCTTCTGATCCTGATTTGCCAGCTGGCCCAGGCGCTTGGTAAACGGTTGGGCCAGCAGCAGTCGCGTCACGAGGGGCCCACCCTCTTCAAATTATGCTGAATACTGGCGGCCACTTGCTGCACCGTGAAGTGACTCAGCCAGGTGCCGCCCAAGTACCCTTCCGGGATCATCTGTCCCGGTTCGCAGATCACGACGGCCCTCGGCGCTTCTCCCCACATCATGATGGCGGTGCCCTTGACCTGCTGGCCCTGCATCATGTCGACCTGCACATCTGTCGGGACCGGCACACCCAGCCGGACCAGTTCCTGAGCCAGCGGGTAATACCGCTCGTTCATCAAGGGCCAGAAGGCCTGCCAACCAGCAGGAACGCCGGCCAGCGGCGCGGTTGGTGGGCGCTCCGGGACTTGTGGTGCAGCCAGCGTCCCTGCTGGTGCACTGAGCTCTGCAGGCTCAGGGTCGGCCTGTACGGCTGGAGGAACGGCCACCACGGCAACTGGCTCCACCTGACGTTCACCGAACACCACATCTGCCGCGTAGCGTTCCATCAACTTCAGCAGCCCCCGGGCCTGGGCTGGGCTGTCGAGAAGGCTGGCGAGGAACAAGGCCGCCTGCCCATCACGCTCTCCGAGGCGGGCCAGCGGGTGCGTCAAATTGAAGGTCTGCGCAGCCTCGGTACCCAGGGGGGGGCGAGGCAGGCTGCAGCTGAGTTCAGCGATGGTCACCTGCGTGTCCACCGGACGAAGCTGCAGCATGCAGTCCTGCCCGTAGTATTTGAAGCTCAGCATCTCCCCGTCCGTTCTGCGCGGTAAATAGCCTTCTTGCTGGAGGGCAGCGTAGAGCGTGTCAAGGATGGACATACCTTCACCGTACCGCAGAGTCTGCCCCGCTGCACTGGCCACCGGGTGTCATTCCCTGTCACTTGCGGGTGATAAGTTGCAGCTGTTCCCACGTCCTCCCTTCCCAGTTGAGGTTTTATGTCCACTCGAACGCTGTACGTGCACTCTTCACCCGCCTTGCTGCGGCATCTGGCCCGGCAAGCGCTGGTGGCGGCACCGGTCCTGACCGTGGTGCCGAACCTGGCAGCCGGACGGTCGACGCGGCAGTTGACGCGTCAGGCGCTGCCCACCATCACGTTCAGCCAGCACGCTCGGCGGTCGCTGGCGCGTGCCGGCTGGCAGCCGCTCGGAGCAGCGGAACGTGAAGAGCGGCTCAGGGCGCTGCTGGAGCGGCTGAATCTCGAGTATTTCAGCGCCATTCTTGAGCGTCCCGGAACGGTGGCCACCCTGTCAGGCGTCATCCGGGCACTGCTGCGGTCGGACGCCTCACGCCTCCCCGCCGGACGATCGGCGCGTGAGCGTGACCTGGCGCGCCTGCACCGCAGCTGGGTGCTGGAGTTGATGCGTGACGAGCGCTACGAACCGGCCGTCGCGGAGTTCTTCGCTTCCCGGACTGCCCTGACGCCGCAGCCGCTGGTGGTGATGGGCTTCGCTTACCTGGACGCCGCACAGCTGGCTTACCTCGACCGGCTGGCCGGGAACGGCAGCGCCGTGTACCTCCCCACGGCGCAGGGCCCGGCGCTGCGGGAAGCGCAGCGGACCCGGGACGCCCTGGTGGCCCGGGGCTGGACGCTGGCCGAGGTGGCTCCCCCTGCTGGCCACCCGCACCGCCAGCGTCTGGGCGACGCGGCCGCGCAGACGTTCCTGAACTCGGCCCCTGAACCCCTGCCGGACGTGCCGGTGTACGTCTTCTCGGGTGTCCTCGACGAGGTCCGGGAAGTCCTGCGGCAAGTCAAGCGGGCGCAGCAAGAAGACGCCAGGCCGTGGCATGAACTGGCGGTCGTGGTGCGGGACGAAGGCACGTACCTGACCCCGCTGATTGAAGTGGCCCGGGAGTACGGCGTGCCGCTCCTCAGCCAGGCGCGTCTTCCGCTGAGCGCCACTCCCCTGGGAAGCCTGATGCTCGCCTGGGCGGAAGCGGGACTGCGCGGCTGGCCGTTTCCGTTGACCAGGCGGGTCCTGACCCATCCGCTGCTCCATTTGCCGTTCGATGCGGGCCTCAGGGTTCGTCAGTTTGGGCGGCAGGCACCGGGCGGCCTGCAGAGCTGGGATACCCAGGCCACGACCCAGGCGTTCGAGTGGCCTGCCGAGGGCCGCGGCATGGCGTACCTGCAGCACATCACCCAGGCGCTGACCCTGGGCGGCGTCCTGGAACAGCAGCGCCACCAGGCAGGTCTCGGAGCCGCGTTGTCCGCTCTGAATCAGGCGCTGCAGCCTCTGGAAGGTGCGCCCTCCATGCCACGAGCGGATTTTCTGAGTGCGTTGCAGGCCCTGGTAAAAGAAGCGTCCGTGCCGGTGATGCCCGGGAAGGGAGGCGTGCGCGTCATGACGCCGCTTGGTACACTGGGCCGCTCCTTCCGGGCAGTGTGGGTGCTGGGGATGGCTCAGGGCCTGTTTCCCCGGGTGGCGTCCGACCCCCCGCTGCTGGACGCGCACCTGAGGGTCCACTGGTCGCAGACCGGCGTGTACCTGCCGGGCGGCGTGGAATCGCAGGCCATTGAGGAAGCGCTGTTCTTCCACACGCTCGCCTGCGCCCGCGAGCGGCTGACGCTCACCCGGCCAGATATCGGGCCAGGTGGCCGGGCGCTGGAAGCCAGCGCTTTCCTGCGGAGCTTTCAGCCGGGTCAGCGCGTGCGGGAAGTGCATGCCGGGTCGGACCACGAAGCGCAAGTTCACCTGGCGCTGCTGGGCCACCTTGGCCTGGAGCACATCACGGCCGCCGCGCGAAGGGAAGAAGAGCGGGAACGGGGTCAAGCTTCCGGACCAGAACTGCCGGGTGTGGTCAACCCTGACCACTGGACGTGGAGTGCCAGTCAACTCCACGCTTATGGTGCTTGCCGCTACCAATGGTTTGCCAGCAAAGTCATGCACCTCGCTCCCCTGCCGCTTCCCAGTTCGGGGTTGGAGCCAATGTCCAGAGGCACCCTCTACCACCGCGTTCTGGAGCGTCTCCTCCAGCCGTGGGTGCGGCAGCCCGCACCCACGCCCGATGAGCTTGCCGAGAGGGTACCTGAGGTGCTCGATGAAGCTGTTCGGAGCCTGGTCAGCGAGGGTGAAATTGACGTGGGTCCGTTGTGGCACCTGGAGCGCAAAGAGCACCTCCAGCAGTTGCAACGGGTCGTGCGCGCTCCGGAGTTTCTGCCTGCCGGCAACCGGATCGAGGGCCTCGAAAAACCGCTCAACGGTCAGCTGCCGGTGGACCAGACGCAGTGGACCTTCCGGGGTGCCGCTGACCGGGTCGATCTGAACGCGGAAGGACAGAAGGTCGTGACGGACTACAAGCTCAACCGCCACGTCAGCAACGTCAGGGACTCCAATGGAGCGCTGGGCACTGAAGTGCAGCTCCCGGTGTACCTCGCTCTGCTCACCGCCCAGGCGGGGCGGTACTTCAGCTTGACCAGCGCCAAGGTCCTGCAGGGTGCCGGACCCGGCTGGTCTGGAGCCAAGTATGACTGGGCCTTCCACCGCCTGGAGGTCAGCACGTTCCTCAGTGGTGCGCGTGCCGACCTCATCCGCGGCGATTTCCGGGCCTTGCCAGACCCGGCTGCTGAGGCCTGCGCGTACTGCGATTTCAAGCCCCTGTGCCGGTTTCGTCCCTTCAGCATCCTGGAATCCGCATGACCCTGACGGACGACCAGCAGTTCACCATCGGCCACAGCGCCAGCGTGGCCATTGACGCCGGTGCCGGCAGCGGGAAGACATTCGTGCTGACGCGGCGGCTGCTGCAGCTGATTCAGAACGGCCTGGCTCCAGAAGACCTGGTGGCCGTGACGTTCACGGAAGCGGCAGCTGCAGAACTCCGCAGCCGCTTGCAGACCCTGCTGGATGCAGAAGCGGCGCGCACGGGTGATCCCCACCTGACAGATGCGGCGCGCCGGTTGCCGCTGGCCCAGATCAGCACCATTCACGCTCTATGCGCCCGGATTGCGCGTGACCATCCGGTTGAGAGCGGCGCGGGCCTGCGCTTCGAGGTCCTCGACGAAGCGCAGGCGGCGGTGTGGCTCGACAGCCTCTTGCCGGGCCTGCTGGGGAGCTTGCCGGTAGAGGCGTTTGGTGACCTCCCGGTGGGGACGGCGCTGGACGCTGTCCGGCAGATGCTGCGTGACCCTTACCGCACCGAAGCGGCCTTGCGAGTCAGCCTGGCGACGTCGGCTCAAGACCTGGCGGCGCTGGAGGAACGCGCAGCGCATCAAGCGGTCCTGGCTGAACAACGCTGGCAAGCAGCGCTGGACACCCTGGCGGCGCATGCCAGTCCAGATGCAGGCGACGCGCTGGAGCAGGCCCGGCGGGCCGCGCTGCTGGCCTCGGCCGTTTCTGGCCATTGGAAGACCCGCTACGCTGCCATGCACAGTGCCCTGCAGGGCGTGCGCCGGAACGCCGGAACGGCCAAAGCCTGGGGCGGTACCAAAGGGATCGTCGGCAGCGCCGTGGAGGCACTCAAAAGCTTATCTGCGCCTGAAAGCGCTCTGGATGCTGAAGGCTGGCAAGTTCGGGCCACGCCGGTGCTCGAGCGGCTCTATACCCACGTTCAAACGCAGCTCGATCAACTCAAAGCGCAGCAGGAGAAGCTCACGTTCGCGGACCTGGAACGCCTCGCAGCGCGGGCGCTGTCCTTCCCGGAGGTGAGAGCGTACTACCACGAGCGCTGGCGGGCGATCTGCGTGGATGAATTTCAGGACACCAGCCCGCTGCAGTGGCAAATTCTGTCGGCCCTCGCGCCAGAAAACGTAAACTTCACGGTCGTAGGCGATGAGAAGCAGAGCATCTACGCGTTCCGGGGGGCCGACGTGCGGCTCTTCCGGCAGGCCCGCGCGCTGATCGCCGAGCGCGGCGGCGCGAGCGCCGCGCTGCAGCAATCGTTCCGAACGCACGAGGGCCTGGTGAACGTCACCAATCACTTCTTCTCTTCATTCATGCCGGGTCCCACCGGCCCTGACTCCACAGCGGCCACCTTCACGCCCCTGAGTGCTTTCCGGTTGAACGCGCCGCATCCCTCACCGCCCTGCGAACTGCATGTCATTCAGGGACCGGTCAACACGCCCGCCTTACGGGCTGCGGAGGCCGATCTCCTGGCCCACCGTCTGCAGGCCCTGATGAACGAAGGGCGCACGGTTGAGGAGCACGGCACGCTCCGGCCGCTGCGCTACAGCGACATGGCACTGCTGCTGCGGGTCCGCACGCACTTGCCGGTTTATGAAGGCGCGCTGTTCCGCGCGGGGATTCCGTACACCGTTCAGGGTGGGCGTGGCCTGCTCGACCGACCGGAAGTCCGGGATCTGGCGCACCTTCTGCTGTTCCTGGCGCAGCCTGCAGATGATCTGGCGCTGGCTGCCGTGCTGCGCAGCCCGCTGTTTGGCTGGACTGACGCGGCTCTTCTGGCGCTGACCCAGCAACGAGACAGAAGCGCGACCTTATGGGCCGCGCTCCAGCAGTCGAGTGCTGCTCCTGCACTGCTGGGCGAGCTGATCAAGTTGCGGGGCAGTTTCACGGCCAGCGCCTTGATCAGCTCGGCACTCGAGCGCACTGAGCATAGGGCCGTGATGGCCAGCCTGGCGGACGGTGAGCGCCGTCTGGCCAACATTGACGCCTTCGTGAGGCTGCTGCATACCTGGGCCGGGCAGGGCCAGGCCGACATCCAGAGTGCCGCCGCAGCCCTGGAGGACACGTTGCGGCTGGACCTGCCGGTCGCGGAAGCGGCGCTGGGATCCACAGACACGCTGCAGATCATGACCATCCACGGCAGCAAAGGCCTGGAGTTTCCAGTCGTTGTCATTCCCGATTTGCTGCAGCAAGGCCGGGCAGACACCACCTCGCTTCTGATGGATGCCGAAGCCGGCTTGGCACTGCGGGTCCCTGGCGTTCCGGGGGAGGAGCAACCGGAGCGCTACCAGCAGTTGCAGGCGCTTTTCAAAGAACGCCGGGGAGCTGAAGCCGAACGCTTGATGTACGTGGCCCTGACCCGCGCGGCCGACACCCTGATTCTGACGGCGACAGCCAAACCCGCTCAGGCGCTGGACCTCACCAGGCTGACGTCCACTTTTCCGGAGTACAACGTCGCCCGCTTCGCCTACGCCCACCACAAGATCCCTCGACCTGAACCGCACACACTGCACCGGACCGGACGGGTTCACGGTGCCCGGAGTGTTCAGGGCCAGGCGCTGCCGGAGACCCTCCCGGTCACGTCTCTGGTGGTCTACCTGACCTGCCCGCGCGCCTTCGAGTACCGGTACCTGACTGGGCGTCCACCCTTCACGCCACTGTGGCAGGTCAGCGCCGCGCCGCGAACAGGAGGAACGTCCGGAGCACTCATCGGCTCCGCCGTTCACCAGGCCATTGAGCTTGGCTGGAACGCCGCGCGAATCGACGTGGGCTTTCCTCACCTGAGCCTTCAAGGACGCGCTGAAGTCAAGAACCTGGTTCAGAGCCTGAACACCCCGGCCTTTGCGGCTTTACCCACCACCCAACCTGAACGGGAAGTGCCGCTCAGCGTGCCGTTCGAAGGGCTGACTTTTGAAGGTGTGATCGACGCACACTACGGACACTGGATTGTGGATTACAAGACCGACGGCCAAGTTCATCCCGAAGATCACGCGCCTCAGCTGGCCCTCTACCTCCAGGCCACCGGCGCGCAGCGCGCCAGCCTGGCTTACCTGCGTCATGGCCTGCTCCACACGCTGAGCAGCGAGGAGCTCGAGCAGGGTTTGAAGCGCGCTCAAACGGCAGCCACTGGCATTCAGCGGCGTGAGTTCAGCGCGACACCCTCGCTGGAGACATGCCGCTTTTGTCTGTATCAGGGCGTGTGTGATCAAGCCGTTTCAACACCTGGGAAGCGTGTCCACTTCTAAGCCCGACTTTGGCCATTGAATGGAGTCAGGCAGCGTAGCAGAGTGCGTCTGCGGGGCGCTCGATTTCATTCCAGCCGAAGTCTGGTGATGACAGTGGACGACCGTGCTGAAGCTCAGAGAGCTACCTGATGACTGCGTATACGCTGTCTGCCACCACAATCCGCTGGTGTCCAGGACACCAGCGCTGGACCACACGCAGCATATGCTGAGCCCAGTCGGCCAGCGACTTGTGCCGATGACCGCGTTCTTCGTGGTCCCGCTGTGACGGCATTAGACCAGTTCGTCGTTCGATGGTGTCGTCCAGGCCGAGAACCAGCAGTTCTGAGGGCACAAAGGCAGTGAGGAGCAGACTGAGCAGGACGCGACTGGCACGGAGAGTTATTCCTGGCCATCACGGAGGATCGACGTGGCACGCTGTTCGAGAGCGTCATTCCCTGAGGGGACACCGCCCTCGGGGCATGGCGTGATGAATTCCATAGCTAGCCAGTCTTTGGCCTCGACCTCGGTCACGCCGTCCAGTCCTTGACACCACACGGCGAACACAGCGTCGCGCACCTCCTCGTGACAGCCCAGATAGTCGGCTAGCGCGGTCCGCTCCGCAGCGTCGGGGGCCTTACGTGGTTTGCCATGATCGGCAGCATAGGCGCGGGCGAGCAGGCCAACCAATTCGGTGTGTGGCATTTGAGGCAGGCGCATTAGAAATCGCCTCACCTTGTCGAAGCCTGCTTCAATGTCGCCCTTCAACTGCCCCGAGAACGAGCGCGCCCACAGCATCCGGTCCTTGTCCCGCAAGGACATCTCTTTTTCTCCCTGTGCTTCGACAGCCGCTTTGAAAGCGAGATAGCCTGGCCACATCACCTCAAACTTAGAAGTGTTTCCAGCCTTCTCGTGATCGCCGCCCAGCTGCTCGCAGGCCCGGATGTCGTACACGGTGAATTCTTCCGGATAGAGGACCGTCAGGATGGCCGAGGCCATCGGCAGCCAGAATCTCCATTTGCAGAACAGCACCTCCATGCGTGCCTTGCCGTGCTCGTCTCCTGCTTCCTTTGCGGTGCGCAAGTCCTGAAGCAGCATCTGGACGGACGTTTCCAGGTTAGCTTTGCCGTGCTCCATCAGCTTCTTGGCGATTTTGGATTTGGCCCGGTTGGCCTTCCAGATGATGATGCAGAAGAAGTCAAAGGCACTGATGTCATCGCCGCGCTGATAACGCACGGAAACGTCGTCGAACAGGTAGCTCTCGAGATCGTAGAGCGCCAGGTCACGATTCACGTTCATAACAGCCTCCAGGTGGAAAGGTAAAGGCATCAGAAGCCAGAACGAAAAAGCGGCCCGAAGGCCGCCTTGATTCCTTGAATATAGGGTGGTATTCAGCCTCTGTCAAACACATGCACTGAAATGCGGATGAGACTCTGCATATGAGGACCCCAGAATGCGACTCCAGAGCTTCTTCTCTTTGACTGCAGTCCTGCGAGCCTCATGGACAGCTAGCATTGGGAACGGCGAAATTGCTTCAGATCGGAGCAGATGAGTCTGCAGCGTCGGCCCTGGACAAGCCTGACAACGCATCCAAAAACACTAATTCAGACGCATTTCAGCATGCACCGGCAGAGGTTCACAACGCGGGTGATCAGCAGATCGGCGTCGTGTCCGGGAAACTGCTGGGCAGGTTCCAGGGCTGTGGACCAGCGCAGGCCAGATGTGTCGTACGCCGAGCGGTGGAACTGGCGGCAGGGCGTCACGTTCAGTTTTGAGCGGCGGCTGAACAGCTGCCGGAGCGTCCAGGCCTCATCGAATTTGCTGGGCGTCATGCCAGCGCCGATCAGCTGCTGGATGGTGGTGTGCAGGTGGCCCCAGCGGGGACGGTCAAGTACGTCTGTCAGCATTTCAAGGCCTTCTGACCAGTCGTAGCGGACGGCGGTCTCCAGCGCGAAGGCTCAGGCACGGTCAAGCCAGCTGAGGCATACCACGGGCACCCACGGATCCAGGCTGGACAAAGAATCCGCGCTGTCCAGCGGTCCAGACCCATTCTCCAGAACTCCGTCTTCTAGGAGCCTGCAGCGTCCGCACCAATGAAGCTCCACTCGCTCCTCCACCGGCGTACTGCTGCACGTGAAGTTCAGTTGGCCACACCCAGGCCGCCTGCCCCTGAAGAGCCGCGGGGCGAGTTAGAGCTGAAGAAACTGGCCCCCTACGCTGGTATGAATCCCTCATCTCCGGAGTGTGCCCGCCAGTCCAGTCACCGCCTGACGCACCACACCCTCAGCAAACGCGTCAGTTACTGTCGCGGCACGCCCCTAGACTCGGTCCCTGGCGAGTGCTTCTCACGGTGTACCGTCCCACCTGCCGGACAGACCCTCCTTCAAGCATGGGGCTGGCAAGCCAGAGCGGTGCGTGGGGCGCTCTGCGGAGGCCACCTTCACTTCTCTGAAAATGAAGGCAGCCTTGGACACGATCTGGTGTCATTTCGTGACACTGCCTTTCCTAGAGTGTCAGGGTGAGCCGCTCTCAACGTCTGATCAACGCTGACCTTCGGCTGAGGTCCCAGATCGCCCGGCTTTGCCCACCTTTCTCAATTGACGCAGAGCAATCATTCGCACTTCGAGGAGAGCTGTGACGGAAACCCCTACCGCTTTACCCAACGCTTACGCCTATCAGGTGATTGAGTTCCTGACTGAGGAAGGCTTCCGGCCCAAACTCGATGCGGACGGGGACGTGCTCTTCAAGTACGAAGGCTGCACTTACATCGTCATCACGGTGCACAACGACCCGACGTCCTTTTGCCTCCTGCTTCCTTACTTCTGGCCCATCGAAGACCCCGCTGAACGCATCCGCGCGCTGGAAGCGGCCATGCATGCCCAGCGTACCGTCAGGATCGGCCGCGTCACAGTCCTGGACGACGATGTGACGGCAAGCGTCGATGCTTATCTGCCGGATGAGGGCAGCTTCCGTACCGTGTTGCTCCGAAGCCTTGAAGGCCTGCGGTGCCTCGGGAACATGTTCCGTGAGCAGATGCGCGCCCAGCTGGAGAACTGAATGACGTTTCCCAAAAAAGGTGGGGGGTCGATGCCTGCTGAAGAGAGATTTTACGTCCCAGGGCTGCTCGCCGCGGAAGGACGCTGCGGATGAGCCGGTGGCCAGTGAGCTGTTTTTTGTTCTGTGGTTCGCGGCAAGACCCGCTGAAACCCATTCTGAAATTGAGAGGAGAACAGCCATGGAGATGAAGCTGCAGGCCCAGCCAGATGAGCGCATCGAACTGTTTTACCCTCAAACATCAGTGGCGGCCCTGAGCTGGCTTCTGGCTGGTCCGTCTGGGTCATCCTGGCGTTCAGACTCAGGGACACCGGAAGCTTTGGACGCTTGCCCTTCCCAGCTCAGGTACTCCTAAGGATGCCCACGTACCTGGAGTGGAACGCGGCGCTGATTGAGCACGCGACGCACGGTGCCCCGGTGGGGAGCACCGTCTACCTGGAAGTCAGTGACGAGACCCTGAACCGCATCGGCGTGCAGTGGTGGGGCGCGCCTGCTGGGCAGACACTCTGGCGGGGGGACTTCCTGGCGGCCGTGCAGGAGCGCTGCGTCGCTCAGGAGCGGGTGTCTTTCGAGTGGATGCTGAGCCCGGAGCGCCAGAAAGAACCGCTGGGCGTGGCGTTCCTGGGAGCCATGGTCCTGGCCGCGTCAAAGATGGCGATGGATGAAGCTGGTCAGGTTCATGAACGCAATTACTTCAAGCGGCTCTCGGACGTGCTGGGGATGCCACTGGGTTCTCAGGGGCGACCGCCTGGCCTGCCCACCGGAGCAGAAGAGCTGCTGTGGGCAGAGTGGGTGCATTACCTGCGGGGACGTGGACTGGGCAGCAGTGCGCGTGGAGGTGAAGGCAGCCACCGGTTCATCGCTTACCCGATCAGCCAGTGCCTGATTCCTGAAGGGCAAAAGCAGCGTCTGCGGCGCTTCTTTGCTGAGCGCGGCTATCCCGCCGGCTGGGACGGCGAGACCGTCGCGGCGCACCTGCGTGCGGAAGGCGGATTGCCGAAGAAGCTCACGGAACTGCTCACCCGAACGGGAGCAGCAGCAGAAGACGTTTACAGCGCTTTGCAAGAAGTCCTGCAAGATTTTCACGCCTCGGGAAGTCAGGCAGCGCTGCCGGAAAGTATGGTGTCGGCAGGGACCCGTCAGCTGGTCTGCGGTGTGTACCGCGAGGAGCACTGGCGCACGGGAGAAGCGCTGTACCGGCTTTTCCCCCGTCATCCCCGCGGTGTCCGGCCAGCGGAGATGGCCGTGCAGTTTCCCTGGGGGCCCGAAGCGTTGAGCGTAGAACGGCCCGGTTACTACCGCCCGGTTGGAGAGGTGCAGCCTGGCGACCTCAGTAACGGGCTGCGCTTTAACGTGACGGGAAGTCTTTTCGTGGACGCGCTGGTGCTGCCGGCGCGGGAGTACTGGCTCCTGCGCCGCGACCCGGATGCCGAAGGGATGTTCGCGTCGCTCAGCACGCCGGGCGTGGGAGAGCACCTGCTGCTGCTGGTGCATGACCGCTTGCTGCCTGATATTCAGCGGTTCAAAGACCAGGAGCTGCTGGCCTGGCGGGACACGCCCGCCGTTCTGGGTGGAGGCTGGCTGGAATTTCACGACCTGATGGTGATTGGGAACCACTGGACCGACGTCCCGGCGGGTAAAGCGCAGGCCCTGCACGAAGCGCTGCGGCCACCCGGAAATTTGAGTATCCATCTGGAGGGCGGCGCGCGGGCGCAGCGGGCCGGTGCGTATCTCGCGGGTGCCGCTCCAACGGTGCGGGTGATGGCCTTTTCTGTGGACGCGCACCTCACGGTCAGCTGTGACGACGAGCCGATTTTTTCTTCCAGCGTGATTCCCGGCGAAGCGGTGGCGGTGACACTCAAACAACCTGGAGCGTATGAATTGATCGCGCATTCCCGCGGACAGCAGGCGGTCCGCAGCTTGACGGTGGTGGCCTGGGAAGACCTGCGCGCCACAGACCTCACGCTGCAGCAGGAGGGAGGCGTGGAGTTGAACGGACACCGGATCTGGGGCGCGCAGGTCCAGGCTTTATGAGCCTGGCAGGCGGCGGTGGACGGGCCGGAACGCGCTGGTTTCGAGCCTACAACGCTTACGGGAAACCGGCGGTGGTGATCGAGTCGGTGGCGCGCTTTCTGCGTCAGGAGAACCTGACGGACACCGTGGTGAGCTTGCGGGTGGAACGCGGAGCTACCGGTGAATTCCTGCTGTTCCTGGCGATGGAGACGACTTACCCTGGCGTTGTCCCGGAGGACGTGGAAGACGCGCTGAGCGATTGCCGCCACCTGCTCTCTCCCCTTCCGGAGCCGCTGACGTTGGCGCAGATTGAAGGACTGGCTTCCGGGGACTTGCAGATCAAGGCGCTGGGGCAGTGCCTGGAGTACCGTCAGGTGCGGCGCGACATCCAGGAAGATCCTTTCGATACCGAAGCGCGGATTTTGATGAAGGATGCGGAGCTTCCAGTCGGGGCTGGGGAAAAGCTGCTGTGGTTTCTTTCGGCCACCGGCACCGGGCCCTGGTCTTCACTGCGGGCGGCTGGCGCGGCGCTGGGCATCCTTGACGCCGTGCAAGTCACCCGGCTGGTGCGGCACCTGCGTCTGCTGGGTCATCTGGAGACCTTCCCGGCCGGCCGCTGGCAGGTCTCCCCGCCCGCTGCGGTTGAAGTGACCTTGCCGGGTGGGGAGACCTGCCGGTTTCTGGTGGGGGCCCGGGACAGTCGCCGGCGGCCGGGTGAACGGGCGGAGGCTCAACCAGGCGGGCCTGACCGGGTGTTGGTGGACGAAGCTGGAGAACGGTCTGTCCTGTTTTCCCCCGCCGGGTCGCTGGTGGAGGCCCTGCCGGACGCAGCTGGGTTCGTGACGTCGCTGGAGGTACTGGGCAGCGTCAATGAACGCGCCCTGAAGCTGCGTCAATTCAGCGGAGAGGGCTTCGTCTCCTGTGCCGGCATCACAGGAGACGGGCTGTACGAACTGACGTCTCCGGACGGACGAAGCGTCCATGCGCTGCGCCGCGGCCGTGACTGGAGACGGGGCGAATTCACCGCCCTGCGCTTCCTGACGCTCAGCGCCATGAACCTGCTGGGACCGTGGCGCTTCTCGGCGGACGCGCAGGAACTGGCGGTGCGGTTTGACGAGCGTCCGCCGGAGCTGTACGAACGGGCACTGGTGCTGTGCAGCGGGTTGCTGCCGGGAAACCGGGGCGGCTGGCTGGTGTACCGCAACGTGACGGCGCCCCTGGTGGCCGGACTGGCCGGGCGGCTCGGGCTGACCTGGGAGAACACATGAACGACTTGCTGGGCGTGCACGCCCGCCTCGAACATATTTACAGCATGTATGTGGAGAGCGCCTTTCCGCTGCGCGACCCGGACCTGCGTCGGGAACGCCGGGCGCTGCTGGCCCGGCCGGGCATGCTGGCTCAGGAGCCGCTGATCGAGCCGGTAGCGGTCTATGAAAGCAGTGGCCTCACGCTCACGCAGGCAGCCGCGACCTTGCCGGGCCGGCTGGCTGATCTGGCGCACCTGGCCGCTCCCCTCCTGCCGGCGCACGTTCCGCTCCACGAGCATCAGCTGCGGGCCCTGACGGAAAGCGTGGTGCGCGGACGGGACCTGGTGGTCACCACCGGTACCGGTTCCGGCAAGACCGAGGCTTTCTTGCTCCCGGTGCTGGCTGAACTGGCCCGCGAGAGTGCAAGCTGGACGCCGCTGACTCGCCCCAGCCCGGACCGTGAATGGTGGCGGAACGGCCCTGAACGCACCAGTTCGCAGTGGGCGCATGCCGCCCGCCCCGCCGCGGTACGGGCGTTGATGCTCTACCCGCTCAACGCCCTGGTCGAAGATCAGCTCAAGCGCCTGCGGTCGGTGCTGAACGCTCCTGCGGTCACCGCCTGGCTCGACGCGCAGCGCGGCGGCAACCGGGTCACCTTCGGACGCTACACCGGCCTGACGCCCGTGGCGGGACCCAGCACCGGCACCCGCGGTAAACGGAACGCCAAGCGCCTGCAAGGTCACCTCGTCACCCTCGACCGGCAATGGCAGGCGCTGGCTGAGGTCAACCAGCCGGAGTTGCTCGACCACTTTCCCGACCCGGCCGGCGGGGAAGCCTGGAGCCGCTGGGACATGCAGGCCAGCCCACCAGATCTGCTCATCACCAACTATTCGATGCTCAACATCATGCTGATGCGCGACGTGGAGCGGCCCATCTTCGAAGCCACCCGCGCCTGGCTTGAAGCTGATCCAGCGCATGTCTTTCATCTGGTTGTCGATGAGTTGCATGCCTACCGCGGCACGGCCGGCACGGAGGTGTCGTTCATTGTAAGGCTGCTGCTCTCCCGTCTGGGTCTCTCACCGGACAGCCCGCGGCTGCGGATTGTGGCCACCACCGCCAGCTTGGATGACAACCAGGCTGGCCGGCGGTTCCTGACGCAGTTCTTCGGGCGTGCTCCGGAGCGCTTCGAGTTCATCAGCGGTCAGCAGGTCACGCCCGCTCCGACAACAGGGGCCAGTCTGGCCGGGCATGCCGGTGCGTTCCGGGCGTTCGCGCAGGCACTGCAAGACGATCCCACAGCGCCGCCGCCGCCGGCGGCCGTCCCCGAAGAAGCGGTCACGGCGCTGGTCCAGGCGCTGGGCTTTCCGGCCGTCGGCCCACCGGAGCAGGCGCTGGCGGCGGCGCTGACGCAACTACAAGCGCCGGGGCTGGTGCGTGAAGCCTGCCGGGATGAAGCGGGGCAGATTCGCGCCACCCGCAGCAGCGTGCTGGGCACCAAGCTCCTGCCTCACGACCGGCCGGCGCTGCGGGGCCTGCTCACGGCGCTGGCCACCGCCCGGCATCCGGACGGCCGCCCCGCTCTGGCCATGCGCGGTCACCTGTTTTTCCAGAACGTGCAAAACCTGTGGGCGTGCACCAACCCGGGCTGCGTTCCAGACCGTCAGGAGCCCCAGGAGAAGACGGTCGGGCAGCTGTACGACGAGCACCGCCTCACCTGTGGATGCGGCAGCCGCGTTCTGGACGTCATCGTTTGTGACGTCTGCGGTGAGGCGTTTTACGGTGCGCAGCGCAAGAAGGATGGCAAGGCGGCCGAGCTTCTCAGCGCCGACCGCCCGGACCTCGAAGGCGCGCCGGACGGTGAAGGTCCCCGCACCCATGGCGCGTACGCGGTGCTGTGGCCAGTGGCGTCGCATCAGCGCGAACCTGAAACCAGAACGTACAGCTGGACGCACAAACCCAGCCATCAGTCGTTGAGCTCCGCCTGGCAGAAAGCCCATTTCCAGCGGCAGACGGGCCTGCTGACCCGCTCGCCCAGCGCGGGCCGGGAAAAGGACATGCAGCCGGTCTGGGTGTACAGCGTGGAAGACGCAGACGCCGCGCCGGCCATGCCGCCCATCTGCCCGGCGTGTGACACCGATTTCAAAGCCCGGAAGCGCTTTCCCACGCCCTTGCGGCCCCACCGGACCGGCTTTCAGAAAGCCGCCCAGGTGCTGGCCAGTTCCCTGATGAGAGAAGTGGGGAGCGCAGGTGGGGCCCGCAAACTGGTGGTGTTCAGTGACAGCCGCCAGGACGCCGCCCGGCTCGCGGCCGGACTGGAACGGGACCATTACCGTGACATGGTGCGCGTCGCGCTGCTCAACGCGCTCAGCAGTGCAGGTCGGGCGTTGGAAGCCGCCGTGCGTGTTCTGGCCAGCCGCGTGGTGGACGGGCACCGCCAGATGCTGGACATGAATCCCGCGCTCGCGGCGGTGCTGGCCCTGCCGGTGTCGCCGGAAGACGTCGCGCTGTTCCAGCAAAGTCCTCAGCGCTTCAATGCCTTGCTGATGACCCTCAGCGGTCTGGCCAGCGAGGACACCCAGGCGGACGCGCTGGCGCTGCTGCAGCAGTACCCGACCCGCATGCCGATTGGGCAGCTGGAAGACGACGTGTTCCAGCATCTGATTCAGCTGGGCATCTGCCCGGGGGGGAACACCCGCAACGCCCTCAAATTCCAGCAGGACAAGAGCTGGAAACCCTGGCAGGACGCCTTCCGCTGGACCCCCCGCAGCGTGACCGCCCTGCCCGCTCCGGAAGCGCAGCGGCATATGGCCACCCTTCATCAGCTGCTTCTCGCCGAGATCATGGAAGTGCTGTTCACGCACGTGGTCCGCACCCTCGAAAGCGTCGGGCAAGGCCAGGTGCATGTGCCGCTGGCAGCGTCGACGCCGGTGCATCTGCAGGAAGCCACTGACGCCGTGGCGCGGTTCCTGGCCGTCAAACGCCGCCACACCCTCAGCGAGTACGCGGTCCCGGGGACGCTCAAGAGCTTGCCCCGGTCCGTCAAGGCTTACCTTCACGCCCTGAACATCGACGAACCGGCCTTCACGGAGCGGCTGCTGGCCGGCGATCACGCTGAAGCCAGCGGGAACGGCCTGAACCTGCGGCCCAGCAACCTCGAGCTCTTTCCGGGCCGCACCGAAGGCTGGCGCTGCCCGACCTGCCGGGCGTTCTACCAGCATCACGCTGGGGGCCTGTGCGTGAACTGCGCCCACCGGGAGAAGATCAGCACCCTGGAACGCGCGACGTACGAGGAGGAGCACGATTACTACGCGTACCTCGCCCGGGATTTCGGCACACCTTACCGGATGAACGTCGAGGAACTCACCGGCCAGACCAACGCCGCGGACCGTCCAGCGCGGCAGCGGCACTTTCAGGAAGTGTTCCTGCCCGGCGAGGAAGCCCGCGCGCAGGGCGTGGACTTGCTGAGCGTCACCACCACCATGGAAGCGGGGGTCGACATCGGCGCGCTGCAGGCCGTGGTGATGAGCAACATGCCGCCCCGGCGTTTCAATTACCAGCAGCGGGTGGGCCGGGCAGGACGGCGCGCGGCGGGCCTGTCACTCGCCCTGACGTTCTGCCGTGGGCGCACCCACGACGCGTACTACTACCAGCGGCCTGAAAGCATCACCGGGGACGCGCCGCCGCCGCCGTACCTCGATACGGGACGCGAGACCATCTTCCGGCGTGTGCTGGTCAAGGAAGTGTTGCGCCGCGCATTCTCGGATCTCCCGGCGGATGACGCGGGCGAAAGTGTCCACGGTGAATTCGGACCCACCGAGAACTGGCCGCAGCGGCGAGCCCAGCTGGTGAAGTTCCTGAGTTCCCCAGCGGAACGTGCCGATCTGGTGGGCCTGGCCGAAACGCTCGCGGCGCACGCGGAACAGACCCGTCCCGCAGAGCTGATGCGGCACGTGCTCAGCACCCTTGCCGTGGACATCGACCGGATCGTGGCAGATGAACGCTACAGCCAGACGCAACTCAGCGAACGGCTGGCCGGCGCGGGGCTGCTGCCGATGTTCGGCTTCCCGACCCGCGTGCGCAACCTGTACCTCTCTTCACTGAGTGCCCTGGGCGGGTCACTGAGCGAAGCGGACCAGGTCGACCGGGACCTCGACCTGGCCATCGGCTCGTTCGCGCCGGGCGCGCAGGTCGTGAAAGACAAACTCATTCACACGGTGCACGGGGTGATGGATCCGCAGCCGGGACCGGGCCGGCTGCGCTCCCTGCCGGGCCTGTACCCGCCGCTGTCACAGGACAATCCCCTACTGCTGGGGCTGTGCCAGCGCTGCCAGGCCGTTCACCACCCGATGCCGGGCGCAGCCAGCGCGGGAGACCGCGCGGCCGTGTGCCCCACCTGCGGTGAGGCCAGCGTCAAAGTGCTGGACGCCCGCGAACCGCGCCATTTCTTTACCGACGGGGACCGTGACGATTACGACGGTCACAGCGAATTCATGGGCCGATCGACCCGGCCGACCCTGGCGGTCCGCGGCGACGTGACGCCGACCGGTCAGGCGGTGAACGCCTTACTGACCGCCCGGACCGAGGAGTTGCTGACGCACAACGATGGCGGCCGCCTGGGGTTCAATTTCCACAACAAAGTCGGCTTCCCGGGGGTCTACGAAGCGGAGCTGGACGGAGGACCGAGCCATTCGCGCAGCGCTGGCAGCCGGAGGGTGGCCCTGCTCTCACGGCGGGTGACGGATACGCTGCTGGTCTGCCCGGCGCAGTGGCCGGCCCACACCCACGCGCCGACCACCTCGGTGGATGGGCGCGCAGCGTGGTACACCCTGGCGTTCACCTTGCGCACCGCGGCGAGCGCTCTGCTGGACGTGGAGCCCAGCGAGCTGGACGCGGGCCTGTACGTCAACGGAGCGGGCGGAGCGACCCAGGGCCACGCGTTCCTGTGTGACCGGCTCGAGAACGGAGCGGGGTACGCCACGCACCTCGGCCGTCCCGAAGAATTCACGCGCCTGCTGGACTTTGCCCAGAGCCAGCTGGGACCGGCCTGGCATGCCCACGCTCAGGCGTGCGACGCCAGCTGCGCGCGGTGCTTGCGGGAGTACAGCAACCTGGCCTACCACCCGCTGCTCGACTGGCGGCTGGCACTGGATTTCCTGGCTTTGCTGCGGGATCCGTCCACCGTTCCCACGCTGCACGCGCCGCTGGAAGGCCATCCCAATCCCTGGCAGGGGCTGATTGTGGGAACTGAAGCGCCCATCGCTCAGGCGCTCGCCCAACTGGGGTATGAATACCAGCCTGGAAGCGTGGCCACACCAACGTTTACCGATACCCACCGCCGGACGCCCCGCGCCGTGGTGGTGACGCATCCCCTCTGGACACCAGACCATCCTGACGTGCTGGCCGCCCAAGCCGAGGTACCAGCTGGTACCGAGGTGACGCTGATCAGCGCTTTCAAATTACTCAGGCGGCCCAGTGAAGCGCTGTAACAGGAAGCAGAGGTCAACTCAAGTCAACTTGCGCCGTTTCGAGCGTGAGAGCTCTGGGTCGGATTGAGGGTCAGATGTCTTCACTCCGACTCACCCTCTTCGTTGGGGAGAACCAGCACCAGGAGCAGCGAATGGCCTTCTGAATCGTCACGGTCGTTCTCCCGCAAGATGTCCAGACACCGGTAGTGCTGCCCGGCGTCCTCGAAGGTCTCCCCCGGCTCTGGCAGTGTTTCCCAGAACGGCCACTCCAGCTCGGTCGCCAGGGCTTCCTGGTCGAGTGTGGTGGGCCGCTCTGCCTGGCATTGCTGGTAAAACTGGGCCCGCTGGCTGGCCTGGATGGCCGCCTGCTTGACCCGCAGACTGACCCGGCCAGACTTCGGTGGCAGCGTCACCGGTTGTCCGCTCAGGGCTGCCAACTCAAGCGTCGCGATCAAGCCCCGGTCACGCTCGCTGGCGTCCGTCAGGACGGCGAGTGGCAGCAGGAGTTCACGCAGCCCGTGCATGGCGTCCACTGTACGCCGGGGTGGCTGGTCACCGTTAGGTTGAGTGTCTCTTGATCAAGTGTGAGGTGTCAAGATCTGGATCTTGACGCCTCAGTTGCCACGGCTCAATCCCCATCCAGAAGTACGCGCCCACGGTGACTACGGTCTACATGGGTGACGTACCGCGGCAAGGCTCTTGACAGCCAGCCTTCGGTCAACCCTCGCAAGTCTTACTTGACAAGGGCTCAAAATACTGTAATCTGTCAAGCATGAAGATGCGAATTGGAGTTCTAGAAAGCAGCCGAAAGGCCGACATCGCTGAGCTATTCGCCACCCACTACCCACAGGCAAACTGTATAATTGTCAATTCACACTTGACACTGAGCGAAGTAGATGTTGTCCTCGCGGGTGGCGGCCCTGACCTGACACCCAGCCTCTACGGACAGGGAAATCGTGCCAGCCACCGGGTGAATCCCGAACGCGACACCCGCGAACGCAAGATCATGGACGCTGGCCTCGCCGCTGGGACGCCCATTCTCGGGCTCTGCCGGGGAGCACAACTGCTCAACGTCGCCCTCGGCGGGACGCTCTGGCAGGACCTCGAGACTGAACGCGGCTCTGCTCACGCTGACATGCATCAGGTCAGGTTCAGTGGCATCGGAGCACAGCGTCTCGGTGACGACGCTCAAGTCAACTCCACCCATCATCAGGGCATCGACCGGCTCGGGTCCGGCCTGGCAATCATCGCGACCGCCAACGACGGCTTGCCGGAAGCCTGGTACCGTCCCGGAGCCATCGGCGTCCAGTTTCACCCGGAAACACTGATCAAGGACGATCTCCGCTGGCTCAAGCTCTTCGACTGGTGGCTGGGAGGAGCGGCATGAACGCCCTGCTTGACGGGCAGGAGATTCGGCACAGACGAGAGGAACTCGGCCTGACCCTGCAGGAGGTCGCGCAGAAGGCAGGCGTGACCCGGCAGTACGTCAGTTCCGTTGAGAGCAACAAAATTCAACTCATCCCGCCTGGCGTGGCCCGCATCATCGAAACGGTTGGCCTGAGGGTCAAGTTCGAGCAGCCGGGAGAGGGTGACGTTCCGGTTCACTTCTTCACCTGCGGCAGCATGAAACCCGGCTTTATCAGATACGGCCTGGTAGAGGGCAGCCTGCCGAAAGGTCATCGCCCGGCGGTGCTGGCCGGCTATCAGCTGTATGACAGCGGCATGGACTACCCGTGTCTGGTGCGCAGTGAGCGTGCCACCGAAACGGTACAGGGCGTGGTGTTCGAGTTCACCGGCACGACCATCCTCAAGGCGCTGGAGCTGTTCGATGTCATCGAAGGAACGCAGTACGACCCACCGCTGTTCGTCAGGCACCGCACTGTGGCCCTCGTCGACGAGGGGAGCGACCAGATGACCGTGCCGTGCTGGGTCTACCTCTACGGACAGTCGATTGAGGCCATGAAACCCGTCAAGGACGGCATCTGGCTGAAAGAGAAAGGGAGGAGAAAATGAACGAACACAACGATGTTCAGTACGGTCTTATCGTTAACCTCAGGCTGACGGCGCTCGAGAACCGCTGGGGCAGACCACGGGAGGAGATTCTGGCACTGGCTCTGCAGGAGTGCCGTGGTGTTCGTTCGGAACTGGAGGCCACGCTCACCGCCTGGATGTACCCGACCCCGGAGGCCCTGCGGCAAGAAGGTGAACGGCTGTTCGGTGAAGGCGGCTGGACGATCCGGAGGAAGACCCATGCCTGACTATCTTCTAGCGGAACTCGGCTCGGGCCATGACCATCGGCAACTGAGTAAAACGGTCCTCCTGACAAAATGTGCCGCTCAGCAACACCTGCTCGTGACGCTCCAGGCCGTTGGAGGTACGAGATGTTCTACGCTGGGCTTTCTGGGCCCTTCTCAGTGATACCGATGTGCTGCATCATTGGCCTCTGGCCTGAAAGCCGTCAGGGGCCGTCAAGTGGACCGCGCAGTCACCGGAGCCTGTCCGGCACGTCCCGCTCTTACGCACGTCAGCTCGCATCTTCATCCGCCGCGCCGAAGAGTTCATCGACCCGCGACTCGACTTCCAGCAAGGCCGCGTCGGCCAGATCGAGACTGTGGAACTTGCTGTAGTAAGTTGGCCCCTTGCGCATGAGGCGCAGGTTGAACAATCGCATCGCGTCGGCGTGACCTTGGTCGAGCAGCAGCGTCCGCGCGTCTTCAAAACTGCCCGCGAAAAGTTGGACCTGGTCATGGCCCCCCGGCTTGTACTGGTGGTCTGTGATCTCCCACCCAAGTTCGGTGAAGCGCTCTCGCCACTGCTCTCCAAACGCCTGCTGGTAGCCGCTGCTGGCAAGATGGAAACTGGCCCAGATGCCGTGTTCGTCCACACCCATAGAGAGGACTTCCTGCATGTTGAGGTTCACCCGGCAATACATCGAGGTGCGCGGCGGCCCCCCGTACGGGAGGCACGACACGCTCCAGAAGGTCAATGCCGTGCGTTTCGGCAAGGGAAGGGTCTGATGCAGATACAGCCCCAGGAGCAGCAGCACCTCCCGCGCCTGCGGTAAGCCCATGAACTGCTCGAAGCGCCGCCGATACCGTTGCCGCAGGTTGTCGTCGCGGATCTGTGCTGCCGCGTCCTGCAAGTCTTCCCAATCGCCGCGCACCCACGCTTCCTGCTCGTCGGGCGACACCACCAGGTCGAGGTCGCGCTCCCCGGTTACCACACTCATATGCGTGATGTTGCGCAGCCTCAGGCCCTGCGCTTCCAGGTGGTGAATGTGGTGCTGTTCCACCTCGTCGAGTCTGGCCTTGGGCACCTGCTTGAAGGTCAGGTGCGAGATGTCGGCGTGGGTCTTGCGATGCTGGTTGAAGCGGCTCACCACGTCGACCGCTTGACCGACGTAGCGCTCGCCGTCCTCGAAGCCCAGCACGTAGATGCCGCAGCGTTCCTGGCGCTTGTGTAGATCGGCCACCGACAGCCGGCCGCGCACCTCATGCCACGCCGGGAACCCCAGTTCCCAGAGGTGCTCGTCACCAGGGAGGGTCGCCGGCTGGATTGCCTCGCCCTCGTCCTGCTCGGGGACGTCCAACCCTCCAATCCTCTCCAGTCCCTGCCGTCTGTTGACGCCATCCTTCATGCCATCTCCTGCTTGCTGAGCAGTGCGCTGGCCACTGCAGCGAGATCCGTATCGAAGGTCAGAAAGCGGATATCGTCGTGCGCCCGCGCTTCCAGCGCTGAGGCCAGGTGAAGCGCGTCCATCGCCCGCAGTCGGGGATGGGCCACCACCAAGGTGCCGGCCCGCCGGTACACCGCCGGGGTCACGTCCACCTCGTTGACCTCGCGCCAGTCCTGGTCGAAGTCGGCCACGATCTGGTTGTGCTGCGCGTCGCTGATCTCGCCCGACGAACGGCGACGCGCGAAGACCGCCCGCGCCTCGGGGTAGGCGATGACGCTGCTGACCACCTTGCCTGCCTTGCCGATCAACTCGAGCACCCGAGCTTGACCGGGTTCGTCGACGTACAGCTTCGCCAGGGCACTGGTGTCCAGGTACGCCAGCGTCACACCTGTTCCCGTCCGCGCAGCTCGGCCACCAGCACCTCGCTGGGCGTCGTGACCGTTGGCTGCTCACGGCGTGGCCGCAGGCGAAAGGTCTTGAGCGGACCTGCGGCCAGCGCCGGGCGGTCCGGGTCGCCGTGCAGCGGCGCAGGGTCATGCACCACGCTCAACAGGTCACCCAGCTCCACACGCTGCCCGGTTATCTTCTCCAGGCCCGCCATGATTGCTTCCAGGGTGTCTAAGCTGGGCCGCCGCTTGCCGGTGTAGAGATCGTTGATGGTGGCGTAGCGCATGCCCGAACCCTCGGCCAGTTGTTTGCGGTTGAGGCGATGCTGCGCCAGGAGTTCGGGCAGCCGGACACGAATCTGAGTCATGCAAACAGTATAGACGGTGGATCGTTACAAATTGACGATAAACCGCTATCACTGTGATTCATCAGCTCAGGAGGTGAACGGGGAGATGAGCTGGGTCGGCCTGGGTGGTGGACTTGTACTTCTTGCGGGGCAAGGTCCGCAAGCCCGCCTCACGCATGAGGCGGGTCACCCGACGCCACGAGCACGACGTTCCCACCGCTTGTAACTCAGCGTGGACCCGAGTGCATCTCGATGAACTTGAGCGCGCTCAGTTGTCCTTGGCAAAGAAGGCCACCACTTTTTTCAGCACATCACGTTCTTGCCAGGCGATGTTCAGTTCGTGTTGCAACCGCTTGATCTCGGCCTGCTCGGGGTCAGCCCCTGTTTTTCATGTCCGGGAAAGGCGGCTTGACCCTGACCCTCGAACTCCCGAATCCAGCGGTGGAGGGCGGAGTCGCTGATCCCCAGGTCCTGCACGACCCGGAGCACGCTCCGGTCCGGCTCTTTGGCGATCAGCATCGCCTCTTGCTTGAATTCTTTGCTATACCGCTTTTGCTTTCCCGGTAATGCTCCAAAAAATCCTTCCAAAACGTTAACTCACTTGTGAGGGTGGGGCACACTGGAGGAAGATCATGGGAAAGCAGCGAAAGAAATAGGCCCTTCAGGAGGGAAGATGCTCTCACTCAGTCAGGGCCAGCGCATAGCGTTGTCTCAACTCGGCCTCCATGGGCCGTTCACGCTCCACGTGACCTGTGACCTGAACGGCGCGGACTTCGTGCTGTTTGGCCTGCAAAACGGAAAACTCGTGAACGACGCCTTCATGGTGTTCTTCAACCAGCCGGTCTCCCCAGACCACGCGTTGAAACAGCTCACGCCGTCATCGTTTCGGCTGGATCTCGATCAGCTCAGTCCTGACATTGACGAGGTCTGCCTGACCGCCACGCATGATGACCAACCGATCAGTGCCGCCACACACCTGCGTGTCACGCTCGGCGACGCCACGTTCGACGCCCAGCCCTTCCTTCAAAACGAAAAGGCCGTGATGCTCGTGCGTTTCTACCGTAAGGACAGCAGTTGGCGGTGTGGAGCGGTCGCGCAGGGCTTTAACGGAGGGCTGGTGGCGCTGGTGCAGCATTTCGGCGCAGAGGTGGCCGAAGAAAGCGCGGCGGAACTGACGCCTTCGGAGTCCTCAGGCGTCAGTTCCACTCAGGAGAAACAGCGGGTGCTGCTTGAAAAAGCGGAGCGCGAACAGCCGCAGATGGTCAACCTCATCAAAGCGGCGGCGGTTAGCCTGGAAAAACGTGGCCTGGAAGGAGCGAGGTTCAACGTCAAACTGGTGCTGGACATCAGCGCGAGCATGCGAGGCGAATATGCTTCTGGGAGCGTGCAGGAACTGGCCAACCGCGCCCTCGCGCTCGCCGCCCGGCTGGATAATGACGGTTCTGTGGAGACGTATCTGTTTGGCATTCGCGCGCACCGCAAGGGAACCTTGACGTTGAGTAACGCCCGCGACTTCGTGCAGGAGATGGACGTGACTCTCGAAAGCGGCACGCACTACAGCCCAGTCATGCAGATGATCCGCGAGGACGTGCGCCAGGAGCGCAGCGGTCTGCCAACACTGGTGCTGTTCATCACGGACGGCGGAACCAGCAACCCGAAAACGGTCATCAACCTGATGCAGCAGATGTCCGCCGAACCGATCTTCTGGAAGTTCATGGGCATTGAGCAGGGCCGGGTGGACTTCGACTTCCTGGAAAAGCTCGACGACCTCACGGGACGTCTTGTGGACAACGCTGACTTCTTCCGCGTGCAGGCTCCGGTGCGCTTACCAGACGCAGAACTCTTTGACCTGCTGGTCAATGAACTGGACGTCTGGCA
>Ga0160427_10000205_pt1 | contig 40137 bp, 40 predicted proteins | sample SolpanmetagenomL_FD_108194 | JGI IMG/M metagenome (GOLD analysis project Ga0160427, IMG submission 108194) | Solar panel surface microbial communities from Lawrence Berkeley National Laboratory, California, USA - L | ecosystem: Engineered > Built environment > Solar panel > Unclassified ...
GAAGCCCCGCACCAAGCCCGGCGGCTTCGAGGGCCGCGGCACGGCGGCGCTGCCTTGGCTGCAAGCCGCCCGCCAAGAAACCGGCCTGCCCATGGCCATTGAGGTGGCCACGCCCAAGCACGTAGAGGAGGCGCTGAAGCACCAGATTGACGTGCTCTGGATTGGGGCGCGCACTACCGTGAACCCCTTTGCCGTGCAGGAGCTGGCCGATGCGCTGGCGGGCACCGGCGTGCCGGTAATGGTGAAGAACCCCGTGAACCCCGACCTGGCGCTGTGGATTGGCGCCATTGAGCGGCTCGAGCGGGCCGGCATCCGCGACATTGCGGCCATTCACCGGGGGTTTAGCACGTTTGCGCCTTCGCGCTACCGCAACGCGCCTACCTGGGCCATTCCGATTGAGTTGAAGACCCGGCGCCCCGACCTGATGCTCATCAACGACCCCAGCCACATTGGCGGCCGGCGCGACTTGCTGCTACCCATCGCTCAGAAGGCCCTCGACCTCGACTACGATGGCCTCATCATCGAGACGCACCCCGACCCCGACCACGCCCTGAGCGACGCCGCCCAGCAGGTAACGCCCGACCGGCTGCAGGAAATTTTGAGCGAGCTGAAGTACCGCTACCGCAGCTCCGACAACGTGGACTACCGCAACAAGGCCGAGGAACTGCGCCAGAAGATGGACGAGGCCGACCACGAGCTGCTAGAAGTGCTGGCCCGCCGCGCTGCCCTCACCCAGGAGCTGGCCGAATACAAGAAGGAGAACAACGTGAAGATTCTGCAGCTTGAGCGCTGGCAGGAAATCTTCCGCACCCGCCCCGAATGGGCCAAGCGGTTGGGTATCAACGAGAAGTTCATTGCCGAGCTTTACAAGCTCATTCACGTCGAGAGCATTCGCCAGCAAACAGAGGTGCTCAACGGCCGCCCCATCGACGCGGTAGAAGCGGCAACCCTAGGAGCAGGTTTATAAGGGGGTAGTAGCCACGGCCCTAAGGCACGCGCTGGTAGGTGTAAATGGCGCCGTCGGAAAAGCAGCGGTTAGTCTGGTCAATTACGAGCGTGTTGCCCTGCAGCGTGCAGGCGCCTTGCGGCACGTAGCCGCTGGGGCCCGCTACTTGGAAGGTAAGCTGCTGGCGGTTAGCAGTTTCGCCGCAGGAGGGGGCCAGGCTCAGGCTGTAGGTGCCTTGAGCTGCTAAGCTGTTATCGCGGAAAAGCTGAAAACTCTGCGCCGAGCTAAAAACCAGCGTTTCATTGCGGAGCGGACCAGGCAGCATGGCCTGCACCTTAGTGAGACGCCAGCTACCGGCCAGCGAATCAGGCTCGGGCAAGTCGGAGTCTTTGCCGCAACTGGTTACCCCTAGGGCCGCGAACAGCACCGAAGCGCTAAAGAGCTGTTTCATAGTTCAGAAAGCAAGGTTAGCGCTGGCGGCGGAAGGTGTAGCGGGGACCATCGGCGGCTAGGCACTGGTCGATGACGAGGGTATCGCCGCGCTGGGTGTAATTGCCGTGCGGGGCGTAGGCGGCGGGCGTGCTTAGGGTCACGCTCAGCAGCGGCTCGGCGCTAGTGCCGCCGCTGCACGCCGAGCCGGTTGCCAGCGTGTAGGTGCCCTCCGCAGTCAGCTTGTTTCCATCATAGAACTGCAGCTGCTGGCTGCTAGCCAAGGTGAGGCGCTGATTGGGTAGCTTGCTGCCGGGCAGGCAGTTGCAGTCGAGCGCAACCAGCTGCCAAGTGCCCACCACTGAAGTTGTTTTTGCTACCTCGGTGGCTGGCGCAGTAGGTTGCTGAGCGCAGCTCCCTAGGCCTAGGCCGAGCACAAAGAGGCAAGCAAGAGGTTTCATAGGTCAGAAAGGCAAGTGGCTAGTCGGCCACCCAATAGTACGTTTCGGTAGCCCCGCCATCTACGCACGCCGCCTCGCCGGTGATACTCAGCATCTGCCGACCGTTTTGCTGCGAAATGCTGTAGGTTTTGCGCTCGTTGTTGAACAGCCCTTTTTCGTTGGTAGCGTAGGTGATGGTAGGTATGCTCGGCGTGTTTTGGCCACAGTAAGGCAGCGTGCCCATCGCCAGCTGGTAGGTGGTGCGGTAATCGTCCTGGCCGCTGCGGCGTAGCGTGAGCTGGCTGCTCGGCCCAAACAGTAGCTTGCGGGTGTAGCCCTCATTAGTAGGCGTGCGCAGCCCCGACATATAAGCAGTGCTTACCCATTCCCAGTGGCCGGTGTCCATCGCAAGCTCGTCGTAGGTGGCAGGGCGCAGGTCGGCATCGGTTTGGCAGCTAGAGCCTAGGGCCAGCAGCGACAGGAGTAGCAGTTTTTTCACGGGGCGGGAGCGGGTTTCTGTGCAATTGATGAGTACGAAGCCCAAAGCGTTGCTTGGCGCTGCTTAAAAATTTCAACCGGGGGGCAGTAAGCCGTTTCTTTGCAGCCTATACGTTTTGTACTTGCCCCTTGACTGCCCCCCTTGCCATTGGTTTCGAGGCCCTGTCCGCGCTGACCGATTTTCTGCTGCAGGCCGCGCCCAGCCGCTTGTTTGTGCTAGCCGATACCAATACGGTGCGCGACTGTTACCCCCGCTTGCAGCCCCTGCTGCCCGCCCACGAGTTGCTCACCATTGAGGCCGGCGAGGCCTATAAGGACTTGGCTACCTGCACGCAAGTATGGCACTGGCTTACGGCCGCGCAGGCCGACCGCCACGCGCTGCTGCTGTGCCTAGGGGGTGGCGTCGTGACCGACCTCGGAGGCTTTTGCGCCGCTACCTACAAGCGTGGCATTCGGTGCGTGGGGGTGCCTACTACGCTGCTGGCCCAGGTGGATGCAGCCGTGGGGGGCAAGACGGGTATTGACTTTGAAGGGTTTAAGAATCACATTGGCGTGTTTCAGGAGCCGGCCGGGGTGTTCATGGAGCCGGCTTTTCTGCGCACGCTGCCACCGGCCGAGTTGCGCTCGGGCTATGCCGAGGTTATCAAACACGCCCTTATTGCCGACGCGGCCGCCTTCGGGCAGTTGCAGCATCTCGACCTAAATGCCGCGCCCGACTGGACGCCCATCATCCAACATTCGGTGGGTATCAAGGCGGGCATTGTGGCCCAGGACCCGCTGGAGCGCGGCCCGCGCAAGCTGCTCAACTTTGGCCACACTGTGGGCCACGCCCTCGAAAGCTACTTGCTGACGCAGCCCGGCCGCGAGGTGCGCCACGGCGAGGCCATTGCGGCCGGCATGGTCTGTGAAAGCTGGCTCTCGGTGCAGCGCGGCCTGCTGTCTGCCGAGGCCCTAGGGCACATAGAGGTGCTTATTGCTAAGTCGTTCGAGAAGATACTATTCGTTGCCCTGGAGCTAGAGGCCATTGCCGCCTACGCTGCCCAAGACAAGAAAAATGAGGGCACCCGCATCAACTGCACACTGCTGCAGGGCATCGGGCAGGGCGTGTTCGACCAGCCCGTGACGCTGGGCGAAATCGTGGATTCCCTGCAGTATTACCAGCAATTTTAATGTTCACCGCGGCGGGCGCGGAGGTATTCGCGCAAGAATAACCTCGGTGCCCGCCACGAAAATCCCCGCGCTCGCCGCGGTGAAAAACCTATGCTTACCCTCTCCTGGCCCGGCGGGCCGCTGCACGGCACTGGCCGCCTGCCCGCCTCCAAAAGCGAAGCCAACCGCGCCCTGCTGCTGCAAAAACTAGCTGGCGGCGGCACCGTCAGCAACCTCTCCGAGGCCAACGATACCGTGCTCATGCAGCGCCTGCTAGCCGATGCCACCAATACGGAAGTGCTTGACGCTGAAGATGCCGGCACCGTGATGCGCTTTATGACCGCCTACTTGGCCGCCTCCGGCTGGCGCGGCATCCTCACCGGCGCGGCACGCATGAAGCAGCGGCCCATTGCGGTGCTCGTAGACGCTCTGCGCACCCTAGGGGCCAATATCGAATATGCTGAAAAAGAGGGCTATCCGCCCCTGCGCTTCGGCGGGCAGCCGGTGAGCGCCCCGGCAAGCCAGCCGGCCGAGCTAGCCGTGCGCGGCGACATCAGTAGCCAGTACATTTCGGCCCTGCTCATGATTGGGCCCATACTGCCCGGCGGCCTGCGCCTGCGCCTGACGGGCGAGGTGGGCTCGCGGCCCTACATCAACATGACGCTTAGCCTGATGCGCCACTTCGGGGCCGCGGCCGAGAATATTGCCGACGATACCATTGCCGTGCAGCCGGGGGGCTACCAACCCACCGACTACGAAGTGGAAAGCGACTGGTCGGCGGCCAGCTACTGGTACGCGCTGGTGGCGCTGGCGCCGGCGGGCTCGGCCGTGACGCTGCCCGGCCTGCGCGCCGCCTCGTGGCAGGGCGACCACGTTATTCAGCAGCTAATGCGGCCCCTAGGGGTCGAAACCGAGTTTTTGGTCGATGGGGGCGGGGCGCACCTGCGGCAGGTGCCCGCCCAGCCCGCAACGCTGCTCGCCCAGCCCGTTGACTTTACCGACTGCCCCGACCTGGCCCAGACCGTGGCCGTGGTGGCCGCCGCCCTAGAGGTGCCCCTGCGCCTGACGGGCCTAGCTAGCCTGCGCATCAAGGAAACCGACCGCATTGCGGCGCTGCAAACCGAGCTAGGCAAGTTCGGGGCCGACATGCCGGAGGTAGCACCCGGCGTATTTGAGGTGCAGTCGTCAAACTTCCGCGTTGATAACCAAGAGGTAGCCACGTACGACGACCACCGCATGGCAATGGCCTTTGCGCCGCTGGCTATGCGCGGACCGGTGCGGGTGCACGAGCCGCAGGTGGTGCGCAAGTCATACCCTAGCTTCTGGCGGGCCCTAGGGGCGGTGGGCGTGCAACAAGGGTAGGGGCGCAAGAAGCCACCGCGCCGACCGCTGGCCCAACTCAAATCGTTTGGGGCCTAGGGGCGGGGCAGGACCAATAGGCCGCGGGCCGGGCGCTACTTTTGGGCTGCCCGGCTCGCTGCCTATCCGTTCCGCGCCGCCGTTGCTTCTCTGCTATGACGCATTCTTTGCTTTTGCTGCCCGGGGCCCTGCTGCTGGGCGGGCTGCTACTGGGCGCCTGCCAGCAGCGCGCCGACGCTGGCGCCGCCGACGCCAACAACGTGGTATGGAAATCGGACGCCTTTACCCTCTACCGCGACAGCGTAGTGCAGGGCGACAACCACGCCCGCGCCCTGTCGGCCACCGAGTTAGTATCCAATTACCGCAGCCCCGCCAACGAGCGCCTGAGCCCGCTGGTCACGTTCAAATTCAGTCTCAACGGCAAAGACAACGAGCTGCCGTCCGGCCAAGACAACACCTTCCTGGCTCTGTCCACTAGCGATGATGAGACGCTTGAAACGCCGGTAATTGTGTGGGGGCAGCGCGTGCAAGAAACGCGCCCGGTGCCGACCGATAAGTTTCTGGCGCCTAATACGAAAGTGAAGTTTCGGCTTGACTTGCGGCCGGTGCTGGAGGCCTTTGCCCAGCAGGGCTACTACACCACTTTTAAGGGCGAAAAGCTGTATAAGCAAGACTTTAAGGGCGTGTTTGTGGCCGGCACACCCGCGCCGCTGAGCTGGGACTTCGACAACCTGCACAACAAGCCCGAGCTGGAGCTGCACGACTCCGACGGCGACGGCATTTACGAAGGCACGCTCACCCTCAACGTGCCGCAGGCGGCGCCCGCCACGGCCCCACGCTGGAAGCAAAGCCTCAAAACCGCCGACTTGCCGCAGTACAAGTCCGAGTACCCGCTGGCTGATGCGCTCTACAACCTGGCCCTGGAGGAAGCCCGCCGCGCCGTGGAGCCCGACAGCACCTTCCGCACCGGCAAGGAGTGGGCGGGCGTGTGGACGCGCGACATCAGCTACTCTATTATCCTGGCCCAGGCTACGTTGCAGCCCCGCGTGGGCATGAAAAGCCTACTGCGCAAGGTGAGTTCCGAGGGCCGCATCATTCAAGACACGGGCACGGGCGGCGCCTACCCCTGCAGCACCGACCGTGTAATCTGGGCCGTGGCCGCCTGGGAAATCTACAAGGTGACCGGCGACAAGGCTTGGCTGAAGAAGGTGTACCCCATCGTGCTGAAGTCGTTGCAGGACGACGCGCAGAACGTGTACGACGCCACCACTGGGCTGGCGCGGGGCGAGTCGTCGTTTCTGGACTGGCGCGAGCAAACCTACCCGCGCTGGATGCAGCCGGTTGATATCTACGAAAGCGAGAACCTGGGCACCAACGCCGTGCACTTCCAGGCGAACACCGTGCTGGCGCAGATGGCCGAGCAACTGGGTCACGCCGACGTGGCTGCCCAGCACCAGCAGGTGGCCGCCACCATCAAAGCAGCCATCAACAAGCACTTGTGGCAGCCAGGGCCGGGCTACTACGGCCAGTACCGCTACGGCCGACTCTACCCCACGCTTTCGCCCCGCGCCGAGGCCCTAGGCGAGGCGCTGAGCGTGTGGTTTGGCGTGGCCGACGCCGAACAGGCCCGCACCGTGGTGAGCAAGACGCCCACCGTGGCCTTCGGCATTCCGTGCATCTACCCGCAGATTCCGGGCATCCCGCCCTACCACAACGACGCCGTGTGGCCGTTTGTGCAGAGCTACTGGGCCCTAGCCGCCGCCCAAGCCGGCAACGAAGCCTCGCTCACGGCCAGCATGGCCGCAGTGTACCGCCCAGCCGCCCTGTTCCTAACCAATAAGGAGAACTTTGTGGCGGGCAGCGGCGACTTCGCGGGCACCCAGATAAACAGCTCCAACATGCTCTGGAGTCTCTCGGGCAGCCTAGGGCTAGTGTACCGCATCCTATTTGGTATGCACTACGAAACCGACCGGCTGGTTTTCAAGCCGTTCGTGCCGCAGGCGTTCGCCGGCCGCCGCTCGCTCACGGGCTTCAAGTATCGCCGCGCCGTGCTGGATGTGGAGGTGCAAGGCTTTGGCAACGAGATTAAGACGATTACGCTCGACGGGCAGCCGCTGGCCGGCGCGGCTGTGCCCGCCTCCCTCGTTGGTCACCACCAAGTGCACATCGAGCTGGCTAGCAAGTCGCCGGGCGGCAATGCGCGCCGCGTGCCCAACCTCTTCACCCCCGAAACGCCCCAGGTGAGCTACGCTAACGGCCGCCTGAGTTGGTCCGCCCAAACGGGCGTGCAAGAGTATAGAATCTTGAAAAACGGCGTAGTAGAAGCCACCGGTCCCGCTACCGAGCACGCCGTAGCTGCTCCTACCGACGTAGTGGCCGAGTACCAGGTGCTGGCCGTAGGGGGCGATGGCCTGCAGTCGTTTGCCAGCGAGCCGCTCGACGTGGGCCCCGCCCCGCAGCTGGTGCAGCTGGAGGCACTGGCGCCCGCCGCCATGTACCCCTACAAGGGCTACACGGGGCAGGGCTTCATCGAAGTCGGCACGGCTAAGAACACGCACTTGAGCATTCCCCTGCAGGTGCCCACGGCCGGCCTCTACGCCCTCGACTTCCGCTACGCCAATGGCAACGGGCCCATCAACACCAACAACAAGTGCGCCATCCGCACCCTGCGCGACGCGGCGGGCCGGCAGCTGGGCACGGTGGTGCTGCCCCAGCGCGGGGTAGATGAGTGGAGCAACTGGGGCTACTCCAACGCCGTGCTGGTGCAGCTGCCGGCCGGGGCCAGCACGCTCACCCTCAGCTACGAGCCGGCCGATACCAATATGAATGGCGCCGTAAACCAGGCCATGCTCGACCACCTGCGCCTGCGCCGGCTGCAGTAGCCCTAGGGTAGCTGCACCTGCTGGAGCTGCTCGGCAACCTGCGCGGGCAGCTCCAGCAGAAAGTCGCGGTGCAGGGCTACCAGCGGGGTGCCGTCTGGGGCTGGCTGGTACACGCCCTCGATAGCGGAAAACCGCAGCGTGCCCTGCTCAAACTCCCGCACCTCAAACGGCGGGTTAGAGCTCATGGCCTTAAAATTGAGGCGTGTAAGCTGGTGCGTGTGGGGCTGGTACTGAAACCAGTGGTAAAGCTGGTGGGGCTCGGCCGAGGCGGGCAAGCCCAGTCGTTTTATCTCAAACAGCAGCAGGCGGGCGCTACTGAATAGATAAAGAACGCGAAACTTCATAGCAAGAGTGTGGAAAGGAAAAGGCAGTGTAAAGAGCAATTACCTAGCAGCCCAGCGGTTACAGATTTACTTAGGTATGAGCTGTACCAACTGCTCAGCTGTTAGTTTCCCTTCGGCGCAACGAGTAAGCTGCGTCGGAAGGGCAAAAAGCTATTCAGATTTACGTAGTAGAAGTTTAATTAGCTTTAGTCCCAACATAATTATACTTCGTAGGTAGCGGAGCCTCCTGTTGGCGGCTGGCTCTCGCTGCTGTCGTGGCAGGCTAGCAGCGCCGAAGCTACCCTAGGCCCCGCGCTGGCAGGTAACCTAGGGCGGTTTCAGTGGTCGAGGCTGATCTAGTAGCGGGGCGCGAGGTAAGCTGCTGTTAACTAGCCAGGACGAGCTTTGCCAAGGGCTTCCACAGCGTCCATAGACTCCAGAAAACGACCATTAGCCCCACGCCGATAAACATCCAGCGGGTAGGAATACGGCCGGCTAGGCGCGCCGCGATGGGCGCGGCCGTGACGCCGCCAATGATGAGCCCGGCCACAATTTGCCAGTGCGTGAGGCCTAGGATGGAGAAGAAGGTGAGGGCGCTGGCGAAGGTCACGAAAAACTCGACCAGGCTCACCGTGCCGATGACGTAGTTAGGCGTGCGGCCGTTGGCAATGAGCGTGCTCGTGACCAGTGGCCCCCAGCCGCCCCCGCCAAACGAGTCGAGGAAGCCGCCGGCGCCGGCTAGCCAGCCCGCATTCTTCACTTTCTTGCGCTGCTGCGCTTGCTTGCTCACCGCCTTGCTGATGATGCGCAGCCCTAGGATGAGCAGGTACACCGCCAGCAGCGGCTTGAGGTAGGCGGTGTGCTGCTCGCCCAGGCGCGTGAGCAGCAGCGCCCCCGCAATCGAGCCCAGCACGCCCGGCACCAGCAACACCTTGAACAAGCGCTTGTTGACGTTGCCGAAGCGGTAGTGGTTGTAGCCCGAGGCGCCGCTGGCAAACATCTCGGCCGTGTGGATGCTGGCGCTCACGGCGGCCGGGTTCAGCCCCAAGGTCATGAGGCTGATGGCCGACACGATGCCGTAGCCCATGCCCAGCATGCCATCAATGAGCTGCGCCACGAAGCCCACGGCAATGAACGTGTAGAGCTGCGTGGCCCCACTCAGCGCGTGCCACACCTGCGGCCCGGTGAAGTAAAACGACAGGATATCAAGAACCAGGAAAACCGCAAAAGCTACCAGCGCCCAGGTAGCTACCCGCCGCCAGTAGGCAATGGCCGCCGCCTCGTCGGTGGGGCCTAGGGCCGCCACGGCGTGCAGGCGGCGGGCGGCGGCGCCGGCCCGCACTTGCCCGTGCAGCTCGGCATCGGGGGTGGCCACTAGCACTAGGTCGTGCCCGGCCAGGTCGGTGGCCACGAAGCGGCGGGCGTGCAGCGTCACTTGCGGGTACTGCGCGCTTAGCTGCCGAAAATCGGGCAGGAAGCTGGGCGCTACCACCGTCAGGTGGGCCGTAGGGTGCTCGGCTAGCACCGTGCGCAGCTGCCCGAGGGCCTCGGCGCCGCCGCCCACTAGCAGCACGCGCCGCTGGTCGAGGTCTAGGAAAGCGGGTACGGCTGCGCCCGGCGGGTGCAACTCCTCCGATACCAGAACGGGCGAAAGCTGGTCGATGGACATAGCGTTAGGAGTTATCGATTGCTAGATAATGGTTGCCAGTGAGCGAGGATGCAGCTGTTAGAGTAGGTGAGCTACCCGGCCCTAACGGCTGACAACCAGCGACTGACAAATAAGCTCAAGCGTGAAAATCCAAGCCCTGCAAGGTAGCCTTTACTACGCCGGTGCGCACCACAAAGTCGCCAAACGACTCGCCGGGCTCGCGGGTGGTGGCGTAGGCGGCCAGCAATGGCGTCAATTCGCGCAAGATGCCGTCCTCGTCCAGCATTTCCCGGTACAGCTTGTTCATGCGGTCGCCCTGGTGGCTGGCACCCAGGTACAGGTTGTAGCGGCCCAGCGAGCGGCCCACCAGCGCGATTTCGCCCAGGTAGGGGCGGGCGCAGCCGTTGGGGCAGCCCGTCATGCGAATCAGGATGCTATCCTCGGCCAAGCCGTGAGCGCGGATTACGGTGTCGAGCTTGTCGAGCAGCGTGGGCAGGTAGCGCTCGGCTTCGGCGAAGGCCAGCGAGCAGGTATTGAGGGCCACGCAGGCTAGCGCGTCGCGGCGCAGGGCGGTGAGCTGCTCGGCCTTGGGGCCGGCGCCGTGCCGCTCCAATATCTCCTGCACGCGCGGGCGGTGCGCGGCTTCGATGTTGCCGATAATCAGGTTCTGGTTGCCGGTAAGGCGGAAGTCGCCGGTGTGGAACGCGGCAATCTCGGCCAGGGCCGACTTGAGCGCGTAGCCGGGCCGGTTGAGGATGCGGCCACCTTCCACAAACAGCGTGAGGTGGGCGCGGCCGTCGGGGCTGCTGGCCCAGCCAAAGGCATCGGTAGAGCTGTGGAAGCGGTAGGGGCGGGTTTCGCCCAGCGCGTACCCTAGGCGCTGGTGCAGCTCCTGCACCACGGCCGGCAAGCCCACGCGGTCGATGGTGAACTTGAAGCGCGAGAACTTGCGGTTTTCGCGGTTACCCCAGTCGCGCTGAATGGTCACCAGCTTTTCGCACACCTCCACCACGTCGTCGAGGGCGGCAAAGCCGATGACGTCGGCCAAGCGCGGGTAGGTTTCGGGCATCCCGAAGGTCATGCCCATGCCGCCGCCAATGGCCACGTTGAAGCCCACCAGCTTGCCCTCTTCCTCAATGGCAATCAGGCCGATGTCGTTGGCGTAGATGTCGGTGTCGTTGTAGGGCGGCAGGGCCAAGGCAATTTTAAACTTGCGTGGCAGGTAGGTATGGCCGTAAACCGGCTCATCGTCTACGGCCTCGGTGGTTTCGTGCAGCTCGCCGTTTTCAAACCAGATTTCGCGGTAGGCCGTGGTGCGCGGCGTCAGGTGCCGACTAATTTCCTGGGCTACCGCCACTACGGCCTCGTGCACTGGGCTTTCGTGGGGGTTGGTGTTGCACATCACGTTGCGGTTTACGTCGCCGCAGCCCGCAATGCTATCGAGCAGTACCTCATCGAAGCCCTGGATGGTGGCCGGCAGGTTGCGCTTGAGCACGCCGTGCAGCTGGAAAGCCTGGCGCGTGGTCAGCTTCATGGTGCCATTGCCGTAGCGGTCGCTCAGCTCGCTCATGCGCGCCCACTGCTGGGCCGAGCACACGCCGCCCGGCACTCGCACGCGCAGCATAAACGAGTAAAGCGGCTCCAGCTTCTGGCGCTTGCGCTCGCTCTCCAAGTCGCGGTCAGTTTGCTGGTACGAGCCGTGAAACTTGATGAGGTGCGTATCGTCGGGGTTGAGCGCGCCGGTGAGGCGGTTGCGCAGGCTCTCGGCCAAGGTGCCCCGCAGGTAGCGGCTGGCAATCTTGACGTGCTCGACCTCGGAGTGGGTGGTGGGGATAAGGGACATGTTCAATTAATTAAGTAGCAATCAATAAGTAACAACTGGCAGGGCGTTTAGAGCTTACTCGCTTTGTCGTAGCAGCGATAAGTCTTTAAAAACGGTGAGGCGCAGCACGTCGCGTTCATAAAAACCAGCGTTGCTGGCCCGCTGCTGGCGAATATGCAGGTAGCCCGCCTCCACGGTCCAGCCTGGCCCTAGGCGGCGCTCGGCCCCCAGGTACACGCGGTTTTGGTCGAAGCTATCCGCGTTCAGCAGCAGCTCGTCGAAGGCGCGCAGCTTCCAGCCAGAACCCAAGTGCCAGTCGAGCTGCAGGCGCGGGCGGTAGCGCACGCGGTAGTGCCAGTAGTCGGCCAAGTCGGCGCCGGTTAGCTGGCGCAGCCAGCGCTGCTCTACGCGCAGGCGGGGCAGCAGGCGTAAGCGGCTGGTCGCCAGAGGCAGCGTAGCGGTAGCTTCTTCAAAAAGGCGCCGCTCGGGCACAGCCACCCCGTTTTGGGGTTGCCACGAGAGCGTACCCCCTAGGGCTCCATCCCAGATTTTGGAAGCGCGGTAGTGCAGGTGCTGGTGCGTAATGAACTGCCACTGCCCTTCGGGCAGCATAAACCGCCGCTCGTCAAACTCGCTGTAAAATGCCCAGCGCGGCGCCAGCTGCATGCGCAGAAAAAAGCGGTTCCAGTACCCCCGCTGGTGCAGCGTCTGCGCCGCGCCTAGGGCGGGCAGCAACAGCAGAAGTAGGAGGGTGAGCAGGTGCATTTACAGGAGAGAGTTGGGGATATAAAAAAACAGCCATTCTGCGTTCGCTAGGAATCAAACTCGCGCTACTGCCCAGTCCTTTTTAAGTTGCCCAAATGAAGTGGGCAAGCTTTCTCGCGGGCTCGGAACGGCGCCCTTTAGCATTCGAGATTTAATACACGTCCTCCAAATAGCGGCGCTGCTTACGCAGGGCCTTCACGTAGTCGGCAGCCGCGTCTTCGGTGGCGCCGGTTTCCTTGCGCACCACGGCGGCCAGGGCCGTTTGCACGGCTAGGCCCAGGCGGGTTTTGTCGCCGCACACGTAGAGCTGGGCGCCACTCTCCAGCCACTCGTACACCTGGCGGCTGCGCTCCAGCAGGCGATCCTGCACGTAAATCTTCTGCGCCTGGTCGCGCGAAAACGCCACGTCGAGTTGCGCCAACTTACCCTTTTTGAGGTAGTTCAGCCACTCGCTCTGGTAGAGGAAGTCGGTGGTGAAGTGCGGGTTGCCAAACAGTAGCCAGTTGCGGCCGGCCGCGCCTAATTCGGCGCGCTCCTCCACAAAGGCGCGGAACGGCGCCACACCCGTGCCGGCCCCAATCATAATGATATCGGTATCAGGGCTTTGGGGTAGGCGGAAAAACTCGTTTTCCTGCACGTACACCCGCACGTTATCGCCTAGGGCCACCCGGTCGGCCAAGAACGACGAGCACACGCCCTGTTTGTCGCGCCCGAGGGCCTGGTAGCGGACGGCACCTACCGTCAGGTGCACCTCTTCGGGGTGGGCTAGCAGGCTGCTGGCGATGGAGTAGGCGCGGCTGGGCAGCGGGCGCAGGGTGTCGGCCAGCGTCTGGGCCGTTAGCTGCTCGCTCGGAAATTCAGTGAGCAAGTCGGCCACGTCGCGGCCGTAGAGGTAGGGTTGCAGGCGCTGGGGGTCGGCCAGCAGGTGTTGCAGCTCGGCGTGGGGGGCTAGGGCGGCGTAGCGCTCCAGCACGTCGCGGGTCAGCACGGTCAGCTCGCGGCGCGAGGCCAGGGCGGCGGCTAGCGGTAGGCTGTCGCCCTCCACCTGCACGGCGGTAGTGTCGCTCAGGCGGGCGGCGCGCAGCACTTCCTCCACCAGCGGCTCGTGGTTGCGGGCTAGCACGGCCAGGGCGTCGCCCGGCGCGTAGCGCAGCCCCGAGCCGGCCAAGTCTAGCTCGATGTGGTACGTCTCCTTGTCCGAGCCGCGCCCGTTCAACTGGATGCTTTCCAGCACCTTGGCCGACCATGGGTTCTCGACCGAGTACTCCACGGCGGGCGCCGCTTCGGCCATTACGGCGGCCCCGGCAGCCGTAGCGGGCGCGGCTACGTCGGCCGTCAATTTGGCCAGCACATCCTCTATCCACTGCGTAGATGGTGCCTTAAAGGCCACGTCCACGTCGCGGCGCTCGAGCAGGCGGGTACCCCCTAGGGTGGCCAGGCGCTCGTCAAAGTCCTTGCCGGTCTGGCAGTAGTGCAGGTAGCTTTTGTCGCCCAGGGCCAGCACCGCGTAGTGCAGTTGCGGCAGCTTGGGGGCCCTAGGGCCGCCTAGGTAGGCGTGCAGCTCCTCAGCCGAAATAGGCGGGTCGCCCTCGCCGTGGGTGCTCACGATTACCAGTAGGTTATCTTCTTGCGCCAGCCGTCGGGCGGGGTAGTCGTTCATGTCGAACACTTCGGGCACCAGGCCGCGCGCCGTGGCCGCGCCCGCCGCCTGCTGGGCAATTTTTTTGCCGTTGCCAGTGTGCGAGCCGTACAAAATGCTGAGCTTTTGAGGCTTGGTAGCAGGCGCCGGGGCTAGGGCTGCTGCAGGCGCCGCCGAAGCAGGCGCACCGCCCACGGCCGTGGCTTGGCCGTAGAGGTAGCCGCTCAGCCAGGTAAGCTGCTGGGCCGACAGACCCGCCGTGAGTTGGCGCAGGGCCGCCTCGTCGAGGCCGGCGGGAAGAATAGGAAGCATAACTACTTTGTTACTAAGGATAAGCGTTGGGTAGATTAGGACGCCCAGGGTCGGCGTGGCAACTCGTTGCGCTGTGGCTTGGTGGGTGTCGTTCAGTGGGCTGCTAAGTCAGCGCTTGGCGCCACAGCTAGCACCAGTTAAATCGAGAATACCGCTTCCACGGGCACTTCCTGGGTGAAGTATTCGGGATCGGTGGCTTGCACCAAGCCAGCAGCCAGGGTATTGCCAGTTTGCTCGTCCACCAGAATGAAGGCCCCGGTGGCGCGGTTGGCGCGGTAGGCGTCGGCTACCAGCGGCAGGGCCGTGCGCAGCCGCACTCGCACGATGTCGTTGAGCTTGGCTTCTTCGGTGCCCACGCTTTCGAAGGTTTCGATGTTGGTTTTCTGCAGAATAGCCGTTACCGAGGCCTTCACCAGTGCGGCGTGGTGCTGCACCAGCAGTTTGCGGCCGGCGCGCAGGGGCCGCTCGTCCATCCAGCACAGAGTAGCTTCTAGCTCGCGCACCACGGCCGGGTGGGCCTGCACGGGCACGATGCTGTCGCCGCGGCTCACGTCCACGTCGTCGCGCAAGCGCAGAATCACCGCCTGCGGGGCCTCAGCGCTAGGCACTTGTTGCTGGTTCACCTCAATGGCTTCAAGTACCGTTTCAACGCCCGAAGGCTGAATGCGCACCTTGTCGCCGGCGCGGTACACGCCGCTCTGGATGCTACCGGCGTAGCCGCGGTAGTCGGGTAGCGCCTCGGTTTGGGGCCGAATGACATACTGCACCTGAAAGCGTGCCTCGTGCGGGTTGGCGTCGGTGGCTACCGGCACGCTTTCTAGGTGTTGGAGCAGGCTAGGGCCACCGTACCAGGGTAGCTGTTTCGAAGGCCGTACCACGTTGTCGCCATTGAGGGCGCTGAGCGGAATGGCAATGACGTGCGGCAGGCGCAGCTGCTCGGCAATGGCTTGGTAGTCAGTCTTGATGCGCTCAAACACGGCCTCGTCGTTGCCCACCAGGTCCATCTTGTTCACGGCCAGCACGAAGTATTTGATGCCCAGCAGCGAGGCCAGCAGCGTGTGGCGCCGCGTTTGCTCAATCACGCCTTGGCGGGCATCTACCAGCACAATGGCCAGGTCGGCGTTGCTGGCGCCCGTCACCATGTTGCGAGTGTACTGCACGTGGCCCGGCGCGTCGGTGATAATGAACTTGCGGCGCGGCGTGGTGAAGTACTTGTGCGCCACGTCGATGGTGATGCCCTGCTCGCGCTCGGCCTTGAGCCCGTCGGTGAGTAAAGCCAAATCCACGGTGCCGCCGTTGCCGCTGCCGCGCTTTTCCAGCGTCGCCAGCACGTCCAGGCTCACCGAGTCCGAGTCGTAAAGCAGCCGCCCGATGAGCGTACTCTTGCCATCGTCCACGCTGCCGCAAGTGATAAATCGTAGGATATCCATTTCTTTGATGTGCGAATTAGAAAATGTGGAAATGTGAGGATTTTATAAGTGGCTGATAGTATAGTAGAAATCCTAGAGTGAGGTAGAAGCCCAGGCAACACCTTTGCCAGCAGGTTTCATCTTCATATTTCTACATTCAGCCCATTCGCACATTTCTAAAAGTATCCGTTGCGCTTGCGGTCTTCCATGCCGGTTTCCGACAGCTGGTCGTCGAGGCGGGTAGCGCCGCGCTCGCTCACCTTGGCCACCAGAATATCCTGGATGATGTCGTCCAGGGTGGCCGCATCGCTGGGCACGGCGGCGGTGCAGGTCGAGTCGCCCACGGTGCGGAAGCGCACGTTGCGGGTCACGATTTCATCGTCTTCCTCAATCGTGATGTGCTCGCTGAGGCCTAGGAGCTGGCCGCTGGGCAGCACCACGCACTGGCGCTCGTGGGCGAAGTAGATGCTGGGCAGCTCGATGTTTTCGCGCTGGATGTAGTTCCACACGTCCAACTCGGTCCAGTTCGAGATGGGAAATACGCGCACGTTTTCGCCCTTCTGGATGCGGCCGTTGTAGATGTTCCACAGCTCGGGCCGCTGGCGCTTGGGGTCCCACTGCCCAAAGTCGTCGCGCACCGAGAAAATGCGCTCCTTAGCGCGGGCTTTCTCCTCGTCGCGGCGCGCGCCCCCAATGCAGGCGTCAAACTCAAATTCCTCAATCACGTCGAGCAACGTGTAGGTTTGCAAGGGGTTACGGCTGGGGTACTTGCCGCCCGGCTCCTGCAAGCCGCGCTCCCGAATGGTATCTTCCACCTTGCGCACGACGAGCTTTTCGCCCAGGCTGGCCGCCAGCTTGTCGCGGAAGTCGAGCACCTCCTGAAAGTTGTGGCCGGTATCGACGTGCACCAGCGGAAACGGAAACTTGCTCGGCCGAAAGGCCTTCTCGGCTAGCCGTGTGAGGGCAATCGAGTCCTTACCGCCTGAAAACAGCAGCGCTGGCCGCTGAAACTGCCCTGCCACCTCGCGCAGAATGTGAATGGCTTCGGCTTCTAATTTATCTAGGTAATCCACGTAAGGAATTATAAATTATGAATTAAAAAATATGAATTTATCTGTCATTGTGAGCCTGTAAAGCACTCGCAGCCCGGACGACCCTAAGGCTATTGTTCTGGTGCGATTGCTTCGCAGGTTCGCAATGACAGGCGATTGATAGGTGCAACCCCCTAGCCGGGCACCTGCTCCACCACGGGGTCTAGGCCCTGGTGCTCAGGTTGCTCGGGCACAGTGGCGTGTAGGCCGCACTCCTTGGCTGCCGCCTCTTCCCACCACCAGCGCCCGGCCCGGAAGTCCTCGCCGGGAGCGATGGCACGGGTGCAGGGCGCGCAGCCGATGCTCACGAAGCCCTTGGCGTGCAGCGGGTTGATAGGCACACCGTTTTCCTGGGCGAAGGCCAGGCACTGTTCCCAGGTCCAGTCGAAGAGCGGGTGCACTTTCACCAATTGGTGGCCAGCGTCCCACTCAGCGCGGTCCATATGCTGGCGGTTGGCCGACTGCTCGGCCCGGATGCCCGTGAGCCAAATCTGCTGCCCGGCCAGCGCACGCCCTAGGGGCTCAATCTTGCGGATGTGGCAGCACTCCTTGCGGTTCTCGATGCTCTCGTAGAAGCTGTTAGGGCCCTTAGCAGCCATCAGTTGCTCCACGGCCTCGCGCTGCGGAAATACCACCTCGATAGGCTGGCCGTAGCGCATCAGCGTCTTGTTCCAGGTCGAGTAGGTTTCTTGGAAATTTCGACCCGTATCGAGAGTAAAAACCTTGATGGGGAGCTGGTTTTCGAAGATAAAGTGACTTATTATCTGGTCTTCCAGCCCAAGCGAGGTAGAGAAGGCGATGCGGCCGGGAAAGTGGTCGGCCAGCAGCGCCAGCGCCTCGGGAATGCTGTGTTGGGGCAGATAAGTACGCAGGTCTTCGACCAGCTTATTGGGAGAGGAATCCATAAAATAGGGAAGGGGATAGGGGCGCCGGCGCAATGCGTAGCGGCGCGCGAGCGCCACCGGCGCCCAGGGCGGCCGGCTGCTAAAACGCTTTCTTACCAGAAACTAAGAAACGTGCTTCAACACCCTGCCGCTGCCAATGGTATACAGCAGCCCATACAACAACAAGCCGAACGCAGTGCGAGGGGCAAGTGAGTAACGGGACGACAGTGAAGAAGAATACGCACGGCGATTTTCTGTTTTTATATGGTCAGGAATTGGCACCGTTCCAAGTGGTTGGGGGTTGCCGGCGGTTCGTCGAGCCTGTCTCTCCGCGCCTCTGTATAAAAACAATCCTGCGGTGGGATGAAGGAATTGTTAGTGCAAAGATATGTGCCTAAACGCCCAATAGCTGCAAATGTTTGCCGCACGGATTGCTCCCGATTTGAAAATGGGTCACTTAATGGCACCCCACGCAGGGACTTGCACAAGAAAAAAGGCGCCGGGGGCAGCAGTTTTACTGCCGCCCCCGGCGCCTTTTTTCTACTAAAAAATAAGTGGGCTGCGCTGCTTGCACAACCGACAACCACTTTTCGACGCTACAGAATAGGCCGGCTTTTGATACGCGGACGCGCTACGGCTGGCCGATTAGCCAACATATGTTCTATTAGCCCAAGCAGTACCCCGCCCGCCGCTAGCGCTATGGGCAGGCCCACGATAGACTGCCAAGTCCAGTCGAGGAGGCCAGTTACGCGCAATACGGCTAGCAGACCTACCAGCGGAAGCAGCAGCAATACACCTAGGAGCGGGTAGTTGAGCTTTTTCGACATGAGAAATAGATAGCTAGGAAAGGTGAATAGAGTAACGCTAAAACTTACGGAAGGTCGCTAGTAGCGCGGTACTACTCCGGCAAGGACAATGCCAATTTGCGAAGCTCGCAGTAAGTAGTGCCCTTTTGATAGGCTAAATATAATACCAGCCTTATTACCTAGCACGTGTAAACAACGGCTCAGGTTGTCGTAAGTATAAAAATAAGCAGACATGCAATAAGCATTTATCTATAAATAAGGCGGTTATGCTAAAAAATAATTTGTTAATTAGTCATGAGATTTACCTGAAGCGTATATGTTACAAGTGCTTGGTTTTTGTATTCTTCCTATAGTAAATTATACTACCTAAATCGGTTAAGCGAAAGTTACTGGTACTGGCTACTAGGAAGCGCGGTGCTTAGTTAAGCTAGGAATCGCTGCCCGGTGGCGGCTAGCTGCCGGAGAAGGGGGCTGGCGCGGTAGCGCGGGTCGTGGTACGTGGCGAATAGCTCGTCGAGGATGGCTAGCACGCGGGCCGGTCCTAACTCGTCGGCCCAAGCTAGCAGGCCCTTGGGGTAGTTGACGCCGCTGGTCATGGCCAACTCCAAGTCGGTGGCGGTGGCAATGCGTAGGTACAGTGCTTCGGCCGCTTCGTTGATGAGCATAGCCAGGATGCGGTGTAGCACGGTAGTGCCTAGGGCCTCGTTGGGGGCAGGAGCCGGCGGGGGAGTACCAGCAGCGTACTGGTAGAAACCGCGGCCGGTTTTGCGGCCCAGGTAGCCGGCCTCCACCAGCCGCTTCTGCGTGAAGGAAGGTTGGTAGCGCGGGTCGTAGAAGAAGCCGGCGAAAATGGCTTCGGTAACCCGGTAGTTTACGTCGTGGCCAATGAAGTCCATGAGCGCGAAGGGACCCATGCGGAAACCCCCTAGGGTGGTCATAGCCCAGTCAATGGTTTCGGCGTCGGCAATGCCTTCTTCCAGCAGCCGGATGGCCTCGCCGTAGAAGGGCCGGGCCACGCGGTTGACGATGAAGCCGGGCGTGTCTTGGGCCAGGACGGGCTGCTTGCCCCAGCTCAGCACCAGCGCCCGCATTTCCTCGGCCAGGCCGGGGCGCGTTTGGGCGGCGGCCACTACCTCTACTAGCGGCAGCACCGGCGCCGGGTTGAAAAAGTGAAGGCCCACGCAGCGCTCGGGCTGCTGGCAGGCTGCCGCAATGGCCGTTACCGACAGCGAGGAGGTGTTGGTGGCCAGCACGCAAGCGGGGCTAACTGCCGCTTCCAGCGCGCGAAACAACTGCTGCTTGGCATCGAGCTTTTCGGCGATGGCCTCTATCACCAGGCCGCAATCGGCTAAGCCAGTCAGGGTGGGGGCGATGCTGATGCGCCCTAGGGTGTCGGCGGCAGCGGCGGGCGTGAACTTACCTTTTTCTGCCAGCTTGGTCAAGGTGATGCTCAGGCCGGCGCGGGCGCGGGCCACGGCGGTAGCATCCTGGTCATAAAGCCGAACCTGATGGTCAGCCTGAGCTAGCACCTGGGCAATGCCCGTGCCCATGGCCCCGCTGCCTACTATGCCAATAGTCATGCTCATTGGCCGGTGAAGGTAGGTTGGCGCTTTTCGATAAAGGCGGCGACGCCCTCGCGGTAGTCGGCGGTTTGGCTGGCGCGCAGTTGGTAGGTGCCCTCGGCGCGCAGCTGCTGCTCTAGGTCGAAGTTGAAGGTGGTATTGAGCAGGTGCTTGGTGTAAGCCAAGGCTTTGGTGGGCAGCGCGGCCAGGCGGAGGCCTAGGGCCTGCACTTCGGCGGCAAAGGCATCGTCGGCAATTACTTTATAAATCATGCCCATGCGCTCGGCCTCAGTGGCCGTTACCTTGTCGCCGAGCAGCAGTAGGGCCGAGGCGCGCTGCAAGCCCACTAGCCGAGGCAGGAAGTACGAGCCGCCAGTGTCGGGCACCAGCCCAATCTTGCTAAAGGCTTGGATAAAGCTGGCCGACTCGCTGGCCACTACCACGTCGCAGGCCAGCGCTAGGTTGGCGCCCGCCCCGGCGGCCACGCCGTTCACGGCCGCCAGCACAGGCTTCTCCAACTGCCGGAGCAGCAGCACAATGGGGTTGTACAGCTCCTCCACGATGTCGGCCACCTCGGGCCGGTCGGGGCCAGTTATTTCCGCCAGGTCTTGGCCAGCGCAAAAGGCCCGACCAGTGCCGGTGAGCACCACGGCCCGCACGGCGGCATCTTGCTGGCACTCGCGCAGACGTGCTTGTAGCCCTAGGGCCAGCTCGCGGTTTACGCTGTTAAACACCTGGGGTCGATTGAGGCGCAGGGTGGCGACGCCGCTTTCAACGGAATAATCTAAGGACATGCTGGTAGTGAGTAGTGCTTACCTTTTAGTGGTTAGTGAGTGGCTGTTTCTCACTAATTGCTAAACGGTAAGCACTGGGTTAGTGGCATTTAAAGTAGTCGAACGGCTCGCGGCAGTCCTGGCACTGGTAGAGCGCCTTGCAGGCCGTTGAGCCGAACTGGTTGAGCAGCCTCGTGTTGGTGGACTGGCACTGGGGGCAGCGCACAGCCGTTTCGAGGCCAAACAGCCGCAGCTCGTGGCCAGTGGCCGTGCCCGGTACCGGCGCGGCAATGCCGTACTCTTCGAGCTTGCGGCGGCCGGCGGCGGTGAGCCAGTCGGTGGTCCAGGCCGGGCTGAGCTGGGTGCTGATGGTGACTTGCGTGTAGCCCTCGGCCAGCAGCCGCAGCCGGATGTCGGTGGCGATGGCGCTCATGGCCGGGCAGCCCGAGTAGGTGGGGGTGATGGTGACGGTGATGTGTCCGTCGTCGGCCACTTTTACGCCGCGCACAATGCCGAGGTCCAGAATGCTGAGCACGGGCACCTCGGGGTCTTCTACTTCGGCAAGCAGGTGCCAGACTTTGGCGGCGGTGGGCTGCTGGCTGTGGACTAGTGGCCTCTTGGTCATATCGTTATAAACTAAAAAAGCTAAAAGTCAACAGCTTGCCGCCTTACCACTGCAGGCCTGGGTAGGCGCGCTGCACGTATTGCAGCTCGGCCAGCAGGTAACCCAGGTGCTCGGAGTGGCGGCCCTGCTTGCCTCCGGCGCCGGTATAGGCCGGCATGGTGGGGGCGGGCACGGTAGCTTCGGCCAGCACATGCGTAGTGTGGGCCTGCATAGCGGGCAGCAGGGCCTCGTAGCTGGGCAGCACCCCTAGGGCTTGCAACTCGGCCTCGGCCGGCGTGGGCTGGGTTAGCTCGGCGGCGTAGCGCCAGAGGGCAGCAATGGCTTTATCGAGGCGGCGGCGGCTTTCGTCGGTGCCGTCGCCCAGCCGAATCATCCATTCCGAACTCCATTTCAGGTGGTAAGCCGCTTCTTTCACGGCCTTCTCGGCAATGGCAGCCAGCTGCGTATCGGGCGATGTGGCTAGCTCGCGCAGCAAGTGGTAGTGGTAGTTATCGAACAGAAACTGCCGCACGATGGTACGCGCGAAGTCGCCGTTGGGCTGCTCTACTAGCAAGGGGTTGCGGTATTCCACGGCCGAGCGCAGGTAGGCCAGGTCGTCTTCGGTGCGCCCGAGGCCCTCTAGCTCGGCGGCGTACTGGTAGTAGCTGCGGGCCTCGCCCAGCAGGTCGAGGGCGATGTTGGCCAGAGCCAAATCCTGCTCCAGCACCGGGCCGTGGCCGCACCACTCGCTTAGGCGGTGGCCCAGTACCAGGCTGGTGTCAGCGGCTTGCAGCAGGTAGTCGAAAAGTGGGTGGGAAGGCATAGAATAGAGCTGAGAGCGAAGAACCGAGAATTTAGAATCACCACCTTGCGGGGGCCAACGATAGAACGATTACAAGCTTTAGGCTCTTCGCTCTAAGTTCTGTGACCCTACATGTGCTTGATGACGTCGGGCACCGGGAAGAAGGTGGGGTGGCGGTACACCTTATCGGCGGCGGGGTCGAAGAGCTCGGCCGCGTCGTCGGGGTTGGAAGCGTGGATATGGCGCGACTCGACCACCCAGATGCTAACGCCCTCCAGGCGGCGCGTGTACACGTCGCGGGCATTTTGCAGGGCCATGGTAGCGTCGGCGGCGTGCAGGCTACCCACGTGCTTGTGGTCGAGGCCCTGCTTGCTGCGGATGAAGACCTCCCAAAGAGGCCATTCGGCTTGGGTCATAATAATGTAGCTTCGAGGCGGTCATGCTGAGCGAAGCCGAAGCATCTCTCCCGCATCACTAACTATTTAGCTTGTTATGTTCTAATTACTTGCGCATGAGAGATGCTTCGACTGCGCGGACGCTAGATGAGCATGACCGCCTTTGGCAGTGAGGATAGCCCTAGGCGGCTACGGCTTCGCGGGCTTGGCGCTTAGCAGCGTGGGCCAAGGCGGCCTCGCGCACCCAAGCGCCTTCTTCGTGGGCTTCCACGCGGGCCTGCAGGCGGTCCTGGTTGCAGAGGCCGTTGCCTTTTACCACTTGCCAGAACTCTTCCCAGTTCACGTCGCCGAAGTCGTAGCCTTGCTTGGCGGCGTTCCAGGCGAGTTTGGGGTCGGGTACGGTCAGGCCCAGAAACTCGGCCTGGGGCACCATCATATCCACGAATTTCTGGCGTAGCTCGTCGTTGGTGAAGCGCTTGATGCGCCACTTCATGCTTTGCTCGGTGTTGGGCGACTCGGCATCCCGCGGGCCAAACATCATGAGCGTGGGCCACCACCAGCGGTTGAGTGCCTCCTGGGCCATCTCCTTCTGAGCGGGCGCGCCCTCGCACAGCACCCGCATCACCTCGAAGCCCTGGCGCTGGTGGAAGCTCTCTTCTTTGCACACCCGCACCATGGCCCGCGCGTAGGGGCCGTAGCTAGTGCGGCACAGCGGCACTTGGTTGAGGATGGCGGCGCCGTCTACGAGCCAGCCTACGCAGCCCATATCGGCCCAGCTCAGGGTGGGGTAGTTGAAGATGCTGCTGTACTTGGCCTTGCCGCTGTGCAGGTCGGCCAGCAATTGGTCGCGGCTCACCCCTAGGGTTTCGGCGGCCGAGTAGAGGTAGAGGCCGTGGCCCGCTTCGTCCTGCACCTTCGACAGCAAGATGGCCTTGCGCTTGAGCGAGGGGGCGCGGGTAATCCAGTTACCCTCGGGCAGCATGCCCACAATTTCGGAGTGTGCGTGCTGCGAAATCTGCCGAATTAGGGTCTTGCGGTAAGCGTCGGGCATCCAGTCCTTGGGCTCGATGCGCACGTCGGCATCGATGCGGGCCTGGAATTCTTCTTCGGGGGTACGGGTGGGCGTTTCCATGGGTGCTCAACGCAAACTAACAACTGTTAGTTTTTTGACAAAGAAACAAAAGTTTTCTGTCAATAAGCTGAGTTTTATAAACCTAAATATCGAAGTAGTGCTAGAGCGCGATAAAGGCTGCTGCTGCACCGTGCAGCAGCCGGCTTAAACAGCTTCTTTAGTAGTTGCTACACCTTCACGTCCTCGTCCTTCAGCGTGTCTTGCACATAAAGCATCTTCACCATTACTACCAGAATAGCGATGATGGGCGTGGCCAGCGTGAGGCCCAACAGGCCCGTAAATGCCCCGATGACGAGCTGCCCCACCAGCACCAGCGCAGGCGGCAGCGAAATAAGCCGTTGCTGCACTACCGGCGAGATGGCCGAGCTTTCCAGCGTCTGCACCACCAGGTACAGTATCACCACGTAGAGCGCCTCGTGCGGTCCGCCGTTGAAAAACGCCAGCAGCACGGCCGGAATCATGGAAATGATAGGGCCGATGTTGGGGATGAACGTGACGAGGCCGGCAAATAGCCCTAGCACGGCCCCCTGCGGCATCCCCATCCAAGTGAGGCCGGCCCAGGTGAGAATGCCCACAAAGGTCATGGAAACTAGTCGTCCCAGCACCCACTTCACCAGGGTGCTGCTGATGCAGTTGAGCAACTCGTTGGCCCGCGCCCGGCCTGGCTTGGGCACCAGCATCACTAGTCCGGCGCGGTACACCTTGGGCTGCAGAGCCAGGAAAATAGCCAAGAAGCTAATTACGTAGCCATCAGCCACCACCCCAAGAGTTGAGGAGAAGAAGTTGCGCGCCCGGCCTAGCCACACCTTCGTGTTGCCCATTACCTTGCTGTAGTCGAAGTCGTTGCCTATCAGCTGCTTTCCCCACTCGGTATGTTGAATCGAGGCTTGCACACTTTGCAGGGCTGCCGGCAGCTGCTGCTGTAGCTGGCTGGCTTGCTCGCTGATGCGGGCCGAAAACAGCCAACCCATGCTGCCTAGGGCTGCCACCACTAGCAATGTAGTAATGAGCAGACCGAGGCCCGCAGGCATGCCGGTGCGGCGGTGCAGCCAGTCGCCCCCGGCCCGCAGTGGCAAGGCAATAAGTAGCGCCGCCAGCATCCGTAGAAACACGCCAAACGCGCCTATTAGCAGCCCTAGGGCCAGCAACATAAGGAGGGTAATGCCGACGGCGATGGTTACTCGCTGAACGTAAGCGGGATGCGAGTCGGATAAGGGAGCAGAAGTATCAGTGGGCATAAGTAGTGGGCGTCCTGCTGGCCGGAGCCGCCAGCCGCTTCTACGGCGAAAGCGGCGCCGTAGCCGAAGCGCGGCACCACAGAGCCAGCCGGGTAGGGGCCAGGCGGCAATCGCGCCCAGCCCCCTAGGGCCCGCTACGCCTCGGGCAGGGTGGCCTCGTAGGTGTCGGCAAACTTGATGTCTTCCAGCCAGTAGCTAGAACTCACGATGTCGAAAGTCAGGCTGTTATGGGTTTTCTCGACCTGCTTGGCTTGCCACAAGATGGACGCTGCCTCGGCAAATTCGCCGCCCGCCAACTGCTCGCTAAACAGGCGGTGTAGCAGCGCCCGCTCGGGCAGGCCGGCGGCCAGCACCCGCACCAGCGGCACGGCCGGCTCGGACTCGAACACGGCGAGGTCGGCCGGGTTGGTGGCGGTGATTTTCACTTGAAACTCCACGGCCTGCGGGTGCGGAAATTTGCCGTTGAAGGCATCGTAGAGCAGCTGGGTGGCGCTGAAAAACTGTGGGTGCAGGTCGAGGCGCGGGTTCTCTTCCCACAGCTTCTCCTCGGGTAGCTGGTGGGCCAGCTGGTCGAGCTGGCCGGGCGTCAGCTCTTCGCCCACCAAGTGGCCTAGGACTACCTCGGCGGCAGCGGCCGGCTCGAGGTCGGTGAGGGCCAGCTGGGTCATCTCGCGCAGCTCGGCCGGCGCAATGGCTTCGGGGTTCTCATAGTCGAGCTTGGTGAGCAGGGCCAGGTAATCGGCTGGTTGCCAGGCGCTGGGAAGGGCGCTGAGGTGCTGAAAAGTAAGGCGTTCGACGCTGAAAGTTGCCATGCTAACTGATTGGAGATGTATGCTACTGCGACCTTGTACGCACCAGCGCCCTTTACCGCCGGGCTGCGCGGCGGCCCTAGGGCTGGTAGGGGCCCCCGGGCTCGCCAAAAAGCTGAGCAATTGAACAGCACCGCCGAAGGGTTCCTGGGGATAGCTTTGTACCGGCGGGCAGTCTATCCACCCGTCATGCTTTTCGTGATGCGCACCTCCCTGCTCCTGAGTTTGCTGTTGTTTCTGGGCTGCTCGGCGCCCACCGCCCAGTCGAGCGAGGCGGCCGCGCCAGCTGCACAGGGCGGCGGCAAGCCCGCCTACGTAACGGGCGTGCTGCCCATCGACGCGACCACCATGGTGTACCAGCGCAACAACGTGGGTACTCCGGCCACGGCCCTGTTTCGCCCCACTGGCGCTAACCGCCTCGCCAGCTTCAACCCCGGCTACGGCCTGCTCAACGACGACCACGAGATTATCATCGACTTCCCGGCGCAGTGGGAGGTGAAAAACCTGTCGCTCAAGCTGCTGGACGGCGAGGGCGAGTTCAACCCTGGCCAGCGCTACTACGCCGTGGCCCGCGGCAGCCGCGAGGAAAAACTGGTGTACACCTTCACCGGCAATCAGTACGACAAGGAAATTACGGTGGCCCTGCCGCGCGACGTGGTGTACGACCGCCTGATACTGCGCGGCCCCAGGCAGGCCCAGCCCGCCCGTCTCGAACTAGTGGGCGACTACCGCCCCTTCACGGCCAAGCTGCCCGCCCGCACCCGCGCCCCGTTGGCGGCCCTCACCGGCACCAACGCCTTTCCGTGGAACTTCAACAAGCCCGACGGCAGCGGCTTGAGCGACGAGAAATACCAGGCCCTAGGGGCAACCTACGGCGGGGTGCTGCGCGTGTACATCGAGCTGGAGAAGTTTGTGCCAGCGGCCGGGCAGTACCAGTTTCGCTACTGGAACCTCGACGAGATGGCCCGCCGCACCCATGCCGACGGCCACGACCTGCTGCTGACCTTCGTGCACGCCACCCGCCCCGAGCAGGAAACCTGGCCTAAGCACAGTTACGAGGGCAAGGAGTTTCCCGACCCCGACGCGCCGCCCTACCCTCACAAGGCCGACCCGATGCAGGAAGCTGCCTACCGCGGCACCGGCGAGGCCGGCTATCAGCTGGCGGCCCGCTACGGCCACAACGCCACCATTCCGGAGGCTAACCTGCGCTGCACCACCGTGCCCGAATACCCCGGCGCGCCCCTGGCTGCCCCTAAGAAGGGCCTAGGGTACGTGCGCTACTACGAAACCGGCAACGAGCTCGACAAAGACTGGAAGGGCAAGGACCACTACATGAGCGGCTGGCAGCTGGGCCTGTACCAGTCGGCGGTGTACGACGGTGCGCAGGGCCGCCTAGGGCCGTTGTGCGGCATCAAAACCGCCGACCCCACGGCCATCGTGCTCAGCCCCGGTCTGGCCAAAGCCACGCCCGACGCCTTCCGCGGCATGGTGGACTGCTGGAAGAAAACTCGCGGCTATAAGAAAGACGGCAGCCTCGACATTCCGCTGGACCAGTGGAACTACCACCAGTACGCCAACGACGCGGGCAGCGTGCAAAACAACGGCCAGCAAACCCGTGGCGTGTGCCCGGAAATGGGAGGAATAGGGGCTAGCGCTCGCCGCATGGTGGAGTTCTCGGCCCGCTTCGGCGGCAACAAGCCCGTCGTCATCACCGAAACCGGCTACGACGTGCAGCCCCGCTCGCCGCTGGCTGCCGTGCGCGCCGCCGACCTGCGCCAGCACCCCCAGCGCGAGCAGATTCCGGCGGCCCGCATCCAGCTTACCCAGGGCATCTGGAGTTTGCGCACCCTGCTCGAAGTAGCCGCCGCGGGCATCGACGGCATTGCGTGGTACCAGGCTTACGACGACAACGGCGCCGTGCCCTACGTGTACCAGTCGAGCGGCCAGCTCAACGGCGACAACACCCGCCGCCCGGCTGCCGACTTTCTGCGCCAGGCCCGCGCCCTGCTCGGCGACTACACCTTCCGCGAGCGCCTCAGCGAGAATCCGCGCGTGGACGTGTGGCAGCACGGCACCGACCGCATGGCCGTGCTCTGGCTGCCAGTCGAGGACGACGAGCATAGCACCTACGCCTTGCGCCTGCCCACCGCCGGCCGCTTCTACACCCCCACCGTGGGCGCCGCCGCTATGGCCTCCAAGCCCCTGCCCACGGCCAACGGTGCCGCCCAGGTGCCCCTGAGTGAAATGCCGGTTTTCGTGCCCTTAAAGCAATAGCTTGGACTTTGTAGTCCGAGCGCGAGCAGCACGAGCATCTAGGCGTGCACATGGCCCTAGGGCTTGCGTTGCTCGCGCTCGGGCTAAGAGTTTAAGCTACTGCTTGTTTACGCCACCCGCTCGGCGAGCACGCGGGTAAGCTGGTTGAGGGTTTCTGGCCCTAGGTCGAGGGTGCGGCTGGGGTAGGGGATGCCCACGCCGGCTTCGTCAAGCGCCCGCTTTAGGCGGATAATGGCCTCGCTCTTGGCGCCCACGTAATCGACTTGCCGGTTGAAGGTTATCCAAAACCGCAGGGCAAACGTGACGGAGCTTTCGCCAAAGGCCGTGAACATGACCTCGATGGGCCGCCCGGGCAGTAGGCCCGGAAAGTCGTCCATGCTGGACCGCGCTATTTCGCGCACGTAGGCCAGGTCGGCCGCGTAGCTCACGCCGCAGGTGATATCGACGCGGCGCTGGGGCGTGGCCGTGAAGTTGGTAACAGCGCTCTCGAACACCTTGCGGTTGGGCACGCGCACTAGCTCGCCCGTCACCTGGCGCAGGTCGAGGGTGCGCAGGTTGATGCGCTCGATGGTGCCAAAAAAGGTATCGGTTTGGATGACATCGCCCGCCGAAAACGGCCGCTGCACCGCGATGATGATGCCGCTGATAAAGTTGGCCGCAATGTCTTGGAAAGCAAACCCTAGGGCCAGGCCGATGATGCCGACCCCAGCCAGCAGCGAGGTTACGGTTTTATCGAGGCTCAACACTTCCAGCGTGAAGAAGCCGCCTACCACTAGCACACCCACGTAGGTGGTCGTTTCGATGAGGTTGTTGAGCGAGCCGCTGCCCGATACGCGCTCTAGAAACCGGCCCATCAGGCGTCGCACCATCTTGGCTACCCAAAACGTAACTACCAGGATAAGCGCGGCGATAAGCAGATTGGGCAGCAGCAAAATAAACTCTTGTAGCCAGCGCGTCAGCTTATTGGATAATAGGATAAAAGCACGATGAAAATCGGTAATAGCAAACATAACTATCAGGTATAAACACGTTTCCCCAAAGTTAAGCTGCTGTTGAGCTTTTTTCAAACAGGGTTACTAGCCGCGGTTTCAGGCTGCCGAGTGCTCCTAGGCGTCTAGCTGGGTTCGTAGCGTGCGCGCATTGCCGATGGCCGACGCGCCGATGTCGTTGTTGAAGTATACGTAGGCTTGCTCCACTCCCGGCGCGGCACGTAGCTCGGCGGCTTTCTGCTGCAAAAACTCGTCGGAATAGGAGGAGGCGTAAAGCTGCGGCACGCCGTGGAAGCGGTAGTAAAGTGTGGGCGCGGTCGCCACTACGTCATCGGGCAATAAGGGGTGGCTCTGGCCACAAAACACTACCTGCTGCCGCCGCAGGGCGTCGTACACCTCGGGGTGCCACCAGCTGGGGTGCCGAAACTCCAGCACGTTCACGAAGGCCGGGTCGAGGGCCGCCAGGATGCGCGCCAGGCGCTCGGGCTCGTAGGCCATGCGCGGCGGCAGCTGAAACAGCACCGGCCCCAATAACTCGCCCAGCCCTTGGGCGCAGGTGGTGTAAAAATCGCCTAGTAGCTGGCCGACGCCGTGAAACTGCTTGTAGTGCGTAATGAGGCGCGGCGCCTTCACCGCAAACTGGAACCCCACTGGCGCCTGTGCCCGCCAGTTTTCCATGAACGACAGCTGCGGGAAGCGGTAGAAGGTGACGTTCAGCTCCAGGGTGGCAAACTGCTGGCTGTAGAACTCGAACCAGCGCCGCATCGGCAGCTTTTCGGGGTAGAAGCGGCCGCGCCAGTCGCGGTAGTGGTAGCCCGAGCAACCGATGTGGGCGGTAAGCATAACAGTGCGTGGAAAAGGTATGGAGTAGACTTGCTCTTGGATAGAGATTGAACGTCATGCTGAGCGCAGCCGAAGCATCTCCATCGGACAATAACGCGCAGTAGAGATGCTTCGGCTGCGCTCAGCATGACGTTCTGGGTCTTTTGCTCTCGCCTATAACTAAGCATCAAGGGATACGCGGTGGCTAGCCCTAGGGGTTTATAAGGCGGCGCAATGCATACTGCCGCCGCGGTTTTGCGTATCGCAGCCCGAGCCTCACGCTTGCTTCCTTTTATGTCCGCTCCCCTTATCGCCCTGGCCGGCGCCACGGCGACCTCGGCTTCCGCATTGCCCAGCAGCTGCTGGACCGCCACTCCCAAGTGCGCGCCCTGGTACGCCCCGGCAGCGCCACCAAGCCCGAGATTGCCCAGCTGCGCGCCCGCGGCGCCGATATTGCCGAGGTCGATTTCAATGACCCGGCGGCGTTGCAACGGGCCCTAGGGGGTGTGGCCTGCGTGGTGTCGGCCGTGTCGGGCCTGCGCGAAGTAATCGTGGACCTGCAAGGCCACCTGCTCGATGCCGCCGTGGCAGCCGGCGTGCCGCGCTTCATCCCGTCCGATTATAGCATCGACTTCACCAAGCTGCCCGAGGGCTCGAACCGCAACCTCGACCTGCGCCGCGAGTTCGGCCGCCGCCTCGACCAGGCGCCCATCCAAGCCACGTCGGTGCTCAATGGCATGTTTATGGACTTGCTGACCGGCCAGGCGCCGGTGGTGCTGTTTAAGCTGCGGCGCGTCCTGTACTGGGGCTCGGCCGACCAGCCGCTCGACTTCACTACCACCGCCGACACGGCCGCCTTCACCGCCGCCGCGGCCCTCGACCCTACCACGCCGCGCTACCTGCGCGTGGCCGGCCAAACCGCCACCGTGCGCCAACTGCAGGCCGAAGCCAGCGCCGCCACCGGCCGCCGCTTTGGCCGCCTGCGCGCCGGGGGCCTGTGGCTGCTTAAGCTGATGATTAAAGTGACGCGCCGCCTGGTGCCCGCCCCAGGCGAGGTGTTCCCGCCCTGGCAGGGCATGCAATACCTGCACAATATGTTCACGGGCATGCCCAAGCTAGAGCCCCTAGACAACAACCGTTACCCCGAGCTAAAGTGGACGCAAGTGCGCGAGGTACTAGCCACGCGAGGGGCCTAGGGTAGGGCGCCGCCCGCGAGCTTGCGCTACGACAGTGCCTGCGGGGGCGGCGAGCCCGAGCCAGCCGGCCGGGTGCGGTCGCTGGGCAGGGGTACAAACTCGTGGTTGTCGGTGGGCGGCAGCGCAATGCGGCCCGCTTGCCAATCGGCCTTGGCCTGCTCGATGCGCTCGCGGCGCGACGACACGAAATTCCACCAGATGAAGCGCTCGCCCAGCGGCTCGCCGCCCAGTAGCATCAGCGTGCTGGGCTTGCGGGCCACCAGCACCGGGTCGAGGCCCGGCGTGAATACCAGTAGCTGGCCCGGCGTGTACACCTGGCCGCCCACTTCTACGCTGCCCTTGGCCACGTAGGCCCCGCGTTCGGGGTAGCCGCGCGGCAGCCCAAAGCGCGCCCCGGCTTGCAGCACCACGTGCACATAAAACAGCGGCGAATGAGTCTCGACGCTGTTTTTCAGCCCGTACGCGTCGCCCGCAATCAGGCGCATCCACACGCCGGTATCGGTGAAAATAGGCAGCTCCGTGGGCTGATAGTTGCGGAAAGTGGGCGCCTGCTCTTCATCGGCCTCGGGCAGGGCCACCCAGGTTTGCAGCATTTCGAGGGCGCCGCCTGCCAGGGCTGCTGGGTCCTCAAACCGCTCGGAGTGCGAAATGCCCGAGCCAGCCGTCATCCAGTTTACCTCGCCGGGCCGGATAATCTGCTCCACGCCCAAGCTGTCGCGGTGCGTCACCTGCCCGCCAAAGAGGTAGCTCACCGTGCTGAGCCCGATGTGCGGGTGCGGCAGCACGTCGAGGCTGGCTAGCTGGCTTGGCGCTGTTTGCACTGGCCCCGCGTGGTCCATGAAAATGAACGGCCCCAGCATGCGCCGCAGCCGGTAGGGGAGAATGCGCTTCACCATAAACCCCGGCGCCAGGGCTGCCGGGCGGGCATCAATAACAAGGTCGAGCATAAAGAAAATTGAGCTACTAAAAGTAGCCCAAGGGCCAGTAACTAAACAGATTCCAGAAACTTGGCGCATCATGACTTTGAAATGCAAAGTTCTTTTATGTACTTTGTGTTACTCAAGCAGCCGATTCCCTAAGGGCCGCTGTTGGCACCACCGCATTCACCACTTCAACCTACCAACCTTATGACAACTACCCTTCCCCAAAGCATTGCCCGCGTAGCGCTCGGCACAGGGCTGCTCCTGCTCATCCCCTTGGTGGCCATGCAGTTCAGCCAAGAAGTACACTGGACTGGGTTCGATTTCGTGGTGGCCGGCGGCCTGCTCTTCGGCGCGGGCCTGACGTTTACCCTGCTCGCGCGGCTGGGTAACTCGACTCCTTACCGGCTGGCGGTGGCCGTGGCGGTAGGGGCGGGGCTGTTGCTGGTGTGGGCCAACCTGGCCGTGGGGCTCGTCGGCTCCGAAGACAACCCCGCCAACCTGCTCTACGGTGGCGTACTGGCCGTGGCGCTCATTGGCGCTTTGGTAGCGCGCTTCCAGCCGCTGGGCATGTCGCGCACCGTGTTCGCGGCAGCACTCACCTACGTGGCAGTTACCCTAGTTGCGCTGTTCGTCTGGACGCCCTCGGCTGGCACCGCCGAGCCCTCGGTGCACTTTGCCAACGTGCTAGGCGCCAATATGGCCTTTGCTTTTATGTGGGTGGTAGCGGGCGTGCTGTTTCGCCGCGCCGCCAGTAGCAGCGCCCAGTAGCCTAGGCGCTGCCTATTAGATAGTTATTAGCAAGTAAATTCATCCCAGGCGGTCAGGCCGGGTACGGTCGAAGCTCTCTCCCGAATAAGACCCCTAGGGCACGGGAGAGTGGCTTCGACCGCGCCCGGCCTGACCGCTTTATGTATAGCTGTGTAGGAGCGCCTAGGCCCGCCCGGCCCGCACCAGCGCGCCCCCGGCTAGCAGCAGCGCCACCCCTAGGCCCAGAAAAGCCAGGTCGGCCGGCTGGTGGTTGGGGGTGTACTCGTACACGTGGTGCAGCCCCAGGATGGCGTGGTCGATAATGCCCTCCACCACGTTGAACAAGCCCCAGCCCAGCAGCAGCCCACCCGCCAGCGTGCGGCCCGAGTGCGGCACATCGGCGCGGCCGGCGGCCGACCACAGCATCAGCAGCCCCACCACCGTGAGCACCCACACGGCGGCGTGAAACAGGCCGTCCCAGTACATGTTGATTTTGGCGCGCACCAGCGTGTCGGGCGGCAGCTGCGCCGACAGCATGTTGTGCCACTGCAGCATCTGGTGCAGCAGAATGCCATCGACGAAGCCCCCTAGGCCCGCCCCCAGCAAAATGCCCGCCGCTACCAGCGGCGTGCGGCGCGTTGGCAAGGCACTAGTAGGCAGCATGGGCAGTAGCGCGTAGCGGCCGGAGCCGGTCCCAGTAAAACACCAGTGCGCCCACGGCCAGCAGTAGCGCCACTGGCAGCAGCACCAGCAGGGCGTTGGTGGTGTAGGCGGGCGTGTAGATGCCGGCCTGCACCCTAGGGCGGCACCATGGGCAGGCGCCCGCCGCTGGCGCTAGTAATAAGCTGCTCAGATAGATAAGAAGAAATTTTGGCATGGCTAACTAGGTAAGCGTAGTTGCTAGAGCCTACGCAACGGCCGGGCGGAAAGTCGATTATTGGCGGATAGGCAGGTGGCGGGGCCGCGCCCGGCAGAATAAGTTGCCGCGGCAGTGCGCTGGCGTAGCTGCTTCAGTTTAAGCGCCGATGGGGGAGTGGGCACCAGCTGCCGCGGCGCATTTAGTCGGCCAAAAATTGACCGCCTAGGGCTGCTGCGCGTATTCCTGCTCACACTTATCCTTCATCCACGAATGAATACCGAACAAAACGAGCCCCGGCCTACCAACAGCGAAATCAGCCCCAAGCCCACCAGTTACCCTACCAGCGAGGAGGGCATGAAAGAAAAGCCCGACTGGGATTTGTCGAGCTATCAGGCCGCTGGCAAGCTCAAAGGCAAGGTGGCCCTCATCACGGGCGGCGACTCGGGCATCGGCCGGGCTGTGGCCCTGGCCTTCGCTATGGAAGGCGCCGACATCGCCGTCATCTACCAGTCCAACGCCGACGATGCCGCCGTAGTGGGCCGCGCCGTGGAGGCACAGGGGCGCAAGTTCCTGGCCATTCAGGCCGACGTACGTTCGTCGGCAGAGTGCCTGGCTGCCGTGCGCCGCACCAATACCGAGCTGGGTGGCCTCAATATCTTGGTCAACAATGCGGCTTACCAGATGGGCTACGAGCATTTCGAAAGCATCCCGGAGGAGAACATCCACCGCACGTTCGACACCAATATCAAGGGCTACATCTTCATGGCCCAGGCCGCCATCCCCTTCCTGAAGGAGGGCGACGCCATCATCAACACGGGCAGCATTGCGGGCCTCGTGGGCAACCCGCACCAGATAGACTACGCCAGCACCAAGGGCGCCATCCACACCTTCACCAAGAGCCTGGCCGCCTACCTGGCCGAGAAGAAAATCCGGGTGAATGCCGTGCTGCCGGGCCCCATCTGGACGCCGCTCATCCCCGGCACCATGCTCAAGGAAGACCTCAACAAGTTTGGCGACGAAACCATGCTCGGCCGCCCCGGCCAGCCTGAAGAGCTGGCGCCCGCCTACGTGTACTTCGCCTCGCAAGACGGCAGCTACTCGACCGGTAGCCTGCTGGAAGTAACCGGCGGCATGCCCAAAACCAACTCCTAGGGCCTCGCTGCCCATTGGCCCCGTTACCGCAGGCGCACCCAACCCCGGTGCGCCTGCTTGCGTTTTGGGCTAAGCCACGGGCGCCGTTGGTGCCGGGCTTTCCTTCTCCCTAGACCAGTTTTCCCATGAAATCTCTGCTGCTACTAGCGGGCGCCTTTGCGCTCAGCATCTCGGCCGCCCAGGCCCAAACCGTACTGCCCTCGGGTGCCGTAGCGCCAGCCGGCGCCGTGACCCCGGCGGGCGCCGCTATCACGCCCGGCACCGTGCCGGGCGCCCAGCCCGCTGCCAATCTCAGCGCGGATGATGCCGGCAGCCCCCGCGCCCGCCACCACGAAAAAATTCCCGGCTTGAGCCACCAGGACCGCAAGGAACTGCGCAAGCTGAGCAAGGTGCGCGCCATGCCCACCGAAGACGGCAAAATCAAGAAGCAGTAAACCAGCCCCTAGCCGCCGCGAAGCCCTAGGGTGCCGCGGCGGCTAGGAGGGCGCGGCACGACGTGGCTTAGTAGTTACTTGTTTAGGATTTGTTCTAAGTTATCCGGTTATAATAGGGAGTAGCAAGGTGTTGTTAAAAAGGCAGCTATATCCCGTGAAATTGTCGGCAAGCGGCAACCACCGGTAGGGCACGCGCGGCGTCACCAGAAACAAGGTATTGGCACCGACGTGCGGGGTCTGGTCGGCACACTCCACCTGGCTGTGCCCGCGGCAGAGCTTGATTTTGTAGTAGTCGCGCCGGTTAAACGTTATTGGGGGCGCCTCATGTAATTCTGCCAACGGAACACGTTAAAATGTTCTACGCTTTGCCCCATATCCGCGGCAGCATTACACCAGCTGCGGACTCAGGACCTGAGGTAAGCGCCTCGTAAAAGGTGGCTAGGGTGTTCGGCTTCATAGGGGCAAGTGTGCGAAGCGGGCGGGCGGCTAGGCGATTCTATGAGTTTTAATACAGGCTAACTGTGGCTAAGAGTCATCTGTTTTTCCGTAGCTTGCCGTGGCATATAAATACATACGCCAATGGCCCTGATTGAAGTAGAATTTCCTGACGAGGATGCCGTATTTATGCTCGAACTACTGGAACGGATGCCCGGCGTTCGTATCCTGCCTCCCGCTACTGAAGCCGAAGCCGCCGAGCGGCAGCGTATCGCTGAGTTTCGCTAGCGGCTGTACCACAGCTATGGCAAAGACCCGTTGGAAGCCAGCAGTGAAAAATCCTGAACCCTCGCCCCGTCCTCATCCGGCTCTAAAGAGCTATAATTTGCGTCTGCCCAATAGAGTGATAATAGTTTCTATGAGAAAAGCCACTACATTTAGCTCGTCATATATGGCCTAGCACTGCTAGTTAAGAACATACACGAATGGTTGACGTATTGCAGAACCCACTGCTAGACAACATAAACACCATGGTTAATAAGGCTGAAATTGAGCGTAAGGTCGACGCTATACTTCGCGAGAATAAGGCGGATAGTATTCCTGTTGACCCCGTTACTTTAGCTAATAAGCTTGGTATAAAGATTCATAATGCGCAGTTTTCTGACGGAAGTCTTTCCGGTATGATTTCTAAGCGAGGCGAGAATATAATGATTCTTGTTAATCAACAAGATTCAGATACAAGGAAGAGATTCACAATTGCTCATGAGTTGGGACACCATTTTCTTCACTTGATGGAGGAAGATGGTGAATTTGTTGATGAGACTATCAATCTATTTCGCGAGCAATTACAAGATGGGGAACAAAGGTCGAGTAAAAAGAAGGAAGTAGAAGCAAATAAATTTGCAGCTGCCTTATTAATGCCTAAGTACCTAGTGAGAAAAGAATTTGAACGTAATAATGACCTTTCATATCTCGCTTGGAAGTTTGGGGTATCTGAAGCTTCTATGGGGTATAGAATAAATGAATTAGGTCTTCAATAAAATGCAGGATTCTCTTGACTCACTGCCACCTGAGTTAAGGGCTCAGGTAGAGGAGATAGGCGAGGCAGTCTATTCTAATAAAGAATTAGATGAGAAGAGAATTTCAGGATATGAAAGAGTAACTAAAGCTAAAGACCAAAGCTTTAAGCTACAAACTCTTGTTGGTGCTTGGCAGCGTCAAAATAAGGCGGAAAGAAAGCTTAGACAGAAAGTAGCCTGGTGTATTCTTATTGCGTTGGCGCTTCAAATTATTTTAGTAAATACGACTTTTTTTCTCATCGGCTTTAAAGTAATAGCTGTTGATGAGAATTTGGCTAAAATATTTATTTTAGCTGTTTTTGCTGAAATAGTATCAATGGTATTGATTGTTCTTCGTTACCTTTTTCCAATAACAGGTAATGAATTTTTGCAGCTAATAAAAGAATTGTAAAAGTATGGCATCAATTAATATCCGCGAAGCGCTTAATGCAATATCTGAGGTGATTACCAATCGACCAGTTGCTTTGAGAGAGTTTGACCAAATTTACATGAAGGCTGGGGACATGATTCTTCAGGTTGAGCACATAAGTAGAGCTTTTGATAAGAAAAATATTGTACTAATTGGTGATGGTGATGCAATAGGGTTGAGCTTGACTCATCTACATAATATGGGTCTTCTTACTTCAGGACCGAACTACATACATCTACTTGATTTTGACGAGCGCATAGTCGCATCCGTAAATAGATTTGCTAAAAAATACGGTATAGAAAATAAAATAGCTGCACAATTATATAACGTTGCTGAGCCATTGCCAGAGAATCTATGGCAGAAGTTTGATGGTTTTTATACAAATCCACCTTATGGAGCAAGTAATGAAGGAAGGAGCATAGAGGCTTTCGCGCAAAGAGGTATTGAAGCTTGTAAAGAAAATGCAACAGCATGTTTGGTAATAGCAGACCATCCAGATTATTACTGGACAAAACAAATCATGTTCAGCACGCAGCAATTTATGCTCATAAACGATTTTTATGTATCTCAATTACTCCCTAAATTTCACCATTATCATCTTGATGATAGTCCTGATTTAACATCCTGTTCGATGACATTTGACAGAATGAATTTTATTCCATTACCATATGGTTCTGAGATGCTAACACCTGATATGCTAGCTAATTTTTATGGAAAATTCTCGCCTCTTACAGTGCGTTATGTTACCGATAAGACAGGTGGAGGTAAAATGCCATCATTCGATTACGAATTTGTTCCTTTTAAATAAATTATGGCACAGGAAGGCGCTTTTATTTTCATGAAAGTTGGTTCTCACGCGGGTGAGACTTTTGAGCAAATTCTAGCTAGAAAGAATGCAGAGTTTGAAAAAGCTGGGAAAATTTTTTGGGGATATGGTGGTTCTGCTTGCCATCCCATACAGCAAGTTCAACCATTTGTAAAGTCGCGTATTGAGCAAAATGCGAAGGGGGTTTATCTTTTAATGCAGTCAGTTATTTCCAATGCTGACCCTGATATATTACCCGCACAAGAATATTCAGAAGATGGTTTGAATTGGAAGCCAGTGCCAGAAGGAATTAGTGTTACTGGTTCTAGATATGCTTTAGTTCTGGATGAGATTACCCCCGAATCATTCTTTGTTGATACCAGTAGTACTGTTGTCGGCATAGGTCCGAGTAGAGGTAAGACGGGAGATAGTTACATGAAGGGGCGTACTGATAAAGCTTGTCTAATAGGTGATATAGATAAGTCTCATATTGTCGAGGACGAAAATCACAGCAAAGCAGTTAAGAAAATAAGCTTTGCAGCTAAGTTGCAGGCACCGTATGCAGTAATGCTACGTGGAAAGAAATATAACGATTTTGAACCAGGGATGTGACGTTTTGGCATTGGATGCTGATTATCCGATGAAATTCTCAGTCAAAAAGTCCGGTTTCGCACTTCTGCACCTCGTTTGCTAGTACCCTCGTACAATCTTCCTAACCCGAAGCACCTACCGAGAACTCAGCAAACTAATGGACTTTAAGAACTTCACCATCAAGGCACAGGAGGCCGTGCAGAAGGCCACCGAGATTGCCGGAGCCAACCAGCAGCAGGCCATCGAAACGGGCCACCTGCTGAAGGCTTTTTAGTATCTTCGCGGTAGTACGGGAAATACGCTACCCGGAAACTTAGGAACCTATGGGCACCACCGATAATAAGAAGACGCAGCCCGCCCCGGCCGCCACCCGCACGAAAGAAGAGCGGCTGGCCCAGGCCCGCGAGTACGCCAAGCAATTCAAGTTTGACACGTTTTCGGAAGAAGATTTGATTCGCCTGCGCCGCAACGCCTACAAGTATGCTATTTGAGCGCGAGCTAGGTGAAGGCTACCCATTTCATTACCGCAAAGGGCCGTCTCGTAAAGACGGCCCTTTGGTTTGTACGCACTACTACACGTTTCGCACTCGTAAAAACCGGCGCTACGTGGTAGAAGCCGAACAGTACCAGCACCACGTGTACGTGTTCAAGTACTATCCACTGGCGCTCAAGGCCTCGCCTAATCGGTTCAAACTATTGGTAAATGATGGGGACGCTTTTCGCATTCTGACGACCTGCACGCAGATTTTCCTGGATATCTGCCGCCGCGATACCTTGGCGTCGGCTGGGTTCGTAGGTGAGCCGTTGGTGGGGGAGGCCCAAACCAACACGAAGCGGTTTCGCGTGTATCTCAAAATGGTCACGGCCTTTATCGGACCAACGCGGTTTATCCACCACCCGCTACCGGCCATCAGCGCCTACTTTTTGGAGAACCGCGCCAATCCCGAGCCGGAGCTACTGGCTGGCGTGGAGCAGATGTTTCGGGAATTGTACATCGTACCTGATGCGATGGAAAATGGCAAGCCCACTGCGGTAGATGACAATGACTGAAAATATGTCATAGGTCCATGAGCAGAAATCGCGATTTTCCGCCAAAAAGTCCGATTCTTTATTTCTGCACCTCGTTTGCTAGTACCCTCGTACAATCTTCCTAACCCGAAGCACCTACCGAGAACCAAGCAAACCAATGGACTTTAAGAACTTCACCATCAAGGCACAGGAGGCCGTGCAGAAGGCCACCGAGATTGCCGGAGCCAACCAGCAGCAGGCCATCGAAACGGGCCATCTGCTGAAGGCTTTAGTACAGAACGACGAGAACACCCTTGCCTTCCTAGGTAAGAAAGTGGGTGCCAACATGGCCAACCTCGGCCAGCGGCTCGATGCCATCGTGAACGCCTACCCCAAGGTGAGCGGCGGCTCGCCCTACCTAGCCAACGACGCGGCCAACGCCGTGCAGCGCGCCAACGACCAGATGCGCGCGATGGGCGACGAGTTCGTATCCGTCGAGCACCTGCTGCTGGGCATCCTGGGCGGCAAAGACAGCGTGGCTAGCCTGCTCAAAGACAACGGCTTTACGGAAAAAGACCTGAAAGCCGCCATCCAGGAGCTGCGCGGGGGCCGCAAGGTGACCAGCCAAACCGCCGAGGAGCAGTACCAGAGCCTCAACCGCTACGCCATCAACCTGAACGAGCGCGTGCGCAGCGGC
>Ga0160427_10000207_pt1 | contig 39773 bp, 43 predicted proteins | sample SolpanmetagenomL_FD_108194 | JGI IMG/M metagenome (GOLD analysis project Ga0160427, IMG submission 108194) | Solar panel surface microbial communities from Lawrence Berkeley National Laboratory, California, USA - L | ecosystem: Engineered > Built environment > Solar panel > Unclassified ...
ATACAAAGTTGGTGATACAAAGTTGGTGATAAGCCTTCCACGCAGAAATTCGTGGTTGATTCACCGAGACAAGACTCCGAAAATCTATTTATAGATGTGCTAGTAAAACTTTATAAATCTAAACATGGATCCCTGTCCACAAAACTTATTTTGTCTGCAGATCAAGCTGCATTGACGGACATGAAGGACCCCGCAGATGTGATGAAACAACAGCCTGGTAGCACACCGACTTTGTGACAGCAGTACAGTGTCTTCGACATGGTGCAGTACGGCGCTAGTATCACAAAGGTCGGTGGAAGTTCAGGCTAACGAATGTATCACTTTTGGCAAGATATATATATCCACTATTTCCCCCCACTAGGCCATGATTCTTTTACTCAATAAGTAACTTTTTTGCCACATAACAAAGATGTCGTCGCTTCCTAAAAGAAAAGGCGCCAAAATAAAAGAACCACGTAAAGGAAAAGCCCTTGTAGGTCTATCTGCAAACATGAGAGCACAATTATATTGACATTCAGGTATAGCATCGATATTTGAAAAGATTCCCCGATCGAGACCCATGCAAGTTGTGCACTGAATTTCAAATATGGCCCGCTTTCCAACGCGATCATCCAGGAGTCTGTATGTTGGAGGAGAAACCACTCACCACTTTTATGCCAGTATGTACAAATCGTTTTGCAGCTGTCAATCGATTCTTAACTCGCATCATAGGCGCCAGTTTACTTTCAGAGAATCCCAGGCTACGACATGACCGCCGATGTCAAGACAGATCCCAAAATCGCGCAAGAAAATTTTAATCAACACGTAGCCGTTCACTTACTCAATCCGGTCGTTCAGCGTATAGATAGATTTGGTGGAGGGCGATGGAAACCACACGTACTTTTTGTGGTGTTCTTGTACTACGGGTTTGACTGGGGAGCTGATGTTATAGTACGTGAACTTTGCGGGAAAGACATCTGGAAATTTGGTGATATGCCGACGGATCCAACTCCAGAGATAGCCCAGAATTGGCAAATGCATGCCGAGCGACGCATACAGCAGGATATCCTTGACGTCTTTGGGGTTGCTGAAAAATGGCTCGTTCGCGGCCCGGCAATTTACGAAGTTGGGCTTGAGTTAGGATTGATTGTGTGCTCGCAGAACATTGAACACGGAACGGATGGGTCTGAGTTTGCGAAGCGATTGCCAGTTCTATTCGACCGGTTCTGCCAAAGCTGTTTGATGACGCGGTGGAAGGACAAACGTTGCTACCATCCTACGAATTTGTTTATCAACAGGCCACTAAATCATCATTCTCACCCAGGAGGAACAATACAGTATAAAGACCTTGATTTTAAAACGTGGTTAGAGATTACTACAAAGGATCAAGGAGCGGTCCGGTACATCATAGAGGAATGTGGTGTTGAGGCTGAAAAGAAGGAGCTGTTGGAAGTTTTGGCTGCAAGAACTAGCCATCATACTCATCAGTCTTGAAGTAGAGCAAAATCTATAACAATCCAGAATGTAACATCTCTTGTCTCACGCATCTGTTTGTACCCGTGACATGACAGTCGAATCTCCTGTAACATCTACTTCCTACACAGTAGTAACTACTAAATACAGGAATAGACAACATATTATTATTAGTAGATCGTATTTTCACTCGCTTGCGAGATTACGACTTTAATGATGGACTTCCTTGCAATTTTACAGACTAGTATGTTACTCACAAAGCAAACGTCCCCACAGAGTTCCGAAAATGGTAGTGAACTCTTTTACAAGACCGCAAAGCTAATTAGAGACTTGTTGATGGAAATTAGAGCTTTGTTAGTAGACTGCCCCACAAACGACGAATCTGTGGTAGAGACCGCACCAAATTACAAATCTAGTCATACCCCGCCTAGTATCAGTATGTCTAATAATAGAATTGCTTACAAGATTACAAGTTCGGTACGCTAACAGACTTTCCCACATACAGTATTTCTGGAATAATAAATAATTGGCGAGTAGACTTTCCACACCTCCTACGAAACTTGCGCTCGCCTGCTATAACTGCAGTAGAGATGTATTTTTTTCGACGCGCTTGATTACAGTTTAGGATACTACGAAATCGGTGATAGCCCTTCCCTACGAAATTACAAAACTTCGTGGTTGACTATTTATTATAATAACACAAGAATGCAAAAATCTATTTATAGATGTGCTAGCAAAACTATAAGTTTAATTATGGACTCTTCTCCACAAAACTTATTTTGTCTGCAGATCAAGCTGCATGAAAGCAGGGGTCATGAAACACCAGCCTGATATCACACCGACTTTTGTGACGACAGTGCGATGTGGTGGATCCAATCACAAACTCAAGAGTAACTTCAGGCTGGCTGACGCGGCGCGTTGACATGATTATAATAACTCTAGCTTATTCCACATCCTGTCTTTTTAATTCTTACCCGATTTAGATACGTGAAAACACTGCAAAACAAAAATGTCGCCTTCTACCGGATTTCATGTTGATATACCTATCAGAAATGTAAGTGTGACTTGCAAATTTCCGAGTCTCGTTATATTGATGTTCAGTATAAAAGTATACAAGTGCTGCTGGAAAACGGAACAAAACAACTTCTCGTTGTACGCTCTGTACTCAATTTAAACTCTGGGAAACGCAGGACGAAGAGGACTGCTCTATGCTAGAAATTTGTATGCTAGAAGAGTTCAGCCTTGGAGTAGTTCCAGCAACAGTATGTACAGTTTGTTTCTCCGCTATAAACCAGTTTTTAAGCGTTATAGGAAGAAGGCATACGCGAGATCCCAAATTACACGCACAACAACGCGGCCAATTCAAAGGCCGTCGCACAACAGAACTTCGATCAAAATTTAGCCCTTCATTTACTCAATCCATTCGTGCAACAGCTCTATCTGACGAATAAGTCGCGCTCGAAACATGAGATGAAACCATATCAGTTACTCGTGGCTCTTTTATACTTTGGCTATCGCTGGACACCTAGTGAGATTGTATTTGAATTATATGGAAGAGATGTCTGGGATTTCGGAAGCATGCCGAATTTTCGACTTCCGAGAGAATCTAGCGATTGGCTGCGGCATGCTGAACAACGCATCATCTTCGACATTAATGCTTTAATCAAGAGAAAGCTAGGTGAGGAAGATTGCAAATACAAACTGATGGACCTTGGGCTGGAACTAGGTGCAATTGTGTGCTCGCAACTTAATAGCATAAAGAAACAGTCGGAGTTTGCAATGCGATTGCCAGATTTATTTACTGAGCCGTGCATAGAACGTTTGCGGGAGCAGTGGGGACACCAACAGTGCCGTCCTAAGAATTTATTCATCAATGGCCCACCAAGTCATCCTTCGCACCCAGGTCTGCATATAAAGTATGAAGACCTTAATTTCAATACATCGTTGATGATCCATTCGGACAAACGCGACTTGATCTCGTACATCATAAAGGGCTATGCTCTTGAAACAGATAAGAAAGCTCTGCTTAAGTTCATCTCCACACAAGCTATTACACATATTCAACAGTCTTGAGATAATCCCAACTCTAGCATAGTCCAGAATTTAATATCTCTTGTCTCTCGAATCTGTTTCATACCCGTGACAGTTGAATCCCCCGTAACATCTACCTCCCACTCGGCAGTAACTGATACAGGAATAGACAATACATTATCGTCAATAGACCTATTCTTTTCCCTTTTGATTTCGTTTCTACAATACTCGTCATAATCGTCATAATCATAGTCATTGTCATCATTATTTTCTTCGCCTTTACCCTTCTCCTCCATCTCGCTATTTGTAACTAGAGAAGCAGGAATTATCTCAACAACAACGCCAACCCAGTTTCTTCCTCTTTCCCAAACCCTTCCTACTTCTGGAAGTTTCTCCTCTCCATCTCTGAGTCTATCGTTCTTCTGTCCATTTCCTCCCGCTAATTCATTGTTTCCAGTCGTATGTAGTGACGTAGTTGATGAAGAGAGCGCTGAATCCCAAATATCACCATCGGGACCGATTTCGAAATTACGACATAATACATTAACTTTATGTGGTCTCCTCCCAGGAGTCAACGCTGGAGTGTCGATCTTGACTCTTATCATTTCAAACAGCGGGTTTGTAATAGTCAGGAGATGGAGAGATACTTGACCTGGTGTAAAAGTAGGTGTCGAGAGAGAAGAGAGGTACGTAGCGGGAGTCAGAGCAAAGTTAGATCTAGAAAGTGGAGTCGAAGCGGATATATTTGGAGAAAAGGGACGGATCGAGAGTCGTGGTATGTGGTTTTGGGCTAAAAGGCGGATTTTATACTTGATTGAAGAGCCGAGAGACGTTGTAGAAGAAGTGGGGTTAGTATTAGATGAAGAAGAGGTTGTTTTACGATCTTCGTGCCGTATTAGAATATGTCTACATATCGAACAACGTTTTGATTTTCTCGTGACAAGAGCTGTAGGAACAGGCCATAGATCTTTGACAAATCGAGCGGAATAGTTCCATGGATGTGATTGACGTTGAATAGAAGTCGTCATTTCCGAATCTTCCATTTGAGAGATGATCTCTTTCTCTTCTGTTGGTGATAATACCCTCAAACCTTCTTCGGAATTTAATGCTTCACGCATTGGTAAGAGTTTTTCATTATTTCGTCGGAGTGAAGATGATGATGAGGATAAATTTCCATATCGTTCGATAATCCTAGCTAAATTCGCTGGCGATGAAAAAGAAGGGTCGAATCCAAGTGGATTATCAGTCATTGCATCTGATTCTGATAATTGTGTTTTATAAAACTTGGTTAATTGTCGAAATTGTACATCTTCGAGTTCGGAACTCTTCTCGTCATCATGTCTCAAAGGTTTACCATGTTTTCGGTATTTCAAAAGTTGTTCTGTGATTCGATTTGGTTTTTCAAAATCGATATCAACATCTAAAGAAGTCCATTCACAAAAAGGACATGATAGGAGATAATTGTTCTTCCCACCGTCATCACCACCACCACCACCACCACCAGCGTCTTTGTTATCTGATGGATTAGTTCCGACAATCGATAGTTGAGAAGTACACAAAGGACAATTATAACAATGTCTTTGACAACTTTTATTTCATCGTGGGTTAATGAGACTTCTCAAATGTATGCTGGAGGATAGGAGGCTCACCTTACCTATTTCCATCAGACTTTACTATACTACTTGGAACTTCAAACAAACACGTCGGACAGTACCAATTTACGATTTCTTCCGTCCAACATCTCGGACAGCGGATTTGTTGACACTCGTCACAGAATAATAATCTATCATAAGGGAAGAGAGAAAAGCTTGCTCGGGGATCGTGGGGGTTAAATGTCACGTCAGGTCCTTCATCTTTGTCGTTTTCTGCACTAACGTCTCGAATTCCGGAATTACTTTGTCGCGTGGTGAATGATGAGACGCGTCTACCGTGGTTTGAAGCTGTGAGATACTCTGCTTGTGATTCGCATAGACATTGGACGAATACTTTGGGATATCCCAACATCATGTTGATTAAATCGTGGCATCCATTATTTGTTTACTTTGAATGGTGTAGTTAGTGGACGCTTGCACAAAAAGTCAAATATCACATGACGTAGTTTTTCTATTCTCGTCTTGAAGAGAAGGAGTTTAAACGTAGTTATATACAAAGTCATATCTTTACCTCTCCACTACATATCGCTCCATCAACAGAAGTACCAGGTGCTGATCCAGGTGCAATACCTTGAGCTGGACCACCAGTTTTACCCTCTGGAATCGTACTTCCACGACCATCAACATCACCTTTTGAACCAGGACTACTACCGTCAAAATACTTTGCAAATTCACCCTTTTCTTCCCACTCTCTCGGACCTAATAATCTAACCATGTCATCTCTTGTCAATTCTTCTTTCTTTAATAGTTCTTCGGCAACAATTCCAATCTCTTTCTTCCTGGCTGTGAGTAAATCTTTACATTGTTTATGTGCTGCATCAACTATCCTTCTCACTTCGGCATCTATATCTCGAGCTGTTTCTTCTGAAAATGGTTTATGTAGTTGTTCAGAAGGATTAGATTCATATGATCGAAGTCCTATTTTAGCAGACATTCCCCATTTTGTGACCATTGACGTTGCCATTCGTGATACTTTGTCAAAATCATCCGATCCACCGGTAGTACTGTAATGGCGCATCAGTAAACATTCGCTTTTATAAAATATGATCGAAAAGAGACAAAAACATACACTGTTTCAAAGTGAATCTCTTCAGACACTCGTCCACCCAAAGTCATTGCTAATCGATCCATAATTTGGTTAACATTAAGTAGATATGTATCTCCAGCGGGTAAGTATTGTGCATATCCCAGAGCACCAGAACCACGAGGTATAATTGATACTTTCAGAAGAGGATCAGCCCATCTGAAGAACCATCCACATATAGCATGACCAGCTTCGTGATATGCAACGGTTCTCTTTTCTTCTGGCGAAAGTACGAGGGATCTCTTTTCTAGACCACCTACTACTCTTTCTATGGCCTTTTCAAAGTGCGTAGTTGTGACTGACTCTGCGGCAGTACGGGCGGCTAAATCGACGACAGGTTAATCAAATGCTTCTATTTCCAACATATTCTGGACTTTCTTACCTATTAAAGCAGCTTCGTTGACACAGTTAGCTATATCAGCACCAGAAAATCCAGGAGTCAACGCAGCTAATCGTCCTTCGAGATAGTCCGAATCAACCTTTGTAACAATCTTTTTCAAATGTACCCTGAATATCTGTTTTCGTCCCTCCATAGTAGGTTTATCTATAGTTATATGTCTATCAAATCTACCAGGTCTCATCAAAGCACTATCCAGAATATCTGCTCGGTTAGTACCGGCGAGTACAACGACTTGCTCAGACGTATTGAATCCATCCATTTCAGTCAAAATCTGATTTAAAGTAGCTTCTCGCTCATCATTACCACCTCCAAACTTGCCACTATTCCTCGACTTGCCAATGGCGTCAATTTCGTCAATGAATATAATACAAGGAGTACTTTTTCTGGCATTGGTAAACAAATCTCGAACTCTCGAAGCACCAACACCAACAAACATTTCGACGAATTCTGACCCACTGACAGAAAAGAATGGTACACCTGATTCACCGGCAGTTGCCTTTGCTAGTAAAGTCTTTCCTGTTCCTGGAGGACCTGAAAGTATAGCACCTCTCGGTATTTTTGCTCCAAGCTTTTCATATTGTCCGGGTTCCCGTAAGAAACTAACGAATTCCATAATCTCCCGTTTTGCTTCGTCCATACCGGCTACATCTGCGAATTTGACCTTTATATCTGTTTCGTGATTGAACTTTTTGGCTCGACTTCTTCCCATACCAAAAATACCAGAAGCACCACCACCTCCTGGACCTCTTCTAGACATGGCATATATTGCACCTATAAATAACAATGTTGGTCCAAATGTCATTAATGTCGTCGTCCAGGGGGAATCATATGTATATTGTACGGGAATACGTTCAGATCCAGGGATATCCAAGTCATCTTGGGCCTCTGTAAGATGTCTTTCAAAGCTTTCAGTCGATCCAATCTTGAATATATAATTGAAATTGGGTTGAACGGCTGGTGATTCTGGATACATTGCAGCTACGGCTTCTCGATGAAGATGAACTGTCACTACTCCATTAGGCACGACAACTAACTTTTCTACTAGACCTTTGTCAAGGAACGTTTTACGCAGCTCTTGCCATGTAATTTCCCTTGTATTTTGACCTGGACTCACTAACCGCCACAATAAATAAGTAGTAAATATGGATATCAAGAAAGTAGTCATGTCGAATCTAATTTCAGCCGTTGTCAATGGTCTTTTCTTAGGTGATTGGTCGCTTTCAGATTTTGGATCAGATGGACCAGGCTCCTCTTTGGTCTTTTGTTCAGCTTTTGGCTCTTGGCCATCCTTCATCATCTTCTGATCCTTTTCGCTCTTTTGTTTCAGTTTTGGCTCTTGACCATCACTTGTCGTTTTACTTTCGGCCATTGCTGCGTCTACTAACGCCTTTGTCTCGGTAAAACTCGTTACGACATATGCTCCCAACTCTGCCATTTTCGAGGCTGTCAATTTATCCTTTTGTAATCGCTTGATCGAATCCCGAACATCGTCCGGCCAACCAATCTGTATATAAAGATCCCTCGCTTCTTCAAGGTTTCTTATCATGAACTTGGGTGTCACAGACCGTACTTCTTCAATGGTGTGGTTGAATTCTTTAATCTCCGCACGCGTCATCCGACTATATCCTGTTGGAGATTCAAATCGTTGTAATCCAGAATAAAACTCTACTGCGTCCGATTTGGGTTCCGCTTTTGACTCGGCGGACTTGGGTACACTCGAGCCATCCACCTTGCTATGATCTTTATTGGTTTTCTTATCTTTTCCAGCATCGACTTCATTTTTCTTGGATGGTTTATTTGGTTTCAATGGTTCCGTTGCGTACGATCGGCTTGGGATGTGTCTGTTGAGATATAGATTGCGCGGTAAACTTGCTGGTCGACATTGAATGCATCGCAAAGTGGTAGAGGGTTTTGGTGAAATACGCAAGGCGCGAAGGAGAAATCGGGAAGAAATTGGCATTGTGGCGGCAAAAGGTATTATCAGAAAGTCGTGTGGGAGTAGATGTACAAACGCCCAAGCTATGAAATCGATGCGACGCTGTAGCCAAACATAATAAAATAAGTTGTTTTACGCTAATTAGTGCTTCCTCCTGCGTGTCAAGTGCTGAAATGAGAAAACAATGATTTCGACTCGCAGAATCGATGACGGAATGCAAAAGAATTCAGAAGCTCAAACTAAAAAAATCAAATGTCACGTGGGTGCAGCGAATCGATAGTTAGTTGATTCACTTGAACCGTCATCACCATCGCGCTATATAACGAAAATGCAATAAAGTATATACAGGCATGATAATTTTATTAATACAATTGTTGAATGAAAATGTCCCATTTCAGGACAACACCGTACCCTCATCTTGAGTTCTGCTTTTTGCAACACCCAAACTTCTTTTGATCTTTCTATCTAAATCATCCGGTTCATCAACATCGCCATAGACCGCCTTTACCATTCCAGTGACACCATGTTCACCAATCTCGACCTTTCCTCTCGCTCCTAGAAAATAATCTATGACTTCTTCTCCACCAGCATTATCCTTGACTTTTATAATGAAACCATCCTTTTCCATCCTTTTCAGCAATTTCTCCGTCTTGTCGGGTGCAGTCAACGCATTTGATTGTGTAAAAGGCGTCATGTCATTCAGATTTGTCCTCCTAAGATATCTATCCATCTTATTTTCCGCCAAGGATCCACCACTCAATACAATCAAACTGACAATGAAAGAACTAAGTGCTGTATATTGACTTTCCATTTCTGTTGTGGGGACTTTGGAAGGAGGTAATATATCTGGTATACGGAACTTATCCGGTAGTACAGATGTTAATACCCAAGCATTACTAGTCTTTTGTTGAGATTGTGATTTTGCGGCCGCTCTTTTTTGTTGAAGTGTAATCTTTTCGCGAACAGGCAGTTCTACCAGAGTCATACCAAACACGCGTTGAAGCTGTTCTTGTGCCGCTATAAATACATTTCGAAACTGTCGTTTATTCGATCCAAGAATTTTTGCAGTTATATCTGATCGTCGAAGAGGTGCTCTTGAATATTCGCACGCTATCGCAAGTCTTATCAAATTCTTTACCATCTGATCAGAATCGCCTGCATTATTATCGTCTTCATCAATTCCACTGAGTTCCAGTTCTTCATCGTCTCCGTCATCATCATTGCCATCGTCTCCGTCATCATCATTGCCATCGTCTCCGTCATCATCATTGCCATTCACTCGCCGCCGTTGTCTTGGAGGTTGTTCTACTTCTTCATCAGACTCCACAGCCGTACGACCAGACGTCTATAGCTTGACCATCAGTCATGGTAGTATGATACGAGAAGACGTCAACTTACTGTACGCCTTCGAGGCGGCATCAAACACACGACAAGGATACCAATGTCAGTAATGGATGCTCTTGACGAACGCGTCTAGGTAAATTGATAAAGTCGCGATAAATTACGCACGTGACACTATATGCAAGAAATTAACTATCCTTACCACATTCATTAGACACATTTCTTTCTTGCATATCAAGGGATAAAGATGGCCGACAAGCTACGTACAACTCAACAACTCGAGGCTCTACAGAACAAATACGTCGGTACAGGACATGCAGATACGACAAAATTCGAATGGACTTCGAATATAGCCCGTGACAGTTATTCTTCATACGTTGGTCATCCACCTCTTTTGCAATATATCACGTTGGCTGTCGGTGAGACATGTCGGGAAGAGATGCGTGTACAATTGTTGGAAAAAATGGTGAGACCGGTGGGAGCGCCGCCTGAGGTAATGGACAATCGTTAGTCATGCAGATGGAACATATGACTGATATTCGTTATAGACGCAAGATTGATGGAAAGTGTTGATCGAATCAGCATCTGAACCATTTACTACGGAAGCAAAGAGCATGGACGGATCGAGATATGTGAGGGTCAATCAAAGGCTGATCACAAATTCGTCAAATGCGAAAGAAGATGGAGTATACAACCTTCATAAAACATCAAGCATGCACATCACACTAGAGGAATATTCATGACAATTCATGTCTGGCTGGCGTAATATACACGAATAGATGATGACTACAGACAAGACAATCAATCACTATCACTATCCGGACCACCAAAATCTAGCTGTCCGCCATTCTCATCTATAACATCATCTCCAGCCGCCGTTGAGAATTCTGCTCTGCTCAAGGTATCTTTCAACTCTTTGTTTCTGGGATCTACCAAATCAAAAGGTTTTAATCTAGCATTGTTCCGTATCCTATTGTACCATGAGACTTGAAGTCCGTCATGTATATATATTAATGAAACTATAACTTACCGCGTGTCACAACCTGCATCAAGTAAAATATCCACTACTCGCGCTCCTTCACTCCAAGCCGATTGTTCCAAACCATTGACATATCTCACGGCTTTGTGTAAACATGTATCTCCTTCTCTGCTTTCTACCAAATCAATCTCAACCCCTTCTTGATCTAATATCACGTCCAAAACTTCATAATTTCCATATTGAGCTGCAATGTGCAATGCGTAAGAACCAAGTGGATCTTTGGTTCTGTTCAGGAATTCTGCCGTCTCATAAGGTGATGAGAAGGATGTAAGGATTTCGGTTATGAGGGAGACGTTGTTTGTACGAGTTGCTGCGAGAAGCTGTTCGGCTGAAGAAGCGCCCTGGTAGGATGAGACTTGTCAGTTTAGGTTATACAATACTATCATGGAACCCGCAAGCAGGAGAGTCAAGAGACTTGCCTCGTCAGTCATGATTAATGACGAGTTTATAGAATGGTATTATAGATAGTTGTCCTACGAGTGATGTAAGACGGATCTTCTTTACAGTAAAGTACGTCATAAAAATCCCCCACCCATTTTCTTCTTACCAAAGATTTGTAACAACAAAGATATTTCACGATTAAATACAACTGGCATTACTGCGCTGTGCAGTCGATATAAATCAAGATGATGCTCTGTAAGTCAATAAACATGCTGATATATCCTCACACCTTGTCTGATACGTTCAAAAAAAAGTCTGCCCTTCAGATGGAAATCTTCTCACCGTTCTCAGACTTGGAGAAGATGAATTTTCGGGAAAAGACTTGGAAAGCGCAAACAAATGTTTCTTCAGATGTCGTACATGTCCTTATCAACAACAAATCACAAGACGGTGGACTGATAGGAAAATAATGGAGGCAAAAGAGGTGGATGATGTTTTGGGAGGATCGGAAAGTTGGAAGAACGTCGATAAAACAGAAAGTAAGTCATTGTCTATAAATAGTGAGAGTTGGAAATGAGATTGATTGGTGGAATAGTCGCTTGTAATGATCTTCATTGTGAGAATCGAGAGGCGTATTTCAGACAAGTACAGATTAGAAGTGCAGATGAACCTATGACTTCTTTCTACAAGGTATGTTTTTAATAATTGTTAGAGATATAGATGTTTACTGATTTGAATCAAGTGTACTAAATGCGGGACTGAATGGCGAGAGAATTAATCATCTGTTTCTAACCATTTGTGCAAACTAAGCATGCATGACTATACAACTTGACTGAAATAATGATTTAAAATAACTAGATGCATACATTTATGGATACAACTAAGCAACGAAAGTGTTCCTATGCGTTATTATGAAGATATCGGGTCAGATACAGCCAGACCTTCTTCATATAATCGATTGACTACTTCTGGAATGATGATATCTTTTCGAAATTGTTCTTCCTGGAGTAATTCAAGAGCTCTTAATGTTGGAGCAGGATATCTAATTCCAATCAGAGGCCATACATGTCTGACTAGACATCTGTTTGATACTTACGACAGATATTTTATATATTTTGGTTCTTTAAAATATTGTAGATATTTCAAATATGCTACAAACTCTGGTTTATCGAACCATTTCTGGGCTGCTAGGTGATTTAAATAGAGAGGATTGGAGAGTGATTGGACAAACTTTGTTATCATGAAGATTGATCAGTTGAGAGGATAAAGGGCTCAAAAAGATGTGATAATAGTGTAATTTATGTAGGAGATGATATTTAATAAATTGATAAAATAAAAAGAATGTGTTCTAATCACCTCTAATTCCAATTCGAATCTTGTATATCCTCCATACAGAGGATTTTCTTCGTTGAGAGACATTTCAGTCATTCAACGACAATTCATATGGAGTGTGATCACATTTATATTCTGAGCATTGTGATGTACATGAATGCAACGTTCAATACTTCTTGTATTGAGGATGAGTATTTGTTTTTCCATCTCCAATGACGTAGTGCTTGATCTTGGCAATCCATAAACACTACATCATCTCTTCATTGACCATTCCTTTGTCTCTGTAGATACAAGCTATGACACCTCGATCTTCATACATTATTGACGTAATCTAGCTCTCCAAAAAAAGTCATGGCTCCACTACCTCTTGTTCAAATCTCCATTCCCACAGCATCAACATCTACACAAACTCTCACCTCTTCATCTTCATCTTCATCTTCTACAGTCACAAAACCATATACACAATATCACATCCACATCCTCCACCCTCTCCGCACTCAGATTCTTCTCAAGCGATACTCCGAGTTCCTCACCTTGCACAACACCTTGACATCCTCTCTCGGATCCCCTCCCGTTTCATTTCCAAACAAAGAATCGTGGAAAACATTCCTCTTGTTTGACAACACTGTAAAAGACGAGACATGGCGAGAAGAGCGACGAAAGGGACTAGAAGCGTATCTGAGAGGAATACTAGAGACTTCCGATCCGAAATGGCGCGCGTCGCAAACATTTCGAGATTTCTGCGGCTTGGACCGGGCGGGAGGTGAAAAGTCTACCGAAGAAGATAAACGGGCTGGAGAGAATGTAGATCCTCAAACGTGGTTAATCGCCTTTCGAGACGTCAAAGGACGGATCCACCTCGCCAAAGCAGCGATTCGGAAACGCGAAGAGGGTTTGAAAACCGCGAATACGAATGTGAATAGAAGCAACGGGGGAAAGGAAGACTGGAATCGGAAAATGGTAGATGTCTATGCCACTGGAGCGGATGCAAAAGCAGAGATCACGAGGGCGAACGCAGGAATAGCAAAATGCGAACAATCGCTTGAAGAAATGACGAGACGGCCGGACGTGGGGAGTAAAGAACGAGGATGGGACGATGAGATACAGCTCGGAGACGGAGAGATACGGAGGAGAAGAGATTTGTTGACGAATGCGAGAAAAGAAATCGACGCGCTGGAACTACAGTTGAAATCAACGGCGGGGAGTGATTTACGCCAGGAAAGTGGGGGGAATATGGTCGTTTCTCCGACGATGACGGACAGACAAGATTTGTTAGGTCGTAGTGGAGTAAGAGCGGGTAGAATTCTAGGTGGAGGACCTAAAGAAACGGAGCAGACCAGAGAATTGGATAATACTGGCGTGTTACAATTACAGAAACAAATCATGCATGTACAGGACCAAGATGTTGGAGAATTGACACAAGTTGTATCACGATTAAAAGAGATGGGTGTGATGATGAATGAAGAACTAGTCGTACAGAATGAAATGCTTGGTATTATAGACAAAGACGTGGACAGGGTTCAAGGAAAGATAGATATTGGGAAGAAAAGAATAGCAAAGATCAACTAGCATCGTAATTCATCACCATATCACTTCATGTACATAATTTCACTTCACGGACATAATTTATGATTTACCAGATTATGACATAAACGACTGTAATCGATCTTATTATTCGCTTTCTTATTACTTTGAGGGACTAATGTAACTACTAACAATAGATAAATCTATAGACTGTAGTAGTTTTTGATGGTAGTGATAGATAGAAACTTCTAATAATAATTGAGAAAAGACCCAGTCCTTTCTTTTACATTAAGAATACCCACCTTTTCATATACAACACCCATTAACCTTTACTTTGTTTCTCCAGAAAGCGCGGGAAAATCAGTGGCTCCAGTGGCAGCAAAGCCAGATGAAACGTTGTTAGTTCCGCTGCCACCATAAGTTGGCGAAGTGACATTACTACCACCACGTCCTCCACGACCTCCACGGAATCCACCACGACCACGTCCAGTCGAGGTACGTCTGTCACCACCACGGAAGTCACCACGACCAGCTCCACGTCCGGTAGGAGAAGAGGACTCCTGCCACTCGTCGATGAGTCCCACCTTTACGAGTTTGTCAGCTCTTCCTGTCTTACCAGTTTGGGTTTGATTGGTGGTGTTCGGCTTAAGAGCAATGAAGACGCTTTCGTCATCACGTTTGAAGGGTTTACCTTCAGGAAAGTTCTTATCGTTTCCCTCATTTGCCTTGCGAAGTTCAAACGGTTTCTCATTCAACGCAAGCTTCTTTTCGGCCTCGGCTGCAAGATACTGCTCGTACGATTGAGTCTTGTCTTCTGGAGCGGCACTTGCTTCAGTAACAGGAACTCCATTTTCATCGACCGGAGTGTCATCGATGACAATTCCTTCAGTCTCCTCTTTACGTGCATCGGTCAAACCACCATTCTCGTCGGCAAGTTCACCCTCGGCAGTGCTGCTACCCCATCCTTGAGCTGCTTGTTTATCATGCTCGCTGTAAAAACATGTTAGTTGACTTCATTTAAGAATTTATTTAAAATGATGCATGACTTACCCAATACCAGTATGGCTGTGACGGTCATCGCGAGGGGCACGACCTCCACGAGATCCGTTACGGAAACCTCCACGTCCACGATTGTCAGAACCTAGATTGATTTAGTATCTACCAATTCTGACATTCAAAGCATAGTAAAGGTGATTTACCTCTTGCTGCGCGATCACGCTGCTCATTGTTTACTGGATTGTCCAAGTTTTGTCTGCGGTAGTCGCTTTGGAAAGCTACGATCAACTCAGTCGGTGGGATCAATGAAAACTACACACATGACAACTTACCAGCGTCATTGCCAGTTGGGCCAGTCTTTTTTCCGCCTCGGGTAGAGCCGGCTGCAGCAGGTCCACGTTGGGCGTACTTGGGAGCGCTATCTCCTTTTTCCTCTCGCTTTCCTGATCTTCCCAAAGCTGGTGCCTTGGGCTCGACAAAGGGCTCCTCCTTGACTTCTGGGTCATTGCCTAAGCAATTTTGTTAAAATTATTATTTCAAAAAAGCGCATTTGTGATTCTTATATATACCCAAAAGAGCGGCGAACATGTTCTGAAATGAAATCGTTAATAATCGACGAGAAACTAAGGATAATGGAATACTTACACCAGTAAGGACTTCCGACATCTTGGATGATTAAGATGTATTGATCGTTTCGTACGGGGGACTTTTTATGCGCGAGCCATTGCTCTATGTAAATGAAATAATGCTAACAAGTCAAGGATGATATAGATTATATGGATGAATGTCCAGACTCGTGGTTTGGACAACGTGGAAAAAAAAAAGGAGGAGATGTGTCGAGCCTTTTGACTGAGACAGAGAGTTCTTATTTCAGCCCAACTGTTCTAAGAATAAAAAAGTCACTACTGTGCGAGGCTGGAGCCTAACTTTCCTGTCGAGTCAATGCATCTTGCCGAGATTTTACCGATGTATGGGTCTAACACATCCAACACCCAAAAGAAGGTGTTGCGTTTTCTAGACCTCATTTCACCTTTTGTTGGTTGTTTCATATTCATCTTATTTGTTTCAATTCATCAATTTATTCGGCAGAATCCTCCGCGTCATGACAGGGGTTCAAAAGGATAATTAAATTGAATAATCCTGTAGCGAAGGATGGAACTTAAAAAAAAGGGTAATGTGTTTGATCAAGCTCTCTTGACGTATTTGATAATTACTGTATTCTATTACTTTGTCTTCATGAGCGTTGTTCTTCCGTTTCGATTGCTTCACTACAACCGATACATTGTTTGTGTTCGATTCTTTAGAAAAATCGATTTATTAGTTATAAGTAGTCTATTATTCATGTCGTCAATTTTTCGAATCTTCAATGCGCCTTCCTATCTAAACTACATTTTGTATTCATATTGATCATACCTTTGCGTTCATTTGACATGTAGCTCTTCAAGATCATTTTTGCTGTCTAATAATACGATGAGCTGTTGCAAAACCATGATAGTGACATCGTGTATGGTATGGTCTTGCCTATATAAATTCGTCATTTGTAAAATCATCATTTGTTGATTTGCTTATGGCACATCGATTGTGGCCCTCACCCCTAGGCATTATTCATCATGGACCTTCCCCTCAGCATTCTGTGCAGGAACAGTCTATACCAACTACAGAACCGGCAATTTATATGCGACCTCTTTCTGACATTAGAGAAATCACGGAGCCAAGTATTGTTGAAATTATATCACAAAAGACTTCTTCACCACGCGAGTCATATGTACAGGCTACAGGTGGCGCGAAGAGACAGACGTCTTTCAAACAGAGTGGTGGAAGTAACAAGAGAACCAATTCAGTCAGAATTGTTGCGCCAAAACAAGAAAGAGAACAACAACAACAACCATCCAGGCCTACAACGCCCAAAATATCACCGAAACCGCGAAATAGGCCCCGTAATGAATCACATCTCATATCAAGTTCGACATCATCTGACCAAATTGATGGAGGATCAACATCACGCAGTCTTCCACTGGGAATCATCCCTCAACGGGCATCTTCATCAAAACCCGTCATTGGGAATCCTGATAGAATGGTCGCTAATGGGACAGCTTTCCCGGCTGTAACACGAGATCAATCTCCTAGTCAGACATATTTACCCCTTCTCCAGCCGCCAACAACCTATATAAAAAGTCCAGCTCCGTTCGAGATCGTAGAGCAATCAGTATGTCGACATAGTCGTGTTTCTGCAAATCTCGAAATTGTGGCACCGATTTTCGTTGGAGGAGGAAGTATCGAAGGCTTTGTACGCTGTACGACAGGGAACGAACATTCACGCCATCGACGAAACTTGTTTTTATCACAGATATCTGTAGATCTTGTCGGAGTGGAAGAACTTATTGGTCAACATCGGAAATCCGTATTTCTGAGTTTAGCTACGGATCTTTTTAGTCGTGATAATCCCCCACCACTTGACATGGTCGAGTCGATCACACCATTATCTTATCGAGAATGTCTCTGGCTATTACGGCCGTCTACATCACTTTTACCTTTCCGAATTACCCTCCCATTAGATGTCATATCTGCCCCTTTTCAATCGAAAAATGCTCGAATTCGTTTCCTTTTATGCGTATCGGTCTTTTTGATTGATGGAGACAAGCCTTTTGTCGTTCGCAACTCGCAAGATGTTGTAGTTCTACCTACCTATGATCGTAAGTTCTGCGTCTTGTCTCTATAATTCTGAGCTGACGCTGACAAGCGGAAAGAGCACTACGTTCACTTCCAAGTCCGTTGACAGCACATGATGAGATACAATCAGCCAGAAACGGTAGATTAGAGACAATCAAACTGACGGCCGGTCTTCACAGACAGGTTTGGGTAAGTGGAACGAGTACGTTTGTAGATGTACATGTTGCCAATAATAGTCAACGACATCTCAAGACGATTCAATTGACAGTTGAGCGTGACATATTGTATTATCGACATGTAAGTTTGCCGAGCATGATGACCTCGAAAGATTGCAGCTAATTTCTGACAGGGTGCAGCTTCGACTCTGGAAAAGTCGGCAAGTCAAGCTAGAATCTTTCAGGATAAAGAGCAGACTATACTCAGTAAATCAAGTCTGAAAGTTGGTCAGGCTGGCTGGGCAGGAATAGCGCCGTTTAGTAATGTTGTTCGTACATGCAACATTGAAATACCTACAGGTCATAGCACTGTAAGATGTGGTACGTCTCTCATATTTAGATATATTTGTTTCCATTCTTTGCATACTGATGGTTGTTTATAGGCAAGTTTTTTGAAGTTCGGTATTTCCTAAATGTGTTGATCGTGTCGGCTCATGTGTGAGGCATACATACATTTCCGAATGACATGTGATGAATAACTGATGCTGTTTAGAAAGATTTTGTCTGTTCAATTACCAATTATACTGATCCACATGGTATTATATATCCCTCCTTGGCCATATAATGACTCAATACTAATCATTAGCAGAATTCCCTTGATGTCGTACCAAATGCAGTCGGTCAAGTAGCTGCGGCGATTGAAGAGAAGCGAAATCAACGGCAGGAATTGAGTAATCGAAAGGTTTCTGATCAAAGTGCTGGGAGTCGAAATCCTTCGAGGTCCCAGTCTATAGCATCACAAAGACTATATAAGTCAAGACCACTAGACGCTAAACACTTGCAAGGTTCAGCATTTGCTGCTCCACGACAACAATCTCTCGAACGTCGACGAGATCAGATTGTAGATCTTGAAGAATTGAGTGCCTTGGTAGATCAACCTCCACGTTTACGAATAGGTACTATCTCGCCCGGACGGAAAAGAAGACAAAAGGATCAAGATCAAAATCAAAATCAACACAAGTTTGCATTGCACAATGCTCCATCCTCAACTTCACTTGGTGGACTGAGTATGGGTCCGTATACTGTCTTGAACGGCAGTAACGTGAAGTTTAATATTAATTCAAATGCGACTACTGATACCAAATCAAGATTATTTTCAGGAGGCCAGCCGAACATTGGACAATCTTTTCGTCGGAGAATACGCGCCATGAGGAGTTTTGAGTCTAGCCGTCATCCAGTTACTGATAAGCATCATGACCAGCCAGAACCATATACAAGGCAGGGTTATGATGGAATCGATGACGTTGGTGATCTGGAAGAACATCGGCAACAAATGATTCAACCAAACAGCTCGATCTTTGGCCATCAAAGTCCTTGGAGAAGTCAGAGTCGAAATCATCAGAGACTGTAGGACAATTCTCGAGATAATCACGGCTCATCAAGCGATGATAATGCAGCAATGCATCCAAATGTTGTTCGATTGCCTAGTATGCAAAGACATGTCTCTCCTGATAGAAACCAACAAGAGGTGTATAAAGTTGTTGATAAAAGAGGAGTTTACGGTATCAAAGATTGGTTCAAGAGACGAGGTAGATCTAACGGACCAGATGCTGAAAAAGTTGAGGATGAACAGAGACTCAATTGGTGGACAGTTGACGATGCAAAGTTTATTCGTGGAAGGAGTATAAGTCGAGCTCATATGACGGATCAAGCTATGAATGATCAAGTGAATATGGTTGGACGTGAAGGTTGGGTCTAGTCTAGTCTAGTTTGAGTTTTGTGAAGTAATGAATTTGTTCATACTTGGATGTCCTGATTTGATGATACGAATAATTTATAATAGATGTATAAGTAAATGTTTATTTTATTCGCGACAATGATTTTCTTATCATTGTGATGATTATCAATCGAAAAGTGATTGGAGGTCTAATATTACAAAAATCGAGCAAATCAAGAGGAAATAAAACTACAATTATTACTATTACGGCATGTTCATGTCTATGCTCTAACATTATTATTAATGCAAGTCGACTCTTTTCTTTGGCTGACTTAGGAAATCGAGTTTCGCTCTCGTCAAGACTGGTTTTTCTTTTCCCTTTTCCTTTTCTCTTTCACTTCCTTTTCCATCTCCCTTTTCTTCTTCTTTGTTATTATTGGAATTATTATTACTAATAGCCATCTTATGACTTTTGACAAACAGATTCTTCTTCTTTTTACTTTCCATCTGCACCCTCGTCATGTTTGCTTTTGCTTTTTGAGCAGCGGTGCCTTGGGCAAACGACGGGATCGTCTTTTTCACTTCTGCAACTGAAGGGGGGTTTGAATCGACTTTGAGTTTTTTGAAACGTGGTTCGTCTGCTTCGTCGCGGATCATCAAGTTGGCGAGAGTGGGTTCGTTTTCTTTATTCTCTACATCATCTTCGAATTTACGTTTTCGGGATGGCGAAGAGGTGGGAGTAGAACGTGCTGGTGGGTCGGCAGAGACGTGTCTGATTGTAGGAGTTTGATGTGGTGAAAATGTTCCGAATGCTACAGCTGTAGGTGATGGACCGAATCTTATTGGTTTTCCACCTGTTGCGTCAAATGTAAAGTCTGTTTGACGGACAAAAGGTCCAAGTGTTTGTCGTCGTTGCTTCAGATCACATTTTGTTGTGACAGAATTAGATGTTGTTAATTCAGGATATGATATGTTTAATGTTGACGAGTTTTGATTTATAAAAATCGACGGTTCGATGATAGATTTACTCAGAGGTTTAGGATGATCATCGTTTAATTTTGTAGAGGCGGAAAAGTCAACTTGTTTATGAACTGGTGCAGTGAATGGGACAGTCAAGTGTACTCCTCGTGATATTCTTGCTGATGGTGTAATTGGAGCTACTTTTGGTCCTCCTGGCGGTGTGGCTAAATGTGTGCCATTTGCAATCTTTAAAGGGTCATCAGAATATAATCTTTGAGGTTCTCGAAGGATGGATTTTATTGGAGACTTCCTGAGCATCTTGAACCGACTCGTAACATCAGTCTGAGATTTAGATGCTGATGCAGGTATCAAAGAAGGATACAACTCGGTTGCTGATTTAGTTGGTGTCTTTTCGCCCGAGTGAACATCAATCACTTTCTTTTCCGCATCATCTGTAGGTAATTTTGGGTAGCGAATTGGAGATTGAGTCAGTAGTGACATGTTCATCTTCGAAGGAGTTTGTCTCGAATGTGTAAAGTCCAAATTGGATACAGTTGCGGGTCTGAATGGTGATTTGGACAGTAAAGGACTACTTTTATCTGCAACTGCCGACTCCTCATGTTTCGCCAACATGTAAGCGTTTTTTGTTGGTGAATGCGACATATATCCATGTCCAAGATGAGATACAGTCTTGACTCTAGATGCCGACTTTGGTGTATGTAAAGAACTAGCAATCTTGCTAGTTTTGTTGACCTTGACTGTAACAGATCTACCAAATGTGGTGGGTATTTTAGTAGGTGTGGTACTCGTCAATGATCTATTCGAAAACATCTGTCCAGCAGATGTGGCTAGAGTCGAATTGGGTTTTGATGGGAACAGTTCTGCCTTGAGGTCTGTAAATTTTATACGTTTTGCTGGTTTTGAAGACTCTTCACGAGGTGAATCTATAGATTGATTGTCTGCTCCTCTCTCCATCTTGTCGAGTTCTGCCTTTGAAGAACTTCGCTTCAGGTCTGTTTTTGTTTGGGTCAAGTCTAATATAATTCTTGCATCGTCATTTGTACCAACCCGGCTGGCGCTTACATGACTGGCAATCGAGTCCATTTTCTTAAATTGTGCTTGATGTACATCACTATATCTTCCTTTCGGATGAGCAATCTTGCGTCCATAGTTATTCTCTGATCCATCTGTTTGTTCCTCTTCTTCAATCCTGATCATATTCTTTTTGATTCTCTCGATTTCTTCGCGCTTTTCTGCCATCATTCTCTGAGCTTCTGCACTTAGATCTTGTGATTGGGCTCGAAATGAAAATTGAAATGGTTCTCTGTTCGTGTTTATATCTGTTGTACATGTTGATGTCTCGCTGGCAAGTACGAATTCATCCTTGCCAATCAAAGATTCTTCCTGTGATTTTGTATTGTTATGATGTGTGGTCGTACATTTTGGTGTTCGAGCACGAGTACGACCAGCCACAGCATCTGCAACATGTTTTATTATTTTGGTTGGGGTTTCAACATCCGGTGTAGCCTCATTGGGAAATGCACCAGGCATCTCATCCATTTCCATCACAACACCGAGGTGGGGCATTGTTTTGGGTGTCTTGATATGATAGTCCACATTTATATCGCTCAGAGTCCTGCTCGGCTATTTGAGATGATGTTAGTTTTGGTCTGATATTGAGCTTTTCGGCCATGAACTTACCTGAGGTGTGGCTGATTTTCTAGTACGTGCTGATGATCGTCGTTTAGGCATGATGAGCGTCTAGTGGATAGACTTATTCGCTTCTCTCACCTGACATGGAGGAGAAAGGACAATTCTTGTTGATAAAGCGTCTTTCGTACAATAAATATGCAGTAAATAAATATGTGGGGAGTCGTAAAAACAAACAAAAAATCATCAGCATGGATACATAAAAAATGTGGAGAATAGGTCTGTAAAGTCACGTGCTTTCAAGCTATCTTTTCCTTTGAAATTCTGCCAGATTTGTTCTTTACTTTGCAGCACATGGCAGCAATGTCTTGAAGTATATGCATAATGAAATGCTCCGTTATATATTAGTAAATCAAGAGTAACACCCTCCCGAGTCATGATTCTGGACTCAGCACAGTGTGGGTTCCACTATCATAGTCGAAAAACACGTGTAAGTCAATGTGGTAGGTATTTTTCCGTACGAAACCTTTCACTTCCTTAATTCTCGCCTTGTCGTGATGTTATTGAAGCATTCTGCAACATCAAACCTTGTTCGTCATTACTAGCACGATTGGTACACAAAGATGTGGAGATGACGGTACATGCTGCCTTCCATTGACCTTCCATGCATATATCGCCTGTAACCATGAGTCTTTTTTTGCCCATATATAGTCAAAATGATTTCCGTTTTGTCGCTCTTCAGACATGCCTCTAATCAAGATAGAAAAACAACTTCCTACTACAGGAATAGATTCACCACGTATAAAGTCCTCTAAAAGTAGTTCTCTAGCTTCAACAGATGCTCCTTCAACTTTGAGAGAAAAGAATCGAGACGGTCAACGAGATTATATTGCACCTCCACCAGAATTTCCTGGTCGTCATCGATGGAATCCAGAAGCAAGTTGGTCTACGGCTGAGGAAAAGGCTCTCGTAAGGAAGATTGATTTACGGTTATTGTTATGTTTTTGTATCATGTCTGTGGGAATGCAAATGGATAGAGGAAATCTACTCAACGCTGTCACGGATAACTTTTTGACAGAAGCACATCTTACGACGACTGACTTTGGCAGAGGATTGACTTTGAATTGGGTTGCTGTACTGATTTGTGAACTGCCGATTCAAGTTTTGATCTTGCGGTTCGGTTTTCGTAGAGTGTTCCCACCATTACTCATTGGTTGGGGTATAGCGTGTAAGTGTTTTATCCATCTTCACGTATTATATTAACAGTCGCCATAGCGATTTGTCAAGTATTCATACGTAATCAAGCCCTTTTCTATGCGTTACGATTTGTTGTCGGAATATGTGAAAGTGGACACTATCCAGGAATGATATACTTTTTCACTCAATTCTATTTACACAGAGAATTATATTCGAGATTGGCTATAATGTCTGCCATGACTGATGTTAGTAAACTCGATCTGATTAGCTTTCAAAGCCACTGATTGTTTACATAGCTGGCACAAGTCATTGCATCACTTTCTGCTGCAGGTATACTTAAGATGCGCGGAATTGGTAATAAACCAGGTTGGTTCTGGCTTTTTTTGATTGAAGGGTTGATTGTGTTTAGTATAGGTGTTTTTGTATGACTCCACGTGAGACATCGATGGTCAAATACTAATTATCTGGTAGTGCTATCTCTATCTTCCACGCTCGCCGGTTGAAACTAAAAGCGTCATCTGTCGCAAATCATGGTTCAACGATCGCGAAGAAGTAATTGTTGTCAATCGTGTTCTCCGAGATGATCCTACAAAAGGTAATGGACCAGGTTCAATTAAACCCACAGTCAAAGATGTTCTCCATACCTGGTCTGATAGGAAGATTTGGATACTTTTAGCCCTAGGCTTTCTCGGTACAGTTGCCCATCTTCCTATGCGGCAATATCTTTCCATCACGTTACGTAAACTCGGCTTCTCAACCTTTCACAGCAACATGTTATCAATACCTGGTTCGATTCTACAAATGATTTCTGTTTTGGTGGTCTCTTGGAGTAGTCAACACTTTAATGAACGTACATGGCATTGTGTATTCGCACATGTCTTTCCTGCGCCGTTCTTTGCCGCTTTGGTGGCTACACCTCCAGATGCAAGTAGTTGGCAACGATACTCGTTGATAGTATTTGTAGTAGGATGTAAGTCGTTCACCTTTATGATATTTTCTCGTTATTCTGACTTTGTTCGTTAGCACCAAGTTTCTATCCAATTGTAGCTTCTTGGCTATCGGAATCAAGCTTTTCTATAAAGAAACGAGCTATAGCCGTCAGTACGTTTTCTCTTCTAGCAGTTGCTGGAGCCATTGTTGGGTCACAAGTCTATCAAGAGGCTGATGAACCATATTATTACACGGCAAACAAGGCTTTGATTGGTGTGATTCTATTTACGTGTATTTTGATAGTGGCGCAGAAGTATGTCGTCAAAAGGATTAATAGACATCGGGAGATAGAGTGGGAAAAGCTGACGCTTGATGAGCAAAAGGAGTATCAAAAAGAGACGGAGCAGATGAGGTTTGATGGTAATACAAGATTAGATTTTAGATTCCCTTATTAGTATATTCTCTCGATATTAATTTCTTGTAGACAAAGATGGCAATTTTTTAATGATGTCCAATTACAAACAACGCGTGAATATTTGTGAGACAGTCATGATTAATAACGAAAAAATAAAATGAGTGAATTTTGTCTCCTAAAAGCCGATAATAGCCGCATGTTATAGTATAAAGATACCCGAGTCATTATATCTCAACTTTTCCTTCACATTCGTTTGTAACTACTTGATAGAATGGCTACTGTTAAATTGGGAGAGTACCTATGGCGACGGTAAGTCTAGTATCTCGAGCAATTTCAATCTCGTGAATCAATTATTGAACAAATGTCTATAGAGTACACGAGGTCGGCATAAGGACCGTAATGGTAATTTGACAAACAACTTTGCCCACGATGAAATGATGACTAAATGGTAGATTCCAGGGACTGCCGGGGGACTTTAATCTTCAGCTTTTGGATCATATATATAAGGTTGATGGACTACGATGGGGTATATTTTAACTTTCAAGTGAATGCACGGACATGTACTGAATGTAATCGATTTTAGTTGGAACTGGTAATGAATTGAATGCAGCGTATGCTGTAGATGGATATTCTAGGGTCAAGAATGTACCGGGATGTTTGGTCACAACACATGGAGTCGGTATGCTGTTGGTCACCTAATCATAGTTTCGTCGTGACTGATAAAGTCAAGGTGAACTTAGTGCACTTAATGGAATCGCTGGGTCGATTACGGAACAGGTCAAAGTCATCCACATTGTTGGTCAGACTACAAGGGCTATGCAAAAGAATCGGTTGATGATTCATCATTCTATTGGTTTTAATCCTGACCATAGTATATTCAAAACTGCTTCCAAACGATTTCGAGTAGCTGAAGCAGAACTCGATGATGTCGAAAAAGCACCAGCCAAGATTGATGTGAGTAGATTCAATATAACAGCTGACGAACGAGTCAACTAAGTAAGAAAATTAGCGTGTCATTAGAGAATGTTTTGTCAAATCTGGTCCGGTTTATATATTTCTACCGCTTGATATGGTCAATGAAGACGTGCCTGCTAAACCCTTAGAAACTCCGATTGATATTTCACCGCCCGTACATGACAAGACGGAAGAGACTATGAAATCTGCTGCTGAAAAGATCTTACAGGCGATTCTCAAGTCTAAAAACCCTGCAATCTTTGTGGATGGACTCTTACAACAACATAATTCTATCCGTCAGATGCGTAAGCTCGTTGATTTGTTGAAATTTCCAGTGTATAACTCTGGAAATGGAATGGGTATTATTGATGTAAATCATCCTTGTATGGTCGGCATGTGGAATGGAATGGTTAGTGATCCTGGAATGGCTGAAAGTTTTGGTCAAAGTGATCTACTTCTTGTATTTGGTCGATTACCAGCAGATACGAATTCTGGTGGGTTTACACAAAATATGCCAAAGGAAAAGACGATTGAATTTCATCCTGATCGTGTAGAGGTTTGTTCAATACTTGGAAATTGAAGATTGTCATTTGTCTAATATGTATCGTGATAGCTATTTGATCAACAAATCTTTGATGGACTTTATCTTCAAACCTTTATACCATATCTTGAGAAGAGATTAGCTGAAATACTATTACCAAAGGTGAAAATGCCGACATTACCAAAATTTAATGTCATACCAGGTGAAGAGAAAGAAACGGATCTAATTACAACACCCTGGTTCTGGCCACGATTTACTGATTTCTTACAAAAAGGTGATTCGATAGTTGCAGAAACGGGAACGTCTCTTTTTGGATTACAAGACTGTCAATTTCCTTCTGATGTAGTGTAAGTCTTTCCACCCATCAAATCTATCAACCACACTACCTACTGACTTTTGATTGTAAAAGGTATAATTCACAAGCATATTATTATTCAATTGGATATGCTCACGCATCAGCCATGGGTGCAGAATTCGCTCGTCAGGAGCTTTCTTCACCATCATATACGACTCTTGCTGGAACTGTAGATGCTCGTAGTAGAGCAGCTTCAACCCCTAAAAGAACCGTACTAATCACAGGAGACGGATCGATTCAACTCTCGATTCAAGAACTAGGCACTATGATCCACTATAATTGTCCTGTAGTGATTGTTTTGATTAATAACTCGGGATATACAGTCGAGAGAGCAATCCATGGTGCTAGTTACTCTTACAATGACATTCCGAGTTATGATTATAGCCACGCGTTGCAATTCTTCGGTATGAAGAAAGAAGACGCGGAAAAGAGTTATGTGAGATGCGAGACTCGACAAGACTTTGAAGACGTTTTGAAGAGAGAGGATATTAAATCGCCGGAAAGAGTCATGATTGTGGAAATCGTCATGGATAAGTTAGACGCTCCGTGGAGAATGTTGAAGCAAATCGCTAGTAAATCAGACGAGACGAGGGATGAAATGACTGAAGCTGGGTTTGTTTTGAGAGAAGGTGTCGTTACAAATAATCAATAGACATGTTCGTAATAAGTGCTTTAATATTGACAAGGAAGTAAATTGGATAGACTAGATAAAGAAATTGGAATAGAATTCGTCATTGTTATTCGTATTGTCATTCACCAATTCTTTTCCTTTTCCCACCCTTTCTTTCTCTCACAAACTTTTCTCTTCCACCCCTGACTCTATTCCCTTTTACATCCCTCCCTTCTTCGACCGCCAACAAGGCCTCTCGTTTCTTTTCCGCGACAAGACTCAATGCATCCCTCACGACTCGAGTTTCGATATTGACGTCCTCGCCTTCGTCATATTCAATCATTTCGCGGCCGACTCTCTCTTCAATCGTTTTTATCAGATCTACATCTCGCTGTCCTACGAGACTAATACTCGTTCCTTTACGTCCTGCTCGAGCCGTTCGTCCTACGCGATGGACGTAATCGTCTGGGTCGCGCGGAATGTCGTAGTTGATGACTAGTTCTACGTCTGGAATGTCAAGACCTCGAGCAGCGACGTCGGTTCCGATTAGGATCCTAGCAGCGCCCGCGCGGAACCGGGCTAGATTATCGGTTCGATCGCGATGATGGAGAGCAGAGTGGAGAGACGTTACGCGATGAGAGAGCAGACGGAGGAGATGTTCGAGGAGATTCGCGGTGGTGGTGCGATTGACAAAGATGATGGTTGATTTGGCTATATTTGCCGGCGTCGTGAGGAGAATGTGGAGGTATTTTTCTTTATGGAGAAGGTTGACGAGTTGGTAGGTTTGCGTAAGAGTCGGTGGTATGGACGGTGATTCTGTATCGATTTCAGAAAGGAAGAGAGGAGGTTTGTTAGCTGGCGTGGGACGAGATTTTAAAGCCCGGATTTCTGGAGTTAAAGTCGCTGTGAAAAAGAGTGTTTGGCGTTGATCAGACGGTGGGAGAATATCTAGACATATCTCAATGTCGGGAAGCATTGATCCTACACCAGAAGACAGTAGTCGATCAGCTTCGTCGAATACTACATATTTCACTCGACGTAGTCCTTTGATCGTATCTTCGCCGGAATTCTGAATATGATCTGCAAGTCGACCAGGAGTCGCGATGATGATGTGAGGTTTCTTTGACATTGCAAGTGCTTGTTCTCTCATATCTGCTCCACCAGTGACTAGAATCGCTTTTAGACCTACAGGTGCTGAGATAGCCTTGAATTGTTCATATATTTGAAGTGCAAGTTCTCTACCAAAAAGAAATTTCATTAGCGTACTTCTTCCATCTTGTATCAATCATATCTTGACTGACCTTGTAGGCGTCATGACCACAGCAAAGATACCAGAAGGATCTTTTGCCCACTGATGAAGCATTGGCGCTGCAAAAGCAATCGTCTTTCCTGACCCAGTTCTACTTCCTCCAATACAATCCCGTCCTTTTAATATTTCCGGTATACATTCCGCTTGGATTGGCGTTGGATTTGTAATCGCCATGTTTTCTAGAGATGAAATCTGCCATTTATCTAGACCGAGGGATTTGAATGTTAATTTCTTGTTGACTGCTACTTTGACTCCTACTGTTGATGATTCTTCTAATTGGGTTTGCAATTCTTTTAAGAGACCATCTCCCTTCATTTCATCAATACGTTGTGGCTGCGACTCATTGGATTCTGGGTCTGACAGGTGCCTTCTTTTGCGAGAATCTTTGCTGTCAAGTACATCCGACATAATGTACTACTTGTGATAGAAGGTATTCTGATGTGAAGAAATTATTTTTATTATTTCACCCCGCCAAAAAAAACACTTTACATGCACGTTTATTATCGAATGAACGACCATGACGTCACTTTCATGTTCCCCATAACTTACCATGCTCTTCACATCTTCACATAGCAAGGAAATTGGGATATATGATACTTGGAAAGATCACAGTCATGCATGCATTGATACGTTTCTAGACGGAATGTTGAACATTGATGGAGAAATTAATCCTGTCAACAATGTCTTGTACATCAATCAGGTATATGACTCAGTAATCATTAATGTCCGTGTATGTCTAGGTCTATATATGATGGGTAGAGATCCTACAGTCTAATCAAGCTTGATGACTTGCTACCGAGTATGCTGTATGTCGACTGTTGTCTCCAAGATCAAAAGTATATCGACCAGTCTTGATAATGGTAGGCCATTCTGCTTGACGCATTACTGATTGAACCAACCTCATCAATGCCAAGTCACTACCTCTTGGTCCCATGATAGAGCACGGTACTGGGGTATATTCTGTTCGTTGAGTCACCCTCGACTCATAAGGTCTTTGTCCAACTGTGGTAGAAATGTTTAGCTCTAATACTTTTGCATAAAAGTTATGATGATTGACTGACTTGGAAATACAAAATGTGGTATTTTTAAAATCGGTGATAAGAAGTTGGTTGAAAGAGTAGGAAAACCCGGAGCATTGTAACTACAAGAAGGTCAATCATAAGCAGATTTGCCATTCTTGATGTTTGAACTTACGGTTCTTCAGTGTCTCGATAGCATGGGGTTGCAGTACCAAAAGGCATCAAGATGACTGTGGACAGATCATCAGAACCCTCGTCTGATTGAAAAATCTTCTTCTGAAACCATGATCGGAACACAGCCATCTCTTTTAGGCCTTGATCATGATCATTTTTCGTACAATCCTTTGCGCATTTCCTACCAGACACACACGGCTCGTTAGCATCGATCACCAAGATTTATTTCGTGAATAAACCCACCATCTATTCTGTATATGTAAGCTCACATAAGGAGAATGTCCTTTTATCGCTGAATGATCTCGTCTGAAATTATCAAAAGCATGATACGTTTCATAAAAACTGACATTCCTCACATTCTATTCTCAATCAGCCAGTACTTGAGGAGTAAGATCATGTACATACACAATCCAAATACTCTGCTAGATTCATTCCCTTGGCTTCCCCTGGTGGATCTTCAGCCCAAACATCTGCTAGTTTAAGCTCAATCTTAGTGATGCCGAGATACTGCTCTAGTATAGTTATGAACTCGTCTACCATTTTTTGATGAACAGAGTCTGCTAGAGGAAAGAAATCAAGTGGTAGAATTATGCGTCTAGGTAGTTGTATCTTCTTTTCTTTTAGCTTCATGATGGATATTGCCATGTTACACGATATGTCAATATCTCGAGCCAAGATACCAATTGTATCAAACGACTCCGATCCACCAACGATTCCACTTATATCTCCCACACCAGAAGTAGGACGAAGGCCATAAAGTCCACATCTACTTGCCGGATTCCGTGTACTTCCCGCAAAATCGGTACCCAAAGAGCAGTCCAGCCATGAATATCCCGTCAAAGCTGCACCTGCACCAGTTGAACTTCCAGAAGATATTTGGTATCCATCTGCACGAGCACTGTATGGATATTGATAGTCTAACCATTCTTTACTAGTCTCCGAGGCAGCAAAGGATATCATTTTGGTTTTACCGACAATCACTGCGCCTTGTTCAATAAGTTGCTTAATAGGTTCTGCAGTCTCTGTCCTTGGTGGATAGAAATCATTATACGCTCGATTCATCATTGTCGTCTTGACGCCCTTTACACTGATATTGTCCTTGACACTAATTCTAATACCTGCTAAAGGATACTTTTCTGATGGACGTGCATAAAGACGACTTGGAACAGCAATACTCTGATAAGAACCATCAGAGTTATAACTTGGAAGAACTGAAAAGCTATTGAATGAGTTGAGTTGAGCAAATTGGTTACTAGAATGACCAAAACGTGACTTACCTTTCGGGGTAGATGGAATTATCGGGTATCAGAGGGATCACAAAGGCGCACAGATTGTCTGGATAGATACGCCATGCTTGATATATATTATGTTTCTGGACAAAATATGGTCCAGATGAGAGTATTTTGGCATCATCGGATGATTGAACATGATAGACGGAACTAAACTTGTGCTTGCTGTTGATAATCCATTCATTCATGTTAATTTGGGGAGTATTACATAGATCCTGTACTAGTAAAATCTCGGCGAAAATCTCATTATACACATCGTCTATATTAGCAAATTCGCGGAGCTGATCATCTAGACACTCTAGCTCATTCCGATCCGAAGTGATTGTCGAAAGTACTACTGGTAAAGGTTCATCTGTTTCGACATTTTCCAAGATATGGCCCTATATTATTTAGCTTCATACTTTTCCAATACCACGCCCTATAGCACTATTGACTTACCACAACATAGCTATGTGCGATGTACGTATCGTTCTGAATCCGCACAACTGAATGCGACATGCTCAAATATTTGACGTAGGCTGCTCTTAACGCTCAGGATCATCAAAAGAGGTACCATTTTTTTTCTTGTATCTATAAATAGACCTTATACGTTAGAAATCACGTCAATAATGACCTCCATCTAAACGCGTATATCATGTCATGACATGATGGTAGAGTCATAATGAAAGATCATATCACAATCGCAATGAGTTTATAAATGCGCTGAAGTTCCAATCACCCATTATCGATCCCTCACGTCTTTGTTCAGCCAACTTACTCATTTTTGTGCTCGCACGTATTTCAGATGTAAAATACTCATCGGTCATTGATAGACCACCACGATTATGACTGTAGATAGTATTATGATGTAGCACTGTGAAGTAGCACTACTTTCCCTAATGAACGCGATTGCAAGTAAAAGTGTTTCCCCTCATTCATCCCAAACTCTATAATTTATTACATCCCATTCTTCCATCACCACACGATCATCGTAGTCGATCATGGACTGCCCAACTATTGCCTAGCTTACCGCATTCGGCCTAAGGCCAGTGCAGATCTGATAATATCTAATGTCCACACAGAACAACGTGGCGCAAATACCCTACAATGCCGAATTCGAAGACTCTCTCTGCGCCGAGATTCTCAAACCCTCACCTCATTCCGACAGAGAGGTAATTCCAGTTCTATCTCCTGATGACAACTCTACACATGGCGTTCGTCTGGCTGATTACAAACCCGACAGTTCGCCGCGACTTGACGTTCCAGTACCCCTCGTGGACCCGTCTCGGAAATACACGTCCAGCGTCCCAGGCGTACTTACTACAGAACCATGCGGCTCTCTACTCGGAGGTCCTATTACTTCTTTCTCCTCGGATGGATCTTCTGTGGTAGATAGCGCAGATGTAACAAGGATGGTGGACGAATACACGAAACAATTCATCTCTACGCGTTTTGCATCTCAAATTGAAAAGAAGGAAGTGATTACTAGTGAAGAGGTATATGCAAAGATACAGGAAGAGATTGGCGACAGATTAAAAGATATAGGATTGGTAGCTTCAAGACGGCAATCGGCAAAAGAGAAGAATGAAGGCGTCAGGGCGGAAATTAAAGTCTTGGAAGACCAGATGGAATTAGAGACGAAACTGTTGAAAAGAATGGGAGAAAGGGCGAGGGTCAAAAGAGAAAGGGAAGGTAGAGGATAGTTCTCACAGACTATATGGAATATTTGAATTGTGAACAAAACATTACGAAGATATGGAGAATAAAGAATTACTTTTTGAACCCCCTTTGAAATGGGATCTACAAGAAGAGTTCTAGATTTATTTCTATAGCTGATACTACAAAACTATACATGAGAATATATGTTAGTGGTATGATGCACAGAATAGGGAGATGTTTCTTACGGAAGTTCATAATTCTTCAGTACGGTCGGATGTACAATACCAAATACACCCAACTGAACAGGTTTGTTTCCTACATTGACATATATTGCAGCTGCATGGCCTTGTAAGAATGTTGCATCTATAGTCATAGTAGTGTCAGCAAGAAATGTTATTGTTGGAGGATTATATAGGTTGGATATGAGGATAGACTGACCATCAACTTCTTCCAACCAGTAACCTTTTAGTCCTTCATCTTTGATACCATCCTCTCTTGTTATAAAGGCAGTCTTGAGCATCAACATCAATCTGTCCAATAATCCATGTATCATTTCAAATCCACTTGTTTTTGCGTACCAACAAGCGGCAAAATGTCTTTCATTTCGCGCCTTTCTCTCCATTGTTTCATCTTTGAGACCTATGTCACTCGCTTCAAAGATTTTGATTGGTACTGCGTGATGTTTGTTCTCTCGGACAGTCTTTAATAATCCAGGCAATAAACTTGTTCTTACAATCTGATACTCTGCCGTCTTTGGATTCTGTAATTTTATTGCTTTACCGTCGTCCTTTTTGTTCAGCCACGCATAATTCTCATCATGAGAACAGAGAATCAGAGGCATGACTTCTGCCCATCCTGCCATTGCTGCTTCTAGTCGAACGATATCAGCTACTTTGTTTATAGGTAAGGCTGCTCCTATACTTGTTGTTGCTGAAGCAAAACGTCGATTGAGTTTATTGAAACCGTAAGCTATAGCTACATCTTCCATTATATCTGCTTGATGAAGCACATCTGCTCTTGTTGGAGGAACATCGACTTCGATAATGTCGGATGATGATGTCGATGGCTTGGCATGATAGCACATTTTGGTCAGATGATTACAAATGTCTTGTGGTGATAGTTCAAGTCCGCAAACTGAATTGATGTAGGATACTTTTGCTTGCGCGGCTCTTGGTGTCAAATCTGGTGTTTGTCTTGTCTGTTCATTATGAGGTGAATTGATTTGTACTGGCTCAATTGTGAACGGTTCACTACAGTATTGCGAAAACATGCTAACAATTATGTGATTGACCAACTCTAATTTTGTCTTGTCTGTCGCTGTGATATCTATAAAAACATCTGTTGTGTCAAGTGTGATTTTGGAGTGATTCGAGTTGATGATTGGTGGCATGGAAAGAACTCGTCGTTTATTATCGTATATGATAGGATATACAGGCGAATCTTTAATAATATGCAGATATTTGCTTAGATGTTTGTCCTTTTCGTAAAATTCCATCATTTGCTTTCCATTCATGACTTTTGTTTGGTTGAGAGGAGCAAATTCGATTTGCTCGGGTGGTAATGCTTCATAGCTGAAAGGTCCTTCTATCGTGCTCAAATCATGCGTTCCAATTGCTACCAATGTCCTTTGACGAGCAAGATTTTGGTGTAGTTTGTCTTGCAAAGATATGAAAGAATCATAACGCGCCTTATCGAATTTGATTCCTCGCAGAATAGCACAAGAAAAGTATGGTCTTATTTCTGCTGTCTCCGGACTTACATTCACTACCTGTATGTCTCCATTTACTGGCGCAACAAGTCGAAAGTTTGGTAATGTTTGTCGACCAAGAAATATGTTCAAATTCATCGCAATGCCCTCGAAACACAACATATCGTATCTATTCGCTGGTATTTCTATCTTTAATTGCGGTGCCTCCATAACTCCATCCACTATTGGTCTCTTTGAATTCGAAGTGTCTTCGTCCAATTCTATTCCAAATTCGAAACATAATTCATCAAATTCCTCGGTTGTGAAATCTCTCCCCAAGGCAGAGAAGAGTCTCGCCTTGTCAACCGATATTGTAGGCATGGTATAAGGTCAAGTCTGTAAAATTTGGAACAAGTTTCAATGCTTCGCTACTTTATAGACCATAACTGTCCAGCTCGGATTACGAAAAAAAGAGTCACGGACAAAAATAAGTGTGGCTTGTACAATTGTGGTTGTGGCAGTGCATCTTCAAATTGACGTGCCAAGCAATACCCGCCAATCGAGAAAGCGAAAGGTTGTTAGCAAACCACAAGATCAATCAACATCTTGTCAGGACAGCGATTTCATCATCAAATCGAGTCGAGTGTGAAGCTATCTACAAGAGATATACAATCCTGACCCATTGATATCATTCACTGATCTCCGCGCAATCAAATGTGAGCAATAAACTTTCTGCAATATAACTATCAAGCTTGTTTTTGGGCAAGACCCTTTATCTTTGACCAGAATATCCACCGAATCTACAACGCACATTTTCTTTACTCTCAAAACCATGCGCTTCTGCTGATCTGTTTGCAGTACATATACCAACGGCGATTTCTCAGGGAATTCGAGTCAAATATCAATTGTTCACGAAATTCAGCCACAATTCAGTCTTGCTCCTCCTTTGAGCTGACGACAAGCAAACGCGGAAACAAGGATGGATGCACAGAATCAAAATGACGAGTTGTACCCAATTGCTGTATTGATCGACGAGTTAAAGGTAGATTTATGAAGTACCAAAGAGATATAAATGGAAGTCTAACCTTTATATGCAGCATGACGATGTATTACTAAGGTTAAACGCCATTCGTCGATTATCTACTATAGCTCTTGCTTTAGGTGCTGAACGAACAAGAGATGAATTAATCCCATTCTTAGATGGTCTGTCGTTATAACAATTATTTGAATTAAACAAGTCGCAAACTGACGATTACCAGAATCTGTCGAGGACGAGGACGAGGTTCTCACAGCACTAAGCGACGAATTAGGAGGTTTCGTAGAATATGTTGGTGGACCAGAATATGCACATATCCTGTTGTCTCCATTAGAAAATCTGGCATCTATTGAAGAGCCATTAGTGAGAGAAAAGGTAAAGCGAGTCCTTCATTTATCTACTTTTATACGGGGCTAATTTGAAATCCAAGGCTGTCGAGTCACTGAACAAAGTCTGCGAACAACTCTCTGAAGCTCAGGTGGAACAACACTTCGTCCCTTTGACGCTTAGATTGTCAAAAGCGGATTGGTTCACTTCAAAGATATCAGCGACTGGATTATTTACCGCGCCATATCCTCGCTGTACATCCGAGTCACAGGCTAAATTGAGACAACAATATGCCCAGCTAGTCCATGACGACACACCGATGGTACGAAGACAAGCCGCCACGAACCTCGCGAAATTCATCCGCACAATCCCTGCTCCTTTGGTCATCGAACAAATGATGCCCCTTTTTGAACATCTTGCCAGTGATGATCAAGACAGTGTCAGACTTTTGACTGTCGAGATACTCATTTCTATCGCAGAAGTCATCCCGAAAGAACAACAATCAAATCATGGCGTCATGCTTATTGCATTGAGAAGTTTATTCGAAGATAAAAGTTGGAGAGTCAGATATATGGTTGCAGATAAATTTGAAAAGGTAATTCATCGATATTCAGACCTGTTTTGTGCTTTTACAGAACTGACAATTACATTAGATTGCAAAAGCTGTAGGAGAGGAGGTTGTAAGTAGAGACTTGGTTCTCGCATTTGTCAAGCTTCTTAAAGATGCCGAAGCCGAAGTTAAAAGTGCAGCAGCAGGTCAAATACCGGGTAAGTCTACTACAAATGATGCGACTCCCGACAGATCATGATCAACTAATATTACACATCATAGGCTTCTGTTCATTAGTCGACAAGCAAGTTCTTTTACGTGACATTATGCCAGCTATCGAGGATCTTGTATCTGACTCTTCACAACATGTACGTGGCTCTTTTGGAAATCAAATAAGTGGACTGGCTCCGATCCTCGGTCGACAAGAGACAACTGAACATCTTTTACCCATGTTTTTACAAATGTTAAAGGATGATTTCCCAGATGTGAGGTTAAATATCATATCAAAGCTTGATTTGGTCAACCAAGTCATCGGTATTGATTTGTTGTCACAAGCTCTTCTACCCGCTATTGTCAATCTCGCAGAAGATAAGCAATGGCGTGTAAGATTAGCAATCATCCAGCATGTTCCACTTTTAGCCTCACAATTGGGTGTAAAGTTTTTTGATGAGAAATTATCTACTTTATGTATGTCATGGTTAGGTGATACTGTGTTTAGCATCAGAGAGGCTAGCACGATAAATTTAAGGAAATTAACAGACGTGTTTGGAGTTCAGTGGGCTAGCGAGGCTATTATACCAAAGGTTATGAACATGGGAAGTCATCCTAATTATCTTTACAGAATGACAACATGTTTTGCGGTTTCGGTAAGATTATTCTCGAATACACTTTATGTTTATCATTACCACTAACTTGACTTTTTAATAATTAGACACTTGCACCAGCATTGACAATACCTGTCATTAATGACTCGGTCCTTCCTATCCTCGCAAAACTTGTCGACGATGCCATTCCAAACATAAAATTTAATGTTGCAAAATCATATTCTGCTTTGATCGACGTACTCAAAAAACTTCCAGATAATACAGAAACGATATCAACACTAGAAAAGTCCGGCAAGAGTGCAAGTGGAAGTGAAAGGGGAGACCAAATGATTAGAGAATCTATCCTGCCAAGTCTTGACAAGTTAATTGCAGATGATGATATAGATGTACGATATTTTGCTAGTGTAGCAGCTAAAAGCTATGGTGACGTAATGCAGACGTAGACAAGTCATGGTATAAATAAAACCTGTTATTAGATTCGAGATTTTGGATGGGTTTACAGTTAGAATTAGTTACTGTAGATGGGCTGGATCCTGCATTTTATAAGTGATAGTAATGATAATAACAATAACAAAAATGGTAGACTAATTATGGTATGCTCAGATGCACTGTTGGTGCTCATTATATACAACAAGGAAATGTCATTCAGACTAATTAATGCTTTGATTGACTTGTCATCTTTTCCGATATGGCGATCAAAAATCATGTCTATTATATAAATTAAAAAATATTATATATTATTTTATTTTATTTATTTATTTCTATCATCATTCAATTTATATATAACGGAGTTTTATCAAACCATGTTTCTTGTTGACATGAATACTATCGCTTAATAAATAAGGATCATATTCGCAGTTGTTATATCGTCGACCAATGACGAGTATTGTACAAAAGAAATACCAATGGCATTGAATTATGGCCATTTATCAACACCCACGATCGACGTCATTAACATTGTCATTGTTGTTGTGATGAAGATCAACGTCCTATTCATCAACATACAAACAGTATGGTTACCACGTTACAACAAAACGTGGAGAGAAACATGGCGAGTCTCCGACCCGATGGTGCCGGTATATTTCATTTTGACTTTCATTGTTTTTATTTCAGTATCACGACGGGGGGCGAAATTTGATCGGAACGTTTTGACATAATATAAACATGGGCAGTGGCTAGATCGATCAAAAATTTCCTTTCAATAAAATCTTCGATTGTTGAGTTTGCGGGAGTATGCATGGACGTTTTTAAATGACGGTGTATTCATGTGTACGTCTATAATTATATCATGATTAACAGTCGAATGCAATCATATCAAAGCATTAAATTGTGTCAAATGCTATGAGATCAGTAGCGAGGTAAGTGTTGTGAGAATAGGGTGTTGATTACGCAACTAGACGATATGAAAGCAATATACGTGTATTTGACAGTGGTAGCCATGATAATGACGACGATTCTACAAATCAAATGGGTATAAACTGTGGTATTATTTATTCAACGTCATCCACCCGTCGACTTTATCCACAATCATCAATTCAGGAAACTCACCCTGATCATCAATCTGTTTAATGAGTGCTTTTCATCACCGGCAAACGTAAATGACTATTATTATCATTGTATTATACAATTCATTAAACAATCGAATCAAGTCTCATAAATATACTGTAGGTTTATCATAGTTTGCATCGTGTCATGCATACACTACATCAATAATGTCAGTCATGTTATGTGCAGTGTTGTGATATAATCTTCTCGAAAAAAAGGTTTCAACCGTTCGATTCGAGCTATACTACAACAAAACAGAGCAAAAAAACATTAATTGCAATCTGACCGTTATATAATCCACCTCCTGTCTATAACAAACGTTCACAACAGAACGAATTGCCTTTGACGGATAGACATTTCATTTCCCATTGGCTCGCTCGGGTAATGATTTGCATAGCGACTGAATAAGCACAAATAGTGAGCTCCCAGCCACCCTTGATTGAACTTTTTTTTATTCCTCATCATTCTTTCATATTCAATCAATAATCATCCAATAGTTTAACGCACCAGCTAGACTAAAGACTCCGGTCGTCCATTCATTATATATTTACTTCGAGTCGTTCATTCAGTCAATCAATCAATCTCCAACCAACTTTTTTAGGATTCCACAAGTCAAACAACAAACAATCAAAACATAAAAATGCAATACTCAATCGTAGCTGCTCTCGCCCTCGCTGCAGGTGTCGTCGCTTCTCCTCAAGACATTACTCTTACAACTGTCACCACCACGACAATCACTCACACTCAATGTCCTTCCACCGTCACTGACTGCCCTGCTACAACTGTCGTCTCAGTCATTCCCATTGCAGTCACCTACCCCGCAGGAACTCACCCATCAAACACACTCGTCGCTGCTGCTCCTTACGGAACTGGTATTGCAGGTGCTCAACCTAACGGAAACGGCTACGGAAGTGGAAGTGGCAGCGGAAGTGGAAGCGGAAGCGGAACTGGTTACGGTGCCGGAAGCGGTGCCGGAAGTGGAGCCGGAAGCGGAGCTGGAAGTGGTGCTGGAAGTGGTGCCGGTAGCGGTGCTGGTGCCGGAAGCGGAGCTGG
>Ga0160427_10000208_pt1 | contig 39685 bp, 39 predicted proteins | sample SolpanmetagenomL_FD_108194 | JGI IMG/M metagenome (GOLD analysis project Ga0160427, IMG submission 108194) | Solar panel surface microbial communities from Lawrence Berkeley National Laboratory, California, USA - L | ecosystem: Engineered > Built environment > Solar panel > Unclassified ...
CCCCAATACGACTTACAGCGTCACGCTCGGCACTGGGATCAAGGCCACCGACGGCACGTCACTGGCCCAGCCGTACACCTTCAGCTTCCAGACGGCACCCGCGATCATTTTGCCGCCGTTCGGAGACCTCATTCCGCCTAAAGTGACCAGCTTTACGCCCACCAACGGCACACTGGGGGTGGATCACAGTCCACTGAGCATCACGGTGAACTTCAACGAGGCGATGGACAAAGCGGCGACGCAGAAAGCCTTTCAGCTGGTGGTGCCGAACGTGACCGACAGCAAAAAGAGCTTCGGCTGGAACGCGGCAGGCACGGTCATGACCATGACGTACAACGAGGTCTTGCCCTACGGCACGACCGTGTTCTGGGGTATGAGCAACACCGCCACCGACGTGGCAGGCAACCCCCTGGCGCAGGCCAGCAGTGTCGGTGGCAGCTACCGCTTGGTGCGGCAAAAAAGTATCAAAGTCTATTCAGATGGAAGTTTGGATGGCGGAGCAGAGACAGATGGATACATTTATTCTGGCGTCAACTTTAGTACTTCCTATAATTCTAAAGATTCCTATTCCAGAGGCTTTCTGTCATTCGATCTAAGCTCGATCGTAGACCTGTCCAATATCAAAGCTGTGGAGTCGGCCTCGCTGCATGTCTATCAAAGTGATGTCAAATGTGATGGCGGAGACGGATTTTATCAGAGGGTGGGCGCAATGGTGGCCGAGAACATCAGTTACCCGGCATTCAGTAAGCCGTTTTTCAATACCTTCTTCTCAACTCCGCCCATCAGCACGGGGACCAGCAATGTCCTGAGCACCAATGCGACCCTCGGGTACAAGTCGCTGGAGGTGGCCACGCAAGTCGGTTACGACATCGAGCACCGGGATAGCCTGCTCAACCGTTCTCAATGGCGCTTGCGCTTCGCGAAAGATTCGACTGCCACAATGGCTCAATGCAGTTCCATCATGTGGATTACCGGTAAAGGCCTGATGTTCCAGGCACCGTATCTGGATGTCACCTACCTGTACCCTTGAGGCTGCCTGACCTGGGAAGGCCCTGATTCCACGACGTTGGTGGTCAGGGTTCTTTCCAGGTTGTGTTACCTGAGGACCGTCTCATGCACAGAACCCTGTTGCCTGAATAGTAGACAGGGTTTTTCACATAATTAAAGAAAAAGGAGAGCTATGAAAGAGCGCATAAAGGTATTTGGATCCATGCTGATCATACTGCTGGGTGCATCGGGCGCGCGGGCTTGCGCCGCCAATCCGCACAAGATGTTCAACGGGCGTGTGGCTGTACCCAAATCGCTGGCCCGCGAATGTGGTTACGCCTGGCAGATGTGGCAAAAACACCCCGGTCAGGGCCGCAAGCTGCTCCACTGGGCCGAGATGTGGAGTGCCCCCGCCGCCGCCGAGCAAGACCTCAGCAGCTTGTTCACGCAGCTGGGCTACCACAATACCGACAGGAAGATCGGCAGCACCGACGCGGTGTTCAAGGGCGCTGAAATTTACTTCGAGAGCAAGAGGCAAACGTTCGTGGTCGTGGAACTGTTCTTTATCGGCGACCGGGTCAACATGCTGATCGGCGGGAATTGATTCCGGCTTCCTCAAGGAATGTCAAAGCGGCACATCCGAATGTGGGTGTGCCGCTTTGACATTCCGGTTGGCTTAGGTGAGCGAGCGGCAAACCGGAGACGCTTCAAGTGCAGTCATACGCCGGGCAGCCTCCTGCATCGTCTCGGCTACCAAGCCATACACCGCTTCCCAGGCCAGCCGGACTTCCGCCGTGAACGTCTCGCCCAACCCTTCCTGCAGGGTCCATAACAACGCCTCGCCCACCGTGGCGTAGTGCGCCTGGGTCACCCCGTACCCCGCGTGTCGCTCACCGAGCCGTTGCAGGGCAGGCATGACCACCTCGGGCTTGTTGAGGTTGGCTACTGCCACGCCCAGCATCATCATCAGCTTATGGCCCTGTTCGTTCATGTCGCCCCGGAAGAGAGGCTTGAGGGTAGGATCGAGTTCGAACAGGCGGGCATAAAACAAGTCGCTGGCGATGGCAGCGATCGGCTGCACCTGCACGAAGGAGTGCTGGACCAGGTGAACTTGGTGGGCGTTCATGGCCGTACCTGGGAGAAGAGTTGAACGATCTGGGTGGGTTGGGACAGGGTGCGGTGCATGGGGTGTTTCCTCCTGCACCGAGTTTAGAAATTCAGCCGTAACCGCTGCGTCACCGGGTCTCAAGACGGGCAGCGTGCTCTTGACCCGAGGGTCAGCATGCCAGAGATGCTTGAATGCTTCGCCCTCCCTGTTCAATTGCGGCTTGCTATTGGGGAAGTCTCGCTCTTGGGCAAAGCCGACCCGAGCATGCTGACCAGCGTAGGTGAAGTGCCGCAAGAGGCATTGGAGTCTCCGGTCTGACTCGCAGCAAGTTCATCCGCGATTACATGGCAAAGCACCCCCACCTCGCGGCGCGGGTGCCTGACCTCTTGCCAGCGCTGCAGCGGGCCGAAGCTGCCGAAAGTATCAACACCGTGCTGGCGCAGCAGTTAGATCAAGCTGGTGTGAACTATATTGAGGAACACCGCTTCCACCCTCCACGAAGATGGAGGCTCGATTTTTACTTCCCCACCTGGCGGCTGGCTGTTGAGATCGAAGGTCTCAACCACCGGAAACGCGACCGTTATCGGCGCGATCTGGAAAAGTACAACACGCTCAGCGCGGACGGGATCTTCCTGCTGCGCTTCACGGCCCCGCAGGTCCATGACCAGGTGGCCCTGCGCGCGATTCTCGCCTACCTGGAGGCCCACGCTTGAGCCGCCGTGCCCTGATCGCCCACCACCGCGCCCGCACGCCCGCACCCGAGGAGCTGCCCACCATGCCTGACCAATCCGCCAGCCGCCGCCCGCCGACCGACCGCAGTCAGAACCACAAGCACGACCCGTTGCGCCGCGAGTCATCGATTGCAGAGGTCTCCTTCGTCAGCCTGCGTCTGCTCGAAGCGCTGACCCGCCGCGAAGGAGCGGACGCCTGGACGATGGAGAACGTGGACCGCAGCCTGGGGATGGCCGAACGCATCCTCCTAGGCCAGAAGGCTTGATTGCCACCGTGACGGGTCCGAGCCGCCCGCCGGTTGCGCCTTGCTCAGCCTCCGACCTCCTCATTCGCGTGCCCTCGCGGGACGCGGCCCTGCTTCAATTCCGCCGGCACGTTACCAACCGCCTGGCGCTGGCAATCCTGGCCGACCAGCGTCTGGAATTCGTCACCGCGCCGCGCCTCTCCACCGACCCGACCAGGCCGCCGCAGGCCCCGCCTACCTTCGGCCCGCGCTCCGACGTGTACGACGTGCGGATCGATCCGCTGGCCATCCAGCTTCCGAACGCTGACTTTGAAACCGATCCGCTGCGTCTCGCGGTGGACGCCCACCCCGGCACCCTGCCCAGCGTCAGCACCCGCCTGACCCTGTTTGAATTCCAGGGCCGCTGGCAATATGAGGGTTTCAAGACCACCAGCCCAGAGCCGATCTACCGCTACCAGGCAGAGCGGGGCCAGTTCCGTAGACGCGAAGGCCTCAGCGGCGACGTGGTGTACCTACTCAGCTTGCTGCTGAAGCCGCACTTCTGGGAAATTGAGCAGGCCTTCGATTGACTTGTGCCGGTGTCAAGCCCCAGGATGGATATCAGTCAGAAAAGTAGCCACGCCCCAAGAGGGCACGTTTTCGTTTCGGGCCTGAAGCGACGAGGGCCAGAACCTGTTGGAGATGTGAAGCGTCATGACTTCACCTTGCCCGTATGGGTGAATGGCCCAGCGAACACATGAATTCGGCGCTCGCCGCAACAATTGTCAGGAAGGCAATGACCCATTCGTTGAAAGTAACCATTTCAAGGGACATTTCCGGCTGAAGAAGGACCAGCGCCTCTGTGGAAAACGAGTAGGATTCAGTGGTCTAGGTCCCGCAGGGCAGGCAGACCCAAACTGAACGGATGCTTGCCTCTCACCGAACGTCACCATGCCGGACCACCGAACACCGGACTCAACAGCTGCTCCCCAGGAGGTTTTCCATGACACACCGCACTGCGACGCTTTCTCTTTCTCTGGCCCTCCTCGCTCCTTTTGCGCTGGCCGCCACGCCGAACGATACGCTGGTCATCCAGCAGGCTGCCGGGATCAGCACCCTCGATCCAAGTGCCACCTACGATACCTTCAGCGCTCAGATCGTTGAGAACATCTACGAAACGCTGTGGACCTACAAAGGCAGCAGCCTGACTGCGATGACGCCGCTGCTGGCCTCTACGCTCCCCACCTATACCAACGGCGGCAAGACCCTGACGGTCAACCTGCGTCAGGGCGTCAAGTTTCACAGCGGGAACACGATGAGTTGCGCGGACGCCGAGTACACCTACCGCCGCGACCTGGTCACCAATGCCCCGGAATCGGCCAACTGGTTTATCAGCGACGCCCTGCTGGGCAGCACCCAGAATGCCCAGAGCAACAAGAGCATCACCTGGGCCAAGATCGCCGCCGCCGTGAAGTGCAATACCCAAGGCCAGCTTGTCTTCACCCTGGCAAAAGTCGACCCTGCCTTTATGGCCAAGATGACGTTCGCCGGAATGGGTCTCATCGACAAGAAATGGGCCATCCAACAGGGCGAGTGGGACGGCAGTGAGAAAGGCTGGCAGACCTGGGTCGGCAAGGACCTCAGCGGCAGTCCACTCAGCCTGCGGCCCAGCGGGACAGGTGCCTACACCCTGATCAAGTCAGACGCGAGCGGCGTCCTTCTGCAAGCCTTCCCCAATTACTGGGGAGCCAAACCAGCGATCAAGAACGTGGTGATGCAAAAAGTCGGCGAGCTGGCGGTGCGCCAACAAGCCTTCCTGCGGGGCGACGCTGATTTGATCGAAGCAGGAACCCGCGCCAACGTTGAATCTCAGCTCAAGGGCAAGCCCGGCGTGGTGGTCCTGGATAACCTGCCCACGACCTCCGCCCAGGCCCTCTTCATGAACAACAACATCACGCCCTCGGCGGCGCTGGGCAGCGGCAAACTCGATGGTCAGGGCATTCCGGCGAATTTCTTCTCGGACACCGATATCCGCAAAGCGTTCGCGCTCTCGTTCGATGGTGGAATGTTTATCAAGGATGTGCAGAGCGGCAAAGGTTCGCCCCGGACCATGCTGCTGCCCGATTCGTTCCCCGGCTACTCGGCACAGACCAAAACCTATCCGTTCGATGTGGCGGCGGCCACCAGCGCCTTCAAGAAAGCCTGGGGCGGTGAAGTCTGGAAGAAAGGCTTCGTGATCAATGCCAAGTACCGCACCGGACATACCCTTGGGCAAACAGCGTTGGAACTGCTCAAGCAAAATGTCGAGGCCATCAATCCTAAGTTCCACATCAACATCGGTGTGGAACCCTGGACGGAACAGTCGGTCAAATTCCAGAACGGCGAAGAAGTGATGCTTCCGATGGGCTGGAGCGCGGATTACGCCGACCCGGATAACTTCATGTACACCTTCTACTCCAGCAAGGGGTACTTCTACGCTTCCAACCACTGGAAAGACCCGCAGGTGGATCAGTGGCTGGACCAGGCGCGGGCCACCACCGACGCCACACGGCGCAACCAACTGTACAAGCAGGTGGCTGACCGGGCTTATCAGCAGAGCGTGTTTGTGATTCTGCCTGCCGATCTGAATGTCCGTCCCGTTCGGAGTAACCTCCAGGGCGTCTCGGCAGCCACATACAATCCAATGCGCAGCTTCTCGTTTACCGGCACCTTCCTGCGCGAACTGAGCAAGCGCTGAATGCTCCAGATCAGCGCCTGACGATTCCAACCCCACTTTCATAGAAGCGCTTTCGACCCCAGCCTCTGCAGTGATGAGGCTGGGGCTTTTGTGGTGCCTCCAGTTGCGCTTTCCTATTCCCTTGCTGTTCTTCAGATCATCGACCGAGTGAAGTTGATGGCAGCCCCTGCCTATGCGGGGGCTTTTTCGTGCCGTCACCACCCAGCAGGAGCCACCCTTGAACATCTTGAACCAGAAGACCGAGCAGGTCGCCCCTGACCGGCTCCTCCCGCACCCCAGGAACCCCAACGTCGGCAGAACGGACGTCATCCAGGCCAGCATCGAGGAGCTGGGCTTCTACGGCGCGATCGTCGCGCAGCAGTCCACCCGGCACATCCTCGTCGGCCACCACCGTCACCAAGCCGCCGTGCAGGCCGGAGCCGAGAAGGTGCCGGTCATCTGGGTCGATGTCTCCGACGCTGTGGCCCTCAAGATTCTGCTCGTTGACAACCGCACTGCCGAGCTGGGCCAGCGCGACGAGGAGGCGGTGGCGGCGCTCCTGCAGGAGATGCTCGACAGCGGGGACGGCCTGATCGGCACTGGCTATGACACCGACGACCTGGACCAGCTGCTCGCCAGCTTGCAAGGTGACGTCCTACCACCGGTGGATGACGATGAGCCTGCCAGCGCGAGTGAACTCGAAGTCGCCCAGGAGAAGTGGGCCGTGCAGCCCGGCGACATCTGGGAGATCAGCAGCCTCAGCACCCCAGGCCGGTCCCACCGCGTCCTGTGCGGCGACGGCTTGGCCCCCGGCGCGTTCGACCAGCTGCTGCAAGGTGACTCGCCGGACGTGATCCACTGCGACCCGCCCTACGGCATCAGCATCGTCAACACCGGCGGCCAGATTGGCAGCGGCCAAGTTTACCGCCCCGTCATCGGCGACGACAGCACGGACACTGCCGTGCGCGCCTACCAGCTGACGAGCGAGCGCTTCCCGAAGGCGGTCCATGTCTGGTGGGGCGGCAACTACTACGCCGACCACCTGCCGCCGAGCATGGGCTGGCTGGTATGGGACAAGCAAAACGACGGCCTGAGCTTCGCCGACGTCGAGCTGGCCTGGACGAATCAGCACCGCGCCGCCCGGATGTTCCGCCACCTGTGGAGCGGCGGCGCACGGGGCAGCGAAACCGATGAGCGCCGCATCCACCCGACCCAGAAGCCCATTGCTCTGGGGGTCTGGGTGCTCGAACAGCTCGCCGCGCCCGGCAGCATCGTGCTCGACTTGTTCCTGGGCAGTGGCATGAGCCTGCTGGCCGCCGAGCAGCACGGTAGCGTCTGCTTTGCTGCCGAGATCGAGCCGCTCTACGTCGCGGGCGTACTGGAACGCGCAGCGCGGCGGGGCTTGAGCTGCACCCGCCAGACACCCGTGAAGTTCCGCTGAGGCCCTTGCCAGCGCATCCGGTTTCCGTACCCCGAGGAGGTGAAACATGATTGACCCCAAACCCAAGCAAAAAGTAGTCGTCGCAGTCGCGCGAAGCGCGAGCCGAACCCCGGTGGACGGCCCGCTGGCTACGACTGGAGTGCCCTGCGCCGTGAGTTCATTCGAGGCGAAGACAATGTGACTTTCGAGTCCCTGAGTCACAGAACTGGTGCGCCCACCTACGGCACGATTAAAAACCGTGCAGCACGCGAGGATTGGACGGATTTGCGCGTGCAGTTTCGTGACTCAGCGATGACTCGAATTTGAGATATCGACCTCGATCTGAAAGCGGAAGTGCGGGGTCGTCACGCCAAGGTCGGCAAGGCCCTGATCACCCTGGGCGTGCGGGCGCTGGCGCATCAGAACCCTTCGACGTTGGAGGCCGTGGACGCGGTTCGGCTGCTGAAGATCGGCACGGACATCGAGCGCAAGGCCCTGGGGATGGAAGAGGTGCAGATCCGGGTGGGGCGCATCAAGAACCCCGAGGACCTGGACAAGCTTGGCGAGACGGACCTGTGGCAAGTGGCGAACATGTTGCCCCCTGGAGAAGATGATGACGACGAGCTCTAGATTTCCTGCCTGGCTGACCCGCAAGGCGGTCATTCAAGCCATCGCGCGTAAGCGCCTGCGTACAATGGGCAAGCTCCCAGACGACAAAGACGGCAATCAGCAGGCCAAGTGGAACAAGTACCAGACCAACCTCCTCGGCTTCTGCGAGAAGGTTCTCGGCATGACGCCCTGGCGCGGCATGAACGGTCACGCCGGACAGTACGAAGTGCTCGAAGCCATCCAGGACAGCGTCACCCGGCAGCTCGTGGGCGAGACCAACGTCCCGTACATTTTCGTGGTGGAGGCCGGGCACGGCTTGGGCAAAACCTACGGCATCGAAGCGCCCGTCATGGCCTGGTTTTACCGCTGCTTCGCGCCCAGCGTCATTCAGAGCACCGCGAACAGTGTTCAGCAGGTGCGCGACACCCTCTGGAAAGACGTCCGGACCCACGTCACCAACGCCCGCGCCCGCCGCCGCGACGTGATGCCCGGCCTGCTGCCGCGCGACATGCGCGCTGAGCAGTCGGCCAACCACTTTGCGATGGGATTTACCACCAGCGACGCGGGCGGCAGCGGCACCGAGCGCGCCCAGGGCCAGCACAACGCCTTCCACCTGTGGGTGTTCGAGGAAGCGGAGGGCGTACCGGAGTTCATGTACGACGCGGTCAAGCGCCAGTTCACCGGCAACACCGTGCGGATCTGGCTGCTGGTGGCCAACCCGAAGACCAGCAGCAGCACCTTCCAGGAAATGAAGCTGCATCCGCTCGCCACGGTGTTCCGCCTGAGCCTGCTGAACTTCCCGAACGTCTGGAACGGCACGAACGAGGTGCCTGGTGGTACTGACCGGACCACCTTCAACAACTGGATTGAAGACCAGCGGACGTTCGGCTGCGAGGTGCTGCCGGAGCACGATGAGGCCCGGCATACCTTCGAGCTGCCCTGGCCGGTCCCGAAAGCGGGTGGTGGGCAGCATGCGCCCGGCACGATCTTCGCCCCCAAACGGGGGTTTCTTTATGGGGCGCTGGGCATCCCCCCGAGCGGTGGCGGCGGCGACACCTTCATCAGCGCCGGGCGCTTCGACGCTTGCGTAGTTCGGGAAGTCGAACCGGAAGGTCAGGCGGCGGCGGGACTCGCCGCTGCCCTGCTGGTGGCCGTGGCGACCCATCAGCCGCTGCGGCGACCGGTGCGCCGGGTGCAGCTGGGCATCGACTGCTCGCGGTTCGGTGACGACGCTGGTACCCTCTACAGCCTCTTCGACCGCACCTTGAAGTTCGAGGACGCCATTCAGGGCGCGCAGGATGCGGACGAAATCACGCGAACCGATCGGTACGTGCAGGCTGCCCGACTGGCCTTACGTCGCGCGGCAGCCGTCGGTGCTACAGCGGCCAGTATCCGGGTGGACATGGCCTACGGCAGCGGCATCGTGGACGGCCTCAAGAAAGCCGAGGATCTCCAGAGGCTGTTCCCTGACGGCTATCACGTCTATGAGGTTCCCTTCGGTGCAGCAGCCTCCGACCGCGAACAGTACGCCGACCTGGTGACTGAGATGTATGCGCTGGCCGACGAGGTGCTCAGTGTGGTGCACATCCAGAACCCACCCCTGCTGCTCAAGCGTGACCTGACCGAGCGCAAGTACGGGTACGTCACCAGGGGCGACCGCGACGTCAAGAAGCTGGAGCAGAAGACCAAGTTCAAGCAGCGCACCAAGGGGCAAAGCCCGGATGACGGCGACGGCGCGGTCCTCGCGTTGGCTCCGGAGCGGCTGTTCGTCCTGCCGGATGCCAAGCCGTTCACGCCTCCAACCGGCGGCGTGGGCATCTGCGTGCAGGACCTGGGTAAATCGAGTGCCTGGCGCACGAGGAGGTGATGACAACTGAAGAGAATCGACCTGGGCATCCTCGGCACCACCGGCAACGGTGGAGCCTGGTGGGACCGCGAACTGCCGGAGTTCGGGCGCAGCGCCAGCGAACAGTACACCGAGATCCGCGACAACAGCGCCGTCGTGGGCGGCGCACTCTTCGCGCTGGAGAGCTTCTTCCGCCGGGTCACCTGGACGGCCAGAGCGGCCATCAAACCGGACGGTCCCAGAGGGGCCTGGACTGAGGCACGGGCGAAGTACTGGGCAGGCTTCCTCGACCAGTCTGTGGACGACATGAGTCACACCTTCCCCGGCTTCATCGCCGAGGTGCTGACCATGCTCCCGCACGGCTGGAGCTACTTCGAGGTGATTTACAAGTACCGGCGCGGCCCCGGTGAGCAAGACCCCCGGTACCGCAGCCGCTACACCGACAATCTGCTCGGCTGGCGCAAGCTGAGCCTTAGACCCCCGAACACCCTTTCTCGCTGGGAGTTCGATGGCGACGGCGGCATTCAGGGCATGTGGCAGAGCACCAGCAAGGGCGAGGTCTTCTTGCCGATCCAGCGCTCGCTGCACTTCCGCACCACCGAAGCGGGCAACCACCCGGAAGGCCGCTCGATGCTCAAGAACGCCCGGCGCAGCTACTACTACCAGAAGCGCCTGGAAGAGTTCGAAGCCATCGGCGTCGAGCGCAATCTCACCGGCATCCCGCACGTCCAGGTGCCCGCTGAGTTCCTCTCGACCACTGCCACGCTGGAGCAGCAGGCCACGCTGGCCTTCCTGGTCGAGCAGGCCAGGGCGTTGCGCCGAGACGAGGCAGGCGTCATCGTCTCGCCCAGTGAGACCTACATCGAGACGGTGGTCGATCCGGTCACGCGGGCCAGCAAGCCGGTACAGCTCAACACCGGCTACAAGTTCGGCGTGATCGGCTCCCCCGGTACCGGCATCGACGTGAACCCGATCATCACCCGGTATAAGCGCGACGTGGCGGTGACGATGCTGGCCAGCTTCCTGATGCTCGGCATCGACGGGAAAGGTTCACTCGCGCTGAGCACCGATCTGACCGACCTCTTCGAGCTGGCGGGGTCGGGCATCCTCGACGGTGTGGCAGCCACCTTCAACCGCTTCGCCGTGGCGCAGCTGATGCAGCTCAACGGCGTCCCCGCCGAACTTTGGCCGACGCTGGAACACGGTGGGCTGAGCGACGCGGCGCTCAAGGCCATGTTCGACACGCTGAACAAGCTCCTGGCCAGCGGCGGTGTCACGCCGGACCTCGGCCTGGAAAACGAACTGCGCGACAAGCTGGGCCTCGGCCAGAAAGCCGAACCAGATCCAGCTGCTGCACCTGCCGTGCAGACCGGCTCTGGTCAGCAGGACCCCGCCACGGAGAAGACTGCCGCCCTGATCGACTTCAACTTCGATGCCCATTGAGAACGGCGGAACTTCGTACTGATCGCTTAATGCGCAATGAGCCACGCTTTAACAGCGGTTTCCAGAGCGTCAAAGGAGGCGAAACCAATGGTTCTGGCTGCGGCATCGCCGTTTCCCGTCTTTGCGAAAGCAAGTGCAAGGCGCTTCGGCTGGTCCTTGCCCCGCTGCTCTGCCAAGAACTCGACTACCCCGAGTCCCTGGCTGTAAGTGTGGTCCCATCGGTACTCGGGCACATCGTGAAAGTCCACCAACTTCGACAACGGCACCCAACCAACAGCGGCGTAGGTCTTCGCTCTGCTGTTCCATTCCTGTAACCGCTGTTTGTTCAAGAAGCTCCGGGCAGCGTAATTTGCCATGCCCTCGTGCAACCACCACGGAATGGGCTTGTTCGGGCTCTGGCTCTCTTGAGAAAGGGCCAGATGGGTGAATTCGTGAGTCAGCACTTGAAGGATCGCCCGTCGAATCTCAGCGGCGCTCCCGCTGGGCATGACGAACTTGATGGCCTCGCCTGGTTCATGCCAACCATTGACGGGCGGCAAAGACAGATAGACGCTGGCGCTCAAGCTAGAGAAGTCCGGATAGACCTTGATCGTCACGTCTTTGGGCACTGTCATTCCAAGCACGTCACGAACCTCTTGAGCAGCGCCCTCGGTGAGCAGAGCAAACGGGGCCAGGCGCTCCATCAGACCTGGTGTATTGAGCACGAGAAGATGACCCATTCCCGATTTCAAAGGAGTAAAGGCTTCTCCGGCATATCGCCATAGCTTCCCCAAATGGACAAGTTGAACGGGCACCGTAACGCGGCTTGTTTGCCCTTTCGTCTGACTTTCATCCTCTGGAGGCCGCGTCCAAACGAGCGTCAGCTTGGCGCTTGCTCCTGAATCTTGCGGCTGAATGTCGTTGAAGGCGTAAGTCACGTCTTGAGATGGATGGCGGGTCAAGTCAGCCGCGAAGTTGGTGCCCTCGACGGTGAATGTGCCGTTTGGGGCAAGGAGCTTTTGGTAAGCGGCGGCATCGCCAGTACGGGCGGCCGCTTGAAGGGCCTGAGCCAATTCCTGTGGCGTGTGCTGAGCAAGCGTCGTGGAAGACAACAGGAGAAGCGAGGTGAACAAGGCAGCCTGAAATGTCATCCCTCAGCTTACGGATGTCGGGATGACAGTGCACCGGGCGAAGTCACCGGCGCAGCTTGGGCGATCGAATCATCAAGCAGAGAAGCCAACTTTAGACGAACGGATGCCAGGACCAATTCCCCAGGAGGTACGCCATGTCCCAGCACGCAGGCCGTCCCCGAGACGCGCCGAAAGGAGTCCTATGAACGTCATTTCACTCGCCCTGGTCACCCGGTCTTTCTACAACCAGGTCTGGGCCGTTACCCCCGAAATGTACGGGGTGATGGAAAGCATCATCTTGGAGCGGCTTGAAGGCTACAAGCCCAGCACTGAAGAGATCAAAGCGCGCGTGGACGGCACCACGTACGGCAGCGACGTCGAGGGCACGCCCGGCAGTGAGATTGCCGTCGTGGCCCTGCACGGGGTGCTGATGAGCCGTATTCAGGCGATGGAGAGCCTCAGCGGCGGCAGCACGCCGCAGCGCTTTGCCTCGCTGGTGCAGGCCGCTGCCGATGACCCTCAGGTGGGCACCATCGTGATTTCGGTGGACTCGCCCGGCGGTGCGGTGAGCGGGACCGGCGTGGCCGCAGAAGCAGTCGCGTACGCTGCGAGCAAGAAGCGCACCATCGCCGTAGTGGATGACTCGGCTTACAGTGCGGCGTACTGGCTGGCTTCGCAGGCCACCGAGATCGTGATTCCCGAAAGCGGCGGGGTCGGTTCGATCGGCGTCATCATGGCCCACCTCGATCGGCGAGAGCAGTACGCCAAAGCGGGTGTGAAGCCCACCGTGCTGCGTTCCGGCGCGAACAAAGCCCTCGGCCAGAGCAGCGAAGCCCTCACACCCGCAGTCCGGGCCAAGCTCGAAGGCGACATGCAGAAGTACCACGATCTGTTCGTCTCAGCCGTGGCCCTCGGGCGCGGCCAGACCGCCGAGTACGTCCAGACCAACTGGGCGGACGGCAGCACCTGGCTCGGGCAGGAGGCGGTCGATCTGGGACTGGCAGACCGCATCGGCACCCTGGCCAGCGTCCTGGCCGAGCTGCAGGGTGCGGAAGCCGAGACGCCGCCCGCCACTTCCTTCTCACCAGCTGCCAGCGCCGCTCCACCCGGTCAAGCTGAGCAAAAGCAAGCCGACAGTGACGATGCGCCGCCCCCACCCGGGGCGGCGTCTTCGTCAAGCCCGATTCAGGCGCAGGACGCGCCACCGGAGGAATCCATGAACATCGCCGCCATGACCGCCAAGCTCGCCGCCAATCAGCCGCTCACTGCCGAAGAATCGGCCTTCCTGGCCAGCCACCTTGGGGCTGCCACCACGCCCACCCCGGCTCCAGCGGCCACACCTGCGGCAGCCGCCCAGCCCGCTGCGGTCCAGCCGGACACCAGTGCCTGGCCCGCTGAGGCCCGCGCTGCCTTTGAGGGCCTCAGCGCGCGCTTGAGCGCCACTGATGCCCGCGCCGTCGCGGCGGAACAGAGCGCCACTGCTGAGCGCAACATCCGTCTCACTGGCCACTTCGAACAGCGCGCCCACGCCCTCGGGCAGCCCACCGAGTTTGCCGCCACCCTGCGCGCCGCCCACGACAAGCTCAGCAAAGAAGAGTACGAAGCCTACGAGGCCGCCTTGAACCGGGGTGCAGCGGCAGCCAGCAACCTGCTCGACGCGCGCGGCTCCAGCCAGGCCCAGAGCGGCGACGCGACCAGCGAACTCAACACCCGCGCGCAGGCTCTGATGGCTGCCGACACCCGCCTGACGCTCGCTGCCGCCCAGCAGCAGGTCTTCGCGGCTGACCCGGCCTTCGCTCGCCGCTACAACGCCGCCTTCCACCGCTAAGCCCCCGGTCGCCCGTCCCTCTCACCCCGTTCCACCCCTTAAGGAGCCCACATGGCCACCGTTAAGCCCGAACAGAAAGACGCCGGTCCCAGCGCCGGTGACCTCACCACCCACCAGTGGCACGCCTGCAAGCGCACGCCCGCTGGCATCGACGTCGCCGACACCACCGAATCGGTGGCGGGCATCATCGAATACCCCGGCTTCAAAGCCGGAAGCACCACGACCTACCACACGCTGGGCCGCAGCAAGGTCAAGACCCTGGTCGCCGTCGTGGCCGGTGACTTCGCCAAGATCAGCGCGACGCCCGGTATCGCCACCAAAGCCGCTGCCGGTGACGCCTACTTCGCCGTGTTTGCCGAGGCGGGTCCCGCTGGAGCCATCGTGCCCATCGACCTCGACCGGGGCATCCGGCACGCCTGAAGCAAACACGTCCGCTCCCAGCGCCGCTTGAGCATCTGCCAGGCGGCGTGTTCTGTTGCTGTCTCTCTCTCACCCTCTCTCGAAAGGATGTGCCCTCATGACCGGACCCAGCAACAAATACGACAACACCTCCGGCCCCTTGCCCGCGACGTTCAGCGGCGGGCGGGTCGATCCCTACCTCACCAACATCGCTATCGCCGACTTCCAGGCGGACACCGAGTTCCTGACGCCGACCATCTTCCCGATCGTGCCGGTGATGATGCAGGGCGGGCGCTACAGCGTCTGGGAGCGCGGCAGCCTGCTTCGGCCCGAAATGCGCCGCAAGCCCTACGGTGACCGGCCCGTGCAGGGCAGCTACAAGCAGGGCAACGACAGCTTCTGGTGCGAAAACAGCGCGCTGGAAAAGGTCATTGACCCGGCGGACGTCGCCAACGCCCTAGACCCGATGGCCCCCTTCAAGGGCGCGGTGAACTACCTGACCCTCAACGCCAAGCTGAGCATGGACAAGGAATGGTCTGAGCGCTACTTCCGGGCTGGCGTCTGGGCCTTCCAGTACATCGGTGTGGGGGCCAATCCCAACAACGCACTGGATACGCCCGAGTTCCTCCAGTTCGACCAGGCTGGAGCCATGCCCGCCCAGTTCGTGCGCTCCCGCGCGGCACGCATGAACCTGCTGACGGGCCGCAAGCCGAACATCCTGGTGGTGGGCGAGAACGTCTTCCAGTACCTGACCTTCAGCCCGGACTTCGTGGACCGCGTGAAGTACGTGCAGCAGGGCATCGCCGACCTGAACCTGATGGCCAGCTTCTTTGACGTGGACAAGGTGATCGTGGCGCGCGCCGTTGAGAACGCGGCTGCCGAGGGCCTGCCCGATGACTTTCAATTCCTCGTCGATCCCAACAGCATGCTGTTGGCCTACGCTGCACCGCGCCCGAGTAAGGAACTCCCCTCGGCGGGCTACACCTTCAACTGGCGTGGTCTGTTCGCGCAGATGAAGGGACAGCAGGCTGATGCGCAGGGCACCAACGCCCTGGCGATCATCCGGCGCGGCTTTGATGACCGCACGCCTGCCGACTGGATTCAGATCCACACCGCTTACGAGATGAAGGTCACGGCCCCGGACCTGGGCATGTACTTCAGCGACGTGATCGGCGAGAACCTGCTGGACGCCTGAGGAGGCCCGCATGTCTGAACAGCAGTACGTGGCGGCCAGGCCGCTGAAGTTCGGAGGGGTGTCGCTGTCTCCGGGTGACCCCGTTCCGCTCGAAAAGGGGCGCAGCTATCACCAGATGCTGAGCCTCGGTCAGATCGCTCTCGCCCCCGCTGGTGGGCAGGGAGCCGTGTTGCCGGAAGGCGCGCACCAGCTGCTCTTGCACCCGCAGGCACTGGCCATCTTCGTCGATCAGGACGGGGTGCCGGAGGAGGTGACGTACCTCGGCACCCAGGAACCGGACGAGGACGCCCGAATCACCCTGGATCTGGAGCCGGGCCAGTCTGCGGCGCTGGTGAAGTTTGCGGCTGACGAGGAGCCGTCCCTGGTGCCGCTGGAGAGTCTGCTGATCTCCAGCGAGGCCCTCAAACGCCTGGTGCTGCACTTCCAGACCCAGGTGGATGAAGTCGTCCGGCGCGTCGGGTCGTGACAACCTGATTCGGCTCGAAGGCATCGGTGCCAAGAGCGCCGACAAAGTGCTGGCCTGGTTGTTCCCGCCGCCGAAGCTTGAAGGCGGCTGACCGTGACCGGCCCAGTCACGGTCACTACCGAGCAACGCCGGGATCTGCGTCAACTCGCCGGAGCGGCTCCGTTCAAGCTGTGGCTCCAGCTCTACGTCGATGAAGACACCACCGACGTAGAGGAACTGGACGCACTGATCGCCCGCAACGGGGGCAACCTCCAGCTGGCGGCGGCAGATCTGCTCGACGGGCTGATCGACGGCGAGGAGACGATCAAACGACTCAAGCTGGAGGGTGAGCTGGAGGTGGAGTTCCTGCCGGTCCAGTACGCCGCCAAGAGCGCCAGTCTGCGCGCCCAGGTGCAGCAGGCCAGCGTGACAACGCGCCGGTTCGGGCCGCCGCTGGCCGGGTTTGCGGTGGGGCGCAGCGACGTGCCGCAGGCGTTCGTGCTGGGCAGCGAGGTGTGGTCGCCTGACCGGGAGCGGCTGGGCGGCGTGCCGGTGCTGGACCGGGAGGGGCCATGAGCCTGTTGAGCAAGATCCAGGGCGTGGTGGGCAAGGTTCAGGGCAACAACGACCTGACCGAAGTCCGCTTCCGGCATCGGAAAACCTGGAGCGACGGCACCGATTGCCGCTTCAGCGTCCAGGACCCCAACAAGGTGGAAGGCAGCCTGGCCCGCAGCCTCCGGAGTCACCCGGATGCGGCAGATCTGCGAGTACTGCGGGTGCATCAGGATGACCCTGCACCCGCTCTGGCGGCGCATATCGACTGGGACCAGGGGGCCGTGCTGTTCGTTGAGCGCTATCCGCAGCAGTCGGAGTTCCTGGACAGCCACGTGGCAATCTGCTGCTTGGTGCAGCCTGCCCGGTCTGTGAGCTACGAGCTGCTCTTCACCCTGCCCGGCCTGCTCGTCAAGGACCCGGTCAGCAAAAACATGGTGGCTTCCCCCGGCGAGCCACTGAGGGCGTCCGCGCGTCTGGAAGCCACCACCGACCCGCAGGTCAGAGACGCGGTGGGCGCAGACACGGCCACGGTGGTGCTGTTCGGGCGGTGGGGCACCGCAGGCCACCCCAGCGCCTGGCCTGTGGGCCTGCACTGGGGCAGCAGCAGTCCGCTCGAACTGCAAGGCCAGCCGGGGGTGCTCACCATCAAGCTCGCCTGGCCAGACGCCGATCCCATTCAAACCCAGATTTTTGGTGCCCCATTCGTTGCCATTTGGAGGGCAAGATGACACGAACCAACCCTGACGCCCTCGCGCGCGTAAACGTCGCTGAGGACGCCACGCAAGACGAGGCGGCCAAGATTACGGTGGACCCGTCCGACAAGATGGACGTCGCCCACCTCACCCTCAACCCTAACCTGGTGCCGCCCGAGGCCGTGGACGGGTACCGCATCCGGGCAGGCATCGCCGCCAGCCTGGAAGGGTACAAGCGCTACAACCGCAACATGACCCGCCGCTACGGGACCTTCGAAGGTGAAGAGCTCCTCTTCAATGAGGCTCACGAGCGGGCCACTGCCGAGCTGGAGCAACTCATTCATCTCGCACCCCGCTCGCCCGAGCAACTGCTCGAAGGGTTGCGGCAGGTGCCCGACGAGGCCCTGCTGGCGATCTCCGGATTCGGCGAGAAGCGGCTGGAGGCGCTCCGCAAGGCCCTGGCATGACCACCACCGTCACGATGGTCGACCCTCGCCTCCTCTTCGAGAAGGCGCTGTTCGGCGTGGCACACGAGTTCGGACAGGTCTGCACGGCCACCTTCGACGATCCGCTGTGGAACTGGCCGCACACCACCCGCCGCCACAACGGCGAGATCGCTACGAGTCCGCGCAACATCGTGGACACCGGCGATCTGCGGGAGAGCCTCCAGCCGCCCGAAGTGGCCGGGTACGCCGTGCGCCTCACCTGGGATTCGGAGCACGCGGAGAAGGTCTTCGAAGGTGAGGCGGGCAAGCCCGCCCGCAACCTCCCTGCATTTGTGGCGCTGAACTTCGACTTCGCAGCGGCCTTCTTGAGGCATCTATGAGCGCCGGAGAGCTCAAGGAGAAAGCTGAGGCGGCGCTGGAAGCCGCTGGCATCGTCCTCGGCACCTACCACCTGCCCGGCGGAGAGAGCATTCCCGCGAGCTACGTCGGCAACCCGCCCGAAGGCACCACTGCCGAGGGCCTCGAGCTCCAGATCAACCCCAACCCCAAGCAGCTGTCCATCGACGCGTTCGTGTTCGTCGGCATGCCCCGCGCTTACCTGGTGCGGCTGGTGAACTGGGACGCCCTGCCCGACATCCTCGAAGACGCCACCAACGCCATTGCGCGTGCCCTGTGGCCCTTCGAGGACGACCCCCGCCTCATTCCCGCCGTTGGAGACACCCCTGAACAGGTGCTCTTCAGCGTTGAACAGTGATCCCAGGAGGGAGAACACATGGCTGACGACGTCCAGTTCCGTTTTGGTAAGAACGCCCGCATCGAAATCGCCCCGTACACTGACGGCACCGAACCGGCTGCCGGAGCTTTCATCAACTTCTGCCTCACCAACCAGGTCGAGGTCGGCCTGACCAACGGCACCATCACCATCGACACCTTCTGCACGGGCGGCGAGATCGAAGTCCCGGACGGCAGCCAGACCGGCGAGCTGACCTTCGGCGACACCACCTGGACCGAGGATGACGACGCCCTGAAGCTGCTCGAAGACGCCGCCTTCAGCAAGGTCGAGAACGGCAGCAAGGTCCACTACCGCATTTACCCGCTGGGCAAAGCGGTGGGTAAGCCCGTGTGGCGCGGCATTCTGAACGCAACGGGCGTCAAGCTGACCATCCCGTCCAAAGGCGTGATCAAGATGGCCGTCACGCCCAAAGCGCAGGGCGCGCCGGAACGCGGCACGGTCGGCGCAGCGGGTGCGTTCACGCCGGTCCCCTGAGCATGGTCCACGTCTGGCGTGACTGCTGGACCGGGCTGCCGAACGTCGTCGTCATCAGCGAATACCCGCAGGAGGAGGGCGTCATCGACGACGCCCTCCTCTTCACGTTCGACGAGCTGGCCGGGCCGGTGGTGCTGATCGACGACGCTGGCCAAGCCTGGACACCCACCTTGCCGCCGGACGCCTCGAAGGGCAACTTCATGGCCTTCGGCATCGATATTCCTCTGGAGACCAAACCAACATGAGAATGATTTTTGCCACAAAGACTTTGCAGCAGCTGCGCTTCCCGATCGGTGACCGGAAATTCATCTCCAGACGCCTGACCGGTGAAGAGGAACTGATCTATCAGGAAGTCTCGACGCTGATCCAGATGGGCCTGGCGGTGGGGGACAGTACCCAGGCCAGCGTGGATTCTCTGCTCGGTCTGCTGCAGCGCCGACTGGCCGACGGTGAGCAGCCCATCGACGCGGACTGGATTGCGGCGAACCTCGGACCGAGCAACGAACCGGAGCTGATGGCCTACCTGCGCACCGGTCACCGTGGCCCCGGCCTGGTGCCAGCGCCCGGCGAGAACTGGGATCTCGTGGAGCTGAAAGGCGAGGACGGCACGCCGGGCTTGGACCTGTATGGTCGCCTGTTCGGAGGCCGGGCGCTGAGCTACCAGGAGATCCGCGCTTACGAGAACTCCACCGCCGTGGTGCAGCGCGCGGGCGAGGCCCAGCAGCTCATCCGCGATGTCAGCAAAGCGGGTGGGAGCATGGACCTATCGCTCGACGACATCCAGAACGAGACGCGCCAGATCGTCCACGACCTGACCCAAACGCGGCGTGGTCAGATCGAAGCCACCGCGACGCTCCTGAACGCCCGCATCGCTGACGAGGGTGAGCCCATCACGGCGGCGTGGCTGCTGGAGAACTTCTCGCTCGAGGAGCTAAGCGAGATCCGCAAATACCTCAGCACCGGCAAGACCGAAGTCGTGGAGGTCGAGACCCCAAAAGCCGAAGGCGACGCGCCCGCGAACGTACCGATCAACGGATAGCCCAGTCGCTCGACTACGCCGACATTCTGCTGGCGGTGGTCGAGCACTACCCGGCCTACACCTGGGATGCGGTCCTGGAGGAATCCAGCCTGGTGCTGGCCGCGCTCTTCCAGCGCATCCCACGCATCCACCTGCACCGCGCCTGGCCGCTGATGCAGCTGCAGTCATTCATCGGGAACGCCCTGGGCGGGAAGCAGAAAGGCGGCGACAAACTGGCGAAGAACAAGGTGTACTCGCCGCTGGACTTCGCGCCACCGCTGGCCCGCACGCCAGATCTGATTCCCGCACCGCCCCTCGCACCCCAGCACTGCTTCGCGTTGATTCAAGCGCTGGAGAGTGGACAGCTCAAGAACGCCTCGTGGGTCATCCAGGCGGTCGAGCTTGAGGACGATCTGGACCGCGTCCGTGAAGTGGCGGAAGGCTATCAGAATGCTTTGGAAAACGATGCGGAACATTTCCCACTTCACTTCCCTGCTTAAATGCCTTAAGAGATCTATTTGCACATGAGTTGAAAATAATTAAGATTCGTTCTTATATCTGTTTTTTCAGTGCATTTAGGTAATTTTAGGGCCTGTATACGGAACTCACGATTGGAAGGCCTAACTTCAATCGGCAGAGCAGAATCAAATTTCTTTGCAGAAAAGATGTTTCTCTCGGAGGTCATTATGAAGAAAGTGCTTGTTATATTTTGTCTGATGTTCTCATTGAACGCAGCTTCAAATGCTCAGGCGCATGATTGTAGTACCTCTGTCTGCGACGGTGGTGGCGGTGGTGGCGGTGGTTTGCCTATGCCCCCGAGTTGCGAAGATTTGAGCTTCTGCTAGTTGGTTATTTTACAATGCGTCGCTTCCCTTCTGTAAACTAAGGTCCATAGTCTATAAATCAACAATCTAACAACTGCCCCGCCTATCTTAAAAAGATAGGCGGGTTTTATTTGAGAGGTAGCTATGACTGTAGTTGGTGCGGCCAATTTTGACATCAATGCCAACCCCGCCAAGGCCATCGCGGCCCTCAAGCAACTTCAGAAAGACGCGCTGGCCACCACCGGGCTGGTCTTGACCCCCACCGTCGATGCGAAAGGCGTCAAGGCCAAGCTCAAAGCCGCGCTGGACGGCATTGTCGGGACGCTGAACGCGGAAGTGAAGATCAAACCCCCGACCAAAACGCAGGCCACGGCTGCCCTGAGTAGCATCGTCGCCACGTTGCAGGCCGAGGTGAAGATCAAGCCCCCCACCGCCCCCCAGATCCGGGCCGCTCTTGGCAGTACCCCGGCCAGTGCCACCATCAACATCAACCTCAACGAAGCCAGCGTCACCCAGAAGATCGACCGCATCAAAACCGCCCTGCAGGACCTCCGGGTCAGCACCGGTGGGCTGTTCCGCATCGACGCCGACGCGCTGAAAGCCCTGGCCACCCAGATCAGTCAGCAGATCACGGATCTGCGGGGCATCGAGAGCAGCCTGCGCACCCTCCGGGGCCGCAACAACGGCGGCGGCGGCTCAGGCACAGGTGGGGGCGGCCCCGGAGCGGGCGCGGCCACCAATCCCTACGCGGCTCAGCTGCGCGCGCTGCAAGGTGACCTGAAGTCCTCAGCCCTCAGCACCGATCAGTACCGGGCCGCTGTCGCCAACCTTCAGACGGCTCTGAACGGCGAAATGAACGCCCTGCGCGGCCTGGGTGTGCTCACGGTCGGCCAGCAGCGCCAGCTCGACGGCCTGAGAACCACCAGCGGCCAGGCAGCTGCGGCCCTGAAGGGTCTGACTGATCAGGAAACCCGCCTGAACGCCGCCGCCCAGAGCGATAGTGTGGCGAAGATCGGGCGCGAGATAGCCCTCGCCAACAGCAAATTCCAGACCGGCAGCCTCGGTCTGCGCGATTATCTGCGCGAGCTGCAACGCCTGGAAATCAGCGCCCGCACCCTGGCCCCCAGTCTGGCAGCGGACAGTAAGGCCGCTTTGGACCTGCAACGGGTCATGCAGGGCCTGGGCGGGGCCAAAGCGGACCTGAATACCCAGAGCATCAAGAACGTCCGGATTGAGCTCGCACAGGCCCGCACAGCCTATGAACAGGCCCTTGCCGCCGCCGGTTCGAGCTGGCGTGCCCAGGGCCAAGCCGCGAGCGTCTATCAGCAGATCCTCGTCCGGGTCGAAGGGGAGCTGACAGCGGTCGGTCGCCGGGCCAGCCTCACGCGCGAGCAGGCCCTCAGCGTCGCCAACCTTCAGCGCCAGCTCGCCGGTCAGCAGAACGCCCTGCAGGGAACAGTGTCTCCGCTGGGCATTTCCGGCGCGTTCCTGAATGCCCTGCGCCAGATCCCCGCGCTGGCGATGGTAGCCGGTGGGAGCCTAGGGGCGGCCGCGAGCGCCGCGACGACCCTCAGCGGGTCTATTGGTGGCATCGCCCAGGCGATCGGGCCGCTGGGCATCGCCATCGCCGCCATCGGCGTGGCCTTGTTTGGCCTGACCAAGCTGTTCATCGACTCCATCAGCCACGCCGCCGAGTTCGAGAAGCAACTCCAGCAGATCAGCGGCCTGGCCGAACTCAGCGGCCCCAACCTCGGCAAATACGCCGACTACGTCCAGCAGCTCTCCACCAAACTGCCCGTCACCACCGAACAGCTCACCGAGTTCGGACGTCAGGCGGTGCTGGTGGGCCTGCACGGTCCGGAAGGCGTCAAGACCTTTACCGAGGGCATGGCGAACCTCAGCGTCGTCCTGCGCGACGTCCACGGCAAGGCCGGAGGCCTCGAAGAAACCGGCGCGGAAATCGTCAAGGTCCTGCGGTCGATGGGCATGGGGACCGAAGAGGTCAACGCCAACTTCGACAAGACCATCAACTCGTTGGTGGCGCTGAAAACGCAGTTCGGCGTGCAGATCCCGGACGTCACCGCGCTGGCGACTTATTTCTCGTCTTACGCGGCCAAGATCGGCTTGACGACGGACCAGATTCTGGCGTTCAGCGCCTCGCTGGTCAGTGTGGGTGCGCGTGCGCAGGGGTCCGGCAGTCAGCTCACGAAGTTCTTTGAGAAGGCCGCCGCTGCCGTCGCTTCGGGTGGCGCACCGCTGCAGGAATTTGCCAAGGACCTGGGCCTGACGACCGACGCGACCAAGGACCTGCTCAGAACCAACCCGACGAAGTTCCTACAGCTCTTTGCCGAGCGTCTCGATGTGCTGCACAAGCAGGGTGTCGATAGCAGCATCGTGCTCGAAGGGTTGGGTCTCGATACCAATCAGGCCGCCCGCACCTTCAACGAGCTGTCCGTCGCGGCCAAGAACACCGGGCGTTCGCTGGACATCGCCAAGAAGGGCTTCAATGACGCTGGGCTGGCGGCGCGGGTCGCACATGATGTTTCGCAGAACTACATCGACCAGCTCAAGGAAATGCACAACGCCCTGGACGGCTTCAAGGCCAACATCGGAAGCTTCGCGCTGCCGGTGCTGACCGGCGTTGTGGACAGCTTGAGTGGAGCCGCTCGAGCGCTACTCGATCTGAGCCAGGAAGCCAAGGACGGCGGGCCAATCCTGGACGAATTGCGCGGGTACGCTATCGCACTCGCAGCCGCCATTGCGGGGATCGGGCTGGCCGTGAAGGGTGCGGCCATCAACCAGGGCTGGACGGCGCTGGTTGCCAACTTCCGCTTCTTCGGTGGATTTTCTGGCATTCTCACCAGCTTGGTCGGGAGAATCGTCCAGATCGGCCCGGCCATCTCCGGCGCATTCAGTGCCGCCGTTGCTGGTGGCGGGGCTGCAGTCATCGCCATCGGCTTGGTCATCACGGCGGTCGCTGCACTGGCCATCGCGGCGAACAAGATCATCTCCGATACCCAGCGGATCTACGACCAGGTCGACAAAAGCAATCAGGATTCGTTCGACAGGGTGATGGACCGGGTCCGGGCCTTGGCTGCCGAGGGCACCGAACTCTCGAAAACCAAGGCCAAGTACCTGCTCGCGGTGCAGCAGCTCACGGATGCCGAGGCAGGCACCGTCACGGGCACCAACTTCTTTACTGGCGAGCGGATCATCAAAGTCGACGCGACGCAGGTCAAGGCCGCCCAGCAGCGTGTCCAGGATCTTGGCAAGGAAGTCAAGCTCCTCAGCGTCGAGGACGGTCGCCGGGCCGCTGCCGCGAAAGCCGCTGGTCAGACCGTCGATACGGCCCTGCGCCTCACCAAAGAGCAGCTCAGCGCGCAGGAATCAGCCATCAAAAGCATCCGTGCTGAGCTGGGCAAGCCGGTCGAAGTCTTTGGCGGGACCGAGTTCCAGAATCAGCTCGACCAGATCGGCGAGAAGTACAAGGAACTGCGCGACAAGCTCCGCCAGGACGTGCTCGATCCGAAGCAGCGCAACGACCTCTCCCGCCAGTTGCTTGCCCGGCAGGGCCAGGAGCAGGGCGAGGTGCGCCAGGAATACGGCGCGAAGGCCAGTGATGTCGCGGGGGACGCTGAGCGCCAGGCCACCCAGGCCCGTATCGCGGCGATGGCCGATGGAACCGCCAAAATCAAGGCCCAGGCCGATTTCGACATCGCCGAGCTGCGCCGCGTGGCTAAAAAACAGGCCGATGAACAGCGCGACTTCCCGCTGGAAGCCGCCCGCATCACCGCTGCTGCCGAGCAGCAGGCCCTTGACGTTCGCAAGGAAGCCACCCGTAAGGTGGAAGATTTCGAGAAGGAAGAGGCCAAAAAGCGCGATGCAGCCGCGAAAAAACGCGAAGCTGAGATCAGGGCCGCTGCTGCGAAAGAGGCGGCGACACTTAGAAAGATCCATGACGACGTGGTGCGCCAGGCCTCCCTCCAGCGCCAGGTCTCGAATCTGAACACCAACGTGGGCGCGAAGGTGGACAGCGGCAAGCTCACCACCTCCGGGTTCGAGTCGTTCACCCAGCAGCTCGCCGACTTGAAGGCCCGCATCAAAGAACTGCCCGTGCCCCTGCAGGCCACCTTCTCGGTCTTGCTGAAACACTCCGACGCCCTGGTGATCAGCGGCAAGAAGGCCGCCGACTACAACGCGGAGCTGAAGAACCTCAAGGGCAGTCTGAAAGACATGGGCTACGACGAGCTACTCGCCGCTCAGAAGCGCGTGGCCGACGACCCCAGCAAGCAAAAGAGCCTGGACCTCATCAGCAAAGAGATTCAGGCCCGCCAGAAACTGATCAAAACCCATGCCGACCAGGTGCTGATCGAAGGAAAAGCACAGTACAAGTCCGCTCAGGGCCAGGCGACCATCAGCGGGTATGAAGATTCCAGATCCGCCGTTCAGGGCAAGGAAAACGAGGCCCAGCTGCTGCTGGCTATCGAGCGGAAGTACAGCGTCGATGTCTTGAAGGCCCGCCAACAGGTCGCCCAGGCCAGTGCCGAAAAAGACATCGCTCAGATCAACCAGACCTACGGCAAAGAAGTGGCCCTGGCCCACGGCAACAGCGCGAAAATTGCTGAGCTGACCACCCAGCGAGACGATCTCATCGCCCAGCGCCGGGCACAGCGCGACGCCGATCAGCAACGCAACCTCAAACAGTCCAACGCCACGCTGGTCAGCGCCAGCAACGCCGCCTCGGCAGAGCTCCTCAAGATCGACGGCCAGCGCGCTGCCGGAAAAGCCGCTGTCACCAGTGCGGAGAGCAAGAGCATCCTCGACGAGTACGCCCGGCGTCAGGATGCCGCCCACGGCAACGCCCTGACCCTGTTGAAACTTGAGCAGGAGTTGGGCGGGAAGGTCAAGGAAGCCCACCGCCAGGAGGTCCAGGAAAGCGCCCGCACTGACATCCAGGGCATCAAGGAAAATTACCAGGCCCAGATCACAGCGGCAGGCACCAACAAGGTCGAAGTGGCCCGCCTGGCTGCCGAGCGGGACGCCCTGATCGAAGCCCGGCGCGTGCAGCGCAACACCGCCTTCAAGCTGCTCGACCAGCAGGCCATTCAGAACGAAGTCAACGCCAGCAACGCGGCGACCGATTACCTGCTCAAGCTCGACGGCCAGCGCGCCGCCGGAAAAGCAGCACTGACGAGCGCCGAGAGCCAGAGCGTCCTCGACGAGTACGCCCGGCGTCAGGATGCCGCCCACGGCAACGCTGAGACCCTGCTGAAGATCGAACAGGACATGGGCGACCAGGTCAGGGAAGCCCGGCGTCAGCAGGCTCAGGACAGCGCCCGCAGCGACGTGCAGGGCATCAAGGAAAGCTACCAGACCCTCATCACGGCAGCGGGGACGAACAAGGTCGAAGTGGCCCGTCTGGAAGCCGAGCGGGACGCGCTGATCGTCGCCCGACGTCAGCAGCGCAACGCGGCCTTCAAGCTCATCGACCAGCAAGCTGGGCAAACGGCAGTGGAGGCCAGTCAGAAGGCCGCCCAGCAGATTGCCGAGATCGATAGCCAGCGCGAAGCGGGTCACAACGCGGTCCTGAATGGCCGCGCACAGGCCACGCTGGATGCCTACGCACGGGAGCAGGACGCGGCGCAGGGCAATATCGTCAAGCTGCTGCAGATCGAGCAGCAGTCCGGCGCACAGATCCTGGCCGCGCGTATCCAGCAGGGCCGCGCCCAGGCCGACGCCGACGTGCGCCAGTTGGAAGCGAGCTACCAGACCCGGATCGACCAGGCCATCCTGTTCGGGCAGAGCTACACCGCGCTGGAGCAGGAACGCGATACGTTGATCTCCCAGCGTCAGCAGCAGCAAGCCGGAGCCGAGCTGCTCCTTGCCCAGCAGTCCGGCCAGGCCCTGATCGACGCCCGAAAGAAGGTCACCGAGGCGCTTCTCGCCCTGGACCAGAGTCTGGCTTCAGGTCTGGCCGAGCGGGCCAGCACCGAAGCGGGCCGAAAGAAAGACCAGTTCGATCGCGATCTGGCCAACGAACTCTCCGACCTGGGTGACAACGAGCGGGCCAAGTATGACCTGCTCCGCAGCAGCCAGACCACCCGCATCGCGCTGGCCCAACGCGCCGTCACCGCCCAGGAACAGGCCGATACCCTGGCCGAGAACCAGCGTTTCGAGAACCAGAAGACCGCGCTGGTCAAAGACGGCACCTACAACCAGCGGCTGATCCAGCTCGAAGCCGACCATCAGGCCCGACTGACCCTCATCAGCACCAAGGGGATTCAGGACCGGTCGAACGTCGAAGAGGACCTTGTTCGCGCAGGCATCGCCCAACTCGGGAAGGTCAACGAAACGGAGGTCAAGAAGCAGATCGACGCGGTCACCCGCAACCTCTCCTCCATGACGGCGGTGCAGCGCGACAGTACTCGCGCCAGCTTGCTGGGCTGGTTGGACACCTTCCAGAAGGCTGGTGTGGCCGGGCAGGCTGCCGTCAAGCTGATTCAGGACGCGCTGCTCGGCGTGGCGAATGCTGACACCGACGCGCGTGCGAAGGCAGTGGAGCTGGTGGGCAAGCTGTTTGCGCGTGACGGTGACGGTCGTCTGCAAGCGCCGGAGTCGGTGCAGCGCCAGCTTGCCGCACAGACCAACCGGATCGGTCGGCCCGACAGCCAGCAAGACGCCGTTGACAAAGCATCTGGTGCGTACGACAGCAAGATCGCCGAGCTGAAAGCGGGCATTTCGGATGCCAACAAGGTGATTACAGAGCTGGGCCGACTGGCTCCTGACTCCCTCGACGCTGTTCAGCGTCAGGCGCTGGACTACGCCCGGCAGCTGCTCCCCATCTTCGAAGCCCAGCTGCCCGTCACCCAAAAGAGAGCCGCCGACGCGGGACAGGCCGCTGGAGCGGCCTACATCAAGCAGTTCACCGACAGCATCGTCAAGCCAGAAACGGCGACCGCTGATCTGATGGACAAGCTGGCCCGCATCGGCAAGCCGGACACGGCTGAGAATGCCCGCAAGACGGCGGAGGGGCTGTTTAGTGGCCTGAGCAGCGGGTTCGACAAGGAAATCAAGGACCTCGACGACAAGATCGGGAAGCTGAACGGCCCAGACATCTCACCCGATGAGCAGCGAACGAAAGACGGCCTGGAGGCGACGCGTCGCCTCTATGTGGGCTTCCTGGAGCTCATTGGGAAGGATGCCAAGGCAGCGGGTCAGAAGGCCTTCGACGGGTTTACCCAGACGAGCGCGGATAAGGCCCAGCAGGGCAACCTGGCCCTCGCATTAGCGGCCAAGGAATTCGCGGATGCGAACGCTGAAGCCCTCCCCGCCGATCAGCGGCCAGCGGCCCTGGCTGCCGCGTCACTGGCCTATCAGAAGGCCCTCACTCTCTACCGCAATTACTGGAACGAACGTCAGAAAACCGCCCAGGAGGGGTTTGCCAAGGGAACGGTCAGTCAAGAGGACCTGACCAACGTCAACCAGGCCGCCGCTGCTGCCCAGAAAAACCTGACCACCGAGACCGTCGCTTACGGCAATGCCTTAGACGCCACCTCCAAAAAGACGGTCGGCGACAAGGCCGCTGAAGGTGAGCTTGCCCGAGCGCAAGCCGCCCGCGAACTGGCCCTTGCCAAGGCTGAAACCCTCCCCCCAGACCAGCAAGGTGCCGAACTGGCCCGCATCTCCGCGGCCTACCAGGCGGCCCTCACGGTCTACCGCGACTACTGGAACGAGCGCCTCAAGCTCGCCCAGGCCGGGAAGGTCGCTGGCACCGTCACCGAGGCCGAACTGACCGAGGTCAGCAACAAGGCCGCCGCCGCTCAGAAAGGCTTGACCAGTGAGGTCGTCTCCCAAAACAACAATCTGGATGCGAATAACAAGAAGACAGGGGACAGCATCAGTGCGCTGCGTCAGGCCCGCGAAGCTTACGACGCCGTTCTTGGACTTTCGGCTCCGGCCTACCAGTCCGAGATCGACGCCCTGCAAAAGCTCAAAGAAGAAAACGGTGGTCTGGCCGACCAGATCGACGACCTCATCCGCAAGTACCAGCAGCTTCAGAACGCCCGCAAAGGCATCACCGTCACGGGCGTCTCCAACGACTTCCAGGCCGGGCGGAACGGTGGACAGGAACAGCTCCAGAGCAGCGTCACCAGTATCGCCAAGGGCTTCGGCGCACTCACCAGCCCGCTGTCGATCCTCTCAGCGATTCTCGACAAGATCAACCCGGCGGGAGAAATCCTCGCTGGGATGTTCAGTGTCCTCGAAGAGCCGATCAAGGCCCTGCAGGAACCTTTCCAGCAGATCGGGGTGCTGCTCGGTTCGGTCATCGCTCCAGTGTTAGAACTCATCGCCCCGGTGCTCGACGTCATCGCGCAGCTCTTCACGGCCCTGTATGACGCGATCGCCAGCTTCATCAAGGCGATCACTTTCGGCTTTGTGAACATCGACCGGCGCGACCCGAAGGCCAAGGAGACTGCCGACCAGAAGGGCCAGGGCGACCAGACCCAGCTCGATCTCGATTACCGCAGAGGGCTGATCAGCCGCCAGGCCTACGAAACCCAGAAGTTCAAGCTCCTGAAAGACGGCCTCGACGCCCAGCAGGCCGCCGACCTCAAGGCGGCTGGCAACAACCTCGCCCAGCGCCAGCAGATCGAGCGCAAGTACGCCCAGCAATACGAAAAAGAGCGCCTGGACATGCTCGACCGGCTCTACGAGGCTGACCTCGCCGACCTGGACGGGCAGCTCAAGACCAAGGAAATTACCGAGAAGCAGTACGCTCAGAAGAAATACGATCTGACCCACGCCAAGCTCGTCCGCGAGCGCGATGATGCGCTCGCCCTCGCCGGAGACAGTGCCGAGAAGCGTCTCCAGATCGAGCAGAACTACCTCAAGAAAGAAGGTCAGGCCCGCCAGGAAATGCTCGACCAGGTCTACGCGGCCTACATCAAAATCGCCGACGACTTGGGCAACACCCTCACTGGCGGGATCAGCACGAGCCTCCTCAACGCCGCGCAGGCCCGGAATTTCGGGCAGTTCCGCACCGAGTTCCGCAAGAACCTGCGCGAGTCCATCTTCCAGGCCGTGCTCAGCGCGGTGATTGAGAGTGCCGCGTTCGGAGCCATCCTGCAGCCCGCCATTGACGCGTTGAAAGCGGCCTTCATGACGGACGGCACGGCTGATGACGACGCGGCCATTCAAGGACTTTTGAAGGCCAGTGACGCGGTGGAGGGCAAGGCCAAGCAGATCTACAAGGCCCTCCAGCCGCTGCGGGACAAGCTGGGCATCGGCACCGACAGCAGTCAGGCGCAGCAGATCGAAGTGACCGGCAACATCAGCACGCCGGAGGTGAAGGTCAGTCTCGACATGCTCAGCTACCTGGCCGACACCATCAAGCAGAACATCCCACCCTGGCGTGACGCCATCATTGCCCACACCCCAGCACTCAGTGCAGAGACGGCGGCCCTGTTGCTGCACGTTCCGGCGCTGAGCGCGCACACCCTGGCCATGCCGACGTTCGTGAGCGCGGTGACGACTTTTGGGTTGCACACGACATCGCTGAACGGGACGGCCATGCTCTACAGCACCGCTACAGACCGCTTTGTGCAGGGCGTGAACCTGTGGGCCAACGCCAGCGCCGCGCACATCGGGGCGATGAATGCCCACACTGCCGCCTTGCGCGGCGCTGGCAGTACGGGCGGGACCCGCAAGTACCAGGGAACACCATGAGACAAGTACTGCAAGGGATGTACCTCCCACGAGATGACCTGATCGGCTGGCGGGTCGAGATCGGTCAGGACAGCTACACCAACGACGGTCCCGGACCCATCGCTCAGGTGGACGTGGAGCTCGACGCGGTCGGCTGTCTGACCTCCGGCAGCATCGCCCTCAAGCGGCCCCGCCACCCCATCTTCCCGGCGTATCAGTTCACTGCAAAACTCTGGCTCCAGAGCAAAACCTACGGCTGGGTGGACGTGGCGCTCGGGTACATCCCTCCGGCCAAGGAAAATGGGCGCGAGGAGTGGAGCTTGGAGCTGCGCCCGCTCGAAGAGCTGGCGATGAACGGCTACTTCGACGGCGCGCTGCTGGGCGGCCACAACACGCTGGGGAGCGAGATCGGCGACTGGAAGGAAACCAATGAGGCGGTGGTGTCGCGCATTCTCCAGCGCAACCCCACCGCCATGCTGGGCACCCACGCGGACGCCACGGTCGTGCTGGCCCGGCCCGAGGACGGCACACCCGTCAATATCAGTCAAGCGCGCTTCTACGCGTGGAAAAGCACTGGCTTGGTCACACTGCCGTTTGGCACCGAGTCCCGTTGGGATGGCGGGCCGGGCTGGCAGAAGGGCAGCTACACCGGGATCAGTCGCCCGCCGCTGACGCCTCGCAAGGCCGTGGACGCCGGGCAGGTGGAGTTCAAGGAAGTCACGCGGCCTGCTGGCCCACCGATGGTTGGGGAATACGAGCTGTTCGTCGGAGAAGTCAAATCGGCCCCGCCACCGAATGCCGGAGCGGCGATCGCCGGTCAGAACGGCCTGATCAAACGCACCGTGACCGCCGAGCAGTACGCCTACGTGCGCGTCTACGATCTGGAGGCGTGGTTTGAAGGATCGGCGCTGGCCGGGCAGGACAACGACCTGATCAAAACGCTCAAGGAAGCCCTAACCGGCGCTCAGGGGGCCTACGCCCTCGCGCACGACACCCTGGGGTCTGACAACGACTTCACCCAGCTTGAACAGAGCCGGATGCTCGATGCCGAGACTGCTATCCGCGTGGCCCGCTGGCAACAGGGCAGCGTGCAGAGCGACTATGAACCGTTGACCGCCAAGCTCAGCACCGGATTCGTGCTTGAGAAGTTTCAGCGCTATGACGTGTACAACGTCAATCTCAGCGACGTGCTGCCCAGCGACGACGCCTCCATCCTGACTGGAACGACGATGTGGATTAGCAAGAAGAGCTATGACGAGGCCTCGCTCGGGGAGGTCACTCCCCCTGGCCCCGACGCGGACCCCGATTACAGCCGCCTGGTTCACCCGTTGCTGAGCAGCGACACCATCAAGATCTTCGACACCCACGTTGTCGAGCTTGACGGCGAGTCGCGCAACACCCCGTTTCAGCAAGGGGCGCTGACCATCCCCCCCGATTACTTCCGTGGGCCTCTTGGACCTGCATTGGCGGCACTCATGGACAAACAGTGGAAAGAGTCGTTCGACCCCGAAGATCCGCCCGAGGGTGCTGAGCCACCGTCTCGTAGTTGGGACGGCAAGTGGTACTTCTATGTCGCCTCGTGGTGGGCTGTGACCGGGAACGTCCCGGCTCAGCAGCCGAACGCCTGATGGTCGGCATCGCGCTTGGTAACGCGGTGGCCACCGTCACCCGCTGGAATTACCCGCCTCAGTTCGGCATCAAGATTCTTATCCCGCCGCCCGCGCCCGCCGCGCTGTTCCTGCCGACGACGGCGGGGCCGAACTACGAGGCAGAAATTGACGGGGCGCTGATCACGCCTGCGGTGGTGCTGGGCGTGGTGGATGAGGACGGCACGGTGCGCGACGTGGCGGTGGCCAGCGTCCGCTTCACCCTGACCGCTTCGGAGATGCGCACGAGCGCATCGGTAGGGATTCTGCCCTACAAGGAGGGCTGATGCCTCAACAGACAGGCTGTCCAGAGCGCTACTTCGCGGTGGACGATGACGGCTTCGCCTTCCCACTGCCGCAGACCTTGAAGCCGAGTTTCTGGCTGGCTTCGCTGCACCCTTCGGTTCACGGCTTGCCGATGAATGACGAGCAGGTGCGAACCGACGACTACCGGCGCAACGCCGAGGTCCTCAAGTTGGAGGGAAAGCTGTATGGAAAGACCGAAGACGACCTGCACGCCCAAGCGGGGGTCATCCGGTACTGGGTGCAGCGGATGCGCTGGTTGCAACGGGCCGCCCGCGCCTCCCTGGTGCTGCTCGACGGCAGCGACATCGAACTGGTCCCGGATGGGAACAAGAGCAGCGTCGCCACGCTGAAAGTGCTGGTGGTGGCCAGGAACCGCAAGTGGATCAACCCGGTGACGGGTGAGGAGGTGACAGGCTAATGGCAAATCTACAGTTGGTCGGCAACATCGCTGGAAGCGAAGCGGCGACGGTCAAGCTCACGGTGGTGTACCTGACGGACTACCGCGACGAGCAGGGCCGCGTGCCCCCGCCAGTGCTGCTGTTCGAGAAGCTGCCGGGGCAGGAGTGGACGGCGCGACCCAACGGTGGGGCGGCCATCGTGCTGGGGCCGAATCAGATGGGGATTCCCGCGCCGAAGGTGAGCGTGACGTACACCTTGCTGTGGGCGGGCTTGCCGCCGCCGGCTCGGACGCTGGAACGCTATATCGTGCCGAACACGGACCCGGAGGGGTACTGGGACTTCACCCGTGCGGACGGCAATGGGGTGTACAACGGCTCGCCAGACAATCTAACGCAGGTGAACGTGCTGCCCGGTCAGGGACCGCAGGGGGAGCCCGGCCCCGGCCTGCGCATCGGTACGGGCGTCCCCTCGCCCGGCCTCGGCATCAATGGGGACAGTTACCTGAACACCTTGACCTGGGATCTGTACTCGCGCGGGGGCGGCGCATGGACCCTCATCGGGAACATCAGAGGCGGCACAGGCGGAATCGGCGAGCGAGGGCTGCCCGGCGTGGACGGCAGGAGCTTCCCGGTGCCGACGCCGAGTCAGACCGGCTACATCCCGGTGGCCGATGGAAGTCAGCCGAGCGGGTTCAGCTGGACTGCACCGAGCGCCCTGCGACTCCGGAAGCTGGGCGACGTGGACTTGAACGACATTCAGGAAGGGCAGGCCGTCGTGTGGAATGCCGGGCGCAGCCTGTTCGTGCCTGGGGAGGCCGGTTCGGGCGACGGTGGGGGCGACGGCCCGGTCATCGACCCGATTGCCGGTCAGATCATCGTGCAGAGCGTCAACCCGCCGAACTGGGCCAACAACGGCACCCTCGCGCAGTTCGGCCTGGGCAACAACGACGGCCCCGACACCGCCTGGACGGATGTGTGGGGGTACAGCAACGACGGCATCTCCCAAGCCACGCCCTTGCAGATGACCTACCCGAACGGCAACAGCGACCTGCTCACCTATCAGGACCCCGGCCCCTGGTTGGGCAAGCGGTACTGGCAGTTCGTGGACCGGAACGACTTCACCCGGCCCACCATCTTCATCAACGTGGCCGAGGGCGTCTCCATTCAGTCGGTGGGCGAGACACCCCCGCCGCCGGATGAGGGTGGGCCGGGTGGCGAAGTGACGAACCCCGAGGACTTCACCTTCCACTTCCCGTCTGCCCAGTACGGCCAGGCCAGTGCACCCTTCGATCTCATGGACGGCACGTACAAACTGACCGTCGAGAATGTCTCACAGGCCCAGGGGGTGTCGCTGTATCTGGAATCGGCGGGCGCATCGGGCATCTGGAGCACCTCCCTGAACACCAACAGCCTCATCCCAGGCGAGATCAAGACCACCGGCCCCACCCAGACACCGCAGGGGGCGCTGCACTACCGCGTGCGGGGCTACTGTGCGGGGCCGGGCAACCCGGTGGTGCATGTGCAGATCGTCCTGACGCCGATTGAGGAAGGACCGGTCATCGACGACCTGACCAGCTTCGACTTCGACTTCCTGGGCAACACCCCAGGGCAGGCCAGCGCCCCCTTCACCCTCGACGCCGGGGATTACAACCTGGTCGGCACCTGCCCGGGCGGAACCGGCGAGGCTCCGATCTACCTGATCCTCGAAGCCGAGAACCCGCCCGGTCACTGGCAGGGCTGGAACGCCAACACCATCACCGATACCGACGTGTACACCAGCAACCCGGTTCACTTCGACGGTGGCTTGTGCCGCTTCCGGGCCTATTGCTCAACCCCCGGCAACTACACCGCGCATGTCAGCGTCACCCTGGAGTGAATTGCAGCATCCAGGCTTCGTCCCTGTTGGCGTTTCGGCGCGCTGACGGCGCTTCACATGCAGCCGGAAGGAATGAACCATGAGCAATCCTTTACTTCGTTCTCTGCGTGACCTCTGGAACAGCAACAAAAGCCCGGTCCTGCTCGCCACCCCTTCCGGCACCCTGGGTTCGGATGGCAAGCCGCAGGCCGCCCCGGTCGGGCCAGAATATCCACTCCCCGTTGGGCTGTACGTGCTCCGGGCGGGCGCGTGGGTGCCCTGGGACGGGTACGCCCTCGCTGCGTCGCCCCCACCAGGCCCACCGGTCTTTAGCGCCATGAACTTCACCGGGGCTGACGACATGTACGCCTACTCGACCGAGTTCACCCTGCCGCCCAGGACCTCGGTGACGGTGCAGTTCACGAACCCGCAGGGTGACGCCGGAGCGCTGGTGACCCAGGAGGCCTGGGACGGCTCGGCCTGGGTCAATCTCGCCACGAACGCGCTGGACTCCGCGACCCAGAGCGCTGACTTCGTGAATGGCTACACCGCCGACAAATACCGGTTCCGCGTCGCCTACCAGCGCCACACCACCGGCAACGAGACGGCCACCTTCTGCGCAGCCTGAGCGCCGTCCAGGCCGGTGCCCTGATTCCTGAGATGATCAGCCAACCAACACGCAACCCGAGGGCGAAAATTTTACTTTGTGAAGATTTTTCTCAGCTAAGCTGGGGTGTGACCAGAGCCGAGTTTTTCCGAGCCGTGATCTTGAAAAGCCTCAAGAAGCGCTGGAGCTGGCTCTTTGGACTTCCCGTGCTGGTGTTCATCGGCTTGATGGTTTTCAAGCAACCGTTCTGGTTTTCCGCCGTTCTCGCCCTCGTTTTGCACCTGTTGTTGACGGGCTATAGCGCCTGGGCTTCATACCAGCGGCACAGACACGAATACATCAGCTGAACACAGCCTGCCAACCCACCCAGCCCCCGTCCACGCGGGGGCTGTTCCTTGCCACAGGAGGCGAGATGCAACAACGATTACGACGCTGGCCTCAGCGGGTCAGACACCACTTCCACGACCGCCACATCCTGGTCCGCCTCCTCATCGCCGGTCAGACCCTGGGCTTTGGCCTGGTCTTCCTCTTCCAGAGCGACCTGTTTCATTCGACGACCAGCCGCAGTTACAACGGCATGGCCTGGATGCCGCAGATCGCTTGGGGGGGGCTGGCGGTGGTCACGGGCCTGGGGCTGGTTGCAGCGGCCACCGACCTCGGGCGGCGGCTAGCCTACCTCCTCGCCCTCTTCTTCTGGATCTCCGTCACGACCTCCCTCACGGTCGGTGCGGGCACCATCCTGACCGGCACGACCACCTACGGCTGTGTCATCGGCGTGATCGTCTACAAGCTCATCAGTGCCCGGAGCATCAACGAGCCAGGCGGTGAGCATGACATTTGACCCCGTGATCGTGACCGGCGTGCTCAGTCTGGTCGGCACCGGGCTGGTGGCCTGGCTCGGCTTCCTCAACGCCCGCCTGAGCACCGCGAAGACGAGCGAGCAGGCGCTGATTGACCGGCTGGAGAAGCGCATCGACCAGCTCGACCGGACCATCGCCAATCAGGACACGAAACTCGCGCTGCTCGAGCAGAAAAACGACGCGCTGGAGAAGGAAAACGACAGCCTCAAAGAGCGCGTGCGTGTCCTCGAAAGGGACGGCGCGGCGGCGGAGCACCTGGGGGCGCGGCTGACGACGGCCAACAAGCTCTTGATCGAGCAGAAAGACGCCCTGAACCGCGAGAACGCCGAGTTGCACAGCCAACTGGCGACTGTGGCGATCTGTCAGGGGCAGGACTGCCCGATGCGAGATCTGGCGCGGCAGATGACCGATGGGGGCAAGACACCATGACCATCACACTGACCGCTGCCCACATTCAGGCCGTCGCCCCGAGCCATCTTGGTCCCACCTCGGTGGTGGCGGTGCTGCGCTCAGTGCTCGAGCAGTACCAGATCGACCAGACGCCCGAGCGCTTGGGCATGTTCCTCGCCGAGTGGGCGCACGAGAGCAACTTCATCAGTGTGCGCGAGAACATGAATTACAGGGACGCACAGCACATCTTCGACACCTTCAGCAATCGGGGTCGCCGCTTTCAGAACAAGGCCCAGTGCGTTCCCCTGGTCAACAATCCACAGGCGCTGGCCAACGCGGTCTACAACGGGCGCATGGGCAACCGGCCCGGCAGCAATGACGGTTGGCTCTACCGGGGTGGCGGCTGGCCCCAGCTCACCGGACGCGACGCCTACGCCGGGTACGGGAGTCGGCTGGGCCTCGATCTGCTCGGCAATCCCAGCCTGATCCTCAAGCCCGAAGTCTCAGCAGCGGTCTGCGGGCTGTTCTGGTCAGACCGTGGCCTGAACCGCTTTGCCGACGCGGGTGACCTGGTGAGCGTCACCCAGAAGATCAACGGTGGCCAGAACGGTGCCGACGACCGCCTGGCCCGCTACCGGGCCGTGATTCCGCTCCTGCGCGCCCAGGTGGCCGCGCCTGCACCGGCTGGTGTGCCAGTCCAGCGGCTGTTCGTCAACGGCATCGAGCAGCCACTCGCCGACGCCACGCTCAGCGGCGTGAGCCTGGTGCTGCGCGGCCAGACGTTCACCATCGCCAAGCGCAGCCAGGTAGGGGAAAAGCTGTATGTCACGACGGCCTGAGCCGGCCCGCGCCCGACTGCGCCGGATCATCGTGCCGGGCACCACCGGGGGACTGTTCACGGTCTATCCAGGGACGCTGGGCTTCCTGGTGATCCTGGGGCTGTTCGTGCATGCCTACTTCACCGGGCGGCAGCTGCCCGCTGGGATTGGCGACGTGCTGCTGGCCTCAGTGGGCCTGCTGGGACTGCACACCGCGCGCGGGACCTCGGCAGACCGTGCCAACGCCGCCAACGGTCTCGGGCCGGTACCGGTCGAAGATCCGCCGAGCACCGCGAGCACCCTGCCCGAGTTGCGCCCCACCGGCCCCTAGGCCTGCCGTACCTGCAGGTGCTGACAATCCACCCTCTTCCGGCCCTTGCCACGTGCAGGGGCCGCGCCTGTTTGTCCAGGAGCACCATGAACCCATTGACCCTGAAGGCATTGAAGCTCCAGCTGCAACTCCTCGCCCTGAAGGCCCTGCCGGAGATCGAGCGTCAGGCCGTGAACATCGCGCAGGCCGGAATCAAGCTCGTCGCCCCGGCCAAGCGCGTCCAGGGCATCGAGTACGTTGTCGCCCAGTACGCGAAGGTGACCGCACACATGCCTGGCTTGAAAGACACGCTGGTGGATGATGCGCTGGTCCGGGAACATGCGGGCGAGGCGATCGACTGGGCCTTCGGTCAGGTCGGCGGCCTCCTCAACGGCCTGGTGCACGCGCCGGTCGCCGACGACAGCACCTTGCCTCAAGGCGGCCTGAAGTGAAGCGCGCCCTGCTGCTGATGCTGGGTGTCCTGACCCTGGCCAGCTGCGCACCGGGCCTGACTGCCGCGCCTGATCCTGGCGGTGCCGTGCTGAGCATCGACCGGCAGAGCAGTCAAGCGGTGGTGACGTTTGCCGCAGGGAGCCTCGACGCCCAGGCGGTGCAGCTCACGCTCAGCGGCGTGAGCCTGGCCGTCAACGATCCGAACTGCAGAGCATCCGGCGCTCAGATCGTCTGCACCCTCGGCACGGTGCCTGCCGGGCGGATGTACGTCCTGCCCAGTCGCGGGGTGCTGGTGGCCGAAGCGGCGTACCAGCGACCGGGTGGCGCGGCGTACTCACTGACGGCCAAGTAAACCCACGTCCTCAACTGCCGACCCGCCCGTGACATTCGGCGGGTCGGTGCCGTTTGCACGCAAAGGAATCCCATGAAAAAGAAACTGTCTCTGTTGGCCCTGACCGGAATCATCGCCCTCGCCTCGTGCGGAGCACCGCCCACTCCAGCCCGGATCAATCCGGCCACGTCGTCCGCGCCGATCGTCGTCACCCTGCCCGCTGACGCGCCAGTACCCACGCCGCAGCCCGCACCTGCGCCTGCTGCCCAGAGCATCACGGTCATCGGTAACCCCGAGGCGGTGGGCGTGCCTTGGCTGGAGGTCACGGCGTTTCAGGCGGCCCGCTCTCCGGGCGACGGCGCGAACTGCTCGGCGGTCGCCAGCGCAGACACCGACAAGTCCCTGACGATCCGCTCGGCCAACTGCGGAGATGCAGGGACGGCCACCCTCACCGTGGCGCTCAACGGCCAGCGCACCCCGCAGAAGGTGGGGAGTCAGGACCTCGTGATCGTGCAGAAGCGCAGGGATATCAGCGAGTCGGTCACCGCCGTCGTCGAGGTTGGCGGCGAGCAGATCTGGCCGAAGTAAACCCCACAAGTCCGCAAGTCAATGCCCCCTGCACCCGCGTCGGCGGTCGTGCAGGGGGCATTTTTTGGTGTGGGCCGTCCTCCGCTGGGTGAGGGGCACGGGCAGGTCATGGCGATTGACAGCATTGCTAGGAGCCCATTCCCCCCGTCGGTGGCTTAAGGTTCGGACAACATACGGCCTGCGTTCCGCCAATAGCTTTCCCCAGCCGTTCCACCCAAAGTGATAAGCATGCAACCAAAACGCTCTCTTGCCATTCTCACCACACTACTGACCACCTCAATCGCACTGGCAGGTGGTGCCGGTTCAATGCCGATGCAGGATGGGTACGCCGACGTTAATGGTGCCCGCATCCACTACGTCGTGCAGGGCCAGGGCTCGCCAGTTCTTTTGATCCACGGTTATCCCCTGAGCGGCGAACTGTTCTCCAAAAATCGTGATGCCCTGAGTCAAAGTCACAAGGTCATTACCATCGACCTGCGCGGCTTTGGGAAAAGCACTGCGCCAGCTGAAGATCCTGGCTCCTTACAGACCTACGCGAAAGATGCTCTGGCGGTAC
>Ga0160427_10000209_pt1 | contig 39450 bp, 24 predicted proteins | sample SolpanmetagenomL_FD_108194 | JGI IMG/M metagenome (GOLD analysis project Ga0160427, IMG submission 108194) | Solar panel surface microbial communities from Lawrence Berkeley National Laboratory, California, USA - L | ecosystem: Engineered > Built environment > Solar panel > Unclassified ...
AACTAGGTCACTATTAAGAACCGTCTAGCCCTACCTTTAATAAGCAAGACGCTAGACTAGTTAGCACGCTTAAAGGTGTTTTCTAAGATCGACCTAAAGGACGCGTACTATCGGATCTAAATCTAAAAGGGAGACGAGTAGAAGACAGCATTCTACACCCGTTACAGGCACTTTGAATACTTAGTAATGCCGTTCAGGCTTACTAATGCCCTAGCTACGTTCTAGGCATATATTAACAAAGCCCTAGTAGGCTTAGTAGATGTCTTTTATGTCGTCTACCTCGACGATATCCTGATCTTTAGCGAGTGTAAAGCAGAGCATAATAAGTACCTAAGACAGGTGTTAGAACGACTTTAGAAGTATTCGTTATATGTGAATCCTAAGAAGTACGATTTCTACTACACCTCTATAGATTTCCTAGGCTTCTATATCGCTACGGATAGCATATCTATGGACCCAGAGCGCGTCGTTACTATCTCGGAGTAGCTAGTGCCTACAACCTTCTACGAGGTATAAGTGTTCCTAGGCTTTACTAATTACTATTAAAGGTTCATCGAAGGATACTCGAAGATCGCCTAGCTACTAATAGCACTTATAAAGGGGTCCGTTAAGGGCAAGAAGCTAGGGCCACTCGTGTGGACAGATGTTGAGTAGCGTGCTTTTAAGACGCTAAGGGACGCCTTCATAAAGGCACCTATACTAGAGCACTATAAGCCGTAAGCAAAGCTCAAGTTAGAGACTAATGTCTCAAACTTTACAGCCTCTAGGATCTTGTCGTAGTAAGACCCTAAAGAGGAATACCTACAATAGCACTTAATTACGTTCTAGTCGCGGAAGTTCATCAAAGCTGAAAAGAACTACTCTATACACGACTAGGAGCTCCTAGTAATCGTAGAGAGCTTTAAGCACTAGAGACACTACTTTGATAGGGCGTAGTATATTATTAAGGTGTTGTCTAACCATAACAATCTTAAAGGTTTTTAAGGAACCACGAAACTAAACGGGCGGCAAGTAAGGTAGGTAACATACCTTATAGCCTTTAACTTTACTATCGAGCATTAGGCTAGGACTAAGAATCCTGCTAATAGGCCATCAAGACGTCTAGACTACGAAAAGGACGCGAAGATATAAGAGACAGCTCTACATCTCCTGCCTACTCTCTAGAATAAGCTTAGGCTATAGGAGGGAGAAACAAAAGACGACACGTGTCTAGTACGTAGGATTATAGCAACTGTGTTACAAATAGGCACACGCGCCACAAGGGCCGTGAGCTATAAACTAAAACGTTAATAGACTAGTAGGGGTCTAGCAAGGATTATAGTAGTAGCTATCTACTATAATAAAGAGCCTTACGAACCCCCGTTGGAAGACCTACTAAAGACTATTAAGGCCTTAACTAAGTTAGATGCCTCCACATAACGCTACTTAAACCCTCGTATAGGAGTAGCAACTAGGGAAATAAAGGATAGTCTCCTTTATGTTAGAGACGCTATATATGTACCTAAGGATAAAGTACTAAGATTACAAATCATCTCTATGTATTATAACGATCCTATAGTAGGACATTTTAGCAAAGCCCGGACAGAGGAGCTTACCTAGCGCAAGTACGTCTAGCTAAGGTTGTACCTTAACGTGAAAGAATATTGTAAGTCGTGTGCTGTCTACTAAAAGTCAAAATTAAAGAAGCATATGCCTTATAGGGAGCTTCAAGCACTACCCCTACTAGATCGCCCCTTTTAAGAAATCACGATAGATTTCGTAACGGGCTTACCACCTAGTAAGAATAAGGAAAGCATATTAAATTCTATTCTAGTAGTAGTAGACAGATTTTCTAAGTTTGTTATATATATAGTATGCAAGACGACGATCACGTCTAAAGGCCTGCTAGACGCCTTAGTCGACAAGGTGTTCACAAGATTTAGAACCCCTAACGGCATTATGTCCGACCGTGGGTCGGTATTCACTTTAGCCTTCTAGTCCGACATCTATTACTATATAAGGATAAAGAAACAGCTATTAATAGCGTTTTACTTATAAATAGATAGCTAGACAGAGCGAGTAAACTAGACCCTAGAGCAATACTTATAGTGCTACTATTTAGAGTAATAAGACTAATAGTCAAAATAGCTACCCCTAGCAGAGTTTATAGTAAATAATGCTATAAATACTACTATAGGGAAGTCACCCTTTAACATAATACACGTATATAACCCTAATATTAAAGGTACTTATGTATCGACTCGAGGCGAGCTACAAGAAGGGGAAGTGCTAGCTATAGAGCAAAGAATCTAGGAGATAGAGCATAAGCGAAACGTAATGAAAGAGTGCTAGGAGAGGGCCTATACTAGCTAAGACCCACACTATAATAAAAAGCACCTACTAAAGAGCTATAACGTACAAGACCTCGTGTTACTAAACGTAAAGAACATTAGACTAAGGCAGCCCTATAAGAAGCTAACCGTAAGGTTCGCTAGCCCTTACTACATCACAGAAGTAATTAGTAAGTAAGCCTATTACTTAGCCTTACTAACAAACCTCCTAGTACACAATGTGTTCTATGTATCCCTACTAGAGCCATATCACCTTAGGAAGGGTGAAGAGGTGAATCTATAGGAACTCTTAGTTATAGACGGGGTCGTAGAATACAAAGTAGAAGAGATACTAGACATAAGGAAACAGAAGAGCGAAACGTAATATCTCGTTAAGTAGACTAATTAGCTAGAGGAATACAACCAATAGATTAACGTAGAAGTAGCAGGGAACTCGCAAGAGCTAGTTAATAAGTTTAATATAAAGACAAAATCAAAGGTAGCTAAACGCTAGGAAGAAGCAAGGTACTTAAAAAGTTAAGTTTTATTTGTGTTTAAGTAACGCCTAGTATGCTAATGCTAATACTAATGCTAATGCTATTATGATATGCTAACGCTAATACTATGCTAATTTATTTCCTTTCTCTACCTAATCTGTCCTAACGAACCCTTTTCTTCATAGGTTACGTTCTCTATACTATCTATCTACATTACTTAATATTCCTCCTAAACATGTCGCAACGCTCACAGGAAGCCTGTTAGCGACTAGCTTAGCGTAGAGGTTAACGCGTAAGCGACGAGAACCAGCGAGAAAGTAGTAGATCGTAGGATTAATCATAGCGCTAATACTAGCCTAATAGTACGAACGATCAAGTTTAGGCGCTGGCGGCAGAGAGACGTGAGGAGATCCAGGGAGTGAAGCCTAAGAAGGCGCAAAAGAAGAGTCCGAGGATATGCTAATAAGTGTAGGAGGCACGGGGTACAAGTTAGCACGAACAGCCTATAAGATCTACTCTATAGTTAACCTAGGAGGGGTAACAACTAGGGGTAGGATCTAGTTAGTAAGAGGCCGATCCTAAGGGGAGGCAGATTAACTATCGCGAGGACGACTAGCATTAGAAGGACTAGAGAGAGTGGTTGCTTACCTAGTGGTCGCATTTGTTAGAGGCGTACGTTAATAATAGTCGTTTAAGCGGAAAGGAATAGGCGAGTCGTTAATAGCTCTAAGGTTAGTAGTAGCTAGAGCCGAACGCTACAAATAGTTAGCTAAGTAAATACAAATAACTAAGACGAGACTTATAGTAATAAGAGCCTTGAAGATTTGTGCCTAGCGCTCTATAGCACTAGTTTGACGCTCCTAAGCGTCTAAGGCTTCCTCTACTAGAACAATTGATTGCCCCTACTATTAAAACGTCTAGTAACGTCAGGCGCGAGTAGTCTACTAACGACGAAGTAGAGGGATGAAGTCCGCCTAAGCATTGTTTAAGCTTAAGAGGGCACTAGCGTATTATATAAGTTAAGATCAGGGGACCTCTAAGGCGAGGCGACGAGCTCTCACTAGGCGATTAAGATGAGGGAAAAGTGGTAAATGGTCTACTAGGTAGTATTCGTGTCCGTTAGAAGGGGCAGAGTAAGTAGAACACTTGCGGGTTAGGCTAGGAATAAACTAACTATCGCATAAGTCACCTACAAACAGTTAGCTAAGTTATACCTAGGATGCTAGTGTGCTTACGATTAAGGTCGTTAAAGTATTACACATAGCGTGCATAAGTGTTAACTAGGGGGAGACGATCTTCTTCGTAGACTTCAGCTATAGGCACAAACCTGCAGGGAGTATAGGGAGCGCTTATGATTAGGCTATCAATAGCCGAAAGTTGCAAGAGGAAAGGAATGCTAGTAGTAGCAGAAAGTTGATATTATGAGAAGATAAAGAAGAGAAGAAGGAGTAACAAAGGGAAAAGGCACTACCTTTATACCTACCATCTTTACATTCACACTCGTACTCACTCTTATATTCACGCTTACGTTCACCCTTCACGCTTTCCTAAATTTCCTAATCTAGAATTTCACGAACAAAGCGAGCTATTATTATTCACTAACGCTTATATATCGACAATAAAGTAAAAAGCTTCGTTCCCTAAATGCCCCACGAAATTCACAAGCTAGTCGCAAGACAAAGATGCGACACAAAGAGTGAAAGTATGCTTGTAACCGATTACGATCTAATGTGAGTAAATGTGTGAATAAACGCTAACAATAGACAGGCGAACGACTACTAATATGCGGGAAGCTAGCCCGGAAGCCTAAACCTAATGTGGTTATGCTTCCGCCTAGCGGGGCGAAAACGCCTAGTTCAAGGTTCGAGTCGCGCTTAAGTAGTAAGTCTCTCAAAGTTTTCGGATCTAAAAGCCCGAGGCCTACGAGACACTAGGGTCGCAAAATCCTGCAACTCGTAAGGTATTCGCAAGGCTCTCGTAAGGTAAAAGTAAGCGAAGGATAGGCCTATAGCCTACCTGAAACGACTTGGGGTCAAGCCGCTAGAGAGGGGAGGCAGTTGTTATAGGACAACCCTAGTAAGTATAGATAAGTATCACGTGACGCGTCTTGGCACGCGCACACAAATATATATAGTCTAGCTTCTGAGTTATCTATTAAAGGCTAGTAATTAGTCTATATCTACAGCTACTATAAGCTATAGGTCCTACACGCTACTACATACTTATATAGAAGTGTATATCTCTTCTATCACTTTTAAAGGTGTTTTACTAATTATTTTAAAGAAAAAACTTAGAGATACTAGAGCTTTACATAATTATATTAAATTACATTATTATATTAAAAAAGACTAGAAAAAAGAAGTATGTTACTAAAGTCCTTAATAAGGGCTTCGATTCTAACTACTATTTAAGTTTACGCTATTAAAGAACTAGGGGTAACTAGGAGCTAAGTAAGTTAAGGATATAAAAAGTAAGCTCTCTAAAAGGCCTTAAAAAGGCCTTCTACTAATTTTTCTAGTTTTTTTTAAAAAAGTTATAAAAGAACATAAGGCAACTTATATAGAGGGAGACAACGCCTTTAATAATAGTGTAGAAGTCCTTGCTATTATTTGTGTCTCTAAAGGAAAAAACAAAGACTAAGTAAGCTTTTACACGCCCTTTTAAAGGCCTTTTAAACACCTTTATAACGATTTATAGCTTAATCTTAGTTGTATACGCAAGGCTATACGTAAGAATAATAAAGATACTAAAATTCCTTATAATATTTATAAGAAAAAAAACGAGAGCACTCTAAAGCGCTATAAGTCCTTTATAAGGCCTTTATAAGGCCGCTATACTAACATCTATAGCATATGCTTTAACACTAATTAGTAGGTGTGTCTATATAAGTTAGTTTAATATAAATACGTAGATTATAAGAGAGTATAAAGAAGAAGATTTAGATATTAATACTACTAGTATAGTAGATAATTAGAAGGCCTTTAAGAGAGCTTTAATAAGTTTCTAATTAAAATAAATACAAAGTTCTTACTAGAATTCTATTTCTAGTTTTTTTTAATTTAAAATCTAATAAGTTTTGCAACGGCCTTTAAAGGCCTTCGAGAGGCCTTTAAATATCAAAGCCCTTTTAGAGGCCTTTTATTTTCGCGTATAATTTATATTAATAATGTAAATTCTAAGTAAGTTATATGTTAAGAACTTTTATAGAAGTTTTCTAGTATTATTATTATATAACTCTTAAATAGCCTTTTAAAGGCCTCTTAGCTTTTATTATGTCTTCTCTTATCTAGTACTAATTAGCGTTCCTTATTTATAAGCTGTTTCTTATGTAGCTTCTCTTATAGAATCTATATACGAAGTATTACTATTTTATTAAGACGTTCTAAAGGCCTTTTAAAGTCTACTTAGTTTTGTGCTTCTCTAATCTATCGTTTAGCTTAAGTAGATTTAAGTCTTATAACTTCTAACGATATTGCCCTCTTATAAAGCTTTTAACTAGTAGCTATCTTTTTTTTTCTATAATATATCTTTAAAGAGCTTAGTATAGCCTTTATAAAGATTATATTCTTACTTACTTTATTTAAAGAATTTTTAATTAATTCGAGCTTTTACTAACGTATTTTAATATGTATAAGATAAGGAAAGGTCATAAAAGGCCTTATACTAATCGACATCTTGCTAATCTACGATAAGGATACTATTATACTTTAAATTAGCAAAACGGCCTTATAAAGGCCTTTAAAAGGGTATTACCTTATTATTACTTATAGAAGTTTAAGTCTTTTTCTTATTTAATATAACTTATTAGTAGATTATTCTATAGTATTAGTATACTTTTTTATACTAGCAAAGTTAGCTTATTCTATTAGTAAATAATACTTATTTAATCTAGTTATAATAATTACATGTCCTTTATAAAGTGCCTAGCTAACAATACGTAGTAAATCCTTATAACGTTCTAAAGCCCTTAGTATAGCCTTTAAAAGGGCTTTAACTTTACTTACCTTTAATCTATCTTAGTATCTTGTAGTAATTACCCTTATTTTAAGCATTAAGTATTAAGTATAGTATCTCGCGCTTAGTATTATCTTCTATGTTACCTAAGACTTCTTTTACACCTTATTTAAAGTGTATTTAGTAGTATATCGTAACTAAACGCGTATGTACTTCTAAAGCTTAAGATAGATTAATTAAATAAAGATAGTTCCTAATTCTTAAGAAATATTAGACTTTAAATAAGACTTTAAAAGGCCTTTTAAAGAGGTCTTACCTCTTAATACTACTACCTCTATATCTAAAGCTATAACTATAATACTTCTTTTATATATATGCTTCTATTATAGCTTATAACTAGTTGACTTTTTAACTATTTCAAAAACTTTAGTAAATAGTATAGTATAATTATTAGTAGAATAGCTAGTTATAAATACACGAGTAAGCGTATTAACTATAAGACAAGTTAGTATAAAGGCCTTTAGAAGCCCTTAGAAGCTACTTACCTTTTCCTTATCTCTTATTAAAGACTATAAAGATAACCTTATTTAAGTTACTTCTCTAGAGTCTTTTAAATAATATATTAACCTTAAAGCTTATTTATTATAAGAACATCTTAGCTTGTTCTTTAAGTATATATACTATAAGCTTAGAACCTTTAGAAGGATTAATATACTAAATATAATCCTATAGTCTTATAAGGGCTTATAAAGGCTATAGAAAGGCCTTTTACTTATAGTCTTTTAGAACTTCTAATACTACTATGTACCTTTAATATCCTAGCCTTCTAGATACTAATTTAGATAGTACTTTTATAGTAAAATCCTAATCTTATCGCTATTAGTTAGACTTTAGTAATATTCTATAAGTAATTTAATATTATAAGCTTTATAAAACAAATTAATAGTATTACTCTAATAGAATTAAGCTATTATCGTTAGCGGTTTTAGTAAACGCCTTCTAAAGAGCTTTAGAAGGCCTTACTAAGAGTTAAGCTTAGAGTCTTTACTTTATAAATTAGTAATTAAATATCTTATATAATAGACTCTAGCGTTTTTGTTAGTAGTAGTAGTATGTACGTATAAAGGCTATAAGATAAAAGTAGTAGAACCTATGTTTTTTAAAGATCTTCTAGTATAAAGACTATAAATATAACATTATAGGATTACTTAATATATTTACTAAGAGTTCTATAATTATATTTTAAGAGGCCTTAGTAAGGCCTTTTAAAGGTGTTTTAGTAACTTACTATAACTCTTAGCTCTTAATTTTAAATTAGTAATAGTAATATAAGCCTTTTAGCTTATTAGCTAAGTTCTATTAACTAAGCTAGCTAAATATAGAATTAATATCTAGCCTATCTTTAATAATGCCTTATTAAAGTAACTATAAGAGCTAGGTCTAGAGTTTAAACATCTTAGATATGTTTAATAATAACTAGTAATTAACTAAATATAATAAGTATTAAAGGCCTTTTAGAAAGCTCTTAACGTACCTATTCTCTAGCTTTAATAAGTTTAATTTTATAGCTATTATTTTGGTCTATATATAGCTTTAGCTTATTTAGGCGCTTATTCGTAGTAATCTAGTAGCTAAGTGTCTACTGTTCTTAACTTAAAAGCTTTAAACTAGTTATAACTTAATTTTAAAGTACTTTTATTTCTTTTAAATACTTAGTTATAACCTTATAATAAAAAGCCCTTTATAAGGCCTTAAGAAGCCCTTTATAATACTAGATACTATTACATTTATATGTTATCTTATTCCTAAGACAATTTAGTAATAGAGACTACGTCTTCTTAATCTCTCTAAGTTTAGAAAGCAAATATTAAATCTTTAACTAGAGAATTAGAATAGAATAACATAAAGGCCTTTTAAAGGCCTTCTATAGCCCTTTTAGCGTACTTCTTTTATTATAAAGTTTGCTATTATTAGTGTTATAGAATCTATAATATGATCTATAACGTATATATAGCCTTCTTTATCTAAATACAGATATTCTAGTACACTAGCTATTAGTTTAATAACTTTTAACTATAAGATTATAGATTATGCTTTATAATATAATATATGATATAAATCTATATAAGGCTATATAGAATCCTTTAAAGGCCTTTCTAAGGCCTCTTCATAAGTTATATCCTTATTCTTAGATAATATATAATAATAATCTTTAGTAAGAATAGTATCTATAGCTTAAGTAGTTTCTATAGCTTATGTAGTCTCTATTACTTATATAATATCCATACTTTTTAGAGTACTTAACAAGGGCTTTATTTATTATTTATCTAAAATTATAGAGATAGTATTTATTAAAGAGATAATAGTTATTATTACTATAAAGATACTAATAATCGATTTCTTTAAAGGCCTCTTAAAGGCCTTTAAGGAGGCCGTTAAAGGCCTTTTAGACCACCTACTAGCATAAATGCTTAGTTAACTAAGCCGTTAAAGTCTAAAGCTAAGTCGACTAACTTTAAGGTTCCCCGCATTTTCAGGTCGACTGAACTCTAAAGTTGGGTCCGCCGAGTTGTACGCTCTCTAAGAGAGGATAGTGCAAATTTAGGGCCAAACATAGAAAGCACATCAACTTCAACTGTGGATATCACTACATATCTAGGCTAAACTCACGATAAAAAGCAGATTTGGTACTAGATTACACATAGATCTATAAGTTAAGCTGTTTTACAAAATTTAAACTATTCTAGAAGATGGTAACGAATGAAGAAACCACAAAATTATTCTCTTGTACCAAACGTGGATTGTAAAATTCGACTATTTTAACTTGATTTTGCTGATATCTCTTCTAGACTAGGACGCACTCCTGAAATTTGGTACACATGTACCTATTGACTATGAATTAGGAGGTATTGTATTAGTATAGAGACATTCTACGTTTGGGCCTAAAGTTGCACCATTGCCCCATAAACCCGCTGACTCGCGTTAATTATTATGTGTTTAATAATTACCCTCGCAAGGCCTATTCGTTAGATGAGTCATCAGCCGAAGCTATGTCAGAGGGCTTGATTCATGCCATACAACATTAATCCGTTACACTACAATTAATACAGCTTTTGGACAGATTATTCGATTCTTATCACGACATCAATTGACTAGTCAGCTGAAAATCTGACAGTATCAGACTCTCATAACAGTTTGCGGCACACATTAGTTAAGAAAAGGAAAACTTTGAATCATATTACATAATCTTGACTATAAATGCTTATTGACCACTATAGTACCTCTACGTACTTCAATACGATTATTAACTGTCGAAAGCCTCATAGTCTCACTCAGATAATCCGCTGAGTCTAGCCGTTTTTCAATCACTTTGAATCATATCCAACAAGATACTTTACATTCTATGAAGCATGATACAATAACGACCAAATAAAAGTCGTGCCTTCCAACTAATACTGCCATTTCGTTAATAATAAAAAGCATGAACAGTCGAGTAGAAGTCAAGCATAGGTCTATCTATGATACATCAATGAAGTAGCACAAGCGGTCAAATTGTGAGTCTTATCACATATTCTTCAAAGGCAATCAAAATCAATATTATAGTATCAATCAAGCTAATAGGACAGCAGAAAATGAATTGACAACATCGATTAACAGACTGTGTAGGGACAATCCTGAAGATGCTGGATTGTTAGCTCAACATAGGCAGATGAGTATCATGTTAAAGATAATGACCTTTACTACTCTCGCCCTTCTCGACTATTTATATAACACTTATAGTTTCTGGACCACACCCGTCTTCATGAAATTGACCGTCTTTCTCTCTACTCTTTACTTATTATTGCTTGGAGCTTTGAATCGCTTTCGAGCTCGTTGGTAGTTTCGAGATAAGCATTCTTCTGACTCTGTGTACACTTTTGGCTTCCATCTCTGGCAGTAGGATCAGAGCCATGATCTGGATTGGATTCAATTCTCCTGCCAAAGTACGTCCGTTGAATGATTTGAGTGAACCAGGCTTGTAATGGAGGAATTGAGCCGAGGATAAAGATAGGGAAGGTTTCGGATGCTGACCAGATCATGAACTGGCCGAAATCATCTATCAAAATCCAAGGTCAGCAGGAATGCTATGGTAGCTACAAAGCTGATACTAACATGTTGGATCCGCACTGTTTAGAGTCTTTGTCACAAGCACTGTACGCTTGATTGCAGCTACGGCGGGAAGCATACTAGCAGCCATCAGGACACAGAACTTCCACTTCGTCCGCCTCGGCATCTGCAAGTCGTACACAATGGATATCGGCCATAGTGCGAGGATGATGTCTGTCAGAGCCGCCACACCTGTTGGTCACGTTAGTACGAGCAATTATAATATATCCAGGATATGACAGTTACTTACAACCTTGAAATATCACAACATTCTCTAAGGGAATAGTACTCCTACACACGCCTGACATCGTCGGATTCCATAGTTTCGCCACAGGTTTACATTGCGTCAAAATCAGCGCAATAATCACAACTGGCCATACTGCAATGAAAAACCCAACGACTAGCAGCACGTACCTACGCTTTCTAGCGTGCCGCCCCTGAATTTGCCATAGTAGTGCAATGATGCTCCACTTAGCCCAAACTGCAGTTTGGACTCCAATTATAAGCGTGATCCAAACCCATTTTGCCACCCGGAAGATCTGCGGGTACGTCAAGTCGGCCATGTGCGTACCAAGACCGAAGCGCACGGCTATAGTAAGGGGCACTTCACACGCGAAACCCATGACTAGCGCGACGCTGACCCATATGTAATCCCAACGAAGGTGACCCTCGAGGCGGCGGGCATAGAAGGTGCGGAGAAGGACCAGTATGAGCGCGACAAGTATTTGTAGCCATGTCACAATGAGGATGTTACGTCCAGTGGGGGTGATAGATGGGAGGGGAATGGGCGTAGTGGATAGCATCGGACCAAAAAATGATTAAAAAGATAAGCTTCAAAGTTAGAAGAAACGCTATCGAACGAGAGAGTGGAGACATTCATCACGTATATAAGTAACAGATCACAAGAATTGGTATCAAGTCCGTATAGATGTAAACTACTAAAAGGTTAACTGCCATAACGGTGTTAAAAACCCTAACGTGAAAATGGAACGGAAGTCTGCTAGAAGACGATACGATCATACCGGATGAGAAAGCCCTGAAGAGCATAGAGAACGCTCCTAGCGTAAGTCTCGTTATTGTTATAATATCTAGAGCACTAATGAGGACTCCAATGAATAATCCAGAAGTGAGAGTTCATATACTTACCTACGTCCTAAGAACAATAAGCTAATGATCATGAAATACTGTAGATACTGCCTTTGAACATGAATGAAATCTTAAAACTGTTAACGGTATTTAGATCCAAAATAGCGACTCTGTCCGACGATCGCCCAAAGTGACCAAATTGCGCCACGACCTTAAAACGCTAATTCATGACGTCCTTATGTCCTCATTTACGCCTTTGAGTCAGCCCCATACTAGAACAAGTAGATCGTCACGAGCGACATCTTCTTATCGATCACCATTTGTGAAACATGTTTTGTGCCTATTTGCCAATCGTGACGGAACTCTGCAATCGACTTTGATCACCAATAGTGGTGCTCTCAGACTATACACAGCTCACTATTTATTCAAAGACATTGCTACGACGGTGTTAAAGTATCGCGATTATAATTAACGCTCGAGGGTTCTTGTTTGGCGCATCTGGAGTTGTAAATGGTGGTTTGGTAGAAATTGCACCGTCAACTCCTGGAGCAACTCATACAAGACTTGGTCTTCGTTTTAACAAATTGACATCTGCAGAATTTGATGAGCACTCGAGATGTATTTCCTAGAAATGGTCAACTCCAATGTGAAAGACGATGATTATCAAGGTAGGTTTGCCGAAGTCTCCGTCGCGCTTGGTGACTATGCCGAGATTACAAGTGGCTCTGCAGTGGAACAGCTTCCATGTGAAATGATTATCAAAAAGTCACACACTCTTAACAAATTGGATCTTCCTTTACTACAGGAGTATCTAAATGAATATTTAAAAAGGTTACGACTGAATAATAGCTATTAAATGTACACGAAAAATCAAGCAAAAAGAATAACAGCCCTATTACAAGAAGACAATGGTTGAAAAAGAGGGGGCACTTCCCGAGAAGGACTAAGACAGAAGTCTAGGTCTCGCTTGTCCAGGCTGGAAATGCGGGCGCCAGAGCTGCATTGCAAGGTTTGTTGACAAGGCCAGGCGAGATGAAGCCACCAGTAGTCCCATCATAAGCTATACTAGTACTATAAGCGAGTGGCGAGCCATCAGGATTCCAAAGGCTAACCGCAAATATGGCACCAAGATAACTATTTGCATAATGCACACGTACAGGCCAGTAAGATCCCGCAGTCAAAAAGATTGACATCATGGGTACTTTACCATTTCTACTATCTTTACCGTAGTAGTTTACCAGATCGGCATTGCTGCGTAGATAACCCGAAACAGCCTTGGGTCCAGTCCAGATGAAAGTAATGTCATCACCTACTGGAATTGCGAGGGTGTAATAACCCGTACCATGACCGGCGAAGATGTAGAATGTTTGGACTGATACCAGGGTCCCCACATTGACAGATTGTCCGTACATTGAAATCGTGCTAACATAGCTAATCGAGAAACCCATCCCATAAGAAGAATTCGCAACACCAGTTGCGGTAGGAGCGGCAGTTTTGAAAGCCTCGGGGGAGTATTCAGCATAGCCCATCATGGACGCTAGTGGGAAGGTATTGTTGTACCAGGCCCAATTGAAACCGGCAGAAGTCGCAGTGGCACACGCAGTAGGAGTCGGGTAGTAGATATTGACAGTAGTTGTCCCAGCGGCAGTGTTGACGGCAGTCGAGATTGCTGCTGTACCACTGTCGATGTAGTTTGTCACGACGGCCTTAGCAGTGACTGAACCCGGTATTTGAGTGATTTCAACAGCAGTCAACCCGGAAACGATGGATGTTAAGACTTGTGTAGCTGTTCCGGTATAGTTCTGCGTAACGGTGGACCAAACTAGACTTTGAGAGATCGTCGCGGGGCTGTACTTGCTAGTCATCCACGCAAAGTCGATTCCAGGATTGAGAGAAGGTGTACGTGTGGTTTCAGTTAAGTTCTTGAGATAACACATACCGTTGCCGTATGCAAATCCATTGCATCCAGAAGTATTGTCACAAATGTTGAAACAAGAATAAAATGTAGGACCGGCAACAGCTGGGAGGTCTAGAGTGTAGGGGATATCATATCCACAAGCAAGTTGATAAGCAACACCGTTGTTGTCGGTGAATGAACTCGAATAAGGAGTCGTGAGATTTGTACATGCTGCAGCGTTAGTAACTGGAGCAGCGAACCAGGTTGTGTTTGTGAATCCTTTGTTTTGTGGGACTAGTGCAGATCCGAATGATCGAGTAATGTTTGTTACTGCGCCTGAAATGACCGAGTTGAAGACCTGCGGACCTTTTGCGATGTTTGAATTGGCATACATGAAACACCATGATCCACGAAGAGTTTGATTAGAAGCGAACGTTTCTGACCAGGTGTTATAGTAGTTGCATGCATTGTAGGTAGATCTACTAGCGCTGATCGCGGCTATACGGTTAGTGTTTGTCAATGCCAGACATTGTGCGGCGCAGTCGTCAGGGTTATAGGCACCAGCGTAGTAGACATAGTTGAGTAGATTTGAGGTGGCGACAGTCCAGTCAAGAGCTCCTGCATAGGCTTGACCAGATGTGAAACCAGTGATTTGACTAGGAACTGGAATTTTGTTGTACGAGTTTGATCCAGCAATCATTACGAGGAAATTCTGCTGATATTGTCCATAATTACCGGCTTGATTCACGCTTGTATAGTTACCCCATAAAGCACATGAGATTGATCCGGTTGAGGCAGGATTCGTGCAGTTGGCGTCAGGAGTGTGGACTGGAGAACGCTGGTAGTAAATGTTGAATGCTTGACACGCCGGGATTGCATCACAATAGGCTGCGCAAGCCGAAATATTATATTGAGAAAGACCAAAATATCCGAGGTAGTAGTTTGAGTTACTGGAATTTTGAGTGGTAGTAACATTCCATCTGTTCAGAAACGACACATTGTATCCAGCAGGGGGGAACCAAGCAGACTGGGCGATATTGCTAATACTATTGTCGACCAAAAAACCAGCAGGAGAAGTGTCATTTGCAACATAATTACTAAGATATGTTGCCGGGGTACTGCACGTCGCAGACGCTGCTTGTCTTTTCACGGCTGATACCCTTTCGGTTGTTTTAGTTGAGCCCTTTTTTTTTGTACTGCTTGTAGTCTTGACTTTCTTCTTGGTGGTCGTTGTAGTAACAATCTTTTTCTTGGTCGTGCTTGATTTTGTCTTGCCGCTGGACTTTTTTAAGATATCGCTTGTTGTCAAAGGCTTCTTCGTGGTGATGGACGAAGTAGACTTGGCTGCGCTCTTCCCAAAGTGGGAATCCGACAATGAGCTGACAATCGATGCAGCCAATTCGACAGTATTGACTTTCACGACAGGGGTGATCGCGGCTGGCAAATTTCCATGAACCATCGGCAAAGGCGCATTGCCAAATGTCGATTGGTTATCATCAGCTCTGGAAAATGCTGCCAATACAAGTACCGAAAGTCCCCCAAAGTATCGCATGGTCTTTTATATCAACTGAAAAGAGGACAAAAGGGAAGAGAAGATAGTGGTTGACAAAAGAGAAGGAAAGATATTGGTTGACAAAAGAGATTGAACTTATATGTCGAGTTGCGTACTATGTCTTACCAAATATTCTTACATCGACGTTCTCAGGGCGAGAAATAATTTCAAAAACGGTGAAGTGTAGCTGTGTAGATATTGGCCAAGGGCGGATAACTGTTGAACGTATAAATCGAATAAGGAATAGCAGTTTCGGCAAATTCTCACAACGGACTTGATACAGACGTGATAAAAACGGATTGACTAGTTTTCAGTCAACCTGAATGAGTATTGAATTTTGATCTCTCATGCTGTTCGTGGATTGTATGTACCAATTAAGCTATAGCCTTTTACTCTTTCTTGATAACGTTAGTACAATTTAAGTTAGTATTACTAACGTTAGACCTTTTCTCTTAGACCTGGTATTTCTGTCCATTCCTTGATGTATTGAGCATGAAAACGATGATCGCCATGCGTGTGTGTGAGACCAAGAGAATTAGCTGCGGTCTATGCGCCGGGTAGGACGTCTTAGTCTCCGGCTTCTGATTTCACTCCACTAGTGTGCGAAGTATCTCAAGGTCCGAACATCGTGGTGGACAGATATCATGATAATCTCATTCACTAGATGGTTTGTAGTTCACAGTTTAAATTGATTTGCGAGCAGCAGACTGTAAAACGTTGAAGCGTATTCCCGCTATAAGCGAACAAGGTCGACTTCATCGAATTTTTTCGAACGGCCGTGAGTTTTGGGCCAATGTCTTGCAGTCCGCGTTGAAAGACATCGTTGCAGCAATTGCATGCAATTGAGGATTAGTTCAACCTCAGACAAGTGGGTCAAGCTCAATTATCATCTACGAATTCATCTGTTCATGGGACGAGTTTGCAAAGCAATCACAATTCATTATATGAATTAATTTCGTTACGAGTTCTTCTGTTCAGGATGGCGATATGGACAAAATGCATGGGGTATAATTAATTTCGCTACAGGCCTACTTATCCAGAAACATCTCCAGAAAGCTAACACGTTTGTCGGATGCGTGGGGACTGATCGGGGATGATGAGGCAGATCCAAAAAGCCTTTCGAATGTCTGGCCGGGTCAGAATGTCACTGCGTAGTACGGCAGGATGTAAAGATCGTTGAGATGACTGTGAAAGATCAAGCAGAATGAAACCATGGTACGTGAAGCTCGACAAAAGCATACAATTACATGCGCTCTAGTGCCTTTGTCAACAATTGCGGACCATTGTAGATATATCGTCCTCGGACAAAATAGGCGACTGTTGAGATGAGGATCACACCAAACATGACTACCGAGACCCAATTCATGTCTACTGGTCCTGTTGGCACACTGATCGGAAATAATGTCCATATCGCTATCCATACACCGTAGATAATTGCTAGGATATTGCATGGGAGTCCAAATCGACCTAAAGTCCACCGAAGTTTAGGAAACACGTGAGCGTTACGGTGACGGAAGTACATTAAGCTGCCGATTGCTGCGCTGTAGGTTAACATTGACGAAGTTGACGCGATTGCGACCTGTTGAAGAGGTATTGATTAGTGTCCCAAGATTTTATTAAGCAAGCAGTTCTTAACCTTACCAACGAGTTGAACGCATCAGAACTTCCAAGGTAGATCACAATCAAAAGACAACTAAATACGCAATTCAAAACCATTGCGTTGATTGGAAGCTTTGATTTGAAGGGTACCCTACTGATCCATACATGAAAAGGCATTCCGTGATCTCGTGCAAAGGCGAATGTTGTTCTTCCAGCAATTGTCTGGCCATTAAGACTGTTGACACTGAACAGAACTGTGAGCATGGCCAACAGTGTTGCCATGGCCGAGCTGGAAATTTTGCCCCTCAGTATGTATACAAGCAGACCGTCCTCGTCATTGATTGCATCGTTCAAGTCTGGGATTGAAAAGACAACTGTGATGATCATGATTAAACAAGTCAAGGCACTGGCAGCGTATGACCAAACAATTACACGTGGAACGGTCAAAGAAGCATTTCGAACCTCCTCTGCCATGTGTGTTGTTGCATCGATGCCTGACGGACGTTATTTTCAAAAATCTTGAGGAGCTTTGTGTTTGACATACCTTGAAGACAGAATACTGTGGATAGCTGACCAATCATGACTGCCAAACCAACGGTTGACCATCCCCCAGTATTGGAAAACTCGGTGAATGCTGTTTTTGCAGTTACATGGTCGGCTCGCGCCCAGAATAACACGAGCATTACCAGGAACAGTCCCAGATGGAGCCATATGACAGTTTGATTGATTAATGGAATACTTCTAAGACCGTAAACATTGACCAATGTCACAATGATGGTGATGGCAATCGCGAGGAGAACAACGTGCCATTCTTGGAGATTATAATCGGGATGAAGTAGATGTGCGGTCGACTGAATGAGTGATCCGACAAAGACTGCAATTGACGCATTACCAGCAGCCCAAGATATTACATTTGCCCATCCTAATCATTGTCAATTATTAGACTATGTTGGTAGATTTATGTGCCTTACCGGTAACGTAGCTCAATGGCCTTCTGATTGCCGCTGGGGAAAACTCTGCGACCCAGTGATACTTCCGAATGTCGTCAATGCTTGGCTATATTCAGATGAACATGACGATCTCTTACCATTCCCCCGGCAGTAGGAGCCATTGAAGCCATTTCTGCAATTGACAATACACAAACGAGCATACCAGCACATGTTACCAATGCTGATCTCGTGTCAGTAGATGTCGGCAGCGGAAGGGGACTTGACCATACAGGTCCAAATGAATGCCGCTCTTCCACCATCAATTAACGCAGAAGTGGCAGTAATCAAGACAATTTCCCATGACATTAGGACAATCATGACGAATGATAAAATTGACCATGATCCGAATATGCGCTTTTTTGCTGTTATTCAGAAATATATCTCATTCATGTTGATGATAGTCAAACCTTTAATTCTTGCGTCTTTCCCAATCGTGCCATGTCTCTGCGGTCTTGCGCGTTACACAACAGTTCGTCCACCACTTTTGGATCGAGATCTTCATCATGTGAAGTCCCATCAATTATACTATTTGATGTTGAGACATATCCCTTTTCAGTAGTACTGTGTCCACCTTTCGAGTGTGTGCCATATTGAGGCGCATAGTTGGTGATCAATTCGGTCGGCTTTGACCTCGTAAAAAATGGCATTTCAGATCAATAATAAAAAGTCAGATTGAGGAATGTTTGAAGAAAAGTTTTGAAAGAACGAACGTGCCGGAGTTTCGAGGTAATTAATTTTTGTTTAATTACAAACCGTTTGTTTTCATATGAACGTTGTTTTAATAAGATTACACGGAGAGACCAGAAACCGTTGAGGCAGTGAGGCAGCAACTTCAACGCTCTTATTTATTTGATCTCATCAGCCCAAGGAATGGCTTCCTGTGCCCCGAGGCGTTGGATCGTTCGGGCAGCGGCCTTGCATGCTCGACTAACGGCCAGTTCAACGTTCCACTGAGTTTGTAGTAGGTAATCTGCTGCGTAATAGCCTGTGAAGGTATCACTAAATAAGTTATTCTTTGTCAGTGATAGGCACAACGTTTGTAAACAGAAATGTCGGACAAACCCAGCTCCAGTTGTATCCACGACGTTGACAATTTTGACAGCTTCCACGGTTCCGAACTGACCGCCACTTGTTGCGTAAGCTGCTCCATTGGACCCAAGAGTCAATACGACATTTTTCACGCCTTTTTTGATGAAGATGTCAATAATTTCACGTACGGACAATTGTTGACCAAGAATGATTGTAGCTTCGTGCTGATTTAGTACGAGATGATCAAGATCTTTAAATATCGTATGATCTAGGTCTGTTACTGGTGGCGATGGGCTGAACAATGTTGAAACGTTGTTTTGTTTTGCATACTGTAATGCTCCAGTTACTTGTTCATGCCGCACACCAAGAAAACCTACCACCAGGGTTGGTTTGGACTCTCCAGTAAGGCTGATCGCATTATTCGCCGTCCACTGCAAGTTGGCACCTTGATACCCTATATTACGACTGTCATTTGACTCTTTATCGACAATCACGATGCATGTACCACTTTTAGTATTTGAAATTGTTTGAACTTTAGAGACATTGACGCCGTTTTGTTCGAGATTTGTCCTCAGGACTCTTCCAGTTTCGTCGTCGCCGACAGCACCATTCATAAATACTTGTATGTCATGCTCCGATTCATACGATGTCTGACAATGATGATGACCCGCTCGATGAATGGCTACGGCAGTGTTTGCACCCTTTCCGCCAGGAGCACTTGTGACGTCGTGACATTCCATTGACTCTCCCGCACAAGGCATACGATCAGTTTCTAGGATCAGGTCCATGCTGATCCCGCCGATGACTGCGACCTTTAATGCAGATATTTCTGGCGGCTTGTAGATGAGAAGGGATAAACACGGCTTTTACTAGCATGGATCGTGCGGGGTAACTTTCATCATGAATCATGCTATTTGTAGAGCGCGGCATGCATGATTCGGGTTGAATAGAATACTGTCGACGATTATTTTGTTTCCGCGTTGAAATTTGCGCTCTATGTCTTTTAAAGGTAAGTTAGTAAAGTCCTTTTGGGTGTTGAATCAAAATAACAACTCTTATTAAACTGATACTTCAGCGTCCAAATCCTAGAATAAATGCTGCATTTGAGTCTGCAGTAGTTTCAGGTAGCCGTAGTCAACGCGATCTTTCATAACATTTGTTATCAAAGTCCATTGCAGCGTGAAAGGACACAAGGTCACTTCCATATCTCCATGTCGTGATGCTGTCTCGATATGGTCGAAGCTGTTAGACAAAAAATTGAGTTACTACGAGGATTTATAGATCTGCAATCTGCACTTTCAGAAGAGCACGATGATATTTTACTCGAGCACTCGTTGGTTGATGCACAAACAGAATTTTACAACTATATTGCTCTGCACAAACATGATACTAAGCGACTCGTCAGATTTCATCTAGAGCTAGGTACTCGTGATAATGTGTGCTGCATAGCAAACATGAGTGAATAGGTGTCTAGGAATTTCAATGTATGCATCCCAATTTATCTAGAGAACGAAGCACTACATTATTTTCCAGGAACAACAAACAAGCGAGTGCTTCTTAGAATTCCGCTCCTATATAAGCTCGGAGAGTCGCTAAATCCTAGGAATGTCGAGGAGAAGCTGCGATGTAAAGCTGCTTCGTTCATCTAGATCCGCAAGAATTGTCAAGGGATTCTATTGCCTCAGTTATATAGTTTTGGGCTATTAGTACTATATAAAGATTTTATAAGCTTTAATAAAGATTAAGAAAGAAGAGTAATATAAGGAAATATAGCCGTAGAGTAGCTATAAGGTATAACGTTAAGAATAGAATATAAAGCTTATTAGTATAGCCTATAATTGAAGTTACGTTAAGCTAATAGGCTTACTATTAGAATTATATACTATATATATTTATATATTTAGAAACTCTTCTTAGACGCCTTAGAGATTTATTTACTATAGTGTATCTATTCTTAGCTCTATAATATCTACTTATAACTATCTTACTAAAGTTAATATTATAGTCCTCTTACTTAGTATCTAGTACTACTCTATTATAGTAAATATATATATAACATATTATAACTTATCTATATATAACTTAGGCTTTAGACTCTATCTCGTCTTTTATAGTCTAATTATAAGAATAACTTATTAAAGTAAAAATAACTTAAAAAAGTAACATAAATACTAGTAAAAAGAACTATATAAATACTTATATATAAAAAGAATAAGAATATATATCTTATAATATAGACTTTCTTCTATTTACTTTATAGTTAAATAGAAAGAGATATAGATACTTAAAGTAAAGTATCTAGTTTAAATTTATATATTTTAGTCTTAGTTTTAGAAGATTAAGTTTCTGAATTTTATACTCCTAATTTAATTTATAATATAAGATTATACTATACTTCTTAACCTTTCTTAATTAAGAATTTTTAGTTACTCTTAAAATATCTTATATTTAGTAACTAAGTATCCTTATTTAAAAGACTAACTATAGGATTTATAATAACTTGTTATAAGATAGATAGTATAGAAGTTATAGCTTATTAATTCTAAATAAGACTAAAAATAAAGTAATTAGTAGTACTACTATATACTAAGAGAGTAATAGTATCTCTAATATCCTACTAGGCTATATAGCTACTAATACTAAAATAGTAAACGTATAGATAGTACTCGATCTTTAATCTATCTACTATAGAGGTATCGATATATAGTTCTAGTTCTATAATAGAGAGTTAAGCTAATTATAAAAGTAAAAGGAAAATAAGAAAAGGTATAGATAATATTAGAGTAAATATGTATTCTACTAGTAGTTTTCAGTTCCTTATTTATTAGGTTTATTCTACTTCTAAGTTGTTATTATTATATACTATTAGTATCGCTATAGCTTTAATACTAGATAAGTTATTAAACTTCAAAGATATAGAATAGTAATCTCTTATAATTATAATTATTCTAAAACTTCTCTTATATAATACTTTCATAGTAGAGACTATAGAACACATCTAGGTATAAGAAAGAGCGACCTTATACTATGAAGATAGCTTATTTCGTTAATATAGATTTCCTTCGCGTATTTCACTCCTGCCTCCGAGTTTCAAGGGCTCCCTTAATATCGGCTTCGATTGTGTCCATAACCTTCTTAACCATCCCTTGTTCTCGAAGCCCTCGTAAAGCTTCCTCGACGTGCGGCTTAGCACTCTCACCACTAGCATCGATAGAGTAGACTCCACTTCCGATTATGCCATCAGTTCCTCGAGCCAAGACAAGATCATTAGACAGCGGGACGCCAGCAGCCGAATCTTCAGCGCCTGCCGAATATCGTGCACTAGTAGCTAAGAAAAGATGCCGATCTCCAGCTTCTTCGATACGCATGTACAAGAGAGGACCAAAGAGTCGAAAGATGGCCTTAGCGGCGGTCAGTAGAGCGCCTGCGGTCCCTCTCGTAATTCCAGACTTGATGACGCCAGGGAAATTATGGACGAAGGAGACATTAGGATTGTCTTTGTGGTGCCCTTCAAGAGAAAGAGTCGTGATTGAAGCAGCGTGATCTCGATTAGCCATGAGTTTCATATGCCATCCTTGGAAATCGTTCAACTTGACTTGGCCCTCGAGAGTAGCGATGAACACAGACACGACGCGACGTAATGAGGTTGCATTATTAATGAGAGGAAGCAGATTAGAGATGAAGCGATTTCGCGCATGGCATGCGAGCGCTGCTGGATAATGAAGTCCCTCGTCGGTACCTAGTCCCATAATTAAGGCGGATTATCATTCCGCTATTTGACTGACTTACGAATTCCAGTCTGCAAGGTTCCGATAGTGAGGAACAATAGATTAATGCTTGTTTCACGACGCTGTATTTCATTACAGATATCGTCAACGTTTCGTATAAGGCTCGTGTCTCTGCTTATAAATATAAATTCACCCTTTGGGTTCAGTGCTTTACATTCGTTTGTGATACGCAGGCCGGCTTCTTGGGAGCGTCCGACGAGGTAGACGCGAGGGCTTGTTACGTATCTCGCAAATTGCCGAACTGTGGTTTCTCCAACACCATTAGTCGCGCCCACGAAAACGGCGACAAGCTCTGTCGGTAGAGCGGCTGCAATCCGTTCATTTGAAGCACGGATCACTTCAAGCGCGACCATAGTAGTGCTGAAATTATTACGACAGAAAGGGCATGAAGAACTAGTTGCCGTACGCTAAGTGATCATATAACAAGGTATTACGGAACATGTATCGGAGATTCTATCGGAGTAATTATTTCCCCGATCGTCTATTTTAGGGCCCGTCGGATAGCACATAGTTTATTCTAGTTTTTTGATTAAGGGCCCGTCCGATAGCAAAAACAACAGTTTAGTTTATTTTGAACTAATCAAAGCTAAAATAAGGTTTGATTGATTTTTTATGGTTTTCTGCTGAGGTCGTGGGCAGTTCGTACAAAATTGCGGGGATCGAGTCATTATGACATTATTTCTAGTATACTATAGTATATTTTTGAAAAAAATAATGATTTAATTATATAGTAATATACTAGTTATTATAGTAGTTAACTTATAATAATAGTAATATACGTCTAGTCTTACCGTACGGCTTAATAGTATACTACTTTATTAGACTATTACTATTTACTATTATACTATTTATTATTAATACTATTATTACTATACTATATACGCAATACTTTATATACTATTATAGTTATTATTTATGTATAATTTATCTTACTTTATGTTTACTTTTATATTTCTTACTATATACTTACTTCTACTACTTACTTATGTACACTTTTATAATATTATATAACGCTTACCTTTTCCTTCTTCCTTTATCTATACTCTCTTCTCCTTATATATTTTCTAATATAAATATAGCTCCTTAATAGACTTTTTTACTATAATTATAAGACTTTATATATTTTTATAACTACTAATATAGGTTATATAGTAATAGTTATATTCTTACTACTACTCTTAAGGTAGCCCTTATCGCTATAAATAAGGCTAAGTAAGTAGCTTATAATAATACTATTATTATTAACTTAGATAACGATAGTCTAAATAAACTAGCTAAGGTTATTACTATTGATGATAGTAACTTAGATAATATTAAAATAGCTATTATTATCTATAATAACACTACTATCTTAGCTGTCCTAAACTTAGGAGCTATTATATAGCTATAGTAAGTTATCCTTTAGCGTTTTATTATATATAGTAATACGTTATACTAATAGATATTAGGAGCTAGATACTTAAACCTTCTAATTTCCTTATTAATAGATAGTACGTTCTACTTATTTAAGGTACTACTATTCTTTCTTAGTTTATCTATAACTACTATAATAATAATAGACATTAACTCTTAGCTTAGACTAGTTATCTAGTCTATATCTACTAATCTTACTCTAATATTAAGCATTTTTTAAGTTACTGTCCCTTATATATTAACGCTATACTTATCTATAGCTATAGTGTTAAGAATAATACTCCGTGTAGTCGCTATATATAAAACATATATCTATTCTTAGTATATATCTTTATAGCTAATACTTTTAATAACTATTACTTTAACTATAAATATCTAGACTAGGGAGCTTCTTATAGCGTTATTAGATAAGGCTATGTAATTATACTAATACTATTAGATTATACGATTATAGCTACACTATCTTTAGGTACTTTATAGCGCTATAGTAGACATTAAGTGTTTAGCTATATAGAAAGAAAGGCAATTTTATATAGAATTATATCTATTCTCTTTATTTATATAATATATCATAAAAGAGGTAGTAAGACAGTTCTCTTATCTATATAATAATTAGTAGATAATATATATATATAATAGTATATAGTATTATTTATTCCTTTATTTATTAAGCTACCTTATAAGTTATTATTATTATTATAAAATATTTTTATATACTATTATTAATAATATTATTATTTTATTTATAATTTCTATTATCTAAATATCCTAATTATATATACGTACTACTTATATAATTTGTATATATAATAGCTAGCTTAAACATTACGACTTACTTAGATAGTGTAGCTAACGACGATAACATTATTTTAGAAGAAGCTATATACTATATAGTTATTCTTATTTTAAGGCTTATAATAGTAGAGAAGATTTAGGAATCTATATAAGAATAGAGAAAGTTATAAGTATCTAGTTTTAATCGAATATATATATAGATAATAGGACTTATAAAACTAGACTATAACATTAAGAATAATTTAGATTTATATTAGTATACACGTTATAGCTATACGATATTTAACTATCTATATTAGCGTATAATAACTACTTTAACACTAATAATAGATAGCTAGTAATATACTATAAGGTTTAAGCTAGCGATATTTCTATATATAGCTATAGTTAGATCCTCTTATAGGAATATCGCTATATAGATTATATATTCTCTTAATATAGTTAGACGTATATTTCACTTTATACTTAAAGTACTTTATTAATTATATAAGGATTATGTATAGCTAGTAAATATAATAATAGAGGCTAAAAGGATATAGGAGCAAATAAGATATAATAGTAATTTCTAGCTATATTTTAAAGGTATAGTTAAAGCTATAGATAGTACTTATCTAGTAATATATAAATGTAGTAAATCTATAGTATAGTAGAATCGTAAGGGCTATAATTCATAGAATGTACTAGTAGCTATTAACATTAATAGTAGATTTACGTACGTATTAGCTAGATTCGAAGGATCTACTTATAACTCTTAAGTATTATAAGTTGCTAGAATAAAGGGATTCTATATATTAGCTAATTATTTCTACCTTATAGATACTAGTTATCTAAATTAACTAGACACGCTTATTCTATATAAGGCTATTAGATATTACTTATAAGAACAACAAAATACTAGTTAGTAAAGACCTTAAAATCTAAATATATTATATAATCTCTAGTATACTAAATTACGTAATATTATAGAAAGGGTCTTTAGAGTTTTTAAACGTTACTTTAAGTATATAAATACTACTATAGAGTTCCTAGAAATCGACGTATAAGTCTAAATAGTTTATACGCTAGTTATATTATATAACGTAATACTAGATAATTAACCTTATAATACTCTAGCTAATCTTAACAAAATAGATAATATAACTAATATAGCTAATAACATTATAGAATAAAACGTACAGACGTAAGATAGCTAACATAGAGATAATAGAATAAACAAAAAACGGACTAATATAGTAATAGCTATATAGAATAACTTTAAGGTAGCTTAGATACTTAATAATTACTTCTAGTAGTTATTATAATAGTTAACTCCTCGATACTTTTTTATTATTATATAAGCTATTAATTAATAAGAGCTACTCTAGTTAAGTTATTTATATATATAAATATGTTACTATACGTTTATAGAGCTATAAGAATAGTAGCTCTTTATAATAGCGTTAAATAGCTATAATCTTTAAGAATAATTTATATAGCTATTTAAATAGAAGATAGCCTACTTTATAATTCTACGCTCTTTTTCACAAATTTAACTAAAACTTAGAGTATACTATTTAAATTATTTATATTAAGAGTTGAATTTAACTATTAAGTACGTTATCTATAGCTAGAGGTTCTCTTTAAGGTACTTTAAATTATAGATATAGAAGAATTCTCTTTATTTATTACTATTTCTTTAGACTATATTATATTAGCTATATTAATATTAATATTCTTATGAATTTCCTTAATTACTAATATATATTTACTATTAGCTATTATATTAGACTATAACTTATTATACTAAGTCTCTTACTTTTATTTTGAAACTTTATAGCCTTTAGATAGGCTTAAAAATACTTATTTATTATAGCTAGCTTAGAGTAATATACTCTTATATTAGAGACTATCTAACTAGATAATTCCCTTAAAGATGTCTATTACTTCTACTTACTCTTTAATGTATTATATTTATTCTTATATTAACTTTCACTAATTTAAGATATAGAGCTATTTAGTGTAAATACTTATTTATTTATTACTATAGCTACTGCCTTAAAGCACTTCGTTTTCTATCTAGTCTTAGAGTACTAGCTAGAATACTTATAGTCTAATAGTATATTAAGAAGTTTTTAAGTTAAGTTATTAGTCTAGCGTATCACATCTATGTTAATATTACGGCTACGACTACAGCTTAGGCTATACGACTTATTTAGTAACTATTATTATTAGGGAGATAGTATAGTTAGTTATTAAGATAGTGTTAATTATGTCTAAATATTATAAGGCCTAATACTTAGCGTTAGCGTATAACTAAAGAGGAAAGGATCATTTATTGTCTATGTACTATATACGTAGTAGTAATATATAGTAGTAATAAAAAAGTTATGACTCTATTAATATACGTAATTATTTATTTTTCAAAAAGTACCTTAATAGAAGTTTTTTCTATAAACATAATAAATAACCTTTTTGTAGTAGTTTAGCTAATTATAGTACGAGGAAAAAAAGAGGGGTTTAGAGTTTAATCTTTACAAAATAAACGGCTAGTCTTATTAGATACTTAGCGTTTTTTGAAAAGTTTTTATAAACTTAATTAATAAACTAAAATAAACTATGTGCTATTAGACGGGCTCTAAATAAAAGAAAGCTATATAAGTCCTTTCAAAAGGAACTATACGTAGTGCTACTTCTAAGATAAATAATAATTAATTAAATATAAACATCTATATGTTTAGTAGATTTTACTAGGCTATTAATTGATATCTTATGTAGAACCCCTAGATATCTATAAATAATACTAACGAGATTTGATTTATTGAGTATCTAGCGTAACTCTAAACTATGAATTATTATAAAAACTATATTTTGATAAGGAAACATACTAAGATCTAGGTGTGTACATTTTGTAGAAGGAGACGTTATGTGTCTAGACTTCGCTTTCGTAAATCAACTACACCTTCTAAGTCTTCAATCTTCCGAAGCAAACGAGAACCTAGTAGATCTATAGTAGTGTCTTTCATTCTGTTGAAAAAACTCTCGGATGGTACTTGAAGTATTATCGCTAGCGCGGGAACCCAACTATGGACATACTATGCTAACTAACTAGATCTAGCCTCGGTATAGTTGTCTGACGGTCTTGTACTCTCGTCTGTATAACAAATATCGAACCACTGCTAAGAGCTATAGTACTCTATACTAAAGTGATCCAAAACATAGGTATCGATGATTAGTATAGAGCTGCCTTTACGTTCTTCCTCTGTAACTGTCATAATATGTTTCTTACATAGCTAAGCCGCTCTCGGTGCCGTGGAAATGTACGGCGTACCCGTCATTAACATTTTCATATAGCTATCTACGTTCATTACAGTAGGACGAGGCTAGATAACCGAGTCCTTGATGTTAGATGAAAACAGACCAAACCCCGGTCGATAATAAGCACTAGAACCGTTACTAATGTGCCTTAACAGATATCTCGGACGTTCTTGATATTGAATATAAGTTATTAGATAGTCTCGACGTCGACCCTATAACCTTTTGATGCTCTTCGCTTCTGGACTTAAAAGCGCTGTAGCAAGGCCATTTAAACGCTCTGCTAATCTTTGTACGTCTTTTTCAAGATTAGCTCGAAACTCTTTTAGTAGTGATTCCTCGGTCTTGAGGGCTAGGGAGCTCAGGACAGGACCGTGATATACAGGTTACGTAAGTTGGAATGATCGTAAGGTTGCATATTCCATTCGAGTTATTATCTTTACAAAATCATATTTGTGTATTAAGACTCTTATAGCGCATATTTCTTTTTTGACAGAATCCTCTAGTGGATCGGTAGTTCCGCTAATATCTATACGCTCAAGTTTCGTCTCGAGGGATTCTTTTAGCTTTAGTATATTATACTCGTAGGTTCCGTCGAAATATTCTGATCGTCTAACGCGACTTCGTGAATTCGGGGCCATTTTTAGACAACTATATATATACTATAGTAGATAAGAAAGCTAGTAAGTATTGTAGCTAGGTTGAAAGACTTCTATAGATAATAGTAGATTAGAGACGTTAGTAGAGAGCGCTATCTTTCATATCTCTATGTAAGTTTTTTTAATTTCGATTAAGGGTTAAAATTTGTTTTAGGATAAGATAAGGCTATAAGTTTTTAGTAGGATGACAGCTAGCGCTAGTTATTAACAACTTAGCACTATTAGACTACGGTATAGTTAGCGGATACTAAACTATAGTACCGTTAGATTTCAAATAACCGTTTTTAGTATTAAAACACAGTTGACGGGAAACTAACGAGATTATTTCTAATAACGTTTTAAATAGACTTTTTCTTAGTCTATATAAGGAGGTCTAGTTACCACCTTATCTATTTGTTTTTAGTTAAGTCTTATCTATACTAATATTCTTATAATATTATAAACCTTATTATATCGTCCTTACGTTATTACATATTATTATTCCCTATAGGTACTAGTTATTAATAACTAGTAGTAACATACCTTAGGATCTTAGTACTAGTTATGAATTATCTTTAACTTTCTTAACTTAACTTAATAGAATTAAACTATAATATACGTTAGAAATTAATTAAGTAAATGCTTAGTATATACGTTATAACTACTTAGCCTTATTACGTCTATATTGTTATATATAGTTAGCGATAGTTATAATCCTCTCTAAAGTACTATAAATCTATAATTAGTATCTTCTTATACGCTATTATAAATTCATAGTTTATGTCTTATAGTTAGCTACTATAACTTAACTAAGCGTATTCTTATTAGCTATTATAATATAAGTAAGTATATACTTACTTAATCCTATTATTTACTTACTATCTAGCTTAATATAGTAGGATTCCCTACTTATTATTTATTTACCTTCTAATTTTTTTATTTACTTATAGTAATTTTCTTTATCTATAATCTTCTATTCACCTTTTATAACATTCTATTTACTTAAGCAAAATTTTTATCTATAAAAATTTTGCTTTATATATTTACTTTTCTTTTATTATGTTCTCCTTATCTTCTTTTATATTCTCTTTTTTAAAGGACTTAATTTAACTATATACTTAATATAACTTTAACTTTAGCTTAATATACTACGTTACCAAAAATTCGAGAGCGATTTGCTATAAATTTACCGATCGCGCTTAGCAAAATCGGTCAAAAACGCAAATTACAAAATTATATTATTCTATAGAGTCTCGATTATAATTAGTAATAAACAGATTTGCGATTATAATTAGTAATAAATAATAGTATTACGATCGTAATTAGTAGCCTCTAGCTAAGCTAGATATCTTATAATACTAGGAATACTATATATATAATTAAGATAGAAGAATACTTAACTCAAAATACCTAATATATTATATATTTAGTTAAGATATATATTATAAGTTTACGACTATCGTGTATTATTATTTCTTTATTAATCCTATTAACTTAGCTATAGTATAATTATTATAATAATATATAGAAAGTATTTATAAAGAAGTACGCGCTCTATATAAGTAGAGCTCTAGATATTCTAGCTCTAGATATTATCTTATAAACATGAATTATTATACGTAAATATAAATATCTTAAACTAACTTATACTATATATTTACAACGACTTATTACTAATCGTAGTATTATATATACGTATATAACTACTTAGCTTACTCTTTATATCTTTACGAATTTAATTAAAGTCTTTCTTACCTAATAGTTATAATATTTTATTAGGACTTAATGTCTCTTAATTATTTATCTCCTATCTATGTTCGCTTATAGTAATTATATTATACGTCTAGGTAGAACTCGCTCTTTTACTTCCGATCTTTTTACTAATTATATTCTTTACGTTTATTTATACTATTTAATTAATTACTAAAAAAGGAAGTTCTATTAGCTTTACTCTATTTCTACCTATACTAAGACTAGGTTTAACGCCTTAAATAGTACTACTAGTCGCTTCTAGTAAAGGTACAACTTAAGTTAGTTAAATAGTCGTTAGTACTAGTAGAGGTCGTAATAGTAAATTATTAATAAGATCTATATATTAAATTAAAAAATATAATTAGCTTAGTTTAGATATAATTAAATAAGTAGTCTTCTTATAAGAAGGACGTCTATTAATAGACGTATCTATATTACGATCTCCTAAAATAGAGCTAGATCGGCTTTAGCTTAATCTTATAGTTAATAAAGGTGAAGAAGGACCTAAAGATAATTATCGTTAAAGCGTATTATAAATAGCTAAGTAGATATATTACCTATATTATGTACGTTTATATCCTTACTTATATCTTAAACTTCTTAAAATAGTTAAACTAGCTTATATATCTACTAAGTTATAGTATTATCTAACTATATTAGCGAGGTTAAAGGATGTCGAAGTTACGGATCTATAGATATATTAGTCCTTATATATATAAATTACTACTTAATACTTTCTTAAAGTAAGATTAAAAGAGGTATTATAATATTAAGAAGATTAACTTAACCTAAATCTAGAGATAAATAACCTTCGAGTTAAAGATAACATTCTTACTAAAGATAATAGTCTACCTTTAAGAATCATAGAACTTAACTTATTATCTAAACTAAGACTATCTAAGGTATTAGTAAACTAAGTAATATCTAAACTAATTAGCTTATAGTAACTATAATCCTTTATATTAATAAATCTTAAAGCCTTTACCTTAATTTTTTTAAGTAATTTCTCTCTTTATTTAGTACTTTAACTAGTAAAGTCTTAGTTAATCTAACTATAAAAATCATACGTTATAAAAAGTTTGATTTTTGTAGACATGTCTTTACTAGTCTTACTATATATCTTATTATCTTCCTTTTGTTATTTTAATAAAGTCGCAATCGTAGCATAAACTAACACTACGAGAAATAGTGTATATTTATTAAAATAATACCGTGTTTTAGGTATAACTACTAGAGCTACTCTATAATAGAAGGTAGTAGTAATAGCTTAAATAACGAACTAACTTATAAAACGTTTACCTTATAATTATTAATCCTTTATATTATATTAGAATATAAATAAGGTAATAACTTATAAGATTACTATCTTTATATTTAAAACTCTTATTATAAAGTAAGCGTAATACCTATTCTTTAAGTTTATTAGGTCTATGAAGTATTACGCTTACCTCCTTATTTATTACCTTTACGGCCCCGAGGGTCGTGGGTCAGCCGGTCCGGTCCCGTATTAGTCGTTCGGCAGTCGTCCATTGGTCGAAATGCTGAAGCCTCCGAAGCGGCGTTGTGATTGGTCGAAAGCCTTTGTCTGAACTCTAGTTCGTACCGTGGTTGATGAGGTCCGTCGCTTCCATTCGATTCCATGCGCTCCGTGTCAGTTGGCTATCATCCATTAATACTACCACACAATACTACCACAATTCAGTATCACAGTGTCTATCATCTAACATCACCCACCATCATCCATCATCTATCTTCCATCATCGTTTTATTATAGTGTCCATCATCCATCATTAGTTTATTATAGTGTCTATATCCATCATTAGTTTATTATAGTGTCTATCATCTATCATCGTTTTATAATAGTGTCCATCATCATGTCTATCATCATACGTCGTGGTGTGTTGATCGCAGAATTAATCGCTGGCGTTTGCTCTATGTTAGAGTTTATCTTAGTTTTGATAGTTGACCATAGCGCACACATAGTGGATAGCATTGTTATCGGATTATATTAAAGGATGAGGTGCGTTATGCAAAGGCGACCGCGATTAGCGGGTTTTTTTTTCTCTTAGAGTAGGTCCCACACGCAACGGCGAGTCGCGAACGTAAATAAAGTTGTGGCAATATTTGTCCGCAACATCCGAATTTCGAGTTCGATGTATGTGGTAGTATTTTGTGGTGGTATTATTCTCCTTCGCAAATTCTTCTAACTCTACCTCGAATTGAAGACTAGTTGTAGTTATAGACGTTATAATAGCACTCCTAGTATGATCGTAATATTATCGAATGTAAACGAGATAGTGATAGACGAGAAATGTCATGCTAGTACAAAACGACCTAAGTAGCACGGACATCGGTTGCTAACTAGTCTAAAAGATGAAGCCTTTGATTGTGACCGATATGGTAACAAGACGAGAGACATTAAGCGAGCATAAGCAGCACGAAGATTAGCTACTAATTGGTCTGAACGATGAAGCCTCTGAAGGTCTAATCTGATTAGTCTAATCTAGTCTTCTAAACAGGAGTTCATGTAGAGTAGCGTACCTTGAAATTTTATTGTTATTAATTATTATTGTTTTTGTTAATAAGTTGTGACAACTGTTCTAAAAGTCAAACTACCCACGCCTGCTTGTGAACTCCTCGGCTTTTACTACTATATAGTATAGTTAGTACTTCGATACTCGTATGATTAAGATGTGGTAGGTGTGCGATAATAGGCTATTCAGAAGAAGACTTAAAGGTTAGCTACTATATCGATGTCTATGAAATTCATATAGCAAGCTTCAATATCGTACGTAATATAGAAAAACCTTATCTTCTAATAATGCTTACTACATTCGCAATCGTGTATTAATGATTCGTATTTATTATAAGTTAGAATTTCTGTAGGAATTGAACACGTGACGACGGGATTCTGTCAGCGCTTTGTGGTAGTATTTTATGGTGGTAGTGATTGCATTTCGTAGGGAGTTTCTTGGCAATGACATCACTACTATAGAGTAGATGAAAACAGCGTAACAGATAGTAAAATAGGCAAGGTAAACCTAGAATCGATGTCAGTCCGCAAGCGGACAAGCATAGATTATCTAAGAGTAAGATTTGAACTACGCGCATTCTGGGATTCTTAGATCCGTAATTCACCCCGATATTGGTGCCTATTATGTGATATACGTGTACACGGAGGGTAACCTTTTTCTTTCTAGAAATTTTTAGCATAAAAAATACGGTGTAATTAATAATGATAAAACATATAAAAAAAACGAGAATAATCATGAATTTTCATTCCACGGAGCTCTAGAAGCAATGCCTTACTATGACGATATAGACTGTCTATGTTATCAAAGTGTAGTGTTAATGGTATTTATATTATCGGAGCTGTAGTATCTACTTTCACGTACCTTGTTTTAGATAATCTCACAAAGTCACTAAGAATAACGCTATAACAAACCCGTGTCGATAGTCCGGTCTAGGCAACTAGCAGTAGTATTCCGACCGACCATCTTGTATTTGTAGATCTATGTTTCGTTGTTACAGAAAGCAAATATAGTTATGTCGCTAAAAGACTGTTATTTCAGAGTTAAAACATCGAAACATCGAAACATTGACATAATTATCCATTTATCACTTTCACTATTTATCATTTTCACTATTCACTTTCTCACACCCCGTCATAGTATATATAGCAGCATAACCTTCCTCCTCCTTCCAATCTTTTACACCTGTCTCTTTCTTATATCATATATCTACAATAGCCACTAAACAGAAAACTCCGAAGCAAGCTAAAGCTAAGAAGTCTACGGCGAACAAGAAAGCGACGAAGAAAGTCGTCGCGAAACAGTCACCTGCTAAACGTACCCCCAAGAGAGCTAGTACCAACGCGGTAGGCGTTTTGTAAGGCAAGAAATAGGCGGGAGTTGCTAGTAAAACTATCGATTCAAGTTAGTCATGTATAATAAAATGCTTAATACTAAAAGAAACTGACCTGTAGATATCGTGTAGATATGGCTCTACGTGAGATTCGGCGTTACTGGATAGGTACCGAATTACTACTCCTTAAGATGCCTTTTAGCTGAGTGGTCCGAGAGATTGTATTAAACTACAATAACGACATTAGGTTTACTGTTTCCGCGATAACGGCGCTTTAAGAGGCAGCTAAGGCGAATCTTATATTCATGTTTACAGGTGTGTTAACAATATTTAAGAACCGTTACTGCTCTTACTAATTAAATCTAATAGTGTTTAATCAGTTTGCAATCCACGCTAGGCGAGTCACCCTCTAAGCGAAAGATATTGAATTATACAAGGATGTCTATTAATATTTTCGTCCAGGTGGATCATCATAATAGTCTCTGCCCTATAGATATTCATTATGAACGAAGGATATAAACATTGATAGTTATAAGACATAATAGCCTAAAGAAGCTAATTATAAAAGATGGTGACGATAGTGACGATGATGATAATGATAGTAATGAGAGGTTCAGAATGTGCGAGAAGACTCCCGAACCATTATGTCATACTATAGACTAGTAGTCTAGGAAAATAAACAAATAAACAACAATTTTGGACCACTAATCTAATAACTAATAAAAGCTTTTTTATTTCTGCACCATAATTCCTCCGTGACGCCTAATTATACTATAGTAAAGGGGCAATATCTGTAACAACGTCACCGTAATGATCCTAAAACTTTATGATCAATAATGAAAATAGTTACTAAACATGTCGGTAATGATAATGTGAATAGCAATAAGAGGTTTCAAAGGTCGGGGGAAAAGTGGCTGTGAGTTATTATGTAACGGAAGGACAATAATAAAATATAATTAAATGATTGACATGATCATATAAATAATAACAAGAACGTAGAACCAAATAAACAACTTTATAGTTTCGCATCATAATTCTTCCGTGACGGGTTGGAAAAATGTGGTAGTATAGGGAAAATCTGTGGTAGTATGGGGAAAATCTATAGTAGTATGGGGGAAATCTGTCTCTGTTGCTATCTATCTTTGAAAATGCTTTTCTATTTTCATCCTTCTTATTTATTAACTATCAATATCCATTATGTCATTAAATTCATCCATATCTTGCTTAGCCATTTCTTCGTCCTCGATATCTCTAAACCGAGTATCTGCTACATCCCCTAGCGCCTGTATACTACGATCCTTCAAAACCTTGAACTAAGTCTGTTGTTCTATCTTGTCTCGGAAATTCACAAAAGCTACATCGGATAGATTCATGAGGAAGGCAGTTAATGACTCCAAAATTGCAGTCTCAGTTACTAGGTCTGTTAGACACAGAAGGAGCCTCGGTAACAACTCTATATTCTTAAGTAATATCTTCGCTCGAGGATTCTGTATCTTGCTTGTATGAAGAGGAAGACCACTAATATTATCGCCGTCAAAACGCAATAGTAGACGACAAGTCTCTTTTGCTAATCCCACTTCGCTATGTGGTATCTATTGCTCTAGGTCGTTCTCACTACAAAGATCCTATAACGTATTTGGTCTAGGGAACACATATTCATCATTTTCGGTTAGGTATTTCCCTAACCAGGTCGCTAGATTGCGCTAAACCTCACGCTCGGTATGAGTATAGTAGTCGTGTAGTGTCAAGATCGCCGGTTCTGATCTAGGTTTCTGTCAAGGTATTTAGCAGATATTAATAACTTATAATGATCAGAAAATGCTTACCTTCATCTTTAGGACAAATGCTTTTAAAGACGCCAATAAATACGCCTTCTAACGGAGAGATAAAGTTCCTAGAGGAACGTTACGATCGAATCGAAGATGTGTTAACGGCATACGCCATTTTCGAAACCTGTAAAAGACCTTTGACTAGATTAGTGTCTATTACTCCTATATGAAATAGATTCTGTAAAATATACCTATAGCGAAACTCTTTGTTTGATACCCTCTATAATCGAGCGGTATGTACGTTTAAGGAGGATATTGTAAAGAGCGCGACCTTTTTGGGATACCGCGACTTTAACGGACCCGCCGTTACGATACAGAAGCTTGATTAAGAGGCCACTCGTAAGCGCCAAGTGCGCCTTATAGACACTCTCTATAATCGGACCGTACTGCGAGCTTGTTAGATTCTTAAAACAATGAATAGAAGATAGAAAAGGACAAACATATAATCTTGCACACTATACGCGCCGGGGAGTTAAACGTCTAGCACTGTACAGCACGCGCAGAACCGCTTCCTTTTTAAAGAGACTTTTTATAGTAGTCTCATATAGCTACTATAGCGATTGCCAGATGATCAAGGACAACTAGACTTAGTGTCGCAACATTAGAACGACCTTTAACAACCACTCTTGTTGTAGTGCCAAATTAGTGCCGTCTAGTAAGTCTATTTCTAGGTTAGTGGTTGAGGTGCGTAGACACATATTAATGGCGCTTAGACTATCGTCTTCAAAATAGTAATCTTGCTAGCCGTTATTGTACTCTTCACCACCGGTAAGATCATCCTCCTACTCCCCTGTAAGATCTAGAGTATCGATCTCGTCATGATCGACTACGGGACCGACATTGTCATCTAGCGTCAGGCTGATTTATGTATGATGCTTGCCTTTTGCTTTTCTATACTTAGTTAATACAAAATTTCCTAGTTCAAAAATAGAGATAACTTACCTCTCGTTATGTAGGTCGTTCTCCTTATTACGTTTCAATATCTCCTTCTGCTGCGCGTCTGCAGCCTAATATTCTTCATTCTTTTCTATCTACGTCTTCAGATTTCTTGAGACCTAAGTAAGTGTTGCCTTTTTGGCATTCTCATAAAGCACACGTATCTGTGGGCGATTCTACAGACGCAATCTCTCTTTTTTTGTATTTTTGTTAATGGAAAGTTCTTCTTCGGCCTTTCTTTTTTTCGGTATAGCTTTCTTTCTTAAGGATGACATCTGCATTACGAACAGATAACACGTTAGCTTTTACCGCTACTTATCGCTTTTAAAATCCATTAGCACTTACTATTTTATGATGGCGTTAAATTATTATGAGGTCGCGAGAAATAAGAAAGGTTGGAAAGTTATTACCACTCGAATATAGATTAGGGTGTGCTTATACTATGGTTTTGAACAAAGAAATGGTTACGGTGAATTTCGTTATAAATTGAAATATTTAGCTTCAGAAACAAAGAGATTGTGATGATTGCATAATTATTGTAAGTCCAAAGTCGCATCACGTGAAACAAAGAAATTAAGGTTCATTACTTATTCTTTTCGACTTCACTTCTGTATTCCTTACAATTTTGCTAAACCACGACAGGCTATATGGAAAGTCAGGCCTATTGATACTCTCGGTACTCGTTTAGTCTTACAAATCTACTAACACAAGTACTACCACACGTAGATGTTCAACTTCACTACAATCATGAATTTCACATTCCACATTTCATATTTCATATTTCACCTCACCTACTATTAATTTTTTTTGCTGTGCAGGGTTATTCGTATCTATTTCTTGCCAGCATCAATTTTTTCTTCTTATCTCTTTCGAGTTTTCATAAAGACAATTTTTTTTACAAAGCATCGTTATACTATTAATTATCATCACTATTAATACCGATATACATTATCTACAATAGTTACATAGTATAAGATGTTCTAGAATCTTACTAATATGTTAATAGCTTAAGGAGTAAGTGTAAATTAATAACATAGTGTTGTTTATCTCCTTATCTATTTTAGAAGACTTTAGCGGCATTAAGAAGACGAAATGCTATAGCACTATTACTACAATAACCACATCCTACCTTGGATCTTAAAGCGGAATCCTTAACAAACCCTCAAAGTAAAGAGCAGAATCATTCTAATAATCATGTTTCTGAAGCTCTTACTAATAGTAAGTCTAGAAATTTAACTATTAATTCATTAGTCAATATTTCCTCGTCGAACAGAGCTAAAAACCCACCACTAGATCCATTACTCGACATTTCCCTCGATAACCAAGCTGAAAATTCCTTACTAGATCTATCACCTAGTGATAGGCCTGAAAATCCATCTTCGAATAGAACGTCGAATTAATCCTCAAATGATTCAACAAATCAACCACCAAATGAATCGTTAAATGATCTAACAAGTTAAGTCGAGAATGAGTCGTTGAATGATTCATCAAATGTAACATTAAATAAAGTTAATCAAATGTTAAATCAATTAGAAAATATTTTAGATAGAATAGATCATATAGAACATGAATTACTAAACAATTTAACAAGTCAAGTCGAAAATGAATCGTCAAATGATTCATTAAACCAAACTTCAAATGAATCAGTAAATGATTCTTCAAATTAAGAATCAAACGATTCTACAAATGAATTATTAAATAATTCATTAAATCAAGCACCAAATAGATCATCTAATGATTCATTAAATCAAATATCAAATGAATTGTCAAACAATTTATTAAATCAAATATCAAATGAATTGTCAAACAATTTATTAAATCAAATTTCTAATGAATCATCAAATAATGATTCTTCAAATCGATCTTCGAACGAATCTTTAATAGGTTCGTCTAATGATGCCTCAAATTAAGCATTAAATAATACATTAAATAGATCTTCAACAGGTCTATTAAATAATACATCGGGTTAGGGTTAGGGTTAGGGTTAGGGTTAGGGTTAGGGTTAGGGTTAGGGTTAGGGTTAGGGTTAGGGTTAGGGTTAGGGTTAGGGTTAGGGTTAGGGTTAGGGTTAGGGTTAGGGTTAGGG
>Ga0160427_10000210_pt1 | contig 39433 bp, 27 predicted proteins | sample SolpanmetagenomL_FD_108194 | JGI IMG/M metagenome (GOLD analysis project Ga0160427, IMG submission 108194) | Solar panel surface microbial communities from Lawrence Berkeley National Laboratory, California, USA - L | ecosystem: Engineered > Built environment > Solar panel > Unclassified ...
ACCGAAGGCATCGGTGGCGTACTCGTAGCCGTTGCGAAGGTAGCTCGTGTTGGGCTTGAGGCGCTTTTTGAGCACGCCCGCCCCAATGTCCACCAGCTCCGTCAGCGCGTCGCAGCGGTTGTGAGCCAGCAGGCCAAAGGCACCCGCGAAGTAGGTGTGCCAGCCGGCCACTTCCAGGTTGTAAACCGGCTCGGCCTGCACCCGCACCCGCTTGCCGAGCAGCACCTGCGCGCCACCCTGGCGGGTTTGCACCCGCTGGCCGGGCTGCAAGTCGCCGGCCGCCACCCAGCCGCCGGGCTGGGAGTAGAGGAAGTGGGTGGGCGTGAGGCGCAGCCAAGGCCCGCCAAAATCGAGCTCGGTCATTTCCGGGGCCGTCGTCTGAAACACTTCCAGTACGGGCCGCCAGTCTTCCTGCCCCGTGGCCTCGTCCCAGGCCCAAACCTCGTCGCCGGGCACCAGGGTGGCGATGGGCCGGGGGCCGTGGCGCGTGGGCACGGGCGTGTCGGCCGCGAAGCAGGCCCGGGCGCAGAGCTTAGTGCCGAGTTGGCGCGCCGCCAGCACGGCTTCTTTAAAGCCCGCGTGCAGTGCCGCCGAGCGGGCCATGAGGGCAGCGGCTTCTTTACGCGCCGCGTTCAGGGCCACGTGCCCACCAGCTTTGATAGCCGTGCGCACGCCGGCTTTGCCAGCCATCATCGCGGCCGTGGCTGTGCCGAAGCTAAGCGCGCCCGCCACTACCGACACGGCATCCCACACCAGAAAGCCGCCGTTGAGGGCCATGCCCAGCTTGTCGCCGGTCTGGGCCGAATGGATAAAGTCGCGGCCCGAGCCCCAGACCGGAATGGCTCCTTCCAATAGCCCAGCCTCCCCCACCGAATCCTTTTCCAGCTCCGCTTGCTTGAGCGTTTCTTCTTGGGCCGCACGGGCCTCGTTTAGGTCGCGTAACGCAACCTCTGACAACGGGTTTTGGCCCGACATCATAAACTCGACCTTGCCTTGCCCAGCCGTGCAGGTGGCGCACGACATTTTGAGCAACGCCTTGGCCCCGCCCATTGTAGCGGGATACGTTTTCTCCCAGGCCGGGCACACCGGCACGCAAGGCACCGGCGTGCCGCCCGCCAGTTGGGTTAACTTCTGGCAAATACCGAAAGTGGGGATGTTGGCAATGGCTACCCGGTCCCACTCATTGCCCACTACCATGCCCATTACCTTGGTGGTGCGCGGTGTGGCTGTAAACAGGCCAGGCACGGTACCTTGGCTGCACTTGGTCAGCGCGCCCGTTATCACATACTCATCTGCGTCGTCGGCCATGCTGCAAAAATTACAGGTACTGCGAATCAGCTGAGTCGGAGGTCAGCTTGGTACCGCCATCAAGGTTCATTTTTTCCAGCGCCTTGCCATTTACCTCCCGGCCCTGGTAGGCCAGCACCTCTTTGGCAACTACTTCCACATCTGCCGTTTTGGAACTGATGCGTACCAGTTCCTCCGCTTCCATTGTGATGGTTTTAGCGTGAAGCTTGATGGTGCCTTTCTCGCCCGCCTCCAGCGTAATGGTAGGGCTGAGCACGGTGACGGGCCCATTGCTTTTGATGGTGATGCTGCCATCGCCCTTAAAGCCCACCTCCACGGCCGTGCCCTTGTTGTTGGAGTTGGAGAGCAGGATGGTCTGGGCCCCGGCCACATCACTCATGACGAGCTTGTTGCCGCCCGCCGTTTGCAGTCCTTTAAGGTGGTTTTGGGGGGTAGTATACTTGGCGTTTTGGGGGTTCTGAGGGTGAAAGAGGTTGCCAAGCACCACCGGAAACTCGGCCAGGCCGTGCTCGTAGCCCACCAGCACCTGCGAGCCCACTTCGGGCGTAAAAAGCTGGCCTTTGCCATTGCCTGAGTAGGGCGTGCTCACCCGCACCCAGCCCGTTTCGGCCTCGGCCGGCTTCTCCACCGGCCAGTAGTAGCGCAGCCGGATGCGGCCCAGATTATGCGGGTCGGCCACGTCGATAACTTCGGCTAGCTCGGGCACGCCCTGCGGGGGCTGTACTTCCTTATTAGCGGCTGGGTGCTTGGCCGCGTCGGGCAGGGCCACAAAGGCATTTTGGTACTGGTCGGCCTGCACGGTGTGGGTCACTTCCGTGAGGCGGTACTGGCCGTAATCGTGGGGCGTGGCGGCGGTGCCATCGGCCGCCGGGGTCGTAGCCCCGTATACGGCCACAACTTTGCCTACCCCAAAACCCGGGTTTTCGCCCGTACCTTGAAACGTGACCAGGCCACTGACCTGGTTTTCCTTCCACTCCTTAATGGTCGTGTCGAGCTGCGCCTGGCTGCGCACATGCCGGTTGGCGAGGTACTGCGCCGGCTGGGCAAAGAGCTGGCCAGACTGCTGGAGGGCAAAGTCGGCAAATGGGTTGAGCTGGCTGAGGGGCTGGCTTTCGGACGTGCCTTTGTAGGGCGTATGGGCCAGATAATCGTAGCGACTAAGCGCAAACTTGGTGGGCAGCAGCTCAATAGCCATGGCAAAGCCCTCGGTGCCCGTCACCGCGAAGGTCAGCTTGTCCTCCTCAGCTGGCTGACCTAGGCGCAGGGCCTGGCCATCGTAGTAAAACCACTCGCCGTACTCATCGGCCATGCGCCGCAAAAAGGTGTACGTGCTCTCGCCGTACTGCACCGTGTACTTCACTTGGTCCTGGTGCTGCGGCGTGAGGGCGCCGTACGTGATGACATTCTTGCCATAGGGCTTCAGCACTTCGGTAAAAATATCTTTCAGCCCCTTCTTCTGGAAGGTGCGGCGCTGGGTACCATCTTCCAACAGGTAAGTGGGGCTAAAACCACTCAGCACGAAACTATGCGCAAAATCACCCGAATTTGATAAGGCAATGTGCGTGATAATCCCTTTGAAGAGCAGCGGCGGGTCCTTGGTCAGCACCGGCGTTACCGTAATGGCAACGGGCTTGCCACAGTAGTTTTGATGCGCCTGGTGAAAGAAACCATCGCTACGCTCGGTTTCCAACATTTCGTAGGGTACTGCTACCTGGAAGGAATGGTGCCCTACTAGCTCCTGGCGAATAGAAACGCTGTGGTAGTCGCGTAGAGGTGGGCCACCAGCCACACTGATACTAACGGTTACGGCAATGGCCATTGCAAAGTGGAAAAAGAGGAACTGAGAATGAGTGCAGTCAGCAAGCCGAGTTGCTACAACTTTCGTAAAGAAACGAAATAGTTCTCTATGCCACCAGCTACCCCCGTTTTCGCCACCGACCGCCAGCGCTTGGCGCGCGCCGGGCAGCGCCCCAAATTGCCATTGGCAGCGCCGGGCAGTGACAAGCAGCGCTTAGCCCAGGGTCTTACCCGGCACTTGGTACCAAAACCCGTAGTGGCTACGCAAAACACCCTCCTAGTACGTGGCACCAACGGCTCGCAATGGCGCATCACCTTTGGCGATGGCAACCAAGTGAGTACGGTAGACTTAACGCATTACCGTTTTTACCATGATATCGGGCACCGCCACATCGAGCTAACGGGTCTGCTACCCGACTGTATCGGCATAGACTTTAACGCCGCCGGTGCCTTTGGGCCGGCCTCGGGGGTAGGAGGAGTCAATGTGCTGTGGCACACGCGGGGCGAACGAGAGTGGTACAAGCCAGAGGTGCACTTCTACTACGGCCTGGCCGGTAGCACCGGGTGGGCCGCCTCAAAGGTTGCCCCTGTAAAGGATGCGCTGAGCGTATCAGGGGGAATTTCATTGTTTCTGGCTTGGGCCACGGCCTTCGACCGCAATGGACGCTCACAGCCCGCCCCCAATGCGTGGGTAGCAAATGGCTTTAACTGGACCGGCACTTTCTGGAGCGTGGGCATCAGCATTCCTACTCCTTGGGGGTGGAATTTGGCTGGCAGCTATTTCTCTTCAGACGCCAACCAAGTACGACACTTGATTAACCACAAAAAATTTGCGACTCAGACAATTGCATGGACGGGCGTTTCGCTAGGGTTCACGTTTGGTCTTCCCAAAGCAGCCAAGATAGACCAAAAGCTATTCGAAATTACTAAGCTGATTTTGGATAAGTCATCGCTTTCGCTCAGCAAAACCGAATACCTGATGGTGTACGGTAACGGCCGTGACTACAATGATTTCCTGCCTGGCCGCCCCTCGATTAGTGGCTGGAATGGCTTCACCCCCGGCACTGGGCTATTCGACTGGCATTTGGGCGTCGACCAAAATAACTTTCCGCATTAGTCAACCATTGCTATCCTGCACGCCCTTATGGCTTCCTCTTCTCCTGCTTCGCTAGGCCTCGGTTTTTTAGTGTTCTTAGTAGTCGCTTTTGGGCTGTATAAGTTTTTCTTTGCTCCTGACCCAAGTACACACGGGGTAGTCTATATCAATCAGAAGTTGGGCGTGAGCGGCCGCGTAACGGGCTATAACAAAGCCCGCGGCTTTAAAATATTCCTGGACAATTCAACCACGCCATATAACTTTGATGCGTTTGCCAGTGAGGAATTTACACCTGATTACGGCTTAGGTTACTATTTGGAGCAGGGCGATTCGGTAACTAAACTACCAAACTCCAGTGTGCTCACGCTGCAAAAAAATGGTAAGACTAGTCAGTGGCACCTCGTGCCAGCTACTCCTGCCCCTTAGGTACGTATTCTCAGCGTGAAGTGGGTCGGGCCACGAATGAAGACGGTAGGACTTTTCCGCTATTGGGCACACATACACTTCCAACAAATACACTAGCCCGCCTTGACACTATACTGCTAGCCTAGGGTAACTCCTGCGCTAGCAGTATAGGCTAGTCTTGGCCGAATAGCAGTGCAGTAAAGTAGCCAAGATTACAAGCAGGTAAAAGCGGCCTCCCAACGCTACTAAAAGCCCATAAGTAGGCAATAGTTACGTCAAGTGCAAACGTTTGCATTATTCCATACTACGCCCCCTACTATTACCTGAACCATAAAGCTGATTTTTGCAACTTATATTTTACTGTAAATTCTTTAAGTTCAACATCTTAAATTAAAGACCTTCCACCTAAGTCTTACGCTACTACTGACCTCCAACGCAGCCAGCAAAGTGCGGGTTTTCGCACGGTGAAAATGTCTAGTTTCATCCTTTGGGTACCCAAAGCTTGCCTGACTTTCAGGCACCACCCGCAGCTTTATGCCTGGGCTAACTTGATATAGCGACTCGTTATTCCTGGCTTCTCGACTGTGGCAGGAATATGCAAGAAAAACTTGCTTTGGTCAATTATTACGCCTGTGCACTTGCTTTTTAACAAAGAGCTTTTACTTTTACGTCACCTTGTAGCGTTGATTTTACCCAAATAAGCAAGGCGAGTCCTCCCTACGTAGGGTGGCCAGCCCGCGGTAAAATGATAAGTGCAGCTTAGCCCAGGCACGGCAATCGGCCGGCCTTGGCGCAAGCTGCTGTTACCTGACTAGCGAAAGCTGCTTTTTTTTAGGCCTTTATGCAAACGATTGCACGAAGGTTAGCGCTGCCGCCACTTCCCTGCCTCTTTCCACTTTACTCCCACCCATAATGAAAAAGCTACTACCCCCTCCCGGGCGTTTGCTGATTCCTGTATTGGCCTGCTGCCTGCCGCTGGCAGTAGCCACGGCTGCGCCAGTCGCAGTGGCCACCACCAAAGTGCTGCCTAGCAAGGCGGCGCTTGCCCAGCCGGCCGCGGTAGTTACCGGCCGCGTAACCGACGATAAGGGCGAAGGCCTACCCGGCGTGACGGTGCTCGTAAAAGGCAGTACCCAAGGCACTTCTACGGATGTTAACGGTAATTTTACGATTGATGTCCCCACGGGCGGCTCGCTCGTTATCTCATCGATAGGCTACGCCACCCAGACTATTGTGGTGGGCAGCCAGACCACGCTGGCCGTGCGCCTGGCCCCGGACGCGCAGCAGCTTTCGGAAGCTGTGGTGGTGGGCTACCTCACTCAGGAGCGCCAGAACGTAACAGGCTCGGTGGCCACGGTCGGCGCCACCGAAGTGCGCCGGGCACCAGTAGCCTCGGTAGGCGAGGCAATTCAGGGGCGCCTGGCGGGCGTGCAGGTTACCAACTCGGGCGTACCGGGCCAGGGGCCGGTAGTCAATATCCGGGGCCTGGGCTCGCTGGGCGGCAGCAACAGCGGCCCGCTCTACGTAATTGACGGCCTGTGGATTGAGCCTACCAGCAGCGCCGGGCGCGACATCAACCCCGCCGACGTAGAGTCGGTGCAGGTGCTGAAAGATGCCGCCGCGCTGGCGCCCTACGGTAACTCGGGCGCCAACGGCGTTATCGTCATTACTACCAAAAAAGGCAAGCAAGGCACGCCCGCCATCAGCTTCAACGCCAGTGGCGGGGTGCAAAACCTGGTGAAGCGCCTCGACCTGGCCAACGCAGCCCAGTGGGCCGCCGTGAACAACCAGGCCTACGACAACGCGGGCTCGCCACGCCAGCCCTACGCAGCCAACCTGCCAGTGGGCATCGACACCGACTGGCAGAAAGAGCTATTTAAGCAAGGCTCGGTACAAGACTACAACCTCGGTTTTTCGGGCGGTGGGCCCAACTCGAACTTCAACATATCGGGCGGCTATTTCAAGCAGCAGGGCACCATCATCGGGCCGCAGTTTGAGCGCTTTACGGCTCGCGTAAACACAGGCTTCAACCGCGGGCGCCTGCGGGTGGGCCAGAACCTCCAGTTGGTGCGCGCCAACCAGACGTATGTGAACGGCGCGCCCTTCACGGAAGTGCTGCGGATGCTGCCCGTCATTCCGGTGAATGACCCCACCGTGCCGGGCGGCTTTGGCATCGGCAACAACAACGCCGTTACGTTTGCCACCAACCCCATTGCCTTGCAGCGCCTGCTCAACAGCACTAGCACCAACAACCGGGTGCTGGGCAACGTGTACGGCGAGGTGCAGATTTTTGACTTTCTCCGCTACCGCCTCAACCTGGGCCTGGAATACCACGGCTTCCGCGACCAGCAGAAGCGGCAGTACGGCATTTGGCGGCGCAACGACATCACCCAGCCTTCCAACTACGGCGACGACCAAGGCAACGAGCTGTTTGGCCAGGCCGAAAACACGCTGACCTTCGACAAAACATTTGGCCTGCACAACCTCACGGCCGTAGCTGGCTACAGCCGCCAGCGCCGCAGCTTCGAGTTTACGCGGGGCGTCAACTTCGGCTACGGCACCGGGCCTGTGTACTACTGGGCGCTTGATGCGGGCACCCAGACGCCGCAGGTCATCGGCTCGTCGTACGTGCAAGGCAAGGAGTCGCTCTTTGGCCAGGTAACCTACGACTACGACCGCCGCTTTCTGGTAACGGGCGCCTTCCGCCGCGACGGCTCGTCGCAGTTTGCGCCTGACCGCCGCTGGGGCAACTTCGGAGCCGGCTCGGTGGGCTGGCGCATCTCGAAGGAGAAGTTTATGGAGAACGTGACGGCCATCAGCGACCTGAAGCTGCGGGCCAGCTTTGGTAGCCTCGGCAACCAGTACCTGAGCGGGGCCTACGGTGGCTCGTACCTCTACCAGGGCGCGCTCAATACCAACGCCAACTACGTGCTGGGCACCAGCCAAGTCATCCAGAACGGCGCCATCCAGACGACCCTGGCCAGCAACGTGCGCTGGGAAGAGCGCCGCACCCAGAACTACGGCTTTGACCTGGCGCTGCTCGAAAACCGCTTCTCGCTGTCGGCCGACTACTACATCTCGCGCACGGCTAATGCCCTAGTGTCGCCCAACCTGCCGCAGGTACTCGGCAACGCCGGCGCGCTGCCCTACCAGAACCTGGGCTTGCTCGAAAACCGCGGCTTTGAGTTTAAAGTAGGCTACTCCGACGACCGCAAGCCGTTTAAGTACGGTGCTTCGGCCAACCTGACTACGCTCACCAACAAGGTCTTGAACCTGAACTCGGGGTCGCTGGACGGAACGCCGACCAACTTCCTGACGGGTGGCCCAAGCAGCATTACCCGCACCGAAACCGGCTACGAGATTGGCTCGTTCTACCTCTACCAGTTCGACGGTATTTACCAGACCGGCGACGCCAACATTCCGACGGGGCTGCAAGCCGGCGATGTGCGCTACAAGGATACCAACGGCGACGGCCAGATTACAGACGCCGACCGCGTGCACGTGGGCCGGGTGTTTCCGCGCCTGCAATACGGCCTGAACCTGACGGCCGGCTACGGCGGCTTCGACCTGGCCATCTTCTTCCAGGGCGTGCAGGGCAACACCGTGTTCAACGACTCGAAGTACTGGCTGGAGCGCACCGACGACAACAACAACCACTTGGCTGGTTTCAGCCCCTGGACCACCACCAACCCCTCCACTACCACGCCGCGCGCCATCATCGCGGGTGGCCCCAACGGTGGCACCGCCCCCGGCAACAACGACCGCTACAACACCACCCGCTGGCTGGAAGATGGCTCGTACCTGCGCCTGAAGAACGTGCAGCTCGGCTACTCGCTGCCCAAAGACCTGCTGGAGCGCACCAAGTACATCGGCTCGCTACGTCTGTTCCTCACCGGCCAGAACGTGTTTACGGTGACCAAGTACAGCGGCTTCGACCCCGAAACGGTGGGCCAGGGCTCGCTGGCCCGGGGCGTCGACCAGGGCTCGTACCCCAACCTGCGCTCGTTTACCCTTGGCCTGCAAGCTGGGTTCTAAGCCTTTTCTCCCACCCGTATCTATCCGCATTATGAAATCTTCTATCCTGACCCGGTTGAGTGTGGCGGGGGCGCTGCTGCTCAGCACCACGGCCTGCGAGAAGGACATTCTCAACCAGGTAAACCCCAACCTGCCCACCGTGCAGTCGTCGTGGCAAACCTCCGACGACGCCGTGCGGGGCTCCACGGCCTGCTACGCGGGCTTGCAGGGCCTGGGCATGTACCGGCGCTGGCTCAACTTCGCCTTCGACCTGCGCGACGACATCGGCTGGAGCCAGAGCCCCTGGGGCGAGCTGGCCGACTTCACCCGCTTTGTGCAGCAGAACTACGACTTTGAGGTGTCGAGCACCATCTGGCGCGACCACTACCGCACCATCTTCCGCTGCAACCAGGTGCTAGACCGCGTGCCCACCATCACGACGATGGATGCCACGCTGCAAAAGCGCGTGCTGGCCGAGGCCAAGTTTATGCGGGCGCTCTCGTACTTCAACCTGGCCTCGCTCTATGGCAACGTGCCGCTGGCCCTCACCTACCTCACTGACCTGAACTCTACCGTGCCCCAGGCCAAGGAGGCCGATGTGTGGGCCCAGGTTATCAAAGACTTGCAGGAGGCCGCCCCTGACCTGCCGGCCAGCTACCCGGCCTCCGACGTGGGCCGCGCCACCAAGGGCGCCGCGCAGGCGCTGCTGGGCAAGGCGTATATGCAAAACAAGCGCTGGGCCGATGCGCAGGCGCAGTTTGCGGCGGTCATCAGCTCGGGCACCTACAAGCTGACCGATAACTACACCGACAACTTCCGCCACACCTCGGAAAACAACGCGGAGTCGATTTTTGAGGTGCAGTTCTCGGACGAGAAGAAGGGCGGCAACGACAGCGGCGGGGGCCCCGACGCCACCAGTTCGCAGGGCAGCCAGCGCTCGCAGTTTTGGGGCGTGCCGGGCTTTGGCTTCAACGACGGCGAAGTGCGGCCCTGGATTGTGAATGAGTTTTTGAAAGAGCCCACCGTGGCCGGCCAGCGCGACCCGCGCCTGGCGGCCACCGTGTTCTACAACCGCAAGGACCAAACGCAGTTTCCGACCGCGCTGCCCAGCGATGCCGACACGCTGGCCTACGGCGTGGGCTTTTTGACCCGCTACGGCCAGGATGCCCGCAACCGCGCCCGCGTGTACTGGCGCAAGTACCAGACCGACTACTACCGCCAGTTTGAGGACTTCGACTCGCCCATCAACCAGCGCGTGATTCGCTACGCCGACGTGCTGCTGCTGCAAGCCGAGGCTATGAATGAGCAAGGCCAGACGGCCAATGCCATCCCGCTCATCAACCAGGTGCGCCAGCGGGCCAGCGTCAACCTGGCGCCCCTCTCGGCCACCGGCGTTACGCAGGCCAGCCTGCGCACGCAGCTCATGCACGAGCGCGCCACTGAGCTGGCGGGCGAGGGCGTGCGGTGGTTTGACTTGCAGCGCTGGGGCCTGCTCGACAACCAGGCGGGCGTAGACCAGCTCAAGGCCCGCGATGCGCAGTTCAACACCTTCCGGGTGGGCGTTTCGCGCCTGCTGCCGATACTGCAAACGGAGGTAGACCTGCTCCGCCTCACGCAGAACCCTGGCTACTAGCGCTGGGTAAAAGCCAAAAGGGAAGAGTTAAAAAGTTTGGGTACCTACTCTTTAATTCTTCCCTTTTAACTAGCTATGCTCACTGCCGCCGTGCTTCGTAGAAAGCGCGGCGGCAGTTTTGCTTAAAGTAGGAGGCAGCCTTGCCCCCGCGCCTCATCCGTCAGCCGAACGCTGCTATGCAAACCTCATTTTCCTCGCGCTGCCTGATGCTGCTGCTGGCCGGCAGCATGGCCTGCGCCTGCTCCAAGGGCGGCTCCGCCTCGGGGGGCGGCACTACGCCCACCCCGGCGCCACCCGCGCCGCCCACGGCCAACACCTTCACCAACCCGCTGCTGCCGAGCGGCCCCGACCCGTGGGTGTATCAGAAGGACGGCTACTACTATTATATGCAAACCACCGGCACCAACCTGGTGCTGCGCAAAACGGCCAAGATGAGCGAGCTGGGCTCGGGCGTGAGCACCACCATCTGGACGCCTAAGGCCACGGGGCCAACCTCGCACGACATTTGGGCACCGGAAATTCACTTTCTGGATGGCAAGTGGTACGTGTACTTCACGGCGGGCCCCGGCAACTGCTGCGGCGGCCAGCGCCTGTGGGTGCTCGAAAATGCCAGCGCCGACCCCACCCAGGGCACCTGGACGGAGAAGGGCCAGCTTGTTGTGCCCGGCCAGGATTTGTGGGCCATCGACGGCACCATCCTGGAGCAGAACGGCAAGCGCTACTTAGTGTGGAGCGGCCAGGAGGCCGGCTCGGTGCAACAAAATCTGTACATCGCTCTCATGAGCAACCCCTGGACGCTCACTGGCCCCCGCACCCAGCTCAGCCACCCACAATACGCCTGGGAGCTAAACGGCACACCCAAGGTGAACGAGGGGCCCGAAATACTCCAGCACGCGGGCAAAACGTTCCTCGTGTACTCAGCCAGCCATTGCAGCACCGACGACTACGCGCTGGGCATGCTCACGGCTAGCGCCACCGCCAACCCGCTTGACACGGCCAGCTGGCGTAAATCGACCACGCCGGTTTTCTCCAAAAACCCCACCAACAACGCCTACGGCCCCGGCCACAACGGCTTTTTTGTGTCGAAAGACGGCAGCCAGAACTGGATACTCTACCACGCCAATCTGCAAGCCAACCAGGGCTGCGGCGATGCCCGCAACCCGCGCATGCAGTCGTTTAGCTGGAAGGCCGATGGCTCGCCCGATTTTGGCACGCCCGTGGCTACCGGCGTGGCCCTGCCCCGCCCGGCCGGCGAATAACGAACTCCTGGCTTACCCAAAACTAAATTTACGGCCTGCCTCGCGCAGGCCGTTTTGGTATTTTCTTATGGCTCATAAATTCTTTTTTTGCTCCTTGGCCGTGCTGGGGCTGCTGAGCGCCGCCCCGCTGGGTGCCTCGGCGCAGGTGAAAGTCAAAACCAAGGTGAAGGGCGCCGCGCCGGTGGCCCGCCCACTGGCTGCCGCGCCCATTGCCAACCCCGTGCTGGCCGGCGACTACCCCGACCCCTCGGTGACCCAGGTGGGCGATACTTACTGGGCCACGGCCACGTCCTCCAACTGGGGCCCCACATTTCCGCTGCTGAAATCGACCGACTTGCAGCACTGGGCCTTGGTGGGGCACGTGTTTCCGGGCGAGCGCCCGGCCTGGGCCGACTACTACTTCTGGGCCCCCGAAATCAACCACGACGCCAATGGTAAGACGTACGTGTTTTACACGGCGCACAAGCGCGGGGGCAATCTAGCGGTGGGCGTGGCCAGCGCCGACCGCCCCGAGGGCCCCTACCAAGACCACGGCCCGCTGGTGGGCCAGCCCGACGGCAGCATCGACGGCTTTCCGATGCACGACGAAAACGGCCAGCCCTACCTCATCTGGAAAGAGGATGGCAACAGCGTGCAAAAGCCCACGCCCATCTGGGCGCAGCGCCTGAGCGCCGACCGCACCCAGCTGGTGGGCGAGAAAACCGAGCTTTTTCGTAACACCGCCGCCTGGGAGGGCAACCTGGTGGAGGGGCCCAGCGTGGTACGCCACGACGGCTACTTCTATATGTTTTACGCGGCCAACGGCTGCTGCGGCGCCGGCTGCACCTACGCCACCGGCGTGGCCCGGGCCAAAAACCTGCTCGGGCCCTGGGAGAAGTACGACCGCAACCCCATCCTGACCAAGAACGACACCTGGACCTGCCCCGGCCACGGCACGGCCATCGAGCGCCAGGGCCACTGGTACATGCTGCACCACGCCTACCAAACCGGCAGCATGCAGTACGTGGGCCGGCAGGGCGTGCTCAGTGAGTTTGTGTGGACGAAAGCCGGCTGGCCCGAATTCTTAGCCAACCACGGCACGCCCACGGCCGCCATGCCCACGCCGGGCACGGTGGCCGACGAGTTTGCCAGCGCCACGCTAGCCCCGAGCTGGGAGTGGCCAGTGGAAGACAAGCCGCAGTTTGCCCTGCAAAATGGCCAGCTTCAGCTCACGGCCCGGCCCGACAAGGGCGGCGCGGCGCTGGGCCGCCCCACGCTGGCGGCTACGTATTCAGCCACCACTACCCTGCTGAACCCTGGCGCGCTGCCCACTGGCACTACGGCCGGCCTGGCCGCCCTCGGCGACCCTGGCAACGCCCTCAGCCTGCTGGCCAGCGCCGGCAAGCTGCAAGTGCAGGAGCGCCGCGACGGCAAAACCCGCACCCTGGCCGAAACGAACCTGCCCACTGCCACCGCGCTGCACCTGCGCGTGCAGGACCAGGGCGGCAGCCACTACCGCTTTGCCTACAGCCCCGATGGCCGCACCTGGACCGAACTGCTACCCGCCGGCCAAACCGCCGACGGGGCCTTCCTGCCGCCCTGGGACCGGGGCGTGCGCGTGGGCGTGGTGGCCCAGGGCCCGGCCACGGCCACGGCCACGTTCGAGCGGTTTGAGGTCATCAATAAGTAAGCAAGGTGGCGGCGCACGGCAGCGTGGGCTTAGCGAGTTGCAAGGCTTCTTGCTTGGCTGGCACCCACGCAGGAAGGCAGGACGCGACCGCAATACCTTCCTTAAAAGCAACCGGCGCATAGCGCCGCGAGTGTACCTTATATTTCAAAGCAAAGATTATAAGGTACACTTGCCGCGCTACGCGCCGGTTGCTTTGCTTTTGCTAAAAGACACTCGTAGAACGTGCGGCATGCTGCGGTAGTCTCCATCCGGCAGACGTTCAGCACGGTTCGCCAGCCACTAAAAAGCCCTTGCTACGCACGTAGCAAGGGCTTTTTAGTGGCTAGCAAATCCTAGCGGGCTAGTGCACCAGCACCAGTTTGCCGTGGGTGGTTTGGCCGGCGGTGGTGAGGCGCACGGTGTAGATGCCGGCGGCCCAGCTGCTGCCGTCGAGCGCGTAGTCGGTGGCCAGGCCAGGCGTGCCCTGGCCGGTGGCTACGTGCTGCACCAGGCGGCCCTGCACATCATACACGTCGAGGCTTACGCTGCCGGGCAGGCTGGGCGTTACTACGAAATGCACCTGCCCGGTGCTGGGGCTGGGGTACACGAGCAGCGGCGCGGCCATAGTCCGGGCGGTAGCGCTGGCCGGGCTGGCAGCGGCCATTGTGGTGCTGGTGGCGGCCTGGGGCATCAGGTCGAGGCGCCAGCGCTGGGCGTCGTTGCCGTTGTCAGTAAACTGATGCACGCCCTGGCCGGGGTTCGAGAGGTTGTTATCCACATCGAGGCAGAGGCTGGCGCCTTTGTGGATGAGCTTGGCGTAGCCGTCGCCGGTCGAAACGATTTGCCAGCGCTGGGCGTCGTTGCCGTTGTCAGTGTATTGCTGCACGGTGGCGCCGTTGGCGGTGCTGTTGCTGGCTACTTCGAGGCACTGCGTGGTGTTGCGGTGCGTGAGCTTGTAGAAGCCATCGGGCATGAGCGTGATAACCCAGCGCTGGGCATCGTTGCCGTTGTCGGTGTACTGCTGCACGGCGGTGCCGGGGCTGCTGCTGTTGCCGGGCACTTCGAGGCACTGCGTGGTGCCCTTATGCGTGAGCTTGTACACGCCGCCCGACACGATGGGCAGGTCGGTGAGGGTAAATTGCCAGCGCTGGGCATCGTTGCCGTTGTCGGTATACTGGTGGATGCCCGCGCCGGGGCTGGCCGAGTTGTTGTCCACGTCGAGGCACATGGGCGTGTTCTTATGCGTGAGCTTGTAGTAGCCGCCGGCCACGTCTTCGAGGCGCCAGCGCTGGGCATCGTTGCCGTTGTCGGTGTATTGTTGCACCACGGCGCCGGCGGTGGCGCTGTTGCCGGCCACTTCGAGGGCCTGGTTGGTGCCCTTGTGCAGGGCCTTGTAGTAGCCATCGGCTTGCAGGCTGATAATCCAGCGCTGGGCGTCGTTGCCATTGTCGGTGTACTGTTGCAGGGCCTGGCCGGGGGTAGCTACGTTGCTGGGCACTTCGAGGGCCTGGTTGGTACCCTTGTGAATCAGCTTGTACGTGGCGCCCGAGGCGAAAGTGGGGTTCACCGGGCACGGCCCGCTGGCGGTGCGCGGGGCCACGCCGTAGTTGGTCATGTTCACCTTCTGAATAGTACCGTCGTAGTTAAACGTCAGGTGGTCAACGGCCACTTTGCGGGTGCTGTAGCTGCGGTCGGGGTAGCGGTGATACACGATGTAGTAGTCGTCGCAGCCCGGAATCTGGGTGATGGAGTGGTGGCCGGGGCCGAAGTTCTGCGCGTCGCTGCTCAGCAGCGAGCCCCGGTAGGTCCACGGGCCGGTGGGCGAGGTGCTGGTGGCGTACTGCACGTTGTAGCTGTCGTTGGTATACGAGCCGTTTGAGTAGCTCATGTAGTAGAGGCCGTTGCGCTTTACCAGGTACGGGCCTTCGGTGTAGTTCTGGGGCGTAATGTCCTGGGGCGCATCGGCCGTGAGGCTCACCATGTCGGCGTTGAGCTTGCGCACCACCAGCCTCGAACCATTGGAGCCGCCGTAGTAGATGTAGGCCTGCCCGTCGTCATCCACAAACACCATCGGGTCAATCACATCCTGCGTGATATTGCTGCTGAGCGCGGGCGTCAGCAGCGGCTGCCCTTTATCGGTAAACGGCCCGGTGGGGCTGTTGCCCACCGCCACCCCGATGGCCGGCGTATTAGTCGCGTTGTAGTGGGCCGTATAGTAGAAGTAGTACTTGCCGTTGCGGGCCACCACCGAGGGCGCCCAGCCATTGTACGTGGCCCAGGTAGTTTGCTGGCCCAGGTTGAAAATGGTACCTAGGTCCGTCCAGTTGGTCAGGTCGGTCGAAGAGAACGCGTGAAACTGCCCCCCGCTCGAATTGGCGTCGGTAGTGGGGTAGATGTAGTATTTACCGTTCAGGTAGTCCATCTCCGGGTCGGCCTGATAGCCGGGCAAGATGGGGTTGCCGCTGGTTTGGGCCAGGGCCGGGCCGCCGAGCAGCAGCAGCCAAAGCAGGGTGGGCAGGTAGGCGAAGCGCCGAACGGCTACCGCAAGTAGGGGTGTATACATGGGAAAAGGGTGGGGAAAAGAGAAAAAAAGGAAGTAAAATCAGCACAGTTGTTGGCCGGGGCGGGCTAGCGGCGCGGCCTAGTTGGCGGCCGCGGCCGGGCCGTTGAGCTTGGAGTCCAGCAGCTTCATGAAATAGCCGCCTACCACCGAGCGGGCCTGGAAGCCGGCCTGGCGGGCATCGGTAGTTTCGTGCCAGTCGGTGAGGGGCACGCGGCTGGGGGTGTCGTTGGCAAACTGCCACACTGGGTTGATGAGCGCCGCAAAATCGGCCGGGTTGCGGGCCAGCGTGGCGGTCCAGAGTATCCAGTCCGACTTGGTGTAGGTGCGGCGGCTGTCGAGCGGCAGGCCGTACTTCTGCTGGTGCGTCAGGTAGAAGGCCAGCTCACGCTGCGCCACCTCGGGCGGAAAGATGCCCAGGCCAAGCAGCTTGTCCCACACCAGGTTATACTTCTGGCTCCACGAGCCAGCGGGCTTATCAAACGTAAGGGCGTAGTGGTCGCCGTCCTGGGCCATCTGCATCCACTTGCGGGCCAGGTCACGGGCCAGGGCCTGGTTTTCGTCGGCCGTTTTCGCATCACCGAGCTGGCGAGCGAGCTGGCCGTAGCAGGCAATGCCCATAATGGCCTTCACCGAGAGGTTGGTGTTGCGGGCCAGGTGCCCGGCAAAGTCGTCGGTGCTGAGTTGGTTGGCCGGGTCGAAGCCATCGCGCTTCAAAAAGCCGACCCACTTGGTGAGCGTGGGCCAGTGCTGGCGGGCAAAGTCGGGCTTGCCATCCACTTTCACGGCGGCAGCGGTCAAAATCAGCATGTTGCCGGCTTCCTCCACCGGCATGTCTTCGCCGTAGGTTTGGCCGTTGGCGAGCGGGTAGGTACCCACATCGTGCGCCGGAAAGTCCTTTTTCCAGCGCCCCGACTCCGAGTAGTCGAAGATAAAGCGCAGCATGCCCTTGGCCAGCTCCTTATTATAGAGCAGGAAAAGCGGCTCCGACGGGTACGTTACATCCACCGTGCCGATGGAGCCGTTAGAGAAATTCTCCTTCGAGAAAAAGAACAGCTCTCCCTTGGGCCCCGCCACAATGCTGTGCGCCGCAATGGCCTGGCGGTAAGCCAGCTGGCACAAGTCGGCGTATTGCCGGCCACCCACCGCCTGGGCATCGGCATACAGCTTTTGGTCGAATTCGCCGGCCTTCTGGCGCAGGCGCGGGTAGTCGGCCTCGGCTGCTTCCAAGGCTTTCGGCATGGTCATGGCCGAGTCGCGGCGCCACCAGGGCCGCAGGTTTTGGCCGAAGTACTGCACGGCGTACTGCTCGTCGTAGCCCAGCAGCAGGTGCTGCTCGGCGGGCGTAGCGGCGACCTGGCCCAGGTCGAGCACGGCGGCCAGGGCCACGCGCTGGGCCTGACCCTGGGCAGGCGCGGTGGGCGCCAGGGTGCCGGTTTGGGCAAAAGCCGCTTTCAGCGCCTGCGGGTTGCCGCTGGCCAGGGTAGCGGGGCCGGGGGCAGCCAGGTAGGCCTGGCCCCAGTCGATGCGCAGGTTGTCGCCGGCTTGGCCCAGCACCGGCTGCTGGGTGGTGCCCAGCGCCTGCCAGCGCAGGCCGCCCACCTGGCCTAGCTGGCTGGCCACGGGCTGGTAGGGCGTGTTGCTGGCCAGCGTACCCGCTTCGCTAAACAGCACCTGGGTAGCGTGGGCCTGGCCATCGGTAGCCGTGGCGGTGCAGGTGACGTAGCTCACGGGCCGGGCCACGGTTTCAAGCTCGTCGAGCAGCAGCGGCGATAAGAAATTGACCTTCAGCGTAACTGCCCCGGCCACAAAGGTATACGTCGTTTGGGTAGCCGTACTGGCTACGCCCGTCTGGCGGGCTAGCGGCAGCGAGGCCGGGCTGGGCAGCGTTTCGTAGAGGCCCGCATCGAGGTACTCGCCACCCTGGGGGCTGGTAGCGTGCAAGGCCAGCACGTTGTCGCCGGGGCGCAGGGCCTGCCGGGCGGCGGCCGGCAGGGGAAAGAAGTCGTACTGGCTGTTGAAGCCCGTCTGACGGGTCAGCAGCACGCCGTTCAGGTATACTTCCACCTCGTCGTCGTGCTCCATCAGCAGGCGCAGCTCGCCGGCGGTGTGGGGGTCGGCCACGCGCACGGTGCGCCGCACCCAAATGTCGCCGCCCGTCCAGGCAGTACCGTGGGCGCTCTTGTTGTCGGTAAAAGGCGCTGGGCCTTCCGGCCAGCCAGCAGCCGGGGCAAAGGTGGGTTTCTCCCACCCGGCCGCTGGCTTTTTAAAGGTATAGCGGGCTTTATAAGGCTGCTCGCGCACGGTGGGCACCACGCCCCGGTACTGCGGCCCCGCCTGCCCCAAAAACTGGTAGGCCCGGCCATCTACGCGCACCACGCCTTCCAGGCTCTGCGGCTCGCCGGTCCAGTGCCGGGTGGGCGCGGCGGCCAGCTCATCCTGAAACGCCCACACGCTGAAGTACGGGTCGTGCGTGAGGAGCGGGTAAGCCGGGGGGCGTAGCGCTTGCGCTGGCGCCAAGCCTGGGCATAAGACACTCATTGCCAGCATCAAAAAAGCATTTTTCAGTCGCATAGCTCCTACGAATCAAGCCTAGAGAAAATAGCTGCCGGCCCGCAGCAAGGCTGTTTTGCCAGCCCCAGCGCGGCCCTACTTGCGCACGCCAAAGCGGTATTCCGTCGTCGAGTGAAACGTCTCACCCGGCCGCAGCACGGTGCTCGGAAAATTGGGCTCGTTGGGCGAGTCAGGAAAGTGCTGGGTTTCGAGGCAGAAGCCCGCGTGCGGGCCATACACCACCCCGCCTTTGCCTGTTAAGTTGCCTTTCAGGAAGTTGCCGGAGTAAAACTGCACACCTGGCTGGTCGGTGTACACCTGCATGGTACGGCCTGAAGTAGGCTCGTACACGGTGGCGGCCAAGGCGGGGTCAGCGCGCATTTTGTCGGCCAGCACCCAGTTGTGGTCGTAGCCGCCGGGGGCCGCGCCAGGCACCTGCGCTATGCGCTCACCAATGGCGTGCGGCTGCCGGAAGTCCATGGGCGTGCCTGCCACGGCTTGCAGCTGGCCGCTCGGAATCAGCGTGTTATCAACCGGCGTAAAGCGTTCGGCATTCAGCGTCAGCTCGTGGCCCAAAATATCGTTAACCTGGCCGTGGGCAAGGTTAAAGTAGCTGTGGTTGGTGAGGTTGAGCACCGTCGGCTTATCGGTGGTAGCGGTGTAGTCGAGGCGCAGCGCATCGGCGTTGGTGAGGGTGTACACCACCTGCACCTTTAAGCTACCGGGGTAGCCTTCCTCGCCATCCTTACTCAAGTAGCTGAGCGTGAGCGTTGGTCCTTCGGCCGAGGTGCCGGGCGTGGCGGCCCACACCCGCCGGTTGAAGCCGGTAGTGCCGCCGTGCAGCGAGTTGGGCGCATTGTTGAGGGGCAGCTGGTACTGCTTGCCATCAAGCGTGAATTTACCTTTACTAATGCGGTTGCCATAGCGCCCGATGAGCGCTCCGAAGTAGGGATTTTCCGTTAAAAATATATCGCTCATATAGCCCGCCAAGCTGTCGAAACCAAGCACCACATCGCCCATTTTGCCCGCCTTATCGGGCACTAGCAGGCTAGTTAGCGTGCCGCCAAAGTTGGTGATAGTGGCATTTAGGCCGTGGGCGTTTTGCAACGTGAAGAGCTGCACGTCAGCGCCTTCTTTGGTTTTGCCAAACGGAGCGGCCGGGGGCTGCGCCACCTGGGCCGGGGTAGAGCCAGTGGCTCTGGCGGGCGCGGTAGCAGTGGCTTGAGAGGCAGTAGGCTGCTGGTTGCAGGCAGCAAGTGCTAGCGCAAGGCTAGCCAAGCTACCCGCCAGCGGCTGCCAGCGGAGGGGGTGGGACATGGAAAAGGATAGAGCGCGTACTTGGCCTCGCGTAGCCGGCGCCAGCCGGTAGCTGCGCTGGCAGGGTGACCAGGGCCGCAAGGTAAGGAAAGCAAATTGATTTGTGCAAACGTTTGCACAAACAATATTTCAGCTTACCCTGCACCCAGATAGGCTGATTCTGTGCAACCTTTGCATAGCCCGTTGCATATTCTATTGCAGTACGTTGCGCCTATCTTCTTCGCAGCGACATTCATCTTTGTTTTCTTTTTGTGGCCAAAAAACGCGCTTCTATCACGGACCTGGCTCGGCAGCTCAATATTTCCGCTTCCACCGTATCGCGCGCCCTCAATGGGCACAGCGCCATCAGCGCCGCCACCAGCAAGCGCGTGGCGGCCCTGGCCAAAGAGCTAGGCTATCAGCCCAATAGCCTGGCCTCGGGCCTACGCAAGGGGCGCAGCAATATGCTGGGCGTGGTGGTGCCGCACATCGACGGCAACTTCTTTTCGCAGGTAGTAAAGGGTATTGAAGCAGCGGCCAGCAAGGCTGGCTACCACGTACTCATCTGCCAGTCAAACGAAGACATGGCCCACGAGCGCGCCAACCTGGAAACGCTGATGAATGCGCAGGTCGAGGGCATTATGGTGTCGCTCTCGCGCAACACCCGCGATTTCAAGCACTTCGACAAAGTGCGCAAGCGCGATATTCCGCTGGTGTTTTTTGACCGCATCCTGGAGGGCCACGACGTGAACGCCGTGGTGCTCGACGACCGCGCCGGCGGCTACCGCGCCACCAAGCACCTGCTGGAGCAGGGCTACCGCCGTATTGCGCACTTTAGCGGCCCGCAGCAACTCAACATCTACAAGCACCGCCGCCAGGGCTACGAAGATGCCCTGCGCGAATACCAACTACCGGTGCGCGAAGAGTTTATCGTCATTGGGGAGATGACGATAGAGGCGGGTAGCGCCGGTATGCAGCAGCTGCTAGCCTTGCCCGAGCCGCCCGACGCCGTGTTTTCGGGCAGCGACTTTTCGGCGGCCGGCGCGCTCGAAGTGCTCAGCGCGCGCGGCCTGCGCGTGCCGCAGGATGTGGGCCTGGTGGGCTTCAGCAATGAGTTATTTGCGCGCCTCACCGTGCCGCAGATTACTTCTTTCGACCAGCACTGCGAGCTGATGGGCCGCACGGCTACGCGCCTGCTGCTGCAAGTGATGGAGGAGCGCGAGGTGCATTTTGCCCCCCGCCATGTGGTATTGCAGCCCGATTTATTCGTGCGTGCTTCTTCGCTGCGAACCGGGCCGGCCGCGTAGGCAGTGGGAGCATTGCTTAGAATTAGTGGGAGAAAAAGGCGTCAGAAGTGCAAACGTTTGCATTCCGTTTCGCTACCTTCGCCTCCCGGTTTCCCACTCGTTCCTTTTCCCACGCATGAACTTCCTGCCCCGCGCTTGCTGGGGGTTGGCAGCGGCGGCCTTGCTCCGTAGCCCAGCGCTGGCCCAGCCCGCTGCCCCGCTCGCCCCCCTGGCCTACCACGAGCTGGCCACGGGCGCCAGCCGGCCCACGGGCTGGCTACGCACCCAGCTCGAAATCATGCGTGACCACAGCACCGGCCACCTCGACGAAACCTACCCCAAGCTGCGCGATGGCAACGGCTGGCTCGGCGGCACCGGCGACGGCTGGGAGGAAACGCCCTACTGGCTCGACGGTGCCGTGCCGCTAGCCCATCTTTTACGAGATAAGCCCCTGCTGGCCAAGGTGCAGCGCTACGTTGATTGGTCGCTGGCCCACCAGCGACCCTCTGGCTACTTCGGGCCGCTCACCAAGGCCGAGCAGGTGGCCGGCCACCTGCTCGACGTGCAGGGCACGCAGGGCGAAGACTGGTGGCCCCGCATGGTGATGCTCAAGGTGATGCAGCAGCACTACCAGGCCACCCACGACGCGCGCGTTATCCCGTTCTTAACCAAGTATTTCCGCTACCAGCTGGCCAACCTGCGGGCCGCGCCGCTGGGGCAATGGAGCGAGTGGAGCACGGTGCGCGGGGGCGACAACCTGCTGGTAGCGTACTGGCTGTACCGGCAAACGGGCGAACCGTTTTTGCGCGAGCTGGGCGAAGTACTGTACCAGCAAACCACGCCCTGGACGAGCCTGCTGGGGGGCCGCGACTGGGTGATGGAAGCCACCGCCAACCAAACCAATGCCCACTGGATGGACCGCCACGGCGTGAACGTGGGCATGGGCCTGAAGCTGCCCGTAGTGTACGCCCAGGCGCACCCCGAGCAGCCGCAGCTAGCCCAGGCGCTGCGCACCGGCTGGCACGACATTATGACGCTGCACGGCCTGCCGGCGGGCATGTTTTCGGCCGATGAGGACCTGCACGGCAACCTGCCTACTCAGGGCACTGAGCTGTGTGCGGTGGTCGAAACCATGTTTTCGCTGGAGCAGGCGGCAACCATTACCGGCGACCTCACCTATCTCGACGCCTTGGAGCGCATTGCCTACAACGCGCTGCCCACCCAAACCACCGACGACTACGAGAGCCGCCAGTACTTTCAGGTGGCCAACCAAGTGCAGGTGCAGCGCGGCGTGCTCAACTTCTCGCTGCCCTTCGAGCGCGGCATGAACAACGTGTTTGGGCCCTACGCCGGCTATACTTGCTGCACCGCCAACATGCACCAGGGCTGGGCCAAATTTGCCACGCACCTTTGGTATGCCACGCCAACGCAGGGCGTGGCCGCGCTCGAATACGCGCCCAACGTGTTGACGACGAATGTAAACGGCAACGTGCCGGTGACTATTCGGGAGGAAACGGCTTACCCGTTTGGCGACGACATCACCTTTGTCTTTGACCTGAAGAGGCCCACCACGTTTCCGCTGGCCCTGCGCCTGCCGGGCTGGTGCGCCGAGGCTACGCTGCTACTCAATGGCCAGCCGCTGCGCACCGAAAAAGGCGGGCAAGTCATCACGCTAGCCCGCCCGTGGCGCAAAAATGACCGCCTCACGCTGCGCCTGCCCATGGCGGTGCGCACCAGCAACTGGGCCCGCAACTCGCGCACCCTGGAGCGCGGCCCGCTCGTGTACGCGCTCAAAATCAAGGAGAACTGGCAGGAAAGCCGCCAGGCCGACGAGGGCCGCTACTTTACCCTCGCGCCCGCTAGCCCCTGGAACTACGGCCTGCCGCACGCCGTGGTCGACGACCCGGCCCGCGCTGCCACCGTGAGTGTGCGCCCGCTGGCCCCCACGGCCAACGGCTTTTACTGGAACGCCGCCCAGGCCCCGGTCGAGATAACCGTACCGGGCCGCCGCCTGCCCGACTGGCAGCTCGCCGCCGAGGGCGTGGCCCCGCAGCCCGTGACGCCCCGCGATGGCGTGTACAAAGGCCCCGTATCCGAGGCCATTGAAACCCTTACGTTCATTCCCTACGGCTGCACTAAGCTGCGCGTGGTGGCACTACCCGTTATTCCTTAATCGCAATGGCTCTCTGGAAAATACTACTAGCCAGCGCCTTGCTCAGCAGCGCGCACGGCGCGGCAGCCCAGGTTGCCAACCCCCGCACGTTTACCAACCCCTTGAGAGTAAATGGCCCCGACCCGTGGATTATCCGCCACGGCGGGCAGTACTACTACACCAACACGACGGGGCAGAACATCACGCTCTGGAAGTCGAAAACCCTGGCCGGGATAAAAAATGAGCCCGGTGCGGTGGTGTGGACGCCGCCGGCCACTGGCCCGCACTCGACCCAAATCTGGGCACCCGAGCTGCACTGGCTCGGTGGCAAGTGGTACCTCTACTACACGGCCACCGACCGGGCCAGCGCGGGCGATAACACGCGCTACGTGTTTGTGCTGGAAAATGCCAGCCCCGACCCTACCACCGGCACCTGGGTTGACAAGGGCCGCCTAAACACCAAGTATTCGGGGCTCGACGGCACGGTGTTCGAGCACGGCGGGCGGCGCTACTTTGTGTACTCGGCCTACGTGGGGCCGCAGAGCGTGCTGGCCATCGCGCCCATGCAAAACCCCTGGACGCTCGATGCGGCCAAGGAGACGACCATTGCCACGCCAACCTTGCCCTGGGAAAAGGGCGGCGGCCGCCAGATTCTGGAAGGCCCCGAATTCTTAGCCGGCCGCCAGGGCCAGCTTTTTCTGGTGTATTCGGCCAGCGCGTGCTGGGATGATAACTACTCGCTGGGCATGCTCACGGCTAGGCCCGGCGCCGACCCGCTGCTAGCTGCCTCGTGGGTGAAATCGCCGACGCCGGTTTTCCAGCCTTCGGCCGAAAACGGCGTGTGGGGTACCGGCCACAACGGCTTCACGACCTCGCCCGACGGCCGCGAAAACTGGCTGCTCTACCACGCCAAGGCCGCCGCCGATGGCAAGTGCGAGGGCCGCAGCGCCCGCGCCCAGCGCTTTACCTGGAAGGCCGATGGCTCGCCCGATTTTGGCGTGCCGGCGGCCCTGGCCACGCCGCAGCCTGCGCCTTCGGGCGAGTAGCGGCGGCCTTCTCATCGCATTTTCCTACCTACTCTCACTCTCTCCTTCCGCATGAAGAAATTTTCGATGCTCCTGCTGGGTTTGGCGCTGCTCGGCGCGCCGCTGGCCCAGGCCCAAAAAGTCAAGACCAAAGTAAAAGGCACGGCCACGCTGCCGGCTGGGCAAGACCGCCGCTGGACCGCCGACAAGGCCAACGCCTGGTACAAAACCCGGCCCTGGATGACGGGCGCCAACTTCATCCCCAGCACCGCCATCAACCAGCTGGAGATGTGGCAGGCCAGCACCTTCGACCCCCAAACCATTGATAAGGAGCTGGGTTGGGCCGAGGGCATTGGCTTTAATACTATGCGGGTGTTTCTGCACAGCCTGGCCTGGAAGGAAGACCAAGCCGGCTTCAAGAAGCGCGTAAACGACTACCTGGCCATTGCCGATAAGCACCACATCGGCACCATCTTCGTGTTCTTCGACGACTGCTGGAACAAGGACCCCAAGGCCGGCACCCAGCCCACCCCCAAGCCGGGCATTCACAACTCGGGCTGGGCCCAGGACCCCGGCGACCCGGCCTCGCGCGACTCGGCCACCTTTGTGCAGCTGCGGCCCTACGTCACGGACGTGCTCACGAGCTTTGCCCACGATAAGCGCATCGTGCTCTGGGACTTGTACAACGAGCCGGGTAATAACAACAAGGGCAACGCCTCGCTGCCGCTGCTGCGCAACACCTTTGCCTGGGCCGAGGCCGTGCGCCCCGACCAGCCCCTGAGTTCGGGCCTCTGGAACTGGGACCTCACGGCGCTGAACACGTTTCAGGCCCTGCACTCCGACGTGATTACCTACCACGACTACGACGAGGTGGCCGCCCACCAGCGCATCATCGAGATGCTCAAAACCCACGGCCGGCCGCTCATCTGCACCGAGTACATGGCCCGGCCGCGCAACTCGCGCTTCGTCAACATTTTGCCGCTCCTGAAGAAGTACAACGTGGCCGCCATCAACTGGGGCCTGGTAGCAGGCAAAACCAACACCAAGTACGCCTGGGATACGCCCCTGGCCGATGGCTCGGAACCCAGCGAGTGGTTCCACGAGGTGTTCCGCCCCGACGGCACGCCTTACCACCAAGACGAAACCGACTTTATTAAAAAAATGACGTCTACCAAATAAGCTAGCCTGACTAGCCCCTTCGACAATCAAAAGCCCGGCCTAGTACTACTAGGCCGGGCTTTTTGGTAAATGCTTGCGCTAGTAGCTTGCTTAATAGAGTATGTCTCCTACGGGCTGCAAGGGCTTGGGTAAGCCGGTTTCGTTCAGCATCTGACGCAGGTCGATTTCGATGCTGCGGCAGATAGAAGACATTGACACGTCGTTTTCGGCGTTCTCGAAGGGGTTCTCGCTGTTATGGCCTACCTTCTCGATGGTGTGAAATACCCAGCTCACGAGCGTGGCAAAGGGCACCATCAGCCACACGTGGTAGGGCCCGAGGGCCACGCGGTGGTCAAACTCTTCGACGAGGCCCAGCGGCAGCAGCAGGGCAAATACCATGACGAAGACGTAGCTAAAAAACGCGTACTGGCGCGGAAACGGCGTGTTCTTGATGCGTTCGCAGGCGCCCTGGTGGTTGTTGAGCTCGCGCAGCGTTTCGGCCATCGACACCTCCCGAAACTCGGTGAGCATGCCGTCGAAGCTTAGCTGCCGTAAATCGTGGCCCTGCCGCACGACCAGCTGGGCCGGCGGGTTATTGGCCTGGCCCAAGGCATGGTCGGCGGGGTCGAGCAAAAAAGGAACTACCTCCGCTTGCCACAGCTCGGCGGTTTGACGGCGCAGGTGCAGGCGCAGGGCGTTGGCCCAGGCAATGTGTCGGTACACGAGGCGGCGATGGGCAGCCGTTTCCGCGCTGTCGTAGCCGTAGTTATCGTCGGGGGTACGCACGAAGTCGAGGGTGCGCCCGGCCCAGGTGCGCGACGAGTTGACCACGGCGCCCCAAAGCTGGCGCGCCTCCCAAAAGCGCGAGTAAGAGGCATTGCTTTTGAAGCCGATGTAGAAGGCTACTGCCGTACCCAGCATGGCCACCGGCTGCCACGGAATATCGAGCCAGTGAATATCGTAGCGCCCATAAAGCAGCCCGATAAATGCATCGTAGCCGGCAAAGAGCAGCAGGGGTCGCCAGCCGTATTTATCCCAGATAAAAGACAGCCTTAGGTTGCGATTGATGTGCATAAGATGAATTTTTGCCAAATATCTCGCTAATTGCTTTAAAAGCTCCGCGTGGGCTACTACTTGTACGGTAAAATTGTCTTTGCTGCTACGCGCCGGGCCTTGGCAGCTACACCCCGGCGGCCGTTGTAGCTTCGCGGCTGGCTTGTCTTCTTTGCTATTCTTATGAAATTTTCTGCGCTCGCCCTGCTCCTGCTGGCCGCCACGCCCGCGCTGGCCCAAAAGCCCGCCAAGCTCAAATACACCCGCGATGACCCCAAACAGGTGTTTGATGCCGTAGAGCAGCCCGCCGTACCCAAGGGCGGCCCCGCCGCCTACGCCGACTACCTGGCCAGCCACCAGAAATACCCCACTGCCGCCATGCAGGCCAAGCAGGAAGGTACCGTGCAGGTGACTTTCGTGGTGGAGCGCAACGGCAGCGTGGGCGAAGTAGAGGTAAAGCAGTCGGTGGCCCCGCTGCTCGACGCCGAGGCCATCCGGGTGGTGAAGGCCGGTCCCAAGTGGACGCCCGCCCACAACCGGGGCCAGGCCGTGCGCCAGCGCGTGACGCTGCCCATCACCTTCGTGCTGGCCGAAGGCTCGGGCGAAACCGTGGAAGTGCCGGCCGCTGGCAGCCCCAAGCCCGGCCAGCCGCTGCCGCCCGGTGCGGTGGCCGCCGCGCCCGGCACCACATCGGTAGTGGGCACCACGGCGGGCGGCACCAACATCATCCGGCCCGAGAAGTCGGCGCAGCCGGTGGGTGGCAACGCGGCCTTCTTCACCTGGATAGCTGCCAACCAGAAGTACCCGGCCCTGGCCCGCAAGCGCCACATTCAGGCCAAGGTGCCGGTCGAGTTTATGGTGCAGCCCGACGGCTCGCTCACCGATGTGCGCGTGGTGCAAAAGCACGGCTCGGGCCTCGATGAGGAGGCCGTGCGCCTCATTAAGGCGGCACCCAAGTGGGAGCCGGCTATGTACCAGGGCAAGCCGATAAAGCAAAAGATGGCCCTGCCGGTTATCTTCCAGCTGTAGAGCTGCGCGCACGAGGTAACCGCGTGCGCTGCCCGGCCTACGCGCTTTTCCACTCCGCCATGCTGCTCACGCTCTCCGCTACTCCCGAACCTACCCTGGCCACGGCCGGCTCGCCCAACTACATCTGGCTGCACCAGCGCCGCTACCTCGAAGGGGCGCAGGCCATCGCGCAGGCCTTGTTTGACGCCCTCGACGACGACCTGCGCCCCTACGTGCAGCTACTGGCCCTGCCCCTCGACTCCGCCGCGGCCTTGCCCATCTGCCAGGAGCCGGCCACAAGCAGCCTGCCCGCCGGGGCTTTTGCCGACTTGGTGGCCGAGGGCCTGACCTGCCCGGCCGTGGGGGTGCGCCCCGCCGCCCTGCTGCCCGACTTTGCCGATATGAGCCCCGCCTTTTTGCGGCAGCGCTACGAAAATCGCAGCATCCGGGCGCTGGTGCAGCGCACGCTCGACGAGCTGGATGAGGGGGCGCAGTATCAGCACTTTGCGGGCTGGCCAGTGCGCATTGCGGGCTACCTGGTGTTTACGCTGCTGCGGGTGCAGCGCAAGGCCCTGCGCGCCTACCCGTCGCTGCTGCCCGACCGCTTTTACACTGATGGCAAGCCGCTGGCCAACTCGCTGCTGGTGGGCGCCATGTACCGCTTCAACGAGGAGTGCGTGAAGTCGCTCAACGACCCCGAGCCGGGCGCGGGCTTCCTCTTCCGCCCCCGCGAAACAGAGGAGCTCCTACGCGCCGCCGGCAAAAGCCTGCTCGACACGCCCGCCCACGCCTTGGGCGCCGACCCCAGCACGGCCCAACTGTTCTTTACGCTTAATACCATCTCCAGCCTGCGCTACGAGGGCGCCGAGGGCATTGGGCGGCTGCTGCTGGCCCAGCGCGGCCACCCCAACGTGGAGGAAGTATTTGCCCTCACCTGCCCCACCGAGCTGAGCGACTACCGGGCCGTGCGCAAGCTGCTCGAAATGACGAGCCACGATGTGCACCTGCTGGCCGATGGCGAAAAGGTGTACGCCCTGGGCCGGCAGGTGGGCCACTACGACCACAGCCGCGAAGACTTGTTTGATATTCACTTCGTGACGCACTACGCCTGGGAATTTGCCCACGCCGGGCAGGTGCTGCTGCGCTCGCGCTACGGCCTGCCCACGCTGCCGCGCCCGCGCCTCAACCGCACCCGCTTTAAGCGCGACCTCAAGCGCACCTTCGACCTGCACCGCGCCGATAAGGTGGCCCACCTCTGGGATGTGGTGCTCGAAGCCAGCAAGCAGCCCAAGGGCACGCTGCTCGTTATCACCACGGAGGCCTTGGCCGAGGCCGACCGCCTTAAGCTGCAATGCACGCTCATTGAGCCGGTGCCGCTTACGCCGCTCATCACCCAGCTCATCACCGCCATCGACGGCGCCGTGCTGCTCGACCCCGAGGGCTACTGCTACTCCATCGGCGTTATCCTCGATGGCAAGGCCAGCGGCCACGGCAATGGCACGCGCGGCGCCCGCTACAACTCGGCCGTGCGCTACGTCGAAAGCTCGCCCTACCCCTGCCTAGTAGTGGTGGTGAGCGAAGACGGTATGGTGGATGTGCTCACGAAGGAGAACCTGGCCGAAAGCCGGGCTTAGCGCGGCCGCCGGTTGCTACCTCCGAGGTAGCAACCGGCACCGCCGACTTGGCAGTTGCTACCCCGGAGGTAGCAATGGGCACCGCCAACGCAGCAGTTGCTAGCCCCGGGATATCAACTGGTACCCCAGAGGTAGCAGTTGCTACCCGGGTGGGACCTTTTCCTGACTTGGAGGTACTGCGAGGTTTTTTCGAGCCAGGAGAAGGCACTGCGGGGGTAGCCGTTGCCAGCATGGCCGGCAGGTACGAGCGCTATTTTTTAGCCCGAAACGACCACGTAATCTGAAACACGGCCACCACATCGCCGGCTTCGTCGCGGCCGGTACTGGTGCACACCACGGTGCGGCCTTCGCCGGTGGCGCGGCTCTCGGCCACGGCCTGCGCGATGGCGGCACCGTCGGGGCAGGTGAAGGCGATGGTGCCTACGGCCTTTTTGCGAAACTCGGCCGTGAGGCCCACCACGAGCATCGACACCGGCCCGCCGCTCTGCACATGCATCATGGCCTGAATGCCGCTGGCCAGCTCGGCCGCCATGCTCAGGCAGGCAAAGTAGATGCTGCGAAACGGGTTTTGGGTGAGGTACTTGTAGCGGATAGTCACGGTGGCCGCCGCCGGCGTGAGGGCCACCAGGCGCAGGCCAGCCAGCCAGGCCATCGGTAGCTTGCGCAGCATAAACAGCCGGAGCTTGGCGGGGCTCAATACCTGGCGGCGAAACGCCAGGGCAGCGGCGGAATCGGGCGCCGAAACGGGGACAGCAGACATAACAGCGGGGCCAGCCGGGAAAACGCGGCTTGCCCCCGGCGAAGCTAGCGCTTTTTGACGACGGTAGGCGGTGCCGGCTTCACCACTAGCTCTTTGTAGCCGAAGGTGGGGTCGGTTTCGCGGGTGAAGCGCAGGCCAGGCAGGGCGCCCAGCACAATTTCGGCGGTGGTGTAGATGCGGCAGCCATCGAGCAGGTGGCCACCCAGGGTACGGCCGGTGCTGTCGGCCACGGCCAGGTGCAGGTGCCCGCCGCCCGAGGCCGAGAGCGTGCCCACGAGCGACACAATTTCGAAGTGCCCGTGGTAGTGGGTAGCGCTTTCCTGGTTGGCCAGGCGCAGGCTCACGTCGGTGAGGCTGCCCACGCAGGTGAGCACCGCGCCGGCTTCGAGGTGCTGCGCCGCCACGAAGGCGGTGAGCTGCTGGCGCAGGTCGTCGCCGGGCTTCAGGCGCAGGGCGTAGGCTTGGAGGTTGGAGGCGGGCGCCATGGCAGTGGGAGTTTGGCCCTGGGCTGGGCCAGCCAGCAGGCCCAGCAGCAGGAGCAACGGGAGTTTGAACACCCCGCAAAGCTACCCGCCGGCTAGGGGCTTTAGCTACTTGCTGAAGCGCACAGTGCCGTAGCGCACCTTGATGTTGACGTTCCCGGCGCCGCGCGCGGGCACCTGGCCACCATACACCCCCATCACGTCGGCAATGCCGTTGGGGCTGCCGCCTTCCGAGAGCACGCGCACCTGCTTTTTATCCACCAACAGCTGGCCTTGCTCGGTGCTCACGTCGAAGCGAAAGCTGGGCGTAGCTTCGGCAAAGCCCAGCCGGATGGTGCTGTAGCCCCCATCGAGGGTTATCTGGCGGAAGTTGGCGCCCATGTCGCGCACCTCAAAGTCGGGGCAGTAGCGCACGGCCATGTCCAGCCCTTCGCTGAGCTTGCCCACGCTGAAGCGTGAGTAGCCCGACGAGCCGCGCAGGGTGCGCACGTTGCCCAGGGCTACGTCGCCGTACTTGCTGTGCACCGTCAGGTCCTGCACGGTGCCCATGTCCACGTCGGAATAATTGGTGCGCAGCGTAATCTGCTCGCCCGCATCGAGGCGCAGGCGGGCATATTCGGCTTCCAGGCTGGCCTGCTTGGCGTAGGGCAGCGTGGCGTCGCCGTTGGCGATGTGCACCAGGCTGCCCGCGCCGCTGAGGCGGCCGGTGCGCAGGCTGCCGTAGTTCACCGTAAGCTGAGCGGGGCCTTGCCAGTCGCCAGCCACCACCACCTCGGCAAACGACGAGGTGACGCGTAGCGCCGTAGTGGCGGGCAGCCACACGGTATAATTAACCTCGTAGCGGCAGCCCGCCCCGCTGCACCGCCCCTTCAAGGCCGGCCCAAACTGCGAACTGACGGCCACGCCGCCCGTGCGGGCATCGTAGTCGAGCCACTGCAACCCAAGGCCATCAAGCAACTGCGCGGCACCCGCTACGGTTTCGGCGCGGGCTACTAGTTCGGCTTCTACCTTCATCTCGGGCTTATCCCAGGCACTGATGCGCACGTGCCCGTAGCGGGTATCGAGCGCAAACGCCTGCCCCGGCTTGGCTACCCGAAAGCTGCGGCTCACGCGGCGCCGCTGCTCGATGGGGGGCGTGGTTTCTTCCTGGGCGGGGTGCGGCTGGGCAACCGGACCATCTTGCCCATAGGTAGCGGCCGGGGCCACGTAGTACGTAGTGTGTCCGCGCTCACCCAGGTGCTCGGGCAAAGCCTGGCCCAGCGCGGGCCCGGCCAGTGCCGCGAGGCCCAGCGCCAAGCGCCAGCCGCGCCTAGCGGTCATGGCGACGGATGAGGTTATCGGCAATGCTGCGGCTATCGGCTAGCACGTATTCGCCATTGGCAGTGGGGCCGGCCAGAGCCGCCTGGTCACTACCGTGCAGCTCCAGCTGCCGGTCCAGGATGTCGAGGCGAATCTGGAGGTTGCGGTTCATGGCCGTCAGCACCACTTCGGGCTGCGGGTGGCGGGGTAGCTCGCGCTTTAGTTGCTGGTAGCTCGAATCGAGGCCAACCAGCTCGCGGGCCCACTCGGCGGTGGCAGTTGGCGCCAGCTGGCCCAACTGCGTTTTACGGTCAGTAAGCTGCGCAATGTAGTAGCGCTCCATGCCGTGCACGGCCGTGTCGAGGCGGGCATCTACATCGCTGCCGCCCTGGCTAGTCGCTAGCGCGCTCGATTCAGGGCCGAGGTACAGGGCCGCATCAGCGGCGCTGGCTGCCGTGCCGGCCGGGCCCTGCGTAGCTACTACGGCCGGGCTGTGCTTGGCTTTCCATACTTCGCCAAGCCCGGCTGCCAGTAGCAGCACGGCTAGGGCTGCGGCGAGGCCGTAGGGCTGCCAGCGGCCGCTTTTCTGCGTGCGCAGCACAGGCTGGGCCGCTACCTGGGCATACATCGGGGGTGCGGACTCCACGGCTGGAGCAGGCGTATTACTAACGCTCAGATAAGGCTGCGGGGCGGCTGCGGGGGCCGGCGCGGGGTGCAATTGTTTTTCCAGGGCGGCCCATAGCTCGGGCCGGGGCTCGTGCAGGTCGAAGTCGGCCCGGTGCCGCTCCGCGTAACTTTCTAGTGAATGACGATTTATAGGTTCCATAATGAATAGGGTTTCCGCCTTACGGCGAAGTAGCGTCCTCACGTGGGGGCTAATACGAATATCCCGTCGTGAAGGCTGGTAGCGAGGGTGGGAAAACAGACAGGTAGCTAGAAGCGTAACCCAGCCTTAACTCAGGCCGCGTTGCAGGGCCAATTCGCGCAGCCGGGCCCGTGCCCGGCTGTATTGCGACTTGGAAGTGGACTCCGTGATGCCGAGAATACCGGCGATTTCGAGGTGGTCATAGCCTTCCAGCAGATACAGTGACAGCACTACGCGGTAGCCATCGGGTAGCTCCTGAATGCAGCGCCGCAGCACGTCGGCGCGGTACTGCTGCTCCTCGGCGTCTTCACTGGCGTGGGGCAGGCTGGCCTCGGCCGGCGCGGCGTCGTGGTGAAAGTCTTCGAGCGGCACCAGCTGCAAGCGGCGCTGCCGCAGGCAGTTGATGCTTTTATTCACCACAATGCGCTTGAGCCAAGCCCCAAACGAGGAGTCGCCCTTGTAGCCGCTCAGCTCACGAAAAGCGCTCAGAAACGACTCCTGCAACACGTCTTCGGCCTCAGCGTGGTCGCCCGTGATGCGCAGGGCAGCATTAAACATGGCTTTTGAGTAGCGCCGGTACAGCTCGGCCTGGGCCTGCCGGTCATTCACGCGGCACCGCTCTACCAGCGGCGCATTAATGTCGATATACGCAACGGCTTCCATAGGCAGGCTCGGCTGGGGTAAAGCGCAAAGGTCGGAGGCACCGACCTTCTGCCAAACAGACAAAAGCCACTGACCGCAGGTTGCACAGCCCGGGGATTATCCTTCCGCTTTGCGCCCCTGTAGCAGGCGCACTATTAGGCCCGTCCAGCCGGTTTGGTGGCTGGCACCCAGGCCGTGGCCCGCATCGCCATCAAAATATTCGTGAAAGAGTAGGTAGTCGCGGAAGTGCGGGTCGCTTTGCAGGCGCTCGTTTTGGCCGAAGGCAGGGCGCAGCCCATTTGCATCGCGCAGCAGCAGCCGGGCCAGCCGGGCGGCTAGCGCAGTGGCTACCTCATCGAGGTTGAGCATCGTGCCCGAGCCCGTAGGGTATTCCACTTGGAAAGAGTCTCCGTAATAGGAATAAAAACGCTGCAACGACTCAATAATGAGGTAGTTGACTGGAAACCAAATGGGCCCGCGCCAGTTGGAATTGCCTCCAAACATGTCGGAATCCGACTCGCCGGCCAGGTAAGCTACCTCAAAGGAAGCTTCCTCCGTGTGGTACTCATACGGGTGCTCCAAATGGTAGCGCGAGAGCGACCGGATGCCGTAGTCGGAGAGAAACTCCGTTTCGTCGAGCATGCGGGTGAGGGTGCTTTGGAGGCGGCGGCGGCGCATGAGGCTCAGCAGGTGACGCGCCCCCTTGCCGGGCTCCTGCCAACGCGATATCAACTCGGCCAGGTGCGGGCGGTGGGCCACCAGCCAGCGGGCTCGCGCCGTAAACTGCGGCACGGCGTCGAGCAGTTCGTCTTCCAGCACCTCCACCGCAAACAGCGGGATAAGCCCCACCATCGAGCGGATGCGCAGGCGTGTGCGCGAGTCGTCGGGCGCGTGCAGCACGTCGTAGTAAAACTCGTCCTGCTCGTCCCAGAGATTGAATTGCCCGCCACCACCGCGCGTCATGGCATCGGCGATGTAAAGGAAATGCTCGAAAAACTTGCTGGCCATTTCCTGGTACACCGGGTTGGTTTTGGCCAGCTCCAGGGCCATGCGCATCAGGTTGAGGGCAAACATGGCCATCCAGCTGGTGCCGTCGCTCTGCTCAATCTTGCCGCCGGTGGGCAGCGGCGCCGAGCGGTCAAACACCCCGATGTTGTCCATGCCCAGAAAGCCGCCCTCGAAGATGTTGCGCTCGTCGCGGTCCTTGCGGTTTACCCACCACGTAAACGTCATCACGAGCTTCTGAAAAACGGCTTCCAGAAACTGCGTGTCACCCAGCCCACCATTGAGCTTGCGGTCCATCTGATACACGCGCCAGGTAGCCCAGGCGTGCACCGGCGCGTTCACATCTTCAAACTTCCACTCGTAGGCTGGCATCTGGCCGTTGGGATGCAGGTAGCCATCCTGACACAGCAGCCGGAGCTGCTGTTTGGCAAAGCCTGAGTCAACCATCGCCAGCGGCAGGCAGTGAAAAGCCAAGTCCCAGGCCGCATACCAGGGGTATTCCCACTTGTCGGGCATTGAGATGATGTCGGCGTTGTGCAGGTGGCGCCAGGCCGAGTTGCGGCCCTCGCGGCGCTGGCCGGCCGGAGCTGGCCAGTTGGGGTCGCCGTCGAGCCACTGGCTCACGTCGTAGTAATAAAACTGCTTGCTCCAAAGCATGCCGGCAAAGGCTTGGCGCTGTACCATGCGCGCATCGTCGCCGGTCACGTTTTCCTGCACGCAGTCGTAAAACACATCCGTCTCCTGACGCCGCTCAGCAAATACCTGGTCGAAGTCTGCAAACGGCGCCTCATGCAGCGGCTGGCTCAGGCGCACCCGTACCTCCTGCGACTCGCCCGGCGCAATAGCCAGCGTGTAGTGTGCCGCTGCCTTGGTGCCCCGCTGGGCCGGGTTCACGGCCTTGCGGTGGCCCCGCACCACGTAGCTATTAATACCGTCTTTCCAGTACTTGCCCCAGGCTCCCACCCGGCCCAGCAGCCTCGGGTTTGTTTCATTATCGCAGAAGAGCAGCTTCTCCGGTTGGTCGCAATACAAGTGATAGCTACCCAGTTCGTGGTGCGTAGCTGTTACCTGGTCGGGCCGCGCTTGGCGTAGCTCGGGCCGGCGGTCGTCGTAACCCCAGGCCCAGGTATTACGAAACCAAAGCTGCGGCAGCACGTGCAGGGTAGCCGCCTCGCTGCCCCGGTTATGCGCCGTGATGCGCAGCAGCACATCATCCGGCCCCGCCTTGGCGTACTCAATAAATACGTCGAAGTATCGGTTGCCTTCAAAAATGCCCGTATCCAGCAATTCATACTCGGGGTCGAGGCGGGTGCGGCGCGCATTCTCGGCTACTAATTCTTCATATGGGAAAGCCTGCTGCGGATACTTGTACAGCATTTTCATGTACGAGTGCGTGGGCGTGCTGTCGAGGTAGTAGTACAGCTCCTTCACGTCCTCGCCGTGGTTGCCCTGCCCATTAGTCAGGCCAAACAGGCGTTCTTTCAACTGCTTGTCCACTCCATTCCACAATCCTACCGACAGGCACAGTCGCTGCTCGGCATCGCTCAGCCCGCCAATGCCTTCCTCACCCCAGCGGTAGGTATAGCCCCGCGCCATGTCATGCGTCACGTAGTCCCAGGCATTGCCATCGGCACTATAGTCTTCGCGCACCGTGCCCCACTGCCGCTCAGTGAGGTAGGGGCCGAATTTTTTCCAATCCGCCGTATGATTATTGGCTGCTGCCAAACGCCGTTGCTCTTCCATAATACCTAGTAGCCTTCTATCCCCGGCAATTCAATCTGCTCGGGCCCTTATCGTTTGCAATGCCCTGCATACCCGCTTGAGTGCAATACAGTTGCTTATTTGTAGCGCAAAGTCCTAGAAAAACAGCGCAGAAGCCCTTCCTGTCTCCACTACTGATTAGTGAACGCTATCTATAAAAAAAGGGGGCGCCCCTTGCGGTGCGCCCCCTTCCTTCTTAGTTTGCTGCTACTTACTCAGCCTTGGCAGCCTCTTCACGAGTCTCGCCATTGGTTAGCGTATCGGTAGCCGTATCAGCCGGAGCCGATTCCGTAGTGGTAGCGGCCGGAGCCTCGGCTACTACTGCGGCCGACGTGCCTTCTTCATTACCAGCGGTTTCAGCCTTGCCACCCCGACGGCGCGAACGGCGCGTAGTGGTCGACTTAGCTTCGGTTGCATTCTTCGCGTCAAGCAGTGTCTCGTTGAAGTCTACCAACTCAATGATGCACATATCAGCGTTGTCACCCGAGCGGGTAGCGCTCAGCTTCAGGATGCGGGTGTAGCCGCCCGGACGGGTAGCAATACGGCCCGCCACTTCACCAAACAGCTCCTTCATGCTCTCCTTGTTTTGCAAGGTAGCAAACACGGTCCGGCGCGAGTGTGTCGTATCTTCCTTAGCCTTCGTCAGCAGGGGCTCAATGTATTGACGCAGAGCCTTCGCCTTAGCCACCGTAGTGGTTACGCGCTTGTGCAGAATAAGCGACGAAGCCATGTTCGACAGCATCGCGTGACGGTGGGCGGTAGTACGGCCCAGGTGGTTAATTTTTTTACCGTGTCGCATCGGACAAATTGGTTAAATGCTATGCTTGCGAACCAGGACCACGGCGGGTCGCTAGAACCTCATTAGAACCCTGATTCCTAGGGCATAGCGGGTGAAATAAATAAAATAGGTATTCACAAAAAATTGCTGGCAACGCCGCCTTCTTATAAAGGCTTAGCTGCCAGCAATAAATTTTTGCTTAGTCTTCGTCCAAGCGGTATTTGCTCAGGTCCATGCCGAAATGCAGGCCTTTCTCCTCTACTAGGTTTTCCAACTCAGTGAGGCTCTTTTTACCGAAATTGCGGAACTTCATCATGTCGGCCATGTCGAGTTGAACCAACTCACCCAGCGTCTTGATATCAGCTGCCTTCAGGCAGTTGTAAGCCCGCACCGACAGGTCCATCTCCCCAAGTGAGGTCTTCAGCACTTTGCGCATAGCAAGGGTTTCCTCATCAATCGGCTCAGCAGCCGCTGGGCGGTTACCGCTCAATTGAATCGTGCTGTCCGAGAACAACATGAAATGCTGAATCAGGATGTTGGCCGCGCCTTTCAGCGCTTCCTCCGGGTGAATTGAGCCGTCGGTCTGAATTTCAATTACCAAGCGCTCATAGTCAGTCTTCTGCTCTACACGCGTGTTTTCAATGCTATACTTCACGTTTTTAATCGGCGTGTAGATAGCATCAATGGCAATTTGCCCAAAAACCTGGTCAGCCGGTTTGTTCTCATCAGCCGGCACATAGCCACGGCCACGAGCCACGGTCAATTCAAACTCTAACTCCTTAGCAGAGTCCAAGTTGCAAATGACCATCTTAGGGTTCAGAATCTGAAAACCTACGGCAAATTTGCCGATATCGCCCGCCGTGAAGGTATCCTGCCCGCTAATGCGCACCGTAATCTTGTCCTCAATAGCGTCGCTGATTTTCTTGAAGCGCACCTGCTTGAGGTTGAGAATGATTTCGGACATGTCCTCAATCACCCCTTCAATCGTCGAAAACTCGTGCAGCACCGAAGTCGTGCGCACCGACGTAATGGCGAAGCCCTCCAGCGACGAGAGCAGAATACGCCGCAGCGCGTTCCCAATCGTGACGCCGTAGCCCTTCTCCAGAGGCTTGAATTCAAACGTTCCGGTGAAGTCGTCGGATTTCTCCATCACCACTTTCTCCGGCATCTGAAAAGCTAAGATTGACATATGTGGGGCAGTTAATTATGTAACAGGAAAAGCAAGCCGAAAGCTTGCCTTAGTACTTGGTAGCCAACCAGAACCGTTGAGAGGTTATTTTTGTGCCATTGTGATTTCGCAAAGCGAAAAGTTGCAAAGTGCGGCACCGGCTTAGCACAAGTGCGGCCCGAACCAAGTCCGGGCCGCACTACCGTGCCAAATTATTACTTCGAATACAATTCGACGATGAGCTGCTCCGAGATTTTCTCGGGGATAAGCTCACGCGACGGCATGTTGGTGAATTTGCCCACCATCTCCTTGCCATCCCACTCCAACCATGAGAACTGGCGCGAGTTGCGCACCGTTAGGCTAGTGGTAATGGCTTCGAGCGACTTCGACTTCTCACGTACGCCAACCTGGTCGCCAGGACGCAGCTTGTACGAAGGAATGTTCACTACTTCCCCGTTCACCGTAATGTGCTTGTGCGATACCAACTGGCGGGCAGCACGACGCGTGCTAGCAATGCCAAAACGGTAAACCACGTTATCCAGACGCGATTCTAGCAAACCAAGTAGGTTATCACCGGTAATACCTGGCAACACAGCCGCTTTGTGAAACAGATTCTCGAAATACTTTTCCAGTACACCGTACAGGTACTTCACTTTCTGCTTCTCCATCAACTGCACAGCGTATTCCGACTGCTTCTTGCGACGGCCACGGCCGTGCTGGCCGGGAGGGTAGTTCTTTTTATTGAGCGCTTTGCTCGGACCGAAAATCGGCTCCGAAAAGCGACGGGCGATTTTGGCGGTAGGGCCAGTATAACGTGCCATGTGGTATTGCTAACAGAAATGAAAAATCAAACGCGGCGACGCTTGGGCGGGCGGCAGCCATTGTGCGGCAGCGGCGTCACGTCGCGGATGGTCGTCACTTCAATGCCAATGTTGCCCAAAGCACGGATGGCCGACTCACGGCCAGCACCCGGACCTTTTACGAATACCTCGGCTTTACGCATGCCCAAATCATGGGCTACTTTACCGCAATCGCTAGCTGCCATTTGAGCAGCATAAGGCGTATTTTTCTTCGAACCGCGGAAACCCATTTTACCCGCCGATGCCCAAGAAATTACCTGGCCGTTCGAGTTAGTTACCGAGATGATAATATTATTAAAGGAGGCGCGAATGTGGACTTGGCCCACCTGCTCCACCACGACAAGCCGCTTTTTGGCTTTGTCTTTTCTTTTTTGTGCCATTTGGTTATCGCTGAAATACGGCAGGTGTTAGCACCTTTAGCGAATTGTGAATTACAAAATGTGAACTACTTCTCGGCAAATTCACACTTTACAACTCACAATTCTCTTTAGAGCTGATTGCCGTTATGAATTATTTCGTTGCTTTCTTCTTACCAGCCACAGTTTTGCGCTTACCCTTACGGGTGCGCGAATTGTTTTTGGTGTGCTGGCCACGAACGGGTAAGCCTTTACGGTGACGAAGACCACGGTAGCAGCCAATGTCCATCAAACGCTTGATGTTGAGTTGAATCTCCGAGCGCAATACGCCTTCGGTTTTATGCTCAGCGGCGATGATGGCACGGATTTCACCGGCTTCAGCTTCAGTCCAATCCTTCACCTTCTTGTTGACATCAATGCCAGCTTTAGTAAGGATTTTAACTGAGTTACTCCGGCCAATGCCGAAAATGTAAGTCAGGGCGATTTCGCCGCGCTTGTTGTCCGGGATGTCTACCCCTGCGATACGAGCCATAGTGGTTGTGAGATGTTTGCGGACCAGAAAGCCCGGCAGC
>Ga0160427_10000211_pt1 | contig 39429 bp, 35 predicted proteins | sample SolpanmetagenomL_FD_108194 | JGI IMG/M metagenome (GOLD analysis project Ga0160427, IMG submission 108194) | Solar panel surface microbial communities from Lawrence Berkeley National Laboratory, California, USA - L | ecosystem: Engineered > Built environment > Solar panel > Unclassified ...
CCTAATGACACCGGACAGTGTCAATGCCTTCGCCACGTCACACCGACCCATCAGCCCCGAAGCAGGCGAGAACTCGGCTAGGCCGACCCTCTCGCGAGACGGCCGAGCTTCTCTCCGCCAGCATTCTGGCAGCCGCGCACGACTTGTTCCTGACTAAGGGGTTTGCCGCGACCAGCGTGCAGGACGTCGCCGAACGCGCCGGCGTCACCAAGCGAACTCTCTACGTTAAAGTCGGCGACAAGGAAGCGATGTTCGCGGCCGTGGTCAGCACCATGCTGCAGGATTGGCATCACGTGGTCGACGACACGGCTGCAGCCGACAGCCTACAGCATCGGTTCGAAGGTTTGGGCCGGCAATTGCTCTCGGTGATGCTTGAACCCGATATGTTGCGGCTGAACCGCGTGATGCTGGCGGAGGCCTATCGCTTTCCGTCCATGGTCAGTCTGCTGATGGCACAGATCGAGCAGGGACCGATCCCCCAACTCGCGCGGCTACTGATGGAGGCCCGTGGCGGGACGGGCGATCCGGACGACGGCGATCAGGTCGCTGCACGGCTTTTCTACGACATGATTGTCGGCGCCCCGATGCGCGCCGCGCTGACGGGCCGGCCACCCTCGCTCACCATCACGCACGATGAGTGGGTACGCCAAGCCGTGACATTATTCCTGCAAGGTTGGCAGTCGATCAGCGCGGTAGGGAGATGACTTTGCCCGGCTGGCGCGCCTGGCTCTTCTCCGCCAAGGCGTTCGCGGCGGCGTGCCTGGCACTCTACATCGCCTTGTGGATCGACTTGCCGCGGCCCTATTGGGCGGTCACGACGGTCTACGTGGTGTCGCATCCCTTTGCCGGGCCGACCTTGTCCAAGGCAGTGTATCGCTTGCTGGGGACCGCGCTGGGCGGCGTCGGGGCTGTGCTACTGGTGCCCAATCTGACCTCCCCCGAACTGCTGACGGTCGGCCTGTCGTTATGGACCGGCGTGTGCCTGATGCTGTCGCTGCTCGATCGGCGGCCGCACAGCTACATTTTCATGCTGGCGGGATACACGGCGCCGATCATCGGCTTCCCCGCCGTCGACGATCCCGGCGGCATCTTCATGACGGCCATTGCCCGCGTACAGGAGATCGGCCTGGGCATCGTCTGTGCGAGCCTGGTCGGCGCCATTGTATTCCCACAGCCGGTGCGGCGAGCCTTCGCGGGCCGGGTCGAACTCTGGCTTAAGGATGCCACGTCGCTGCTGCGCGATGCGCTGCGCGAGCCGCAGGAAACGACCACCGTTGGAGCGGTGACAGCCGACGCATCCACCCTGGCCGCTACCGCTATCGAAGTCGACCTGCTCGCCTCCCATCTCGGCTTTGACCCGGCCTCGCCGAGACAAGCCCGGCGCTGGGCCGAGATGCTGCGCTCTCGCATGCTGCTGCTCTTGCCCCTCAGCTCGTCCATCACCGACCGCTTGGCCGCGCTGCCGTCTGCCGAACGGCCGCCCGTGCTAGAATCGGCGCTCCAAGCCGTGCGCGCCTGGCTCGATGCAGGCGCATCCGGCGCCGAGGCCGCATCGGTGCGGGCAACGATCGATCAGGCCCGCGGCCTCGCCGACATCGGGGTGGTGACGGGGTGGTCTGGGGTGCTGACCCTCAATCTGCTGTCGCGCTTGCGCGACATCGTGGACCTCAAGGTCGATTGCGAAACGCTCATACACCACATCCTCGGTGCGCGGGGACACCCGGTGCTAGCACTGCCCGAGGTCGAGGGCGCACGCGGCACGAGCGCGCGGCACGCTGATTCGGGTCTGGCGTTGCGCTCGGCAGGTGCGGCGGTGCTGGCGATGATCCTGGGCGCCGCTTTCTGGATCGCCACGGCTTGGCCCGAGGGCAGCTCGCTCCCGGTGATGGCCGCGGTGGTCTGCAGCTTCTTCGCCTCCATCGACAGCCCGGTTCGGCCACAACTCTCCTTTGCCGCCTGGACACTCGTCGCAGTGATGGTGAGTGCCGGCTATGTCTTCGCGCTGCTGCCCTTGGCGCATGATTACGAGACGTTGGTCCTGTTGCTGGCGCCGGTGCTGATCGGGGCCGGGTTGGTGGCCGCCAACCCGGCCACCTCGCTTATCGGGCTCGCATTATGCGCCAACATCCCGACCCTGATCGGATTGCAGGGCCGCTACACCGGAGATTTCCCAACCTTCGTTAACGGCGGGCTGGCGCTGGTGGGCGGTCTCTGGCTCGGTGCGATCGTCACCTCGCTGGCGCGGGTGGTGCAGCCGCATTGGGTGGCGCAGCGCATCCTGAAAGCGAGTTGGGCCTCGTTGGCGCGTGCCGCGGAACAGCGTGGGAAGGGCAACCGCGCGCAGTTCGCCAGCCTGCTGCTGGATCGGGTCGGCCAGTTGGCACCGCGCCAGGCGGCCGGGCAGCGCTGGCCCGACATGATGGCGGTTATCCGGATCGGCTTGAACATTCTCGACCTGCGCCGGGCGCGGCACCGTCTGCCACCCACCATGGTCGGAGTGCTGGACCATGTGCTCGACGCCTTAGCGGCCGAGTTCAGGGCGCGCGGCCGGGCAACCGACCGGGCAGCACCGCATTCGCTCCTGCCGTTGCTCGACGAGGCCATACTCAAGGCGATCGCACTGCCGCCGGGACCGGCCCAGGACGATCTGCTGATGGGTCTGGTTGGGGTGAGGCTTGGCCTGTTTTCCGGAACGGTCATGCCTGATCCGCACTTTGCCGCCGATCGGGCGCTCTCGGTGGCGCACGCGGCATGATCGGTGAATTCAACGTCTATGGCGTCTTCGTGCCGTCGCTCATGGTCTGGACGGCCATCGCCGTCGCGCTGACTGCCGTGCTGCGGATCGGACTGCGCTCGTTGGGCGCCTATCGGGCGGTGTGGCATCCCGCGCTGTTTGACCTCGCTCTATTCGTCATTGTGCTGGGTGGTGTCATCACCCTGGCCGCATCCTGGATACCCCTATGAACCTCTTGCGTAGTTTCGGTCGCGTGACAGTCACTGCGGCCATGGTGTTGGTCGCCGTGCTGGTGGGCCGGCAAATCTGGTCCTACTACGTCGATGACCCCTGGACGCGCGATGGCCGGGTGCGCGCCGACATCGTCGCGGTCACGCCGGACGTGTCCGGTCCGGTGACCGAGGTGCTCGTGCATGACGAAGCGGTCGTGCACAAGGGCGATGTCCTGTTCCGCATCGACCCTGCCCGGTTCGAGATCGCCGTCCAGCAGGCCGATGCCGTCGTGGAGGCCCGCAAGTCGACGCTGGACCAGGCGATGAGCGACTACAACCGATACCGGCAACTCGACACGCTGAGCACGTCCATCCAGAAGCAGGAGCAGACGAACGCCGCGCTCAAATTGGCCACTGCCTCGTATCGGCAGGCTTTAGCCGACCGAAACCTGGCGGTGCTGAACCTCGATCGTACCGAGGTGAAAGCCTCGGTCGACGGCACTGTGACGAACGTGGACCTGCGCCCCGGCGATTACGTCGGCGCCGGCAAGGGCGTGTTTGCCTTGGTGGATCGCGACACCATCCGAGTGGAAGGCTATTTTGAAGAAACCAAGCTCGACCGGATCAAGGTGGGCGACAAGGTCAGCGTTCACCTGATGGGCACGCCCACCATCCTCGAGGGCCATGTTCAGGCGGTCGCCACCGCCATCTCGGACCGGGAGCGCTCGGCCTCCGGCGATATGCTGGCCAACATTAATCCCACTTTCAGTTGGGTACGCCTGGCACAACGCGTGCCCGTCCGCATCCAGCTGGACGAGGTTCCCGTCGACGTGACGTTGCTGACGGGACGAACGGCGACCGTCACCGTGCAGAACGGCACCGTACACCGTCCCTTCGACTTACTAGCTTGGAGGTAGTGGCAATGCCGCAGCACTATAGGCTGGGTCGGATTCAGCTTTACGCTTACTCTCGGACATTTAGCTACTTACTCGTTTACTCCTATGCAGACACGCGAGCGGCGCCGAAACTCACGTGTTTGTCGCAATTGTTGTAAGTTTCTGACTGTCGCGTATGTCGCAACTTTCGCAGCAGAGTCACTCGTTCAGAGGAATTTAGGGCGCAGGTGCGACTTGACACGGCGCCTTAAGTCAAGCGTCAGGCAATCTTCCGGAAACGTGCTCGAACGGCTCCACTATAAGTGGTGTCGGGTTTCTTAGAAAGGCGAGCCAGCTCTTAATTACCTGATCAGCGCGTTTCTCGCTCTTGAACGTTAATGATGTGCCGCCGCCGCCTTGAAATCCTGGCGGCGGCGTTGGAGCAGATCGGCGCCATCGTCCGACCACCCGGCGACCGCTACTTCACCGAGCTACGCGCGCAGCCTGGCAAGCTGCGTTTCCTACCGGCCATGCTCCGGTCCGTCGCCCTCGGCGCGACGGCGGCCGGGCAGCCGGCATTGGACGCGATGCACCATCTGCGGAGCACGGATGGGCGCGGCCCAGCGCCGTCGGCACCGCTCGGTTTCGTGCTGAGCGGCTGGAGGCGACAGGTGAAAACTATAGATGGCAGCGTGGACAGCCTCGGCTACCGCCTTTGCCTGCTGGACGCCATGTGGATCGGAATCCGCCGTCGCGACCTGTTTGCATCACCCAGCCTTCGCTACGCCGATCCGCGGATCGGCTTGCTGGCTGGCCCGGCCTGGGAGGCAGCACGCCCATCCATCTGCCGCACCCTCGGGCTCTCGACCGACGCGCCGACCGAAGCCAATCGTCTGATCGAGCGGCTGGACGTTGCCTACCGGAGCACCGCGGCCAACCTGCCCACGAACGCGGCCGTGCATGTCGACGGCGCCGAGCTGGTCCTTTCCCCCCTCGACAAACTGGAAGAGCCGCCCACCCTGGTCGCGCTCAAAGCCGCGATCGCCGCGCGCCTGCCACGGGTGAACTTACCCGAACTGCTTCTGGAAGTGCATGCCCGCACCGGTTTTGCGGGCGGCTTCACTCACGCCAGCGAGGGCGGCGCCCGCGCCGGCGATGTTGCCACCAGCATCTGCGCCGTGCTGCTTGCCGAGGCGTGCAACACCGGTTCGAACCGCTCATCCGGCGCGACAACCCGGCGCTGCGCCGTTCGCGGCTGAGCTGGGTGCGGCAGAACTACATCCGGGCCGAAACCCTTACCCGCTCGAAGGCCACCCTCGTTGCAGCGCAAAACCGTATTCCGCTTGCCCGCGCCTGGGGCGGCGGCGGCGTGGCGTCTGCCGACGGGCTGCGGTTCGTGGTGCCGGTCCGCACGATCCATTCCGGACCAAACCAGCGCTACTACGGCCAGGAGCGAGGGGTGACGTTCTACAACCTGGTCTCCGACCAGTTCACCGGGCTGAACGGCATCACCGTGCCCGGCACACTGCGCGAGAGCCCGGGCCACGACGCTGCCATTGGCGTAGCTGTCGTAGGTCCAATGCAACGTGTTGGGCGAGCACCGCTTGCCGATGAGGTCGCTGGCGCCGGTGCCGGAGCAATGAACACGGTGCGCGGGTTGTCCCCGCGCCGCTTCCGCCACCGCCAGCCCGGCCGACGAGACCGGCACGTCGGCGATGACGTTGATCAACTGGTTGGCGATCCAGTCACGCGCGATGCTGCTCGCGACGTCGGCCTTGTTCTGATGGTCCGTGCCGATGACACTCACCATGATGCCGGGTATGAACTTGGCCGCGTCCTCGGCGGCGAGCTTGGCCGCAACAACCGATCCCTCGCCCGAAGCGTCCGCATTGGCGCCGCCCATGTCGGTCAACACGCCGATGCGGACCGTGTGGTCCGGGATCTCGGCCATGCACGGCAGCGACGGAACGAGAGCCAGCAAAGTGAATGCGAGTGCCTTGAGTGTGGCTGCCTTGCTGGCGAGCATTGATGCCTCTGCGCCGTTTTCCCAGAGTGACAAAAAGCGGGACGGCCATTGCTGTCAACAATAATGTCGGACGATCGGCGTTGTGCCTCGTGTCACCATGAACTAGGTTTCTCGCCAACAGCCGCAGCAAAGCGGCCTCCCTCACCGGGAGGCGGAGGATGACGCAGGGATTGCAACGCCGATCATTGCTGGCCACATCGGCGGCCGCGACAACGCTATCGTTGGCGCGCCCGCGCCCGGCCTGGTCCCAAGCCATCGCGCCGATCAAGATCGGCGTGCTCACAGCCCTGAGCGGGCCTTACATGGTCGTCACCGGACCTGGCTGTGTCCTCGGCGCGCGCATGGCGGTCGAAGACTTCACCCGGCAGTACAAGCCGGATTTCCCGATCGAGATCCTGCAGGGCGACATCATGGACCGGGTCGATAACGGCTTGAGCGTGGCCCGGTCCTGGTTCGACCGCGACGGCGTCGACGCGATCGCGGACGTCGCCAATTCCGCGCTGACGCTCGCCTTGGTGCCGCTAATCCAGGAGCGCGACAAAGTTGGGCTGTTCTGCTCCTCGCCGTTGACCGTCCTGACCGGGGCGAATTGCAGTCCGAACCATGTGCAATGGGTGCTCGACACCTATGCGGTCGCCAAGACCACCGGCGCCGAACTGGTCAAGCAGGGTGGCAATACCTGGTTCTTCATCGTTGCCGATTACGCATTCGGACACTCCATCACGGCCGATACGACGCGGTTCGTGGAAGCAGCCGGCGGTCGAGTTCTGGGCAGGGTGGCATTCCCGTTCCCGAACACGACTGATTTCTCTGCCTTCCTGCTCCAAGCCCAGGCGAGCGGCGCCAAGGTCGTAGCGCTGGCGGCGGCCGGGACGAACGCGATCAACCTCATCAAGCAAGCCTCCGAATTCGGCCTGGTCCAGCGGGGCCAGCAATTGGCCGGCCTCATCCTAGTGGGCACGGACATCCACTCGCTGGGTCTGGAGGCGGCACAGAAGCTGGTGTTCAGCAGCTCCTTCGACTGGAATCTCAACGATGACACGCGCAATTTTGGGCGCCGGTTCGCCGCTCGCCTCGGGGGCGCGATGCCCACGATGTATCAGGCCGGCGCCTATTCCAGCGTGCTGCACTACCTCAAATCAGTGGCCGCGCTCGGCCCCGAGCGCGCTCATGCTAGCGGCCGGGCGGTAGTCGAGCAGATGAAGGCCATGCCGACCGACGATGTCGTGTTCGGTCGCGGCAGCGTGCGTGCCGACGGACGCAAGATCCACGATTTCTATTTGTTCCGCGTCAAGACGCCGTCGGAGTCGAGGGAGCCATGGGATTACTGCGAGCGGTTGGAGACACTGCCGGGCCGGGAAGCTTTTCGCCCGCTGACCGATGGCAGTTGCCCCTTAGTCAAAAGCTGAGATCACCGGACCCGATGGAACTGACCGCCCACCAGCTCGAACACGAACGGGCGCTGGTCGGTGTTGTCGCCGGACCCCTTGTAGGTGAAGGTTCCGTCCACCCCTTGCAGCCCGACCGTATCGCCAAGGGCCTTGCGGACTGCATCGCGGTCGGTGCTGCCGGCGCGCTTGATGGCGTCGGATAGCAGCAAGACGGCGTCGTAGCCCAACGCCGCCAGCGATGGCGGTGTCGCGCCGGCGTGCTTGGCTTTATACTGGGCGACGAAGCCCTGCACCAAAGGGCGATCATCCCCGACGTCGAACGAAAAATAGGTCATCACGCCTTCGGCGGCCTTGCCCGGCAAGCTCGCGATACGTGGATCGTTGAACCCGACGCCGCCGATCATCAAGCTCTTCAGCCCCAGCGCGCGCGCCTGGCTGATGATCAACCCGGCCTCGTTCGTCGTGGCACCGACATAGAGCAGGTCGGGCGGATTGGAGAGCAGGTCGGTCAACTGGGCAGAGAAGTCCTGCTCTCCATTGCTGAACACTTCAACAGCTTTGAGCTTCAGCCCCAACTTGGGCGCCTCCGTCTTGACGGCGTTTGCTTGGCCGACCGACGACGTGTCGGCACTGTCGTAGATGATGCCCACGCTTTTGATCGCGTACTTGGATTGCAGCGTCTGCAGCACCGGGCCGATCGCCTTGCTGACGATCAGAGAGACCCGGAACGACCACGGCGAGAACATGGCTACCGGCGTGGCCGAGCCGACGGAAATGGTCGGCAGTTTCACGTCGGAGGCCACGGAGTCGATCGCCCCGAACTCGACCGAGGAGAGCGAGAGGGAGGCGACCACGTCGGGCTGGGCGGCGAAACGGCGATACACTGCCACGGATTTTGCCCGGTCGGCGCCGGTGTCTTCATAGTCGATACGCAGAGGGCGGCCGAGCACCCCGCCCTTGGCGTTCAGCTCGGCAACGGCGAGGTCGGCTCCGGCTTTGGCATCCTCGCCATAGGTGGCGAAACGGCCGCTGAGGCCGAAGCCGGCACCGATCACGATGTCTTCGGCTCTGGCCTGAACTGCTGCGAGCAGCAGTAGCGTAGCAGCAAGAACGATTCGCATGGCTCAGTCCTCCAATTTCGGCCGGCGGGCCATGCCGCCGATCCATGTAACGATTCGCGCCAGCCCGCCGGGGAACACGACGGCGACCAGCGTCATCATCGCGCCAAACACGAATTGCTGCGCTTCGGGCGGCATCGGCACCAGGTCGGGGAAGACGAACAGGAAGAAGGTGCCCAGCACCGGGCCGACCACGTTGTCGCGACCACCAATGATTACGTAGACGAGCAGCAATAGCGACGCCTGCACGCCGACATCGCTGGGCTGATAGACACCGAAACGATGCGCCGACAACGCCCCGGACAGCGCCGCCATCCCGGCGCCTAACGCGAACACCGCAATCCTCAATCGCCGCACCTGAACGCCGAACATGCCGGCCAGCGTCTCGTCGTCACCGACCGCCCGGACTGCCAGACCAAATCGCGACCGGTCGAACAGCAACGCCGCGGCGAAACACGCGATGAGGCTCAGCACAGGCGGCCACGGGCTGTTGACCACAGGAATGCCCGAAAGGCCGAGCGAGCCACCGATGATGTCCAGCCGACCCACGGCCGACACCGCGGCGATCGACAACGTCAGCGTGGCAATCGCGAAGAACCAGTGATGCAGCCGCAGCGTGACGGCCGAGAACACGGCGCCTACGGCCGCGCCGAGCAGCACGGCGCAACCAATGTCCAACCACGGCGGCAGCCCGGCCTCCAGCGCCAAGACGCCGGCGCCATACGCACCCACCCCTACGAACACCGCCATGCCGGCATTCAGCTGTCCGCTGCGGATCTGCAGGAACAGGCCGATCGAGGCGATCGCCGCGATGCAGGCCGAGATGAGGACGGTGGCCCAAAACTCCATCTCAGCCCCGCGCCGCGCTCGGCAGCAGTCCGGACGGTCGCAGCAGCAGCACCGCCAGCAGCACCAGGAACACGCTCAGATCGCGCAACTGCGAGCCCCAGACCGCGACCGTGATCGCCTCGGTCAACCCGATCACCAACGCACCCAGCGCCGCGCCGGTGACGGAGCCAACGCCGCCGATGATCATCGCGATCAAGCCCTTGATGGAATAGGTCAGACCGAGGAACGGCGACACCAGCCCGTAGCTGAACCCAACGAGCAGCCCCGCCACCCCGGCCAGCGCGGACGTCAAAGCCATGCTGAACACCACGATCGCGGTGGCGTTGATGCCCATGATCTCGGCTGCAGCCCGGTTTTGGGCGACGGCGCGCATCTGCCGGCCAAAATCGCTGCGTCGGACCAGCAGTTCGAGCAACGCGATCAGCGCCAGCGCCACGCCGAAGCTGATCAGCAAGCTTTGCGACACCACTAGGCCGCCAACCCTTAGATAGGCCCGCAGGCTGGCCGGGAACACCATCGCCTTGTTGCCGAACAGCAGCGCGACGACGTTCTGCAGCATCAGCCCGCAGCCGAGGGTGGCGATCAGCGGTAGCTCCACCCCGGCGTCGCCGCCGAAGCGCCGGGCCGGACGGATCACGACGCGTTCGATCATGAGCGCGACCCCGACCGTGACCACGATGGAGACCAGCACGCCCATGACCGGGTTTACCCCAGCGCTGATCGACCAGACCATGGCAAAGGCGGCCACCATGGCGAAATCGGCGTGGGCCATGTTCAGCACGCCCATGATGCCGAACACGATGGCAAATCCAACCGCGAACAGGGCGTAGATGCCGCTGACCAGGATGCCGTTGACGAGTTGCTGCAGCAGCATCGATCAGGCTCCCAAATAGGCGGCGCGCATTTCGGGGTCGTGCCGCAGCGTTTCGCTAGGACCAGTGCTGATGAAGCGGCCGAGCGCCAGGACGTAGGCGCGGCGACACAAATCCAGTGCGCGGTTGGCATTCTGCTCGACCAGCAGGATCGTCAGTCCTTCGTCGCGCAGCACCGTCAACGCCCCATAGACCGCGTCCTGGATCACCGGCGCCAGGCCGAGCGACGGTTCGTCCAGCAGCAATAAACCAGGTCCCATCATGAGCGTGCGCCCGATCGCGACCATCTGCTGCTCGCCGCCAGACATGGTGCGGGTGAGCTGGGTGCGGCGTTCGGCCAGGCGGGGAAATAGCGCGAGCACTCGGTCCAAGCGCTGCCGCCGCTCGGCTACTGCGAGCCGGCGGCCGCCGATCAGAAGCTCCTCGGTCACCGTCATGCCGCTAAACAGCTCGCGCCCTTCCGGAACGTAGCCAACCCCCTCCCGCGCGATGCGGTTGGTGCTCTGGCCGCTCATCGTGTGACCGCCCACCGTCACCAGCCCGCGCGCGGGGACCAGCCCCATGATGCCGCGCAGCAGGCTGCTTTTCCCGGCGCCATTGCTTCCAATGATCGCGACCGCTTCGGCCGCCGCCACATCGAGGCTGACGCCCTGGACGGCCGTCACCGCGCCGTAGCGGACGTGCAGGTCCCGTACGACGAGTGCAGCGCCGACCGTCATGCGGCTTGGGTGCCGAGATAGGCGGCGATCACCGCCGGGTCGCGTTTGACGTCGGCGAAGGCACCTTCCGCGATGACCCGACCAAAGTTTAACACGGTGACGGCATTCGCCACGCGCCCGACCATATCCATGTGGTGCTCGACCAGCACCACGGCGGCGCCGTCGGCCGCGATGCCGGAGATCAGCGTGGCGAGCGTCATCTGCTCGGTACCAGTGCTGCCGGCGGCGGGCTCATCGACCAGGAACAGGATCGGCTCGATCGCCAGCCCGCGGGCGATCTCCAGCCGGCGGCGCTCACCGTACGCAAGCTCGACAGGACGCTTGCCGGCTTTCGCCGACAGCCCGACCCGGTCCAGCAGCATGCGGCACACACCTGAGGCATCCCCTTTTCCGGGCCGGAACCGGTGGCTCCGCTCGTAGCTACGGCGGGCCAACATCAGGTGGTCGAACGCGGTCAGGCTGCTGAAGAGCCGGACGTTCTGGAAGGTGCGGGTGATGCCGGCCTCAACCAGGCGTTCGCCGAATTTGCCAGTAATCGGTCGGCCGTCGATCACCAGGCAGCCGCTGTCCATGACGACGGCCCCGGTGAGACAGTTGATCAGCGTGCTCTTGCCGGCGCCGTTCGGCCCAATTACCGCCCTGACCTCGCCGGTCCGTAGCGGGAAGGAGACGCCGGACAAGGCGTGCAGGCCGCCGAAGCGCTTGGACACGTTCTCCACCGTGATATCGGTCACGTGACGGTCATCTCGACCGCGACACGGCCGCCATCGTCTTCGGCCCAAAGCTGCCAACCCTGGTCGGACGGGTTGGCGCACAGGCGCATCGTCTGGCCGCAGAACAGCGGCGCCAGGTTGCGTAGAACGGCATGGCCAGGCTCCCGCCGGGCTTCCTGCCGATAGAGTTCCAGCAGGGCCAGGATCGGAATGCCACCGTTCACCACTAGTGCCGGGTAGCCCTCGACACCGGTGGCGTAGGGAAGATCGTAGTGGATGCGGTGCGCGTTGTAGGTAATGGCACAGTAGCGCAGCAGCATCGTCTCGTCCGGCACCAACGAGCGCTCGGTCAACGCCGGGCGAGGCTGTGCGGCCGGCGCGGCGGCGACGGAACTGCCGGGATCCGGCTCCCGCATGACGTAGTCCTGCTCTTCGACCAGGGCCAACGCATCGGCTGAGATGCGGTGCTCGATAGTGACGATGGCGAACCGACCGGAGCGGCCCTGCTTCTCCACCACGTTGGCGATACGGCTCTCGCGCCGGACGGCAGCGCCGATCACGATGTCGTCGTGCCACGTCGTGCGGCGGCCGGCCGCCATGACGCGCGGCAGGCCAAGGTCGGGCAGTGTGACGCCCAGCCCGGCCAGGCCGTCCAACCGCAGTCGCGCCTGCGGCGTCGGCGCGTTGAACATGGCGACGTGCCAGCCTCGCGGCAACGGCGCGCCCACGCTGAAGTCGCCGGGATCACGGTCCAGCATCGCGGCCAAACGCTGCACCAGTGGCACAGCGCAGATATCCTGCATCGTCTCACTCATGTCGTTACGACGCCCGCCGCGATCAGGCCGTCGATCTCCGCGGGTTCGAAGCCAAACTCATGCAGAATCACGGCGCTGTGCTCCCCCAGAGAAGGCGGCGGTAGCCGAACGGGCATCTTTTCGCCGTTCAGGGTTACCGGATAGGCAACGCTGCGGACGCGATCCTGGCCGTCCTTCTGCCATTCGGTGAACATGCCGCGCTCGGCAAGATGGGAGTCAGCCATCAGATCGTCGAAGGTGTTGATCGGCGCGCACGGCACACCCGCCGCACGCATCGCGGTTACCCAAGCTTTGCCCGACCGGGTCCGGAGCACGGATTGCACCAGCGACACCGTCTCCTCCTTGTTGGCGACGCGCGCAGGGTTGGTGCGGAAGCGCGGATCGTTGGCCGCCTCTAGCAGGCCCGCGTCTTGGCAGAACTTTCCCCACAGCCGATCATTGGCGATGCCCAGCAGGATCGGCTGATCCGCCGTCTCGAACGCCTGATACGGGCAGAGCGATTCGTGGCCCGAGCCGTTCTTCTCCGGCAGCGTCCCCTTCTCCCAGTAGATCTGCAGCGAGTAGCTGAGCAGCGAGACGGCGCTCTCGTACAGCGAGACCTCGATACGAACGCCCTGCCCCGTTTTCTGACGATCGAACAAGGCCGCAAGGATGGCGCCATAGGCATGCAGCCCGGTGGTCTGGTCGACCGGAGAGATCGGGATCCGGATGGGACCGCTGCCGGCCTCGCCGGTCATGGCCATGATGCCGGAATAGGCCTGCAGGATCACGTCGTAGCCCGGCGCGTCCCGTAGCGGCCCGGTGCGGCCGAAGCCGGAGATGCTGCAATAGACGATGTCCGGCCGGACCTGCCGCACCGCGTCGTAGTCGACCCCGAGCCGCTCCACCACGCCGGTGCCGAAACTCTCTACCAGCACGTCGCAGCCGGCGACCAGCCGATTGAACACCGCCAAGCCCTTGGCCGATTTCAGATCCAGCGCCAGCGACCGCTTGTTACGGTTGACGCTGAGAAAGACGGCGCCCTCACCCCCGTGCTGCGGCGGCCAATGCCGGGTCTCGTCGCCTGTGCCGAGTGGCTCGACCTTGATGATCTCCGCTCCGAGATCCGCCAGGCTCTGTGTGCAGAGTGGGCCAGCCAGCACCTTCGTCAGGTCGAGCACCTTGATGCCCCGGAGCGGGACCCTAACCATCGGGCAGTTCTACCGTGGCCGTACCGGTCGCAGTGGTCTCGCCAAGCTGGTTCTCGACATGCACCTCAAGGTCCACAAGGTGCACCCCGTCCTCGACACGCTTGCCCGCCACCTTGCCGCGGCACCAGGACACGTCCCCAAAGATGTTCGGCCGCCGCAACTTCACGTCCAGCATGCGGACGAACCCGTCATCGCCGACCCAGTTCGTCAGCAGATTGCCCAGCCAGGAGATGCGCTGCGGCCCCACGTCATAGCCGCCGGGCATGCCGACCTCGCGGGCCATCTTGTCCTCGGTATGGCCGCGGGCGGCGCTGTCCTGCGCGCCGGTTTCCGGATTGACGAACGCGTCAGCCGGATGCCGCTTACGGTGCCGCTCCGCGCGGCCGTGCGCCTTGTAGGTGTGCCCAGCGCCGGAGTACCAGCAGATCATGTCAGTGACCGTCAGCGGTCCCTTGAGGATGGACGGTAGCAAATCGCCGTCTGCCACGGCCGCCCAGCTTTGCGGCACCGATCCCTGCCGTGCCTCCTCATGGATGGCGCGACCGATCGCTTCCAACTCCTCGGCAGCGTACTTATGCGTGCCGCGCGGCTCGTATTTCAGCCCGCCCTCGGCTTTTGCCCGGGGCGTGCGGGCCGTGCTGCCGAGCGCACGAGCGACGAGTTCACCGCGATCGTTGGTGAACAGCGATTCACCGGTCTGCACGATGAACGCACGGGCCTTGCCGCCGCGCTTCTCCACCGCATCCAACAATTTCACTTTGGTAGTGAAGCGGTCGCGATGCTGGATCGGCCGATACCATTCCCACCGCGTGCCACCGTACATCCACTGGATGCCGCGCAGCTTGGGCGCCACGATGGCGCTATCGATCGTATACAGAAAGCAACCCGGCGCCAGCGAAGCGCCCCAGCGCGTCCCGGCACCATAATCCGGATCGCAGAACAACGGATTATCGTCGCCGATCCCGTAGCAGAAGTGACGCACGGAATCAGGTGCCGCCTCCGTGTTCCATTGGTGATCGTGCCGGCGCAGCTCGACGCCGATGAGGCTGCGGGCTTCTTCCAGTGCGCCGGGCCACAGCGCCGGGGTCTGCTCGGTGACAGTCTGGTCGGTCACGATTTGCTCCGAATTATGCATCGCGCAGCATGCGGCGCATGATTTTGCCCGTCGGCGTCTTCGGCAGATCGGCCACGATCTCCACCAGCCGAGGATATTTGTAGGCGGCCATGCGCTCGCGGCAGAACGCCGTCAGCTCCGACGGCTGGACGTCGTGACCTTCCTTGAGGCTGACGACGGCCTTCACCGTCTCGCCGCGATACTGGTCCGGCACGCCGATCACCGCCGCCTCCCGCACGGCAGGATGCATGTACAGCACGTCCTCGACGTCGCGAGGCCAGACCTTGTAGCCGGAGGCGCTGATCATGTCCTTCTTGCGGTCGATCAGGAACACCCAGCCATCCGCATCCACGAAGCCGACATCGCCGGACCGCAGCCCGGCTGGCCCCAGCGCCGTCGCAGTTTCAGTGGGCTTGTTCCAGTAACCGCTGGTCAGGCTGGGCGAGGCGAACGCCAATTCACCGACCTCGCCGCCCGGCAGCGTCTCGCCATCTTCGCCGATCACGGTGATGGTCAGCCCCGGCATGGCTTTGCCGATTGACAGGGCGTTGCTGACCGGGTCGACCCTAGAGGCCTCATCGGGCGGCGTAATGATCACGGGAGCATTCGTCTCGGTCATGCCGAAGCCGTTGCGAATGGTCTTGCCAAAACGTGTGGCGAACTGATCGACCACGCCAGCCGGCACCGGAGCGCCGCCGGAATAGACGAGCCGCATAGTGTCGAAACTGTCGGGCTTGGCGTCCCGGTGGTTCATCATCGCGACGTAGGCCGTGATGGCACCGATGGCGAAGCCGGGCCGATGCTCGCGGATCGCGTCCAGCATCACGCCTGGTTCGAAACGGTAGGACAGGATCAGCGGCGCCCCGAGCGCGAAGGTGCTCAACACTTGACACACCAATCCGGTGATGTGGAACAGCGGCGCGATGCCCAGGATCGCCTCGCCGGGCCGCAATCCCAGCACGCTGCACATCGCGTTGGCGGAATGCATCGCCGCCGCGTGCGTGTTGATGGCGCCCTTCGGCACGCCGGTGGTGCCGGACGTATAGACGATGAACGCGATGTCCCCGACTTCGGCCTCGCGCTGCGAGACCAGTCCGTGACCGCCCAAGATTTCCGTCAGCTTTGCCGTTCCCGCGCCTTGGCCCGTGCTACTCGTAAACAGGCGAGTATCGTTGCGGCTCTGGAAGTCGCTGGCCGCCGACGTGACGACGATCGCCGGCTTCTCCGGCAACGCCTCGATCACCTCGTTGTAGAGAGTGTCGAGACAGAGCAGCGCGGCCGGGGTACAATCAGCTAACATCATTATCAGCTCACGCTGACGGTTCATCGGGTTGATCGGCACCGGGATCGCGCCGAGCTTCCAGCCCGCCAGAAGGCCGATGACGAAGGCCGGCGTGTTCTGCAAGTAAAGGGCGAGGCGATCACCCTGCTGCAGGCCTTTCTCCTGCAGCCAGGCCGCGAGCGCGTCGCTAGCGGTATCGAGAGTGCCGTAGTCGATCGTCCCGTCGAAATAGGTCAGAGCGATTAACGCTGGCTCGCGCGCTGCGGCGCGAAACGCGGTGAGAGCGTGGTCGAACGGCATTGCTTATTGGACCAACGGGCAGCCGCCTTCCGACAACGGGCGGAACGCCTCCGCTGCCGGGACGGTCGAGATCAGCCGGTAGACGTCCCAGTCGCCGTGCGATTGCGACGGCGTTTTCACCTGGAACAAATGGAAATCGTGGATCACTCGCCCATCGATCCGGACGGCGCCGCGGCCGAACGCGTCGTCCTCGGTCGGGATCGCCCGCATCGCGGCCATGATGGCGGGGGCATCGGTGGTGTTCGCCTGCTTGACCGCCTTGAGATAGTGCAGCACCCCGGCATACATGCCGGCCTGGATCATCGTCGGCTTGGCGCCGCGCATGCGTTCAGCAAAGCGCGCCGAAAAGGCTCGGGTCCTATCGTTCAGGTCCCAATAGAACGGCGACGCCAAATAGAGACCCTGCGCCGTATCCAAGCCGAGGGTGCGGACGTCCGTGATGAAGGTCAGCAGCGCCGCCAATTGCTTGCCGCCAGTCGCGATCCCGAACTCATGCGCCTGCTTGACCAGGTTGATCAGATCGGAGGACGCGTTCGCTAGGCCGACGACCTGGGCGCTGCTGCTCTGCGCGGTCAGCAGATAAGAGGAATAGTCGGCGTTGAACGGCGGGTTCTTGGTGCTGCCCACCACCGTCCCGCCCGACGCGATGATCGTCTTGGTCGCATCCCGTTCCAACGCCGCGCCGAACGCGTAGTCGGCCGTGATGAAGAACCAGGATTTCAGGCCCTGCGCCACCAGCGCCTTCGCAACTACCTGGCTGAGCGCATAGGTGTCGTAGGTCCAATGCACCGTGTTGGGCGAGCAGGCGGGGCCGGTTAGGTCGCTGGTTCCGGTGCCCGACGCCAGATAGATCGTCCGCGGCGCGTTGCGCACCACGTCGTTGACCGCGAGCCCGGCGGACGAGAACGGCACGTCCGCGATCACGTTGACCTTGCCATCGGCGAGCCACGTGCGGGCGATCACCGAAGCGGCGTCGGCCTTCGGCGGCATGTCGGCGCTGATAAGGTCGATGGTGACGCCCGGCAGGAACGCCGCCGCGTCGGCGATCGCCAGCCGAGCGCCCTCGATTGAGCCCTGGCCGGACAGGATACTGTTGGGGCCGCTGAGGTCGGTCAGCACGCCGATGGTGATGCGGTTGCCGGGGATTTCGGCCCAGGCGGGCGTCACGGCCGTCATCGCCAGCCCGGCCATGAGCGTCAGCGTCTTGCGTAAGCCCGTCATTGAATAAACACCGCCTTACCGCTGGCCTGGGCATCGAACACGCGATAGGCCTCCTCCGCCTGGTCGAGCGTCCACCGATCGGTGAATAGGTCGTCGACCGGCAAGCCGCGATCGGCGATGAAGCGCGCACAATCGGCCAAGCCCGGGCTCGACGTCGTCCAAGACCCGGTGATCGTCAGCTGCTTGCGGATGATGTCGGGGCTCACGTTCAGCGTCACCTCGCCCCCCTCGCCCACGAAGCACACGGCCCCCCAGGGTGCCGCCCCGCGCACCGCGGCCGAGCGGCCCGCCGCCGCGCCGGACGTGTCCAGCGCCCGCCCGACGCCCTTGCCTTTGGTGAACTCGCGGATCGCTTCAACCGGGTCGACGGCGCTGGAGTCGATCGTGTGGTCAGCGCCGAACGCGGCGGCGCGCGCCGCTCGTTCAGCGCTGATGTCGATCGCGATCACCTTCGCGCCCATGGCGTGCGCAAGCTGCGTGGCGGACAGGCCGACCGGGCCCTGCCCGAAGATCGCGATAGTGTCGCGCGCGTTGACGCCCAGCCGCACCAGCGCGCCGAACGCCGTGCCGGTCCCGCAGGAGATCGCCGCCCCGGTGCTGAACGACAGCTCCTCCGGCAGCGGCATCACCGTGCTGGCCGGCACCTTCATGTACGGCGCATGCCCACCATCGGCAGTGACACCGTACACCGCCGGACCCGCCTCACACATCTGGGTCCAGCCCGTACGGCAATACAGGCAGGTGGTGCAGCCGCCGTAATGGTGCACCAGCACGCGGTCGCCGACCTTGCCGCTACGGCGCGGCACGTCCGACCCCACCGCCGCGATTACGCCGCACGGCTCGTGCCCCGCAATGATCGGCTTGCCGGAGTCGACCAGGCCCAACGCCTTGAACGCCGCGCCCGGTGGCGGGCGATACAGCTTCAGATCGCTCCCGCACAGGCCGGACGCCTTGATCTCCAACACGACATCGGTTGGGCCCGGCGTCGGGTCCTCGACCTCGGCCAGCTCCAGCGTGCTATTTCCGGTAAAGACTACGCCGCGCATGACGTCATGCTCCCTTTAGATCTTCAGCCACACGGTCTTGGAATAGAGATACTCGTCCAGGTGCCGCCGCCCGCCCTTGGCGCCATAGCCGCTCATACCGAGCCCCTCGTAGGACATACTCGGCTCGGTCACTCCGTAGCAGTTCACCCACACCATCCCGGCGCGGATCGCGTCCGCCATCCGGTGCGCCGTCGACACGTTCTGCGTCCACAACGCCCCGCCCAGCCCGTAGCTCGTCTGGTTGCCGAGCCGGATGGCGTCCTCGATCCCGTCGAACGGGATTACGCACGCAACCGGGCCGAAGATCTCCTCCTGCGCCACCCGCATGTTGTTGTTGACCCCGGCAAGCACGGTCGGCGGCATAAAGTAGCCCTCGGCCAAGTCGCCGCCGAGGCGCTCGCCTCCGGACGCGACGCGGGCGCCCTCGGCTCGGGCGATATCTAGGTAGCCCGCCACGGTGGCGAGCTGTTCGGCCGAGACCAGCGGGCCTAGTTGCACGCTGGGATCGAGTCCATTGCCCACCTTCAGCGTGCGGCCGAACGCGGTCAGGCGCTCGGTAAACGCCTCGATCACCGGCCGTTGCACGAAGATGCGCGTGCCGGCGTAACAGACCTGCCCGGTATTGTTGAAGCAGCCCATTCCCGCCCCGGCCACCGCGGCATCGAGGTCGGCATCGGCGAACACGATGTCCGGCGACTTACCGCCCAACTCGACGCCGACGCGCTTCATGCTGTCGGCCGCCATCTTCACCACCGCCCGGCCCGTCGCCGTCGACCCGGTGAAGGCGATCTTGTCCACCCCGGGATGCGAGGCCAGCCGCGCGCCCGCCACCGCACCCTGGCCCGGCACCACGTTGATCACGCCACGCGGCAGCCCGGCTTCCTGCATCAACTGGGCAAACCGCAGCGTTGACAGCGGCGCCTCCTCCGCCGGCTTCAGCACCAACGTGCAGCCGGTTGCCAGGGTCGGACAGATGCTGAACATCTGCGACAGCAGCGGACCGTTCCACGGGATGATCCCGCCCACCACCCCGATCGGCGCCTTGAGCGTGTAGCTGAAGAACTCGCCCGGCACCGAGTTGCGCGAGGTCTCGCCGTAGATGTTCACCGCCTGCGCCGCATAGAAGCGGAACGCCTGCAACAACCAGCGCTTATAGGTCCGTGTCCGGGCGATCGGCGCGCCCATGTCCAGCGTATCGAGCAAACCCAACTCGTCGGCGTCCCGCTCGATCAGATCGGCGATCCGAAGCATCAGGTTCTGCCGGTCGAACGGCTTGAACTGGCTCCACAGCCCCTGGAACGCCCGGCGCGCCGCAGCGATCGCGAGGTCGATATCGGCCTCTCCGCCCTCGGCGACCTGCGCGATGACTTGGCCCGTGGCGGGATTGAGCGAATCGAAGGTTCGTCCGGACGCCGCCGCCACGAACTGCCCATCAATGAACAGCTTCTTGACCGTCCCATCCAGGAATGGATGCGCAGAACTATGCGTCACCATGCCGTCCACGAATCATCTCCCTGCATTGTCTCGGCCGTCTTCTGAGCGCCGTTTATTTCTTCACAAGACCGTAGACCGCCACAAACTGTCGCGGCAAGTCCATTTTGTCGGACATTTTTGCAGGGCAGATCAAGCTAGGTCTTGATCATCGGGCAACCGCCTTCGGCCAGCGGCCGCCAGGTGTCCTCGAGCGGGGTCGTCGCAATCAATCGGTAGTAATCCCAAGCATAGCGGCTGTTGGTCGCCGGCTTGACCTCGAACAGATAGGCGGGATGTAGCTTCTGCCCGTCCTCCCGCACGCGTCCGATGCCGAACACGTCGTCATCCGTGGGCTTCGCCTTCATGGCGGCGATCGCGGCCCGGCCGGACGCCTTGGCAGTGGGCGCTCCCATCTCCGCGACGCATCTCAGGTAGTGCAGCACGCCGGAATACGCGCCGGCCTGCTCCGGATTGGGTTTGGTGTCCTTGAAGGCGGGCTGCACCTTGCGGGTGAAAGCGCGGGTGCGATCGTTCAGATCCCAGTAGAACGTCTCGGTCAGTAGCAGTCCCGCCGCCAACTCCTGTCCGATGCCGTGCACGTCGTTGATGTAGGTGATTGGAGCAGCGACCTTGATCCCCTTCTGCATCAGCCCGAACTCGCCGGCCTGCTTGACGATGTTGACCAGATCGTTGCCGGCGACGGCCGGGCAGATCACCTTGGCGCCGCTGGACTGCGCCTGCAGCAGGACGGAGGAGAAGTCCGTGGTGCCTGGGAACGGATAGCGGACCGCCCCCAGAACCTTGCCGCCGGCGGCTTCGACGAAGGCGGTGGCGTCGCGCTGGGCGGCGATGCCGAACGCATAATCCGGCGTGATGAAGAACCAGCTATCGCCGCCCAGCTTTACCGTGGCAGCGCAGGTGGAATGCGCGCTCTCCCAGGAGTCGAAGCTCCAATGCACCAGGTTGGGCGTGCAGGCCTTGCCGGTCAGGTCCGAGGTGCCGGCACCAGTGTTCAGCTGCACCTTGTCCCGATCGCGCACGGCCGGCGCCAGCGCGAGCGCCAAGGAACTGTTGCTGATATCCACCAGCGCATCTACCCCGCCGCGATCCATCCATTCGCCGGCGATGGCCAGCCCGCTATCGACCTTGTTTAGATGGTCCGCCACCACGACCTGCACGTCGATGCCGCGCGCCTCGATGCCGGAGTCCTGGATCGCCTGGCGGACGCAAGGCTCGACCAGCGGCCCGCCCAGGTCGCGATAGGTGCCGGTCATGTCGGCGAGAATGCCAAGCTTGATCGCCGGCCGCGCTTGGGCGCGGGAACGGAGGGGCGTTGCAGTTAGGCCGGCAGCGCCGGAAAGGATGGTGCGGCGAGTGAGGCTCATCGAATCGTCTCCCAGTGGATCGGCGCTCTCTGTCGGATCGCTCGGTTCAGGCGGAAAAGGCGGTCGGCTCCCCTGGCATGTCGACAGGGTAGGAAATCAGTTGGCCGGTGGATGACAAGGTAACGAAGGCGGTGCGCCGGTCCGGGCCGCCGAAAGCGATGTTGGTCGGCACCGGATCATCGACCGGCACTTCGGAGACGACCCGGCCCGCCGGGTCGATCACGCTGATCCGACCGGGGATGGTGGCGACGTGGATGTGTCCGGCCGTATCCACCGCTAGGGAATCGAAGTAGTTCAGCCCGCCCAGACCGAGCACGAGTCGGCCGGGCTCCCACAACACGCCGCCCCGCTTGGTGTGCACCTCGCCGGGTCCCCCGACGTCGAAGGCCCAGAGACGGGCGGTCATGGTCTCCGCCACGTAAAGCGTTGCACCGTCCGGCGAGAGGCCGATGCCGTTTGGCATGTCGAGCGGGAACACCACCTCGCGGATGAACGATCCGTCCGGTGCGGCATAGTGGATCGCGCCCCGGTCGCGAGTGCGGCGGTGCAGTCGGCCATGATCAGTGAAGTAGAAGCCACCATGGCGATCGAACACGATGTCATTCGGCCCGTTGAGACGGTTGTCACCGCAACGATCATAGAGGCGGGTGCTCGAGCCCGTCCGCAGATCGACCGCCTCAATCCACCCGCCGGCATAGTCGGCGGAGACAAGACCGGGCATTAATCGGCCTTCCCGCTCGTGCCATCGCCCGCCGCCGTTATTGCACACGTAGCAGCGCCCATCCGGCCCGATCGCGGCGCCGTTGGGTCCGCCGCCGAGTTCCGCCACCGCCGCTTTTTCACCACTGGGAAACACGCGGGTTAACCGCCCCGCCTCGATCTCCACCAGCAGCACGTCGCCGTTCGCCAGGCAGACAGGTCCTTCCGGGAAGCGCAATCCTCCGGCGACGACCTGCTGCACGCGTCTTCCCCCCTTGATCGTCCGACAATAAGGGCCGACACTTTAAGGGTCAATGCCAACAGAGACTGGCCGGGCGGAGGAAAAGATAGTCCAGGTAGAAGCAAGAAAGCTGCTCGTGGCGGGCGCGTCCGGCGTGGTGGGCCGGGCCATGCTGCGCCATTTCGGAGCGGTAGGCGGTTGGGATCTGACCGGCCTGTCGCGGCGCCTGCTCGACGTGCCGGCCTCCGTGCGCGTGCTGCCGCTCGACTTGCAGGACCCGGCTGCGTGCGAGGCGGCCGTCGCGGCCCAACTGTCCGACACCACGCACCTCGTCTATTGCGCCACGTACGAGAAGCCGAACCTTTTGGCCGGCTGGCTCGACCCGGACCATGCCGCCGTCAACGAAACGATGCTACGCAATCTGCTGGAGCCGCTACGCCGCCACGCCAAACGGCTGGAAGCCGTGCTGGTGATGCAGGGCACCAAGGCCTACGGGGCCGCCGCCGGCACCTTCAAGCTGCCGGCCAAGGAGGAAGATCCGCGGGCACTCGCACCCAATTTCTACTATGGGCAAGAGGATTACATCCGAGCTGCCGCAACCGCCGACGGCTGGCGCTGGACGGCATTGCGCCCGCAATTCGTCTGCGGCTTCGCCCTCGGCAGCCCGATGAACGGCCTCTCAGGCGTGGCCGCCTATGCCGCGATCTCGCGCGAGCTCGGCCTGCCGTTGCGCTTCCCGGGTGGCCCCGGCCGGGTCCTGGAGGCGACCGACTCCCGACTGCTCGCGCGCGCCGCGGAATGGGCCCTGCTCAACCCGGCCTGCAATGTCGAGACCTTCAACATCGTCAACGGCGACATCTTCACCTGGGAGTCGCTGTGGCCGAAGGTCGCGCAGGATTTCGGCATGGCCGTCGCTGTCCCGACCCCCGCGCGGCTCGCCCGCATCATGCCGTCGCATGCCGCGACCTGGCGCCGCCTGGCCGAGCGGCAGGGACTGCGTCACCACGATCTGAGGGACTTGGTGCCGAACTGGGGCATGACGGACTACCTGCTCGGCTACAAGACGCCGCTCGAGCCCATGCTGCTCTCCGGCATCAAGGCCCGCCAAGCCGGCTTCAACGACTGCATCGACAGCGAACGCATGGTGCTGGAGTGGATCGACATCCTGCGGGCCGAACGGATCATCCCGGCGCGGGAGTCGGCGCCATGACATCCCCCGACACCGTCCTGATCGCTGGCAATCCGGCGCCGTTCCTTTCCGTCCCCGCTCTGGTGCGCGCCAAGGCGCGCGAGCACGGCGATCGTCACTTCCTCCACATCGACGGACGGAATTTCACCTATCGTCAGCTCGACCAAGCGACCGATGCCGTCGCTGCCAACCTGGCCCGGCTCGGCTTCGGCCCCGGCACCTGCATCGCGAGCCTACTGCCCAATTGTGCCGCCCAGCTTCTCGGCTGGATTGCTGCGGGCAAAGCCGGGGCCCTGTGGTCGCCGCTGAACAGCAGCTTGGTCGGCGAGGACCTGGTCCACACGCTCCGCCTCAGCGGAGCGACGCTGTTGCTGACCGACGCCAGCGGCGCGGCACGTACCGCGGCGGCCCTGCCGCGAGAGGTGCTTCGTGTTCTCGACGTGGACACGCCCGACTTCGCCGCGCTGGAAACGCCTTCCGGACCACCACCTGATGTCATCAATCGTCCCGGCGACCCGGCCGCCATCCTCTACACTGGCGGCACCACCGGCCTGCCCAAGGGCGTGGTGTTGCCGCACTTCGCCCTCATCGCCGCCGGCTACCGCTACGGCGAGACGCTCGGCGCCACCACAGCGGACCGGCACTACTCCACCCTGCCGCTATTCCACGCCGGTGGTATCCAACTCGGCATCGTCGGCCCGCTGCTAAACGACATGAGCGCAGTGATGGACCGCGCCTTCAGCGCCTCCGCCTACTGGGCGCGCGTGCGCGAGATAGGCGCAACGATCATCGACCCGATCAGCACCATGATGTCCGTGCTGGTGTTGCAGCCGCCGGGTCCCGGCGACCGCGACCATCGCGTGCGCATCACCACCGGCGTCAACGCCCAAATCCCGCCCGCCGTGCCGGAGGAGTTCGCCCGCCGTTTCGGCGTGACCATCGTGGACATCTACGGCGCGTCGGAAACGGGCGGCGCGATGGCGACGTCGAACCGGCCTGGCAGCGCCGTGCCGGGCTCCGTCGGCCGGCCGCATGGCTGGTCGGAGGTCGCGGTAATGGACGCGAACGACAACCGCTTGCCGCCCGGCGTGCAGGGCAACATCGTGCTGCGCCCGACCGTGCCGTTCACCTTCATGCTGGGCTACCACGGCGACGGCGAGGCGACCCGGCGGGCGTGGCGAAACCTCTGGTTTCACACCGGCGACCTCGGCTACCTCGACGCGGGTGGCAACCTGTTCTTCATCGGTCGCGAGGCGCATTGGCTCCGCCGCAGAGGCGAAAACATCTCGGCCTACGAGGTTGAAGCGGCGCTGACCCGGCACCCCGCCGTACGCGAGGCGATCATCACCGGCGCACCGTCCGAGTTGGGCGAAGACGAGGTGAAGGCCTGGATCGTGCCGGAAGGTGAGCGGCCGGACGAGCTGGAGCTGATCCGCTGGTGCCTTCGGTCGCTGGCCCCCTTCAAGGTGCCGCGCTTCATCGACTTTGTGGACGATTTCCCGCGCTCGGCGACCAAGCGCGAGGTGGAGCGCGCCAAGGTTCGCGCCTGGTCGTCGGAGGGCCAGTGGGATCGCGAGGCCGTGCTGGGCCGCGGCTTCGCCACCCTCACCAAAACTCTCGAGGAAATGGAATGATCGAGAACAGCATCCAACAGAGCTTGGGTCAGAACCATGTGGCCGCCGCCGAACGCGAAGCGGGCGAAATCCCTGGCTTCGACAACGGCACGCCGGGTCGACCGGGTCGGCATTTTAGGCGCCGGGACCATGGGCGGCGGCATCGCCATGAGCTTCGTCAACGCGGGCATTCCCGTCACGCTGGTGGACGCGACCGCTGACGGATTGGCGCGCGGCCTCGACCGAGTGCGGCGGAACTACGAAGCCTCAGCAGCGCGCAGCCGGATGACCGCCGAGCAGGTCGAGCAACGGATGGGCCTGATCAGCGGGGGAACGGAGGATACCGCGCTCGCCGCGTGCGACCTAGTGATCGAAGCGGTATTCGAGGATCTGGACCTGAAGCGGCGCGTCTGCGCCCGGCTCGGCGCGATCACCCAGTCCGGAACCATCATCGCGACCAACACGTCCACGCTCGACGTGGACGTGCTTGCCAAGGCCAGCGGCCGCCCGGCCGACTTCCTCGAGATGCACTTCTTCAGCCCGGCCAACGTCATGCGTCTGCTCGAGATCGTCCGGGGTGTGGACACGGCGCCAGACGTGCTGTGGACCGCGATGAGCCTGGCCAAGCAAATCGGCAAGGTCGCGGTCGTCTCCGGCATCTGTTACGGCTTTATCGGCAACCGCATGGCCGAGGTCTACCTGCGCGAGGCGGATTTCCTGCTGATGGAGGGTGTCGGGACGCAGGCCGTCGACGCCTCGGTGGAGGCGCTCGGCATGGCCATGGGTCCGTGCCGGATGCTGGACATGGCCGGCGTGGACGTGGGCGCCGGCACCGTGATCGAGCGCGGCAAGACCGGTGACCTGCCGCGGGACCCCGGCTACCGCGCCGTGGTGCGTGCGCTCTTCGAGCAAGGCCGGCTCGGGCAGAAGACCGGGACAGGCTACTACGATTACCAGGGCCGCACGCCGGTGCCGGCGCCGGAACTCGATCGGCTCGCCACCTAATTGGCGGACGCGCACGGCATCGCGCGCCGGATCGATATCGACCAGGAGGAAATGGCCGAGCGGCTGCTCTACCCTCTGATCAACGAGGGGCTGCGGATCCTCGACGGGGGTATCAGCTACCGGCCCGGCGACATCGACGTGGTCTGGACCGCCGGCTACGGCTTCCCCACGGACCGCGGCGGCCCGATGTTCTTGGCCGATCAGATCGGCTTGCGAAAGATCGCCGACCGCTTGGCGCACTATGCGGCCGCCCGCGGCGATCCGTTCGGCTACTGGACGCCGTCGCCGCTACTGACTCGCTTGGCCGAGGCCAAGGAAACCATTTCCGACTGGGCAGCACGCCGGTCGACGCCGGAGAACATTCATGCGTGAGACCGTCATCGTTTCCACCGCGCGAACGCCGATCGCCAAGGCGTTCCGGGGCGCGTTCAACAACGTGAAGTCACCGACCCTGATGGGGCATGCCATCACCCACGCCGTGCAGCGCGCGGGCCTGGAGGGCGGCGAGGTCGAGGACGTGGTGATCGGCGCCGTGCTATGTGCCGGCACGGCGGGCTCCAATCTAGCGCGGCATGCGGCGCTGGCGGCCGGGCTGCCGGTGTCGGTGGCGGCGCAGACGGTGGACAGGCAATGCGCGTCCGGGCTGATGGCAGTGGCTACCGCCGCCAAGCAGGTCATCGTCGACGGCATGGAGATCGTGGTCGCCGGCGGGCACGAGAACGTCTCCGCGATACAGACACCTTATGTTGACTGGGTGGCGCGCGAGCGGGACCCGGCGGTGCTCGCCAACGCGCCGGACGCCTACATGCCCATGCTGCAGACCGCCGAAGTCGTCGCCCGTACCTACGGCATCTCGCGCGAGGCGCAGGATGCCTATGCGCTTGAATCCCAGCGCCGGACGGCCGCAGCCCAAGAAGCCGGACGGTTCGACGCCGAGATCGTGCCGTTTGCCACCACCATGCTGGTCACGGACCGGCAGACGAAGCAGCAGCATCCGAAGGAGATCCGACTCGACAAGGATGAAGGTAACCGGCCGGACACGACGCTGGAGAGCTTGGCAGCGTTGAAGCCCGTGATTGAGGGCGGCGTCGTCACGGCCGGCAATGCCAGCCAGCTTTCCGATGGTGCGTCCGCTCTGGTGGTGATGGAGCGCGTGGTGGCGGAGCGGCGGGGGTTGCAACCGCTGGGCATCTACCGCGGCCTGGCTGTAGCAGGGTGCGCGCCGGAGCAGATGGGGATCGGGCCGATTTATGCGGTGCCTACGCTGTTGAAACGGAACGGCTTGTCAGTCGCCGATATCGGCCTTTGGGAACTCAACGAGGCTTTCGCCTGCCAGGCGTTGTATTGCCGTGACCACCTCGGAATCGACCCGGCCCTCTACAACGTCAACGGCGGCGGCATCTCCATCGGGCATCCCCACGGCATGACTGGCGCCCGCTTGGTCGGCCACGCGTTACTCGAGGGCAAGCGGCGTGAAGTACGTTACGTTGTAGTTACGATGTGCGTCGGCGGCGGCATGGGCGCCGCCGGGCTGTTCGAGGTCGCCTAGCCCTAAGCTCTTGGCATCTCAGCATGCGGTGGATCTCGCTGGTGCCGACGCAGGAGGTCGGCGGTCATGCCGCAAGCTGGAAACGTTCGCCGTTCACAGAGATCGGAGTGCCTACGAACTCCGTATCGCCCTCGAAGGCGGCTGTGACCGCTGGGTCTATCGAGGTGGCGAGCGCGCGGGCGCCGTCGGCGAGGTCGACGACCGCGATTGCCTGGACTGGCTGGTTCGGCTCGTGCAGCACGGTGTATCCGGCGAGCTGTCCGGGTCCGCTGTAGTCGGCCAGCACGGGCTTCTCGGCCACTGCCGCGGCGACGGTGTCTGTAACATCGGCGGCACGGAATCCATCCGCGGGTCTATCGGTCGACCACAGGCCAAAGCCCTGCTTGGTGAGCACGCCCGAAACCGTGGAGATCAGGCCCAGCCGCCCCTGCCCTGCCCTCAGCAATTGTCCCAGCCGTGCCGTCGATTGCAGGACGTAATTGTTGTAGGGTCCACCGCCGTATGACATGCCACCGGTGACCGTCAGATCGCGCTCGAGGCCAAGATCCAAGGCTTCGGCATAGGTCTCCACCGCGACGGGGAAGCAGCTGTAGAGGTCCACGAGATCGAGTTCGTCCGGCCCGATACCGAACGGCTCCAATGCGGCTCGCCCGGCAATCGCCGCGCCGGGGCAAGCGCCCAGATCGCCACGGGCGGTCACGGCGACCATGTGGTTCGATTCGGTCGAGGTCCATGGGTAGACCCAGCGGTCCCGCGGGACTTCTCTCGCGATCGCTTCGGCCTCGGAGCAGAACAGCAGCGCCGCCGCCTGATCGACGTTCCAGGACGAGCAGAGCAGCTTGGTATAGGGGAATGCCTGCATCGCGTTCCGCTCGGACGGGTCGCGAATAGCGGCCGCCGTAAGCGGCTTGCGCGTCCAGGCATCCGGGTTGTTGGACGCGACGGCGCTGAACCGCGCGTAGAGCCCGGCGATCCGGTCCCGGTGCTCGGCCACCGACCAGCCATGCCGGGCGCGATAGGCGCTCTCCATGATTGCGTAGAGGCTCACCGGCATACGCAGCCCGGCCCGGATCTCCGCCGGATGCCGCAATTCCTCTTTCGGCGCCAATAGCGTGTTGGGCTCGCTGTCGTCTTGCGGCAGCTTCGGCAACTCGAGCCCGGCGATACGCGCGCGCAGCAGGCGAAACCCGGCGTCGCCGCCCGTGACGAGCGCCGACCTGATCTCGCCGGCGGCGATCGCCGCACAGGCAGCGCCGATCAGCGTCTGCTGCAGCACGCCCACGGTGGAGAGCACGCTACGCACGCGCGTCGCACCGAGCGCCGCCCCGATCGCCCGACCCGGGTTGGCATGCATCCAGCGGCCACGTGGCACCATGATCTGGTCCAACGTCGTCAGCAGGTCCGGCGACCCGGCGTCGGCCCCGGCATGGCGCGCCGCCTCGATCATCAACGCGAGCGGGTCGAGGGCTTGGAGGGGATTTTCCTCCCGCCGGGTCGCCGTGCCAATGCCGACCAGGACGGGCGTGCGGGCCGGGTCTGTCGAATTCATGCGATCACCCCGTCTGCGACCAAGCCGTCGAACTCCGCATCCGTCAGGCCGAGCAGACCCTTCAGTACCGGCCCGTTGTGCTCGCCGAGCAAGGGGCCGCGTCCGTCTTGCGGCGGCGTGAAATCGGAGAACAGCCAGGGGGCGCGGAACAAGTCTTCCTGACCCAGCCCAGGTAGCTCGGCCGATCCCTTCATGCCGCGAGCGGTAAGCTGCTCGTCGTTCCACATTTCGCCGATGTCTTGCACGGGTGCGGCGGGAATGCCCGCCTCTCGCAGGCGGACGACCAGCGCATCGCGATCCTGCCCAGCCGTCCAGGCCTCGATCAGCTGGTCTAATTCCGCTCGTGCCGCGATCCGACCGGGCGCCGTGGAGAAGCGTTCATCGTCGACCCCGACCATGTCGGCGAGCGCCGCCCATTGTGCATCATCTTGCGCCGCCAGGCTCACCCATCGATCCGCACCGGCGGCGCGGTAGATGCCGTGCGGCGCGATCGTGTGATGCGCGTTGCCAACCGGTTCGGGCTGCCGCCCTTCCGCCTGCGCCTGCAGCATGTAGGGCGCCAGCGTCGCGAGCAGCGCCTCCGTCTGCGACAGGTCGACGTAGCAGCCGCTCCCGGTCGCATCCCGGCGTGCCAGCGCACCGAACAACGCGACCAGCCCATGCACGGCGGCATTTGGATCGCCGACTGCAAAATTCAGCGCGCCGACGGGCCTCTCGCCGGGATAACCCACCAGCGACTCCATACCGGCGAAGCTGGACATCGCCGGCGCATACGTCCGCATGTCCGCCAGCGGCCCGAACTGCCCGGCCCCGGTCATCGCTACCATCACCAGCCGCGGATTGAGCGCCGACAGCTCCGCATAGCCCAGCCCGGCCCGGTCGATGCTGCCGACCGACATGTTCTCCAGCACCACGTCGCTTACCGCGGCCAACCGGCGCGCCAGCGCCACGCCTTCCGGCAGCTTGGTGTTGAGCGTAATGCCCAGCTTGTTCTTGTTGATCTGATGAAACATCGGCGACATGGCCGTCGTGTCCCCTTCCACCTTCTGGCCGTCGCGAATCACCGTCCCCGACATGCGGGCGTTGTCGAGGCGCTTACCGTGCTCGACCTTGATCACCTCCGCCCCAAGCTGCGCCAGGATCGATCCCATCTGCGGCGCCGACCAGACCCAGCCGAAATCGAGCACCCGTAGCCCGGCCAGCGGCTTGCCAGCGCTCGGCCGAGGCGGAACCATCGCGGCCAGGAACCGGCCGGCGAAGTCCGGCCCACTGCTGCGCGCGGCCGTAGCGTGGAACGGCAGGCCGGGGCCGCTCAGCGTTGCCCCGCCATCGGACCAGGCTTTCAGGAAGCCACGCTCCGCCAACTGCGGTGTCGCCAGGATCTCGTCGAACTCGCGCAGCGGCGCGATGGTGAGCTGGAACTCGTGCGCGACGCTCGCGATTTCAGCCTTGGTGCGCTCGCGCAACCACGGCAGGATCAGCGCGTCCACCTCCGCGGGGTATTGCTGACCCATGGCGCGCAGCTTGGTGTAGCGCGGCTCCTTAGCCCAATCCGGCGACCCCATCGCCTGCACGAAGCGCTCCCATTCCGGCCGGGTCCGGCCCGACAGGCACACGTCGCCGTCCTTACACGGTAGGATCACAAAGGGATACGCGCCCCCGGAGTTCGAGGCGCGGCGGCCGGCGCGCGCCCACTGCATGCCGTGGTGGATATAGAAACGACAATTCACCGCCACGTAGGCCGCCAGCACGTCCGCCAGTGCGATGTCGACGACCTGTCCGCCCTGCGCCGGTCGGCTCGCCTGCCGCGCGGCGAGGCATGCAGCAGCCAGATGCGCTCCAGCCTGGCACTCCAACACGCCGGGCGGGACGGAGAGCGGCGCCCGTCCGGCCTCCCCCAGGACCCATGACGTGCTGCTCACCGCTTGTGCGTCCAGCGCACTGGCCGGCACGCCCGCTAGGGGACCGGTCAGCCCGTAGACGGTGGACACCCCAAAGACGGTCGCGGGATGACGTGCCGCCACGTCCTGCAACGATCCACCCGCGAACGCTTCGAAGCTACGGAGGTCGTCGATCACGAGGATATCGGCGTCGTCCCAGGACGTGGCTGGAATTGTGCCTTCAGCCATGAACCGGAGCGCCAGCGCCAATCCGTCCGTTCCCTGCGGCGGGGGCGGCGACAGCCGGGTTACGGTGGCACCCATGGAGCGGAGGAGCCAACTGCAATAAGCGGCTGCCATGCCGACGCTGAACTCGGCAACGCGCAACGGGCGGAAATCGTCGATTATGGTCTCTCCCCCTTCATTCTTATCGGCTCGCGGCCTGCGCCGCGGCCCTTAGTTAAGCGGGTGCGTTGACGTCCGCGTTCCCAACCGTGGCGTAGTCCCGGATCACCCCGGCCCGCGAAAGCTCGTCTCGCTCGGTCTCACTGAAACCCAACTCGGCCAGCACTTCCATCGTGTGCTCGCCCAAATGCGGTGCCGGTCGTTCCGGAAGCACAGGCGCGCCGTCCACCAGCCACGGCAGACGCACCAGCGGCACGCCGTCCAATTCATGCACGGTTTTACGCTCGACCGCGGCCGTACTGTGGATCGCCTCCTCGAGACCAAAGACTGGTGTCACCGGCACGCCGGCGGCCCGGAAGCGCGCGATCCACGTCGCCATGTCCGTGCCGGCCAGGCGCGCACCGATGGAATCGTCCAGCGCCACGCTGTTGCGGGACCGGGCGGCAACGGTGCGGAATCGCTCATCGGACAGCAGCTCTGGTGCGCCGAGCACCGTCACAACGCGCTCCCAGAGCCGTTGGCTGGGAGCCGCCAGCATCATGTCGCCGCCCTCCAGCGCATAAACCTGGTACGGCGCGGCGATCGGATTGCCCGACCCGGCCCGCTTCGGCCGCTGCCCGGTTATGTGCGCCGTGGTCGCCTGATACGGCACTAGGCTGAACGCGGTGTCCACCAACGCCGTCTCCATGGAGCGCACCGTGTGGCCGCGGTGGCGGGACAGGGTCGCGGCCAGCACCGCCATCGCGATCCACTGCCCGGTGCCGAGATCGATCACCGACGGCGCGCACCGGGCCAACGGTGTATCGTCATGCCCGTTCATCCGCATGATGCCACTGAACGCCTGCACCAACGGATCGTAGCCCGGCAGCGCCCGCCCTTCCGGCCCGGCGCCGAACGCATTGAGGTTGTAATAGAGCACGTCCGGGCTGACCGAACGGCAAGTTTCCTCGCCGATGCCGATCCGGTCCGCGACACCGGGCCGCATGGACTGCAGCACCACGTCCACGCCCTCGAACAGCCGCAAGGCGACCGCGCGGCCCCCCGGCTGTACCAGGTCGAGCACGATCCCCCGCTTGCCGGCGTTCATGTGAGCATGGACGATGCTGCCGTCGCCGCCCTGTTGCGGCGGCCAGTGCCGCGCGTCGTCGCCGCCCGGCGGCTCCACCTTGATTACGTCGGCGCCGAGTTGCGCGAGAATCATGGCTGCGAACGGCCCCGCCATGTTGGTGGAGAAGTCGATCACCCGCACGCCGTCCAGCGGACGGAAGCTCTGCATCGCTTCTACTCCGCGGCCACCCTGTCGATCGCCGGCACGAGTGGCGCCACCGTCCGCGGGGCATGTCGACGCAGCTCCAGCCGGCCGATCTGGTTGCGATGCACCTCGTCCGGCCCGTCGGCCAGGCGCAGCAGCCGTGCCGTGGCATAGGCCAGGCCCAAGCCGAAATCGTTGCTGGTGCCGCCGCCACCGTGCATCTGGATCGCCCAGTCCACGACCTGGCACGCCATGTTGGGCACCGCGACCTTGATCATCGCGATCTCGGCCCGCGCGACCTTGTTGCCCACCGTGTCCATCATGTAGGCGGCCTTCAGCGTGAGCAGCCGGGACTGCTCGATCATGATGCGGGCTTCCGCGATGCGCTCCAGCGTCACCGTCTGCTCCGCCAGCGGTCGACCGAATGCCACTCGCGACTGCGCCCGCTGACACATCTTCTCGAGCGTGCGCTCCGCCAGGCCGATCAGCCGCATGCAGTGATGGATGCGGCCCGGCCCGAGCCGCCCCTGCGCGATCTCGAACCCGCGCCCCTCGCCGAGCAGCAGGTTGGAGACCGGAACGCGCACGTCCTTAAATTCCACCTCGGAGGCGCGATCCGGCACGCCGTAATAGCCGAAGATCGGAATCGGCCGCAGCACCGTCACGCCCGGCGCATCCTTGGGCACCAGCACCATGGATTGCTGCTTGTGCCGGTCCGGGTTGTCCGGATCGGTTTTGCCCATGAAGATGATGACCTTGCAACGCGGGTCCGTCGCGCCGGTGGTGTACCATTTGCGGCCGTTGATGACGTAGGAGCCGCCCTCGCGCCGGATCGAGCTCTCGATATTGGTCGCGTCGCTCGAGGCGACTCCCGGCTCGGTCATTGCGAAGGAGGACCGGATCGACCCATCCAGCAACGGCTTGAGCCAGCGCTCCTGCTGCTCCTTGGTACCGTAGCGCTCCAGCACCTCCATGTTGCCCACGTCCGGCGCCGAGCAATTGAACACCTCCGGCGCCAACGGCGAGCGGCCCATCACCTCGCACAGCGGCGCGTAATCCAGGTTGCTCAACCCTGTGCCATGCCCGTCGGGAGACGGCGGCATGAACAGATTCCACAGCCCGGCCGCCCGTGCCTTCGGCTTGAGCTCCTCGACCACCGCCTGCACCGCCCAGGCACCGCCTTCCTCCGACTCTTGGAGGAAGCGCTCCTCGTTCGGGTAGATCTCGGCAGCCATGAACGCCTCGAGGTCGGCCATGAGGGTCTTGGCGCGCGGTGACATCTGGAACATTGCCGGGTGCCCTGATTGTATGACAATACTACCCTACGATCCCCGATCAGAGGGGTCAAGCGTCGCGAATTCGGGGGAACCAGAGCCGTGTCTTTGTTCGATTTATCCGGCAAGGTGGTGCTCGTCACCGGTGCCACCCGCGGCATCGGCCGCGCGATCGCGCTGCGCATGGCCGAAGCCGGCGCCAAGGTGGTCGTGTCCTCCCGCAAGCAGGAGGCCTGCGACGAGGCCGCCGCCGCCATCGAAGCCGCGTATGGCCCCGATCGCGCAATACCCATCGCTGCCAGCATCTCCGACAAAGCCGCGCTCGCCCGCCTGGTCGAGACCGTGCTGGCTCGCTGGGATCAGATCGACATCCTCGTCTGCAATGCCGCCAGCAACCCTTATTACGGAACGATGGCCGGCATCAGTGATGATCAGTTCCGCCGCATCCTCGACAACAACATCCTATCCAGCCACTGGCTGGTGCAGATGGTCGCACCCGGCATGGCCGCGCGGCGGGATGGCGCAGTGATCCTCATCTCCTCCGTTGGCGGGCTACGCGGCTCTAGCACCATCGGCGCCTACAACATTTCCAAGGCCGCCGACATGCAGCTCGCCCGTAACCTGGCCGTCGAGCTCGGCTCGGACAACATCCGGGTCAACTGCATCGCCCCCGGCCTGATCCGTACCGACTTCGCCCGCGCCCTGTGGGAGGATTCGGACACGCTGCGATCCTACACCGACGGTACGGCCTTGCGCCGCATCGGCGAGCCCGACGAGATCGCCGGCACCGCCGTCTTCCTCGCGTCGCCCGCCGGATCGTTTGCGACCGGGCAGACCTTTGTCATCGATGGGGGCTACATGGTGATGGGCGCGTGAGCGGCTGGAACTTCGCCGATGTCTGGGACACGGTTGCCGCCGAGCGCCCGGACGCGCTGGCGCTGGCGCATGGCGATCGCCGGGTGGACTGGGCGACGGTCGAGCGCCGGGCCGGCGCGGTTGCGGGCGCGCTGGTCGGGGCCGGGCTCGTGCGCGGCGACAAGGTCGCGTTCTATCTGCACAACGCGCCGGAATACATGGAAGGTGCCTACGCGGCGATGAAGGCCGGGCTGGTCCCGGTCAACACCAACTACCGCTACGTCCAGGACGAGCTGCTCTACCTCTGGACCAACGCGGACGTTGCCGCAGTCATCTTCCATGGCGCATTCGCTGACTCGATCGAGGGCATCCGGCAGCGGTGCGAGCTGGTCCGGCTGTGGCTCCATGTCGATGACGGCTCCGGTCCCTGCCCCGACTGGGCCACCCCGTACGAGACCGCTGCGGCGACGCCCCCGATCGCCGTCGACCGCTCCGGCGACGACCTGATCTTGATCTACACCGGCGGCACGACCGGTTTGCCCCGGGGCGTGATGTGGCGGCACCACGATCTGTTCCTCGCCTCCAACACCACCGGCGACCCGGCGACGCCCGACCTCGGCTTCGTGCGAACGCGCCTAGAGGGCGCCACTGCCTTCCCGGTCGGCCTCCCAGCCGCGCCTCTGATGCATGGAACCGGCTTCGTCTTCGCCGCCACCGTGCTCAACCGTGGCGGCACCGTCCTCACCCTGCCCGACGCGAAATTCGATGCTGCCCGCCTCCTCGACGCCGTCGCCGCCGAGCACGTCACCGATCTCTGTATCGTGGGTGACGCCTTCTGCCGCCCTCTCGTCGAGGTGCTCGACCGCGAGCCCGGCCGCTGGGACCTGTCCAGCCTCAAGGTGGTCTCCTCGTCAGGCATGATGTGGAGCCCGGCGATCAAGGCACGCCTGCTCGCGCATGCCCCATCCGTCCTGATGATCGACTTCCTTAATTCCAGCGAGGCGAGCGGCCTAGGCCGCTCGCTCACCTCCGCCCGCAAGAGCGAAGCCGGCGCCCGCTTCAAGCTCGGCGACAACGCCCTGGTGCTCGACGACGACGACACGCCCATGCCGCCCGGCAGCGCCCGCCCCGGACGCCTCGCGGTGCGTGGCCGCGTCCCGCTCGGCTACTACAAGGACCCGGCCAAAACCGCGTCCACCTTCCCGACCATCGGCGGCGTCCGCTACGCCGTGCCCGGCGACTACGCCCTAGTCGAGCCCGACGGCAGCATCACCCTGCTCGGCCGCGGTTCCGTCAGTATCAACACCGGCGGCGAGAAGGTCTTTCCCGAGGAGGTCGAGGAAGCGGTCAAGACCTTCCCCGCCGTGCGCGACGCCGTCGTGGTCGGCGTGCCCGACCCCCGCTTCGGCCAGGCTGTCGCCGCCGTGGTCGAACTGGTCGACGGTGGCACCATCGACCGCGACACCCTCCTCGCCCACCTGCGCGGCCGCCTCGCGCCGCACAAGCTGCCGCGCCTCGTCGTGCCGGTCGACACCATCGGCCGCGCGCCCAATGGCAAGGCTGATTACGCCGCCCTCGCCCGCCGCGCCGTCCAAGCTGTCAAGGAGTAGAGCCCATGGACACACCCCACGTCCTGTTCGAGGTCGAGGACGGCATCGCCACCGTCACCCTCAATCGCCCGGAGAAGCGCAACGCTTTCTCGCCCGAGATGATCGTGCGTCTCTGCAACATCTGGAAATCGGTCGCCGCCGACCCGGCCATCCGCGTCGTGTTGCTGACCGGCGCCGGCACCCAGGCCTTCTCCGCCGGCGGCGACCTCGGCACCACCATTCCGCTGATGATGCGGACCCGCCCGCCCGTCGGCGAATGGGAGGAGCGCTTCGCCGCCGACCGCAAACAGCTCTACGCCGCCATCCTCCGCGGCGCAGACTTCTTCAAGCCGGTGGTCGCCGCCATCAACGGCACTGCCTTGGCCGGCGGCGCCGAGATGACGCTCAGCACCGATATCCGCGTCATGTCGAGCGAGGCGACAATCGGCATTACCGAGGTGCGGCGCGGCCTCATCGCTGGCGGCGGCTCCCTCGTCCGACTCGCACGGCAGATCCCCTGGGCGCAGGCCATGGAACTGGCACTATTGGGCGAGCCCATCTCCGCCGAAAAGGCGCTCGCCGTCGGCCTGGTCAACCGGGTCGTGCCGCCGGACCAAGTGATGGCGACCGCGCGCGACCTGGCCCGCCGCATCAGCCTCGGCGCCCCGATGGCGCTGGCCAAATCTAAGGAGGCGATGGTCCGCTCCAACGGCCTCCCGTTCGAAGAAGCCTTCGCCATAGAATCCCAGTGCACGAAGGACAACGCGCGCACGGCCGACGCCAAGGAAGGACCGCGCGCGTTCATGGAAAAGCGCGCGCCGGTTTTCACCGGCCAATAATCGTCAGGCAAGCTTCTCTGCCAGGCGCCACCCAGCCTCGGCGATCGGCGTGGCCATCCGTCCCAGCGCCGCCGCGCTCGGGTCGGACGCGGTGCCGTCCTCCGAACGCTTGGCGATTCCCTGCACGATGGCCGCCAGGCGGAACAGGTTGAACACGACGTAGACGTCCCAGCCGGGCCCAGGCTGCCGGCCGGTGCGGGTGTTATAGGCCGCAACGTAATCCGCGGCCGACGGGATCCCGAGCCCCGGCAGGTTGACGCCGAGCAGCCCGCGGAACACCTCCGGCTCCAGCCACCACGCCAGCGTGTTATTAGCGAAATCGGCCAGGGGATCGCCGAGCGTTGATAACTCCCAGTCCAAAACTGCGACGACGTGCGGTTCGGTGGGATGGATGAGCATATTGTCCAATCGCAGGTCGCCGTGGACGATCCGCGCCTCGCCGCTCTCCGGCAAGCGGCTCGGCAGCCAATCGATTAACCAGTCCATGGCCGGGATGACGACCGTCTTGGACAAGCGATATTGCTTGGACCAGCGCGCGAACTGGCGCTGCAAGTAGTTGTCGGGGCGACCATACCCCTCCAATCCCACTGCGAACGGATCGACCTGGTGCAGCCGGGCGATGGCGTCGTTCATAGAGTCGAAGATGCCGGCCCGGTCCGCCGCGGAAAGGCCGGGTAGACGCGGATTGATAAACACGCGGCCAGGGATGAATTCCATGATATAGAAAGTGCTGCCGATAATCGTGTGGTCTTCGCACAAAGCGTGCACGCGAGGGACGGGCACACCCGTGCCGGCCAGGGCAGCGATCACGCGATACTCGCGCTCAACCATGTGCGCACTCTGCAGCAACTCGCCGAGGGGCTTGCGGCGCAATACGTACTCGCCCGAATGTGCCCCCAGGCGGAATGTCGGATTGGACTGTCCGCCGGCGAGCGGCGTGGCGGTTACCGGGCCGGAAAAGCCCGGCACATGACACTCCATCCAACGCCCAAGCTCTTCAAGATCAGGAACGTTGCGGGAAGAGAGTTCTGCGGTCACGGTCGTTTCCCTGTATCGGCCCGGGCGGAACAAGCGGGAGGCCAGGGTCCCAATTAAGCGGGTTTTAGGTTACGATTGTCCGACGGTATAGTCGACAATGGTCAGCCAGATTCCATGTATTGTCCTTCTAGCCTCAAGGGATGCGTTGTTGGACCAGACAAATGCGACCGCCGGCTCGGCGAGAGCAGCCAAGGCGACAGTCACCGAACCATCGGTCAGCTCGCCCGACATGATCTTCCGCGAGATCGTGCAAGGCCTGTACAAAGGAAGCTACGTTCCTGGCCAGCGCCTGGTCGAAGCTGATCTGACTGCCAAGTGGAACGTCAGCCGCGGCACCGTCCGCGAGGCATTGAACCGTCTCTCGGCCGAAGGGATCGTGACGCTCAGCCGCCATCGTGGCGCCGCAATCCGTGTGTTGGACGCGGCAGAGATGCGCGACATCCTCGATGTGCTGGAGCTGATGATCGGCATGGCAGCCAGGCTGGCGGCCCGGCGGATCGATGAAAACGACAACCGCGATCGCTTCAAAGAAGCTTTTGACACGCTGATGGGCTTTCGCGGCCAAGCGGCCTCCTTCGATCTCATCCGAGCCCGTAACCGCTTCTACCGGACCCTGGCGGCGATCGGCAGGAATCGGGAACTCCAAGACATCCTTGGCCGCATGCACGTCCACCTTGTTCGAGTTCAGCTTCAAGCGCTGCAGGAGAACCTGGTGGCTGAACGGTTCGACGATTACAGCCGGGTCGGTCAAGCCGTGCTCGCCGGTGACGCGCGCCGGGCTGAGCTAAGGGCTCGGCAGCACGTGCGTAATACCGGGGCCTTGCTCAATCAGATCGCGGGATAAGGAGAGTACAACTTTGTCGACTGCCGCCGCGCCCGTCGCAGCCCTTCAGTTTCCGTTTCCCGAGCGGCCGGAGGTGGGCAGCACGGTCGAGGTCGCGCCGGGCATTTTTTGGCTGCGTCTCTCGCTGCCCAGGGCTGTTCAACGCTGATGAGATGGCCTTGTAGGCGAGGATGAGATCGAGGCTGAGTGCTCCGTTCCAGAGGGCTTTCGCGACGTTTGTTACGCCGTTGTGCCGGAAGATGTTGAGCGCGAAGCTGCGGGCTCTGGCCATGA